>Ga0105055_10000712_pt1 | contig 53432 bp, 25 predicted proteins | sample BON03_FD_78090 | JGI IMG/M metagenome (GOLD analysis project Ga0105055, IMG submission 78090) | Freshwater microbial communities from Lake Bonney liftoff mats and glacier meltwater in Antarctica - BON-03 | ecosystem: Environmental > Aquatic > Freshwater > Ice > Glacier meltwater | place: Lake... | reverse complement strand
TCGTTCCAGACGAGCCGTCGCGACGATTGGGCGACGGCGGTCTGGAGGGCCTGCCGGCGGTGCCGTGAGGGCACCGCCAGCAGGAGGGCGCGCATATGGAGGGACGGGGTGGTGGTTGCTGGTCGGGAAGGACGCCCCCTCTCTTTCTCTTGCCTGTCTGTCACTTTCTCTAGGAGCACAGTGTCGTGATGCACATGATCGGTGCTGTATTGAGATTGCGCGGGGCGTGTGTGAGTTCGCGTGCAAGTCGCGGCGTGAAAGACCCTGACCGATCGGCGACGCCTTTTCGCGACGCCGACCCCACGATGTCCTCCAGTGCCGGGGCCCGCGCCAGGGCCGCGCTCGGCATCACGTCGACGCCCATGGCGCCCTGGAGTCCGGCGAGGGGCCCCCGCGGCAAGTACCCGCCCCGCGGCTTCGGCGACCTCGGCGAAATCCTCGCCCGCGTCTGAAACCTGCGCTGCCTACTGTACGACCACGCCCGCTGCCTCGCCGACCCGCGCCTCGAGGACCACCAGGCCGCGGAGCTCGCGCGCGTGGCCGTCGTCATGCTCAAGCACGCCCCGTTGGCGCGCGACGCCGCCGAGCGGGGCGAACCTCCGCCGCCGCCCCCGCCCGGCGCCTTTGTGCGCGTGTGCGACGGCGTGCTGGTCGGCGGCGAGTGGGGCCGCGTCGACCGCCTCATCGCGGGCCTCAAGGAGCACAGCTACGACCTGCGGCGCCGGCTGGCCAGCCACTTGCGGTGTCTGGTGCAGTCCCCACGCGCCAACGTACCGGACCGTCGGCGGGTTGCCGGGCCCCATGGACCCCCGGCCGATCATAGTGACTCGGAACGTCGCCGGGCAGGGGGTCGTATTCCACGCAGCGAGAGGGGAGGCGGAGGCCATCGTCGTGAGCGACTCGGTGCGCTTGACGCAGTGCGTCTTTTCGACGCTGCTCGTGCCGGCGCTCGCCCGCGCCAACCCGCCGTTCGCCGCTGCCGAGATGGTCCAACTTCGACGCCGCCTCGCGCGCCTGACCCTCGCCGACCGGGCCGAGCTCGCCGCGGCCGTGGAGGCCCTCAACATCCCCCCGGGCGGGGCGGTCCCCCGGTCCCCCGAGCAGCAGCGCGCGTTCGCCAAGACCAAGGCCGCCAACGACGCCGTCGACTGGCGCGTCGCCCAGGGCATCCGATTTTGTGGTTCACGGCTTCGAGTCGATCGGGGGCGGCAGAGGCGCTCGGCGCCACTCGACGTACGCTGACCGCGTGGCGGCGCTGGCCGAGCACCTGGAGGCCCGCCACCCTTCGGCCGTGACCCCAGACAGCCTGCACGCCATCTGCAGCGGCGGCGACAGGTGGCTCGTCGCGGCGGGGATCCTGGTGCGCGCGTGTCGCATGCACGACGCCGGCTGCGAGGAGGAGCGCGTCTCGGCCTTTGCCGCCGCCGCCGCCGACGCCGCGGCCGACGCCGACTACGCCAACGACACGGACGCCGTCTTGTGCGCGGGAGCCCAGGCGGCCAACGGCCTGGGCCGGCGCGGCGCTCCTCGGCGTGACCTCGCGCACGCGCTGGGCCCCGACGGCGCCGACGACGGCCGGGCGGCCCTCGCCGCCGCCGACCGCCTCGCGCCTTTGGGGGTTGTCGAGGCGGGCAGGGGAGCTCTCGCGTCGACGTGGGGGGCTTCTGGCCGATCCCCGTGAACTCGCGTCGACGTGGGGCTTCTGGCCGATCCCGGTGAGCCAGACGGGCCGTGTCCAGCACGTGACGCTTGGGATGCACGGGCGTTTGGCGCGTGCCCGTGCATCCCAAGCGTCACGTGCTGGACACGGCCCGTCTGGCTCACGGGGATCGGCCAGAAGCCCCACGTCGAATCAAACGCGGAGCTCATCGGCGACTGCGCCTACGCCCCGCTCCTCGTGCACCGCCACACGGGCCTCATGTTTTCTTCTAAGCTCGGCAGGTTACCGCCCGACGAGCACCGCCAGGTGTTGGCGTACGGGCAGAAGCTGGTGGGCCTGCTACGCGACCTGCCCCGCGCGCGCAACCGGCTGCGCCGCGCCGGGCTGCTGCCGTACCCGGACGAGGACCCGGGCGAAGGAGGCGACGGCGACGACGACGACGACGACGGCGGCGTCGACGACGACGCCACCGCCGACGAGGAGGAGGACGCCGCCAGCGGCGGCGGCGACGGCAGGGGCGACGGCGGCCCCGCGCGCGCGGCCCCGAGCGCCCGCGCGCCCGAGCCCTGCCCGACAGCCCCGGCCGCCGCGGCCGCCCCGCCCCGCCGCGCCGCGCCCTTGGCGGACGCCGAGCGCGGCGGCGGCGGCGGCAGCGGCGGCAGCGGCGGCGGCGGCCCCGGGCGCGCGGCCCCGGGCGCGCCGGAGCCCCAGCGCCGTCGGACGACCGCGGCCGCGGCCGCCCAGCTTGACCGCGAGATCGTCAACCTGGTGAGCGAGGACGAGGACGACCGCGCAGTCGTCAACCTGGTGAGCGAGGACGAGGACGAGGACGAGGACGAGGTCGTCGACCTGACGTGAGGCGGCGATCACTTGCGACGGCGACGACGACAACGAGTAGGCGCTCGCCCCCGAGTCCGCCGCCCGCTTCCCAGCTCCGCGTCTTTCCCTTCCTGCGCGAGAGATGACCTAAACAAGGACAATCCCCACGCTCCGCCCCTTTTTCTTCTTCCCTTTTCTCGAGCACGCCCTCCCGCTACGCAGACGCTGTTTTTTTCCCGGTTTCTGGTTCAGCCTTCAGAAACCCCCGCTTAGTTGACATCCCGGCATTGCCCCGCACAGACCTGAACGCCCACCCTTTCTTTTTCGAAAGATCGTGCACCGACGCTTGGAAAAGTGTACGGGGGTGTAAAATCAGACGCTCCCGGGCCACGAGGCGCCCGCTCGTGGCGGATAATCTGTTTCGCGACGCCCGGCAGAGAAAAAAAAAAGGGAGCGCCGTGATCAACCCGCCTCTCGTCTTCTACAGCCCCGTGCCGACGACCAAAGCGTGGATAGAAAACTATCCTCCTCCGCGCTCCTGCAGCGCCTCCAGCGCGCTCACCTGCCGCGTCACCGCCGCGGCCGCCAACTCCGGCCGCGTGCCGATGATCGTCGAGCCGCCGTCGTCGCGCCACCCCGTCCAGAAGTCGGGGAGCACGGCCGTGCACGCCAGCTCGGGCACCGCAAACACGTCGCCGTCGGCCTGCCAAGCGGCGGCAGCGCCCCCGGCCGCCGCCGCGCGCCCGAAAAAGCCGCCGACGGCGTCCCGAGGCGTGCCGGATAGGCGCAGGGGCTCGGCGGGCGGTGACGGCCAGGCGGCCGGGGCCGTCGTTGCGAGGGGCGGCAGGTATGCAAACTGAGGGGCCGGCGGCGGCGGCGGCGGCGGCGGCATTGGCATCGCGCCGTCGAACGAGGAGCGAGGGGAGAAGGATGCCGCCCCGTGGTGATAATACGGCTGCTGCTGCATCTGCACCTGCCCCTGCGCGGCCTGCTGCTGCTGCTGCTGCTGCTGCCCCTCGGGGCCGAAGAACATCTGGACCGGCAGCGTTGGGCGACCGGCGGCGGCGGCCGCGCCAAAGCCCGGCGGCGGGCCGTTGAGCGACAGGCGATGCTGATGCTGCTGCTGCTGCTGCTGCTGGTGCTGCTGCTGCTGCTGCTGGTGCTCCTGCTGCTGCTGGTGCTCCTGCTGCTGCTGCGGCGGCGGCCCGGCGGCCGCGGCGCCCCACGACGACGGCGGCTGCGGCGGCTGCTGCGCCGAGCGCGGCTGCACTGGAGGGGGCGGCTGCGGCGAGCGCGGGAGGTCGACGCCCGCCGCCGCCGCGCCCCCGTCCGCAAAGCTGCCAAACTTGGGGCTGGCGGGCATCTGAGCGCAAGGGGGCTCTTGGTTGGGAGGGGCGGCGGCCTTGCCGCGCGCCGCCCGCTGCGCATGCTGCTGCTGGGCCTGGTGCAGCTGCTGCAGCAGGTGCTGCTCCCGCCCGCGCGCGCGCGCCTCGGCGCGGCCGGCGTCCTCGAGCCGGTGCCTGAGCTCCTCTCCCACGTCGCGCCGCGCGCGCTCGAGCGCCTCCCTCTCGCGCCACCACGCCGCCTCGTCCTCCTCGCGGCGCGCGCGCTCGCGCGCCAGCAGGGACGAGGACGCCTCGGCCGCCGCCTCGGCCGCGGACAGGGCGCGCCGGTGCCGGCGCGCGGACGCCGCCTCGGCCTCGGCGCGCCCGCTCAGGGCGGCGGCGGCCGCCTTTGCGTGCTCTGCCGCCGTCCTCTCCGCGGCCGCGCGCGCGGCCTCGGCCGCCTTGGCGCGCTTTTCGGACGTCTTGGCGGCGGCGAGGGCCGCGCCGAGGCGCTCCGACAGCTCCTCCTCGCGCAGCAGCGCGGCTTGCAGCTCGGATTTCAGCAGCGCGGAACGCCGCGCTGATGCGGCGGCGGCGAGCGCCTCGTCATCCTCGTCGGCCGCGGCGGTGACCGGGCGGCCACGATCGGCGTGGTTCTCGTCCTCGGCGCCGCTCCCCTGCTGCTGCTGCTGCTCCGCGCGCGACGCGGCGGCCGCGGCCATCCTCGCGCCACGGTGGTGCGGCGGCATTGATGATCCTGCGCGAAGGGAGCGAAAGCGCTCGGCGGGTAGCTTCCGTGAAAAGGTGGTCGGACGCCGGACGGAGAATGGGCGGTGATCAATGGGACCAGGAGGTCGTGGGTACAAGAATGAAACGAGGAGAGTTGGAGAGGGGTGGTGTTGGTACGCTTTTTGTGTGTGTGTGTGAGAGAGGGAGGGAGGGCGTTTCGGTGAAAGAACAGAGGATCGAAACGCCAAGGTCACCACACCAGCTTGAGCCACACACCTCTCGAGTAGACTAGAGAGAGCGCTCTCCTCCGTACAACGATCACACACGACGCACGCATCATACGCGGCCCACCCTTCTGGCGATTCTTTGCGAGAGACCCGAAACACCATCAACATCGACGCGCCTCTCTGCCCCAGCAACACACATCAAACGCACATGGTCGACGCGCACCCGCACGCGCCCGGCGGGCACGCTGCCGGCGCCGCGTCGCCGGCGGCCTCGGCGGCCCTGGCGGACCTGGACGCCGCCGTCGTCGCCCAGACGCCGGCCTATGCGCTCTCGCCGCCGCTCTCGGCCGTCTGCTTTGCGTGGGGCGCCGCCGAGGACGGCCAGCTCGGATTCGAGGTCTCGTCCGCGCGCAACGGCGGCGGCGGAGGCGCGGGCGGCGGCGGGGGAGGGAGCGGCGGCGGGCCGGAGGACACCCCCTACGCGGACACGCCGACGGTCGTCGAGTCGCTGCTGGGCTTGCAGCTGCGGGGGCGCGGGCCGCCGGGCCGCGCGCCGCTCGTCGGCGGCTCGCGATGCACGCTGGCCATCGACGCCGACGGCTCCCCCTGGACATGGGGGTGGAACGACCGCGGCACGCTCGGGCAGGGGCACCGGGACGCGCGGTCCGGGCGCAAGCCGCGGCGCGTCGGGTTCGGCGGGCCGGACGCGGGGCGCTGCAGCTTTGACGACGACGACGGGGGCGGCGGCGGCGGCGGCGGCTCGGGCGGCGGCGGCAGCGGCGGCGGCGGCGGCGGCGGCGGCGGCGCGCTGCGGATGCACGGGGGCGCGCGCGTGGTGCAGGCGGCGATCGGCGGGTGGCACTGCTTGGCGCTGGACGACGACGGCCGGCTGTACGCGTGGGGCGGCAACGAGTACGAGCAGTGCGGCCCGGTCGACCCGGACGCCGTGGCGGCGGCCAACGCGGCCAGCGGCGGCGGCGGCGGCGGCGGCGGCGGCGGCGGCGGCGGCGGCGGGCCGCCGCTCCTCCTCCGAAGGCAGCCCAGCGACGAACACGGCGCCGGCGGCAGCGCCCTCCCCGCCCGCGACATCCTGCGCCCCGTGGCCGTCGGCACCGCCGACGCCCCCCGCGTGCGCCAGGTCAGCGCGGGCGGCATGAGCAGCGTCGCGCTCACCGAGGAGGGGCGCGTGTGGGAGTGGGGCGAGCCGTGGGGCGACTTTGCCATAGGCGCCTCGCGGGCCCCCCGGCCCGTGCGCGGCTTCGGCGGCGCGCCGGTCCGCGCCGTGTCGTGCGGCGCCTTTCACACGCTGGCGGTCACGTGCGCGGGCGAGGTGTGGGCGTGGGGCACCAACGACCACGGGCAGCTGGGCAACGGCAGCACGGTCTACTCCACGGCGCCGTGCCGCGTCACAGACTACGAGGGGTGCTGGCCGGTGGGGGCAACAGGGGCGGCGGCGGCGGCGGCGGCGGTTGGCCCGGGCGGCGGCGGCGGATACGGCGGCGGCGGCGGCAGCGGCGCCTTGAACGGCGCCGCCGCAGAAAGTCTCGCCGCCAACCACACAAGCCTGCTCGGCACCGCCGGCAGCGGCGGGCGCCGTCCGGGGTCCAACGCGGGCTCCCCCCGCGCCGCCGCCGCCGCCGCCGCCGCCGCCGCCGACCCCAACGGCGCCGCCTCTGCCTTCTCCGGCGGCGCGCACCAGCCGCAGCAGCAGCGCTGCCTGCCGCCCTTCGTCGCCGACGTCGTCGCCGGCGGCTGGCACTCGCTCGCCGTCGCCGTCGACGGCGCCGTCTTTGCCTGGGGACGCGGCGAGTACGGCCGCCTCGGCGTCGGCGACCGCGCGGGCAGCTCCAAGCTGCGGCCGCACCGCGTTCGCGGCGCGCTCGAACGGCACAGGGTCGTGCAGGCGGCCGCGGGAGGCACGCACACCGTCGCGCTGACGGACACAGGGCGGGTGTTCGTTTGGGGCCGCGCCTCTTACGGCCGGCTGGGCCTGGGCCCGGGCGCGCGCGACTGCTGCGCGCCTGTGGAGTGCGAGCTGCCGGGCGGGCACCAGCGGTGGCGCGTGGTGTCGGTGGCGGCGGGAGGGCGGCACTCAGCGGTGCTGGCGGTGCCTTGGCGCGGGGGAGGCGGCGGCTCGCGCGGCGGCGTGGGCAGCGGCGGCATGGGCAGCGGCGGCATGGGCGGCGGCGGCGGCGGGTCGTCCGCCTCGCTGGCGGCGATGGGGAGCGCCGGGCCCGGCGGCTCGAGCCCCCCGGGCGGAGCCTCGAGCGTCGCCGGCGGCTCTGGGGGCCGCGGCCTGTCTTCGCCGCTCGAGGCCCCCGGCGCCGACGGCGGCGCCGACGCCGGCGGCGGCGGCCTCGCCTCGTCAGCGGCCGCCAGGGGGCCCGCCGGTCGCGCCGTCGGCGGCGGCTACTTTGGCGCGTCGCCGGCCCCTCTCCCGCCGCCCTCGTTGATCAAAGAGGGGGACGAGGAGGAGGAGGACGAGGGGGAGCAGGGCGGCGGCGGCGGCGGCGGCGGCGGCGGCGGCGGCGGCGGCCCTGTTCAGGGCGCGGGCGACGAGTGGGCGGGCGCCGCGCGCAAGGGTGACGAGGAGGACGAGGAGGAGGAGGATTACGACCTGGAGCTGCCCGAGGCCGAGGTCGGCGACGGCGACAGCAGCAGCTCGAGCGACGAGGCCGAGGCGCCGCTGGCTGGGGGCGCCGGAGGGGGAGGGGCCGGGGGGGGAGGCGGCCGGCCGGTGCCGCGCCCGTTTTGGGGCGGCGGCCCCGCTTTGTCCGCGCAACAGCAGCAGCCCGGCGAGCGCCCCTCGAGCGCGCCGCCCGTGGGCTCGTTCGCCCAGTGGGCGGCGAGCAGCGCGCAGGCGCCGCGCCTGGCCTTCCGCGCGTCGCTCGACCTGCCGGCGGGGGCCGACGTCGCGTCTTCCGCCGGCGCCGCCGCCTTTGGCTCGTCCCCGCCGCGCGACATTGCCGCGCCGCGCGGCGGCGGCGGCGGCGCTGGCGGCGGCGGCGGCGGCGGCGCGGGGCGGCACAGCCAGCGCTCGGCCTCTGCCGGCCTCGCCGGCGCCGGGTCCAGCGGCGGCAGCGGCCCGCTGCGCTCGTCGTTCGCCGCCGCCTCCCTCGGCGAGCACCCGCAGACCGACGGCGCGGGCCTGCACAGCGAGGAGCAGGACGACGCGCACGAGCTCGCCGCGCTGCGGCGGCTGGCGCTGGGCGGCGTCGGCGGCGGGGGCGTCGGCGGCATCGGCGGCATCGGCGGCGCCAGCGGCGGGAGCGTGCGCGCGCTGGCCCTGCTGCAGCAGCAGCAGCGCGCGGCCTCGCCACGCGGCGGCGGCGGCCTCGACGCGCAGCAGCTGGCGGCCATCGAGGCCGCGCACGTCGCGCGCATCTACGCGCGCCTCGGCGGCGCGGACGAGGGCACGACCGGCGGCGGCGCGGGCGGCGGCGGCGGCGGCGGCGGCGCGGGCGGCGGCGGCGGCGAGGGCGGCGGCGGGGCCGACGACGGCGTCGGCGGCGGCTCTGGCTCGGCGTCGGTGGCCGGCGGCTCGTCGGATGGGGGGGAAGGGCCCGGTGGCATGGGCATGGGCAGCCGCGGCCCGAGCAGCGCCAGCCTCGAAGCCCTCGGTGCGGGCGACGGCACCACGCCGCCGGCCACCAACCGCGGCGGCGGCGCCTCGTCCCGGGACGGCAGCAGCGTGCGCGGCAGATCGCGGCGCGGCGGCGGGCGCGGCGGCGGCGGCGGCGGCGGCGGCGGCGGCAATGGGCCGCGCTTTGCGGGCGGCGTGGGCGGCGTGCCGGCGTCGCGCGGCGTGCGCGGCTCGAGCGCCAGCAGCGGCGAGGCTGGAGCGGGCGGCACCAGCCCGGGCCTCGGCCGCAGCGGCTCGCACGAGCGCAGCGGCATGCACCGGGCCACGCACCTGGGGTGACCTTTGATTCCTTTTTTCTTGGAGAGGACGGAAGAAGGAATCACTTATGAAATATTTCTATCGTCGTTGTGTGAAAAGAACTGCCCTGCGTTTGGTTGACACCGGCGTGTCACACCGCCCCCTCTCCATATTCGCCCGCTCGCGTCTTGCCCCCTTCCCCCCCCCGCGCCTACCACAGCGCCACGATGGCGGTGATGTCGTCGCAGTAGCCGCTGCTGCCCTCCCTACGGCGCCAGCGGTGCTCGGCAGCCTCCACGACCGCCTCGGCGGCGGCGGCGGCCGCGTCCTCCCTGCCCGCGCCGGCGGCCGTGGCGCGCTCGGCGCCCGCGGCGGCCGCCTCGACTGCCTCGTCGTTGTCCATGTACTCGAACACGCCGTCCGACGCCACGAGCAGGAGCGGCGACACGGCGAGCTCCGGACGGGGCGACGGAGCGGGAGACGGAACGGGCCACGGCCGCCACCTCCCCTGCTCCGCCGCAGCAGCCGCCGCCGCCGCCGCCCCCGGGGGCGGCAGCAAGAGCCGCCACCGCCGCACCTCGGGCTCCGACACCACGCCCGCCGGCCGCGCGCCGAGGTCCCCGAAGGCGCGCGACATGGCGAGGCCCGGGTAGTCGCGCCGACCGCACCACACGCGAAAGGGGCCCGCGTGGACGCCCGGCGGCGGGCCCACGCGCATGGGTTCGACGCGCCCGCCGCACAGCAGCACGCGCGCGCGCTCGTCGGCCCGCTCGGGCTTGTGGTCGTCGGACAGGGCGACGGCCGCCGGTCTCTGCGGCGACGCCGGAGCTGCTGTCGCGTTCATTGCAAAAAAGGGGCGGACGGGCGTCGCCGGGGCTCCTGTCGTGGGCGTCGTCGTCTTCCTTGTCTCTAGAAAAAGGGCCGCCGACGGCGGCGAGGCCGGCCGCCACCCGCCGACGCACGCGCGCGAGTCGCCCACCCACGCGGCCGTGAGCTCGCCTGACCGCCCGCACACGCGCACGACGCACGCCGTCGAGCCGCTGTCCACCACGCGCGAGGGGCCGCCGCGGCACCCGCCCGGCAGCAGCCGGTCGGCGTCGGCAAATGCGGCGCGCCACGGCGCGAGCTCGGCGGGGGTCAGGGGCGGCAGCGCGCGCACCAGCCGGCCGCGGGACGAGTCGTCTGCCGGCGGCGACGGAAACATCGGAGCGTCGGCGGCGGCGGCGGCGGCGCGGCCAAAGGGGAGCGGGAGCAGCGGGCGCCTCTGGTGGAGGTGGTGGTCCCGATGGTCAGGAGGGGCGGCGGCGCAATCCGAGGGCGGCGGCGGTGGCTGTAGCGGCGGCGGGATCGGCGGGGGCAGGTGCTGCGCGAGCAGCAGAGGGAATTGTCGCGCCAGCCACGCGCTCACAGAGTGCCCGTCCGTGCCGTGGCCGTCGAGCACGCCGAGCAGCAGGAGCGGCGGCGGCGGCGGCGGCAGCGGCGGCGAGGGAAAAGGGGAGGAGGAAGCAGAGGCGCGACGATCTTGGGCCGTCGTCGTCTCCGCCACGACCGCGAAGCACCGGTCCTGGTTGCGGGCCTTGTACTGCGGGTGGCCGCGCAGGTAGCCCTTGCGCGTGTACGCGCCGATGCCGGCGGGCCAGTAGGGGGCGGTCGAGGGCGAGGGCGAGGGCGCGGGAGGTGGCCGGCCGCCGCTGCGGCCGCTGCCGCTGCGGCTGCCGCTGCGAACGAGGCGGTGGCGGGGCACGCGCACGCCAAAGGGCACGTCCAGCTCACACGACTCCAGGCGGCCGTCGTCTCCGTCGTCGTCCACAAAGCAGGAGGACGCGGTCGCTTGACAGTCGTGGAGGAGGAGGAGGCCGGGATGGGGGGTCGTCGCTGGGCCGTCGGCATCGTCGGCAGCGTCGTCACCGTCGCCGTCGGCGGGAACGGCGCCGCCGGGCAGACGCCGCCGCCGTCGCCACCATTTGTTCGAGGCCGGCCTCGGTGGCGCGCGCTGTTGCTGTTCGACCATCGCTCCTCCTCTTTTTTTCTCTCGACGCGCTCCAGAGCGCGCCTCCACTCAAACCCGCCGGGATCACTGCTTTTTGTCTCGTTCGTTCCGTTTCCAACTTTAGGCGGAGCGCGACGGATCTGCGGCTTTGCGAGCAGGAGGTGTCTCTGTCGCGCCTGTGAGATGCCGCCGCGAAGCGCGAGCAGCACGGGCAAAACAGCCGCTGCAGCGGCGGCGGAGGCGGCGGCGCCCGGCGAGACCGGCGAGCGCCCCGTCGCCGCGCCGCCCCCTTCCCGCCGCCGCGTCGCGTTCTTCACCATAGACGCGTTCGCCTCCGCCCCCTTTGCCGGCAACCCGGCCGCCGTGGTGCTCGTCACCTTCCCGCTCACGGACGCCGAGCGCCAGCGCATCGCCCGGGAGCTCAACCTCTCCGAGACCGCGTTCGTCGAGGTCGACGGCCGCGGGGACGAGCGCGGCGCTGACGGCGGCGGAGGCAGCGGCGCTGGCGGCGGCGGCGGCGCCTTTGCGACCGCCTCGCGCTTCGTCCTACGCTGGTTCACGCCGACGACCGAGGTCACCCTGTGCGGGCACGCCACGCTGGCGGCGGCGCACGTCCTGGCGTCCGAGCTCGGCAACACGTCGCCCGAGCTGCGGTTCCGGACGGTCATGGGGGCGGGCGAGCTGGTCGTGCGGCGACACGGCGGCGGCCGCGAGCGGCGGGCGGCGGCCGGCGCCGCCGGCGCCGCCCTCGACGGGACCGGCGGCGGCGGCGCGTCGGCCGCCGACGACGGCGACGACGTCGACGACGAGGACGAGGACACGCGAGGGATGCTGGAGATGAGCCTGCCGATGGCGCAGGCGACGTTCAAGTTGCCGCCGGTCCTAGAGACGGAGGACGCGCAGCGGGCCCTGGTCCGCGCGCTCGGGTTGGAGCTGGCGAGTGATTCGAGAGCCGCTGGCCGCTGGCCGCCCGAGGAGGGCCGCCTGGCCGCGCGGGCGGTGCTGTTTGCGCCCGGCGGGGGGCTCAACTACGTGCTGGTGAACTGCGCCCTGCTCGGGCCGTCCCGCGGCCCGCCGGGCGCCCGCGCGATCGAGCTGCTGCGGAACCTGGCGCCCGACCGCGGCGCGCTGCTGTCGGCCGTTCCGCCCGGGACGGGCGTGGCCGGCGTCATCGTCGCCGTGGAGCCGGGGGAGGGCCGCGGCGGCGGCGACCTGCCCGGTCCCCACACGCGCTACTCGTGCGCGTCGCGCTTCTTCGCGCCCTGGATGGGCATCGACGAGGACCCCGTGACGGGCTCGGCGCACTGCGTCCTGGCGCCGCTCTACGACAGGCCGCCCGACGCCCTGCTTGTCGGCATGCCGGGGGAGCGCGATCGTTGGCGGTGGGCGCGGCAATGCTCGGCGCGCGGCGGCGACGTGCGCTTCAAGACCGACTGCGTCGGCAAGCGCGTGCTGGTGGCCGGGAGCGCGACGACGGTGGTACGCGGGGAGATGGAGCTGCCGCCGGCGTCTCTCGCTTGAAAAAACAACAACAAACAAATTGTATTGCAAAAACAGCAACTTCACAACTCCTATCTTCAACAGCAACTTCCTCTCTTCATGTTTCAAAACCCCTCTGTGAAGCGCGGCACGGGCGGGGGCGCGGGGCGCCTCCTTTTCTTGGGCTTGGGAGGGGCGGGCGGCGGCGCGGGCGGGTTGGGCGCCGAGGTCGTCTCCTGCTGGCTTGGCTGGCGAGGAAGGGGGTGATGCGGAGGCGGCGGGGGCGGAGGGCGCTGCTGCTGTCGCTGGGGTGGCTGCTGCTGCTGCTGCTGCGTCGTCGCCGTCGGGGGCTGCGGCGCCGAGGGACCCTCCGCGCCGCCGCCACCGCCAGCAGCGCCACCACTGCCACCATCGGCGTCGCCAGGCCACTCGTCCGCCAGCGCCGCCCACCGCCGCCGCGAGGCGGCCGACCGCAGCATCGGCGCGACGGCCGCGGGAGGCGCGGGCGAGTGCCGCCCCTCTCCGGCGCGGCCGCCGCCGCCGGCGCCACCCCCTCCCCCTCCCATCCGCCGGTCGAGCGGCACGAGCCGGCGCAGCAGCCCGGGCGGGGCGGCGGCCGCGGCGAGCGGAGGGCCGCCGCGGCCGCCGCCGCCCGGGCCGTGGATCAGGCGCAGCTCGACCGAGAGGGCGCCCTGCTCCCAGCCCGCGCCCGCGCCGCCGCCGCCGCCCGCGTCGGCGCCGGCGCGCGGCGAGGGCGGCGGCAGGACGCGCGCGCCCTGCCGCAGCCGCGCGAGGGCGGCGGCCATCGCCTCGGACGCGCCCGACGACGACGCGGCGTCGGCCCCCTCGGCCCGGCCGTCCCAGCCGCCCGCGGCGCGCAGCAGGCGCGCGGCGGCCAGGCGGTGCGCCGGGAAGGGCAGCTGCGCCGCGATCACCCTCTCGGCGGCGGCGACGGCGGCCGTCGTCGCCGTCGTCGGCGCCCGGGCGCGGCGGCGGCCCTCGCCCTCGTCCTCGTCCTCGTCCTCCTCTAGGCCGCGAGGGAGAAACGATCCGCCCGCCAAACCAGCGCGCAGCGCCGCGGCCGCGCCCTGATCGCCGCGGACGGCCGCCCGGACCAGGCCCAGGCGCTGCCCGAGCTCCGCCAGAGACGCCGGCGCGCGTGCCTCCTCGGACAGCAGCGCCGCCGCCATCGCGCGCGCCTCGTCCTCGCTGCTGCCGCCGCCGCCGCCGCCGCCGCCGCCGCCGCCCCGCGACCGCCCGCCTCCCCCTCCTCCTCCTCCTCGTCTCGCTTGTCCGAGCGCCACCTCCGCCGACCCGCCGGCCGCCGCTACCGCGGTCGCATCGTCCACCACCCACCGCCGCGCGTGCGCCAGCGCCGCCCGGTGGTGCAGGGGCACGACCGGGCGCCGGCGCGCCCGCCGCTGCGCGCCCGCTTTCCGGCGCGCCGCCGCCGTGAGCAGCAGCTCCTGCGGCGGCGCCGGGGCGGCCGGCTCGAGCTCGGCGTCCAGCCACGCCGCGAGGGGGGGCGCGAGAGGCGCCGCCGCGGCCGGGCGCGCGGGCGCAAGAGGCGGGGCCGCGGCGGCCAAAGCGGCGGCGCCGCCTCCGCCGCCGTTAGAAAGCAGCCCCTCCTCCTCCTCGTCGGCCTCGTCTGCTCCGTCGCCGGCCGCCGCCGCCGCCGCCGCCGCCCCCGCCGCCACGAGCGCCAGGCGCGGCGCGGCGGCGTTGCCGGCCCCCGGGCCCTGCGGCGAGCAGGCGCCGTACCCGCAGCTCTCGAGGAGGACGTCGCCGTCGAACGTCGAGCGCGCCAGGAGAAAGCGGGAAGGAGACCAGGGGCCGGCGGCGGCGCCGCCGCCCACCAATCCCGGCGGCGGCGGCGGCGCAAGCGACGCCAGCGCGACGCCGGCGCCGTCGGGCGCGGCGCGCTGCGCGGCCAGCGCCGCGCGGGCCGCCTCGGCGCGCGCGGCGTCGCGCGCCCCGGCGTCCCAGGCGCGCGAGGCGCCGCGCGTCTCGGTCGCGGGCGGCGGGTAGAGCGCGGCGCGCGCAAACTCGAGGCGGCGGCGCTCGGGCGCGGGCACCGCGAGGCGCAGCGGGCGCGCCAGGCGGCGCGGCGGCCCGAGGGCGCGGGCGGGCGCCGCAAAGAGGGCGCGCCAAGCGCAGCCGTCCTCTTGTTGGCCCTGTCGTTGTTGGTGGAGGTGGTCCTGCCGCGGCAAGGGCAGGGGTCTGGCCTCGCCCAGCGTGAACGAGGCGGCGCGCCAGTCGCCCGTCGTGACGGCCCCAAACACGAGCGTGCCGCGCAGCACCAGGGGGAAGGGCGGCTCGGCAGGGCGGCGGGCGGCGGCGGCGGCGGCGGCGGAAAGGGGGCCGTCCCCGCCTCGAGCCGGAGCCGCCGCCGCCGCCGCCGCTGCTGCCGCCAACGTCGCTCGCCTCCGCACCGCCGCGACCGCCTGGCTCCCTTGCGTCGCGGCCAGCTGCGCCTGGGACGGGTGCGAGCGGTCAAAGGCCTGCGTGGACGGGTCGAGCATCTGGCTCGGGTAGTCGGCCCCACCCTCTCCTCCTTCCCCCCTCTCCTCTTCCTCCTCCTCGGCGCCGCCGTTCGCCTTTGCGGCCGCCGCCGCAGGCACAAACTTGGGCCCGACGCCCACGGACAGCAGCGCCGCCGAGGGGGCGCCCAGGCCCGCGCCCAGGAGGTGCTCCCAGGCCAGCAGCGGGGACGAGGGCGACCGCGCGTCCAGCAGGAGGGCGCGCTGCGTCGTCACTGCCACGACCAGGCTGCGCGCCTGCCGGCGCCGGCGCTCGGCCTCTGCCCTCAGCGCGCGCGGCGGCGGGGGCCGCTCGGGCGGCGCCTCGCCAAAGGGTCCCGACTCGGCGGCGGTCGCGAGGGCGCAGAGGGCCTCGCCCGGGCGCAGCTCGAGCAGGAGGGCCTCGTCGGCGGCGGCTGCGGCGCCGGCAGGGGCGGCGGCGGCCGCGGCGGAGGCAGAGTCGCGGCCGTCGCTTAACCAGGGCGGCGGCGGCGGCGGCAGGGACACGCGCACGAGCCGCCGCCCGCGCGCCACCAGCACCTCTCGCGGGTGCGAGTCGTACACGCACGCGGCGCGGCGGGCGGCCGGGGCGTCTCCCGCCGCCCCCGCCGCCGCCGCGCTCAGGCGCAGGCGAGTGACCAGCACCGGCGGCGGGCGCCGCGGCCGCGGCCAGGAGCGAGGCGGCGACGAGGACGACGCCGACGAGGGGCCGGGGGGCGCCGGCGCCGCCGCCGCCGCCGCCGCCGCCGCCGCCGCCGCCGCCGCCGCCGCCAGCGCCCGCACGCGCGCGTCCAGGTCGACCACCTCAAGGCCGTCGCCGGTTCCGCCCGCCGGGGCTGGGACGCCCCCGACGACGACCGCGGCCTCGAGGCGGTGCGGGCTGAGCGCGAGGGCGAGCGGAGTGCCGCCGAGCCGGGCGGCCGCCAGCGGGCGCGCGCCCAGGCGCCACCACTGCCCGCCGCCGCCGCCGCCGCCGCCTTGCTCGCCCGTCGACGCCACGTCGCAAAACGTCGCGACGAGCGCGTACAGTCGGCCGGAGCACAGAGCGACGGCGACGACGACGGGCGCGCCGTAGAGCTCGACCGCCGCCGCGCGCGCGGCCAGGAAGCGGACGGGACCCGGGAGCGCGACCGCGCCGCAGCGCGAGACGGCAACGGGCAGCGGCGGCACAGGCGGCGGCGGCGGCGGCGGGTCGCCTTGGTCGCCGTCGCCATCGTCGTCGCCGTCGTCGTGCTCTTGTCGTCCTGCCTGTGGCGGCGGCGGCGGCGGCAACGCCGGCGGCAGCGCCAGCACATCCAGCGCCACGATCTCGCCGACCTGGCCCGTGACGCTGAACAGCAGCAGGTGGTCGCGCCGGTCGCGCGGCGGCGGCGGCGGCAGCCAGGGTCGGCTGGCGGTCGCCGCCGCCGCCCCGCGTGCCGCTGCCGCCGCCGGCCGCCGCCGCGCGCGCGACGGCACCCGCACGGCGGCGAGCCTGTTGCCGAGGCCGTCCTGCGCCGCCTGTTGCTCCGCGCGGTCGCCGAGCGCGTCCGGGGGCCCCAGCTGGTCCGGGCCGCCGCTTTCTTCCTCGCCGCTGCCGTCGCGTGCGGGGCCGTCCGGCTCGTCGTCGTCGTCGTCGTCCTCCTCTCGCGCCCCGTCGTCGTCGCGGTCGCCGCTCGCCGCCGCGCCGTCGCCGCGCTCGTCGCCGCCGTCGTCGCCGCTGCCCGAGGAGGTCTCGGGCGTCGCCGTGCCGCCGGATCGCCCGCGCCGCCGCCGCCTCCGCGTCCGCCCCCAGTGCTGGCGCCCGCCGTCGCGGCCGCCGTCGCCGACGGCGAAGGGGGTGCCGCCGCCGCGCAGCAGCCGGGCGAGCAGCTCGTGCGGGACGGCCGCCGCCACCGCCCGGCTTTCCGCCGCCGCCGCCCGGTCCGCCGACGTCGCCGCCGCTGCCGCCGCACCGGCCAGAAGCGGCACGGGCTGCGCAAAGTGGCGCGCGTAGTGCGCGATGGACGCCTCCACGCGCCTCGCCGGGGGCGGGAGCGGGGCGAGCAGCTCGTGCGGCGCGGTCAGGTGCGGGTTGCGCGGCGCCAGGGCCTCGAGCAAAGGCGGCGGGGCGGGCAGGAGGAACAGGCGCTGGCGGCGGCGGCGGCGGCGGTGGGGGGAGTCGTGGCCGTCGTCGCCGTCGTCGTCGCCGTCGTCGCCGTCGGCGGCAGCGTCGTTTTCGCTGCCTCCATCGTCAGATCCCTGGTGCGGCACCGCCAGCTCGGCGTGCTGGGGGTTGCGCTCGCGCGCGAGCACAGCGGAGCCGCGCCTTTTATTGTACGCGAGATTGGTTTCCGGGCCGAGAGGAAAGAGAGGAGCGGGGGGGGCGTGAGCGACGACGCCCGGCGGTCGCGCGCGCTCGCCCTCGGGACGACAAATCAGCAAAAAACCCGCACTCACGCGTCGTACAGCGGCCACGCCAGGCCTCCGTCCGTGCCGAGCGCCACAGGAAGCGTCGCGCACTGCGGCACGTCGGCCGGGCGGCTCATTGTCCTTTGGTTGGCATTGCTGGCGGGGGCGCGACGAGACGCGACGAGACGACCGTCGGGACGCCCGCCACCTCTGCTTTGCGTGGCTCCGCGCCGGCGCCGGCAATCGAAAGTGGTGGACGATGCATGAGTAATTCGATGAGTTGAGAGGAGCGCGAAAGGATGTGTCTCGGGGTGGCGCATGCACTGGAGAAATCACCCCGGCGCCGCCGCCGCCGTCCGACGCTCGTCAAGCGAGCGCGCCCCTTGCCCGCTTCCGCCGCTAGACCCCACCGTCCCCTTCCGAACTCAGATTCACCCGGTGATTCACACACGCACGACCTCCTTGCCCCAAGCCACAAAGAAGCACCAAACGCGCAAGGAGACGAAGCCAAGACTAGGGCGGCCGCTCATCGTCGCGAGCCAACGCTCCCCCTCCCCCATCGCCACGCCCTCGATCCCCGGCGATCCCACCCACAAACGTGCTTGCGGGCGCGACCGACAGAGGGCGCGCGCGCTTTGTCCATCGGGCCCAGCATGCTGACCCGGCGGGTGCGTTTTGTTTTGTCTCCTTCCCTGTGTCTCGTCTCGTCTCCCGCCCGCCAAAAAGGTCCTGCTCTCGAGGACGACCGCCGAGGACAAGGCTATGTGCGTGCATCATGCTGACGTCCGTCGCGCCATCCACGCCACAACCACCACCGCCAAGAAACCAAACAACAGGCCCTCCGCAGCACGACGTTGCTGTCGCCCGGCGCCGCGCGGCCGCCGCTGCCGTTGTCGCCGTCGGTCGTCGCCAGCGGCGCGCGCCGGCCGCGGCAGGCCCCGGCGGCGTCGACGACGGCGGCGGCGGCAGCAGCCCCCCGTGGCCGTGGCGACGACGACGACGCCTCGGCCCCGACCGCGCGCAGGCGCCAGTCGATCGTCCGCCGCTCCACCGCCGTGCCCTCCCAGTCCTCCGCTCTTGGCACACAACTCGGCAGCAGCAGCACCACCACCACCAGCAACGGCAAAGGCAACGGCGCCCACGCCGCCGCCCCCCCTCGCGCCGAGCGCCCGCCGGCCTCGCTGGCCACGTCGTCCCTCGACGGCGACGGCGGCGGCGGCGGCGGCGGCGCGTACGAGGGGGTCGCCATGCCCCCCCGCCCCGCCACCACCGCCTTGGGCGGCCTCACTGTGCGCGTGCGCGGCATGGTCAAGCACTTCCCCACCCAGGGCGGCGGCGGCGGCGGCGGCGCGGGCGGCGGGCGCGGCGGCGGCGCCGTCTTTCGCGCCGTCGACGGCGTCGACGTCGACGTCGAGCCCTCGTCCATCGTCGCCCTGCTCGGCCCCAGCGGCAGCGGCAAGACCACCCTCTTGCGCCTGATCGCGGGCTTGGAGCGCCCCACCGCCGGCCGCATTCTTTTTGACGACGCCGACGCCACGGGCCTGTCCGTGCAGGACAGGCAGGTCGGGATGGTCTTCCAGTCCTACGCCCTGTTCGCGCACAAGACCGTCGCGCAGAACGTGCGGTTCGGCCTCGAGGTGCGCGACCTGCCCATCGACCGGGACAAGCGCGTGGCCGACCTGCTGCAGCTGGTGCAGCTGACGGGCCTAGGGGGGAGGTACCCGCGGCAGCTCTCGGGAGGGCAGCGGCAGCGGGTGGCGCTGGCGCGCGCTCTGGCGAGCAATCCTCGCCTCTTGCTGCTGGACGAGCCCTTTGGCGCCCTCGACGCGGTGGTCCGGCGCCAGCTGCGCTCGGGACTCAAGGAGATCGTGCGCTCGGTGGGCGTGACCACCGTGATCGTGACGCACGACCAGGAGGAGGCCTTTGACCTGGCCGACAAGGTCGTGGTCTTCAACAGAGGCCTCGTCGAGCAGCAGGGGCCGCCGCGCGAGATCATCCGCCGCCCCGCGACGCCCTTCGTGATGAAGTTCGTGGGCGAGACGTGCGTGGTGCCCGCGTCCAGCCTGCTGGTGCGCCGCGCGCGGTACCAGACGGACAAGCCGCTCGTGATGTTCCGGCCGGGGGACCTGCGCGTGTCGTCGGCGCTCGGCGGCGGCGGTTCGGGCGGCGGAATTGGTGGCGGCGGCGGCGGCGCGGGCGCGACGGCGGCGGCGGCCGCCGTCGAGGAGGGGGCGGCGGCCGCGACCGTGGCCGACCGCGCCGACCTGGGCTGGACCGTGCGCTACACGCTCAGGTTCGACGACGACGCCGAGGTCGAGTACGCCGTGTCGCTCTCGCTGCCCCCGGCCTTCGACGCCGGCGCAGCTGCGGCGGCGGCGGCGGCGGCTGGCGGCGGCGGCGGCGGCGGCGGCGGCGGCGGCGGCGCGGCGGGCGCGGCGGCGGCGCTGCTGCGCCCGCTGTCGCTGGACATTGGGCAGCGGGTGTACGTGAGCGTGCGGGCGGGGGCGATGATGGGCTTTGACAAGTCCGAGGTGGACAGCGCGCCGGTGCTGCGGTGAACAAAAAGATGATTTGCGTTATGTGTTCCCCTTTTCTGCGGGGTGGTGCCGTTTTCTTTTGGCGGTGGCGGGCGTCGGCGTCGGCGCTAAATCACAGCCTAAATCCGTCTCGTGTCAAAATCTACACGTGCCTCCCCCTCAGTCAACCTCTTTGCACCGCGACGCACACCGACGGTGACTCGCTCTCTCGCCCCCTTGAATCCCTCCTCGTTCCCGGCGCGCGGTCGCACACTCCAAAACATAAAAAAAGGACGACGCAGCTCCGCTAGCTCCTGTTCGCGAAAAGGCCTCGCCCCCACGACTTTGCGCGCCGGGAGTGCTCGCGGCGAGAGCCCATCAGAGTCCTGCCGCTCTTGCGCCGCACGTAGCCCGAACATTTGTCTTTTTATTTCTTGCGTCTGTTTTCTGGTCGGGCTCCTCGCTGCAAAAAAGAGGGACCGGCGCCCCTCTCAAGCGCGCCCCGGAAACAAAAGGCCTCCTACGCTAGCGAGAGGACGGGCATCATGGACCGGTTCCCGCCCGAGTTCAGGCCGCTGGTCGAGGTGAGAGAAAGAGTTTCTTCTCCGCCAGCCGATTGCGGTCGCGCGCTCTCCGCGCGCGCGTCCGACGCCGACGCCGACGCAACCAACGCCCGCCCGCAACTTTTCTCCTCCTTGAATACAAAAACAGGCCTACGTCCAGCAGGTCGCGGGCCACCTCATCTCGCGCCTCGCGCCCGCGTTCACTCAGCAGCAGGCCGACTACATCTACCGCGAGGCGCTGGCGCGCGCGGACGCCGTGACGACGGGCGGCGGCGCGGGCGGCGGCACGGGCGGCGGCGGCGGCACCCCTTCTGCCGCCGCCGCCGCAGCCGCAGCGGCAGCCGCCGCAGCCGCGGCGGCAGCCGCCGCCGCAACCCACCAGCAGTCGGTGCCCCCGTCGCCCCTGGCCGGCGCGGCGGCGGCCGGCGCGTCCCACAACGAGACCAACAACAACACCGCCTCGCAGCAGCACAGCAGCCACAACACGGCGGCCGGCGCGGCCGACGGCGGCGCCGGCGCCGGCGCCAACGCCAACGGCGCCCAGGCTGCCGCCGGCGCGCTGCGCCTCGTCCTGCGCCACGACTGCCAGAGCAGCGGCTGCGGCGACGGCGCCTGCCCGCTCTGCGAGTACAACCCCTCGCGCATCTGCCGCCGCAACCTCAAGCAGAAGTACCTGATCGACGACCCCCTGCGAGCCAAGTGCGGCGCCGCGCTGAGGGTCGAGGTCGTCGACGACAGCGGCCGCTGCGTCGAGGGCCCGCCCGACGGCGTCGGCGGCGTCGGCGGCGCGCTGCCCGAGGGCGTGGTGCTCGAGGTGCACGCGCTCAACGGCGAGCGCTACCGCGAGGTGTGCCCGGACAACACCCTGCTGTCCGCGGCGCAGCTGCGGGCGTGCGTCCTGCCGTCGCAGGCCAAGAAGCCGCTGCTCCGGCGCGACGGCGCGTGCCCGGGCGCGGCGGCCGCCGCGGCCGCGCTGGCGGCGCCGCCCGGCGCCGCCGGCAGCCCGCTCGCGGCCGCGCAGGCGGCCGCCGCGGGCCTGATGCTCGATCCGGAGGGGCCCGCGGCGCCCATCTACCTGGCGCCCGAGCGCGGGCAGGCGGGAATCAGCGACGTCCAATGCACGACCAGCAGCGAAGCCCTGCTCGCGGGAAAAGCGCCCACCTTCCGCCTGCTCGTCTGGGCGGTCGAGGCCGCCACGGGCGCGCACGTGCCGCGCGTCACCTACGTCGTGTCCGAGTCGTTCGTGGTCGCCACGAAGCGGGTCAAGCACGCCATCAAGAGCGACATCCCGTCCGTTGCGGACCACGTCAGCAAACTGGTGCACGTGGGGAAAGCCACCGTCGACAAGCTCCTGGATTTGCGGGCGGCGGCCGCCGAGGAGAACCTGTCGCTCGACGCCCTCCCCGACGACCTCGCGCGCGTCGATAAAGTAGGGCAGTTTCGGCGGCTGGTCGAGATGGCCGAGCGCTCGACCGACCTCAAGCACAAGATGCGGCACCTGCTCAAGCTGTCGCCCGAAAAGTGGGACGAGGTCTGCGGCCACGCGCTGGCGGCGGTCGTCCCCGACTTCCGTCCGCGCGCCTGGTGGTCGCCGCAGGTGGGCGGGGGGGTCATGTTCGCGTGCAAGGGCGGGGCGGTGCAGATGGACCAGCCGATCGCGGTCGTGATGAGGCGGGCGACGGGAGGGGGCGCGGCGGCGGGCGGGGGGGGCGGCGCGGGCGGCGGCGGCGGCGGGGGCGGCGCGAGCAACGGCGGCGTCGCCGGCGTGCCGCCCGGCGCGGGCGTCGAGGAGGTGGTCGTGCCCGTCGCGCAGCTGGACGCCGGCCTGGTGGCGCTGCTGCCCAAGCTCAAGCAGCAGGCGCTGCAGGACTGGTACGCGCCGGGACACCACGGGTGGAGCATCTACTGGCGCGACGCCGCCGGCAACCCGCTCGCAAGCGGCGGCGGCGGCATGAGCATGGGCGGCGGCATGGGCGGCGGCGGCATGGGCGGCGCGCCGATGGGCATCGGCGCGGGCAGCAGCGCGGGCGGCGGGCACGGCGGCATGGGCGCGGCAACGCCCCTATCGCCCTACGGGCCGGGCGGGGCGGTGCAGCACGCGCAGTTTGGGCACCACGGCGGGCAGCACATGCTCCCCCCGCCGCCCTCGCACGGCGGCGGCGGCGGCGGCGGCGGCGGCGGGATGAGCGGCCCCGGCGGCGGAGGCATGAGCGGCCCCGGCGCACCCCCGCCCTCCCCCCTCCACCCGGGCGGCGGCGGACTCGGCGGCGCCAGCCTCCCGCCCGGCCCGCGCCCCGTCCACGTGCCCCCGCCGCAGGTCGCCTCGGCCTGCACGGGGCGGTCGCCATTTGCCGCGCAGACGTCGCAGCACGCCGCCGCCGCCGCCATCCCGCACTGGCAGCAGGCGCAGGCGCAGCTGGCGGACGCGCAGCGCGCGGCCCTGGCGCAGCGCGCGGCCACACACGCGGCGCGCGACCCGGCGCTCGCGGCGGCCGAGGCGGCCGCGGCCAACGCCGCGTGCGCGGTGGCGGCAGCCGCGGCCGCGTCGTCGGCCGTCAACGCGCGGTCGTCCGGCGGCGGCACGGGCGGCGGCGGCGGCGGCGGCGGCGGCGGTGGCGGCGGCGGCACGGGCGGCGGCGGCGGCGGCGGCGGCGCGCAAAACCACCTGCCCTCGCTCGAGATGCTCAACACGGACGACCTGCCCGCCATCGAGCGCGGCCCCTCCCTGTTCCCGCTGTCGTCGCTGCAGCAGGTGCAGGGCGCGCTCGCCGACCTGCCCTCGGGCGGCGTCGGCGCGCTGCTCGCCAGCATCCACTCTGCGGCGCCGGGCGCGGGCGGCGGCGGCGGCGGCGGCGGCGGCGGCGGCGGCGGCCTTGGCGGCGGCGGCGGCTTTGGCGGCGCGGGCCGACACGCTGTGACGGGCCCGGGCGGGGGCTTTGGCTTTGGCATGCACGCGCACATGCACCCGCAGCACCAGCACCAGCACCCGCAGCATGCGCAGGGCGGCGGCGGCGGGGTGGCGCGCAGCGACGGCGGGCTGATGCTGCCGCCCGGGCCGGCGCACCACCACCAGAACAACCGGTTTTCGCAGCAGGTGCCGCCGGGCCTGGGCGTGGGGCCGGCGGCGGCGGCGGCGGCGGCGGCGGCGGCGGGCGGCGGCGGCGGCGGCGACCTGTCGCTCAAGTTCTCGATGAGCTTGGACCTGGCCGAGCAGCAGCAGCAGGGGCAGCAGCAGGGGCAGCAGCAGCAGGGACAGCAGAGGTGATGCCGCGCGTGCGGTTCTCCGCGGCGCCCGGCCCTCTCTCCCGCTCTTGCTTTGCGCGATTGTTTTCGCGAAAAGCAATCTCCGCCGCCGCTTTTGCCCCCCCCCGTCCTCGGAACGACTCGCCCTCGTCGGCTTCTTCTCCCATTTGATCTCGTCAGGCTCTCCCTCCCAAACGCGCGCACATATTGGACCCGTTAGACGAAACCACAACCCCTTGACGTCTGTGTTTTCAAATCGATGAGAGCGAGAGCAAGAGCGGGCGTCGACGGCGACGCGGGCAGCTCCGGATGGCGGCGGAGGCGGCGGCGGGCGTGGCGGCGGATGCAGAGGCGGGCGTGGAGCCTGGCGCCGACACGGAGAGCGACGCGGCGGCGCTGGCGGACGCCGGCGGCATCTGGGTCGAGGGCGACCGCGGCGGCGGCGGCGAGGCGGCGGGCGGCGCGGGCGGCGAGCGGCTGCGCCGTCGCTACCGCGCCCGGGTGGCCGAGCGCACGTGGCTGGTGCGGGGCCGGGACGAGGCGGACGTGGCGTGGCCCAAGCACAAGGCGTACACGCGGGGCCAGGCGGCCATCCGCGCGGCGAGGCTGGGCGGGGAGGAGGAGCGCCGGCGCGCAGTCGAGGAGGGAGGCGGGGGCGAGGGCGAGGCTCCCGCCCTGGCTGCGGCGCGCGGCGACGACGGCGGCGGGCGCCGCCCGTCCGGGCAGCAGCGGCAGCAGCGGCAAGCGGCGGAGAGGGCGGCCTACCTCGCCTCGAAAGGAGCCCCGCTGGACGTGATCCCGGCCGAGCTGATCGACCTCTCGCCCCTGGCGGCGGCCGCCGAGGCGGCGCGCGGCGCGCGCTTCTCGGCCGCGCTCGAGGCGGAGGCCAGGCGGCTGGGGCTGCTGGCGCCGGCGACGGGCGAGGCGGAGGAGGAGGAGGAGGAGGGGGACGGGGGGGCGCGAGGCTCTGCGGCGGCGGCGGCGGCGGCGGCGACAGGGGCCGCGCGTCCTTGCTGCGCACGCAAAACGCTGTGCCGCCGCCACCGCGCAGCGCGCACCGCCCAGCATTCAAGGGCGTGGACCTGCGTCAACCCTCCTAGAAACTTGACATTGGCACAAGCAATAAACAAACAACGCCGTCAAGAACATGAGCGTCGACGTGGAGCAGCGCGCCAGCGACCTGCTCGAGCGGCTCGAGGTGCTCGGGTGCGTGTTGGAGGCGAACTCCTGCGCCCTCCCATCGTCTCTCTCTTCTCCCGCCGCTACCTGCGGATCAATGATGCGTACTGGCCCGGCAAACGATCCGCCGCTCTTGCGGTCTGCTCTCCAGGCCCGCCACCCGTGAGGCGGATCGGTGCCTCGTGCAGAGAGAGAAGGGCGATGGCCCCTCCCCCTTTTCTCTCTCTCTCTCCATGTGACGTGCGCACAGAGCGACCCACCCATTGGCGCGCGCGCGCAGGGAGGCGGCGCGCGCGCGCGAGAAGCGCCTTCGTTGTTGCTCGCGCGCGCGCCGCCACCCCCTCGCGCGCGCGCGTCCTCGGGGGATCTCTGCGAATTTACAGGCGGGCCGCGCGCTCAAAGCCCGCCGCGCGGCGACAACCCCCCCCCGCAAAGGCTTTGCAGCACAAAAACAAAAATCGGATCGCTCACCCGCCCGGCCCCGCCCCCCGAAAACCACTTGGCACACACGCAACCCCTCTCGGAAATCCACACACAAAACAGCTGCGCCGGAGGCGTGGGCGAGGACGACCTGATCGGCGGCGCCGGGCCCGCCGCGCCGCCGCCGCCCCGCCCGCCGCTGTGCGAGGCCGTCGCGCGGCTGGCGGCGGCGGCGGCGGCGGCGGCGCAGGCCGCGGACGGCGCCGAGGACGTGCACCTGCGGCGCGCGGCGCGCGCGGTGCGTGACGCGGCGGCGGCCGGGGCGGGGCCCGGCGCGCGCGGGGGGGAGGACGGGGCGCGGCTGCTGGCGGCGGTGCGGCGGCTGGTGGGGGTGCTGGACGGGGGGGGGGCGGGGGGCGCGGGCGGCGGGGCGGGCGGCGGCGGTGGCGGCGCCCCGGCCACGGCAGCAGGCGCCTCTTCGGAAGCAGCAGCTGCAGCACCGGCAGCACCAGCAGCACCAGCGGCGGCCGCGTCGGAGGATCGCCAACAGTTTCTGGAGCCCCTGGAGAGCCTCGTCGCGCACGTGCAGGCCGCGCGCCTGCTGGCTGCGCGGCGACGCAGGCAGCTCGCGACGGCGACGGCGGCGGCGTCGGCGGCGGCGGCGGCGGCGGCGGCGGCGGATGGGCCCGCAGGAGGGCAGGCGGCGGCAGTTGCGGCAGCGGCAGAGGCAGCAGCAGCGGCGCCCGGCGGCAGCGGTGCCATGATGGACGTCGACCCCCCGGCCGCCACCGCCGCCGACGCCGCCGCCGACGACCACCAGCAGCAGCAGCAGCGGCAGCAGCAGCAGCAGCAGCAGCGGCAACGGCTCCTCGCCAGCAGCAGCTGCCACCTCCGCGGCCTGGCGCGGGACCTGCAGCTGCCCGCGCACGATTACGATCGGGCGCTCCCCCTGCTCCTGGAGGTCCACGCGCGCCTGGCGCCCCTGGTGGCCGCCCTGCCGCCCGGCTACTTTGATCCCCTGCTCAAGGCCGACGACGACGATGCCGCCGCCGCCGCCGCCGCCGCCGCCGCCGCCGCCGCCGCCGGCCAGAATCAAGGCGGCGACGCGGCGGTGGCGGCCGCCCCCGCGGCGGCCGGCCCCGCCGCCGCCGGCCCCCCCTACCTCTCCCCGGACGAGTTGGGCGCCCTGCGCGACGTCGACGCCGCCCTGCGCGAGGAGTACGCCTTACGCCGCGCCATGCTGGTCGAGCGAGCCAAGATGACCCTCCAGTCGTTCTTGTGGTCCCCCCGCCTGCGGCGCGACGGCACGGGCGACGCGGTGCTCGCGCTGGTGGCGGACCGCCTCGCGTCCAAGGAGTTTGCCGCGCAGCCGGGCGTGCGGCTCGAGCAGGTGTTCGCCGCGCGCGCGGGCGACGTCGCGGCCGTGACGCGCAGGGGCGCGGGCGGCGGGGTCGGCGCGGGCGCGGGCGCGGGCGGCGCGGGCGGCGCGCTGGCCGCCTCTGTCAAGGGGGTGCTGATGGGCCCGGTGCCCGACCGCGGGGGCCGGTCGGCGGCCGAGGGACGGCCCGGCGCGCCGATGCCGGCGTGGCGGCCGCGCGCGGCGGCGGCGGCCGAGGAGGCCGGGGGGGGTCGGGGCGGGCGCGGGGGCGGCGGCGGCCGGAGTGGGGGCGGGCGCGGGAACCGGCCGGGGTGAGAGGCCGGCTTGAGCGCGGGGGGGGGGGGGCTTGTGTCGCCTGCTTTCCTCCCTTGCCCCTCGCGTCTCGCGGCGCGAGCGAGCCACGCCGCATTCACTTGCAAGAAAACTCGATCGTTGCGCGCGCGTGCGTTTTCTCATCGATCGATCAATCGTGCAAAGGGCGGCGTTTCCCGTTCATATGCGCCGCGGTCGGGCGCGCGCGCAGAAAATCGGCAGCGGGCGGCGCCACAACCAGAAAACAAGACATGTGGTGTGTTTACAAAGACAGGTGAACGTGCGACGCAAGTCCATCACTTGGTGCGCTTCTTCGCGCCGCCGGCCGCCAGCGCGGGCGGGAGCATCATCCCCGCGGTCAGTTTGGGAAAGGCCACGCCGCCGGGCCCGGCCTCCTCCATCCCGTCGTCGTCGTCGCCGCCCTCCTCCTCCTCCTCCCCGTCGTCGCCGCCCTCCGCCTCCTCCTCCCCCTCCTCCGCCGCCGCGAGCACCTCGACCGTCCCCTCCTCCCCGTCCTCGCCCTCGCGCCACACCGCCACGGGTACGAGGCGGCACGTCGCGCTGCGCGCCTCGAACAGCCGCAGCACGGCCGCCTGGTTGGGGTCGAGCGCCTGCCCCCGGCGGCAGACGATATGCGGCGCCAGCAGCTCGACCACGCCCTTGTTGAGGCGCGTGGGCAGGCCGTGCTTGCGCAGCAGCGGCTCGAGGGTGTGCGCCAGGGGCTCGCCCGTGCGCGGGCTCGTGAGGGGTCCCGCGGGCAGGCTGAAGTCGGCCGTGGCGCGCGAGCCGGCGCGCGCGAAATCGGCGTGCGAGAAGGACGCCAGCAGCGCGCGGGCGGCGGCGGGGTCCAGGCGGGTGAACATTAGGCCCGTCTGCCCGCGCAGATAGGGGGCCAGGCGAGCGTACCCGGGACGGTACTCGTCGGCGGCCCCGCGCCCGAGCGCCACCTGGAGCAGGCGCGTGCTGCCCATGACCAGGCGGCTGTCGGGCGCCGCGCGCTCGCGCAGCGCGGCCAGGCGGGCGCCGCGCGCGCCGTCGTACCGGAAGAGCCACAGGGAGGGGTGGGCGTCGGCGGCGGCGCGGCACTGGGCCACAAGCCCCTCCTTCCAGTCGCGGCCCTTCTTCTTGGCCTTGGTGAGGGCGACTGAGGCGTTTTGGTGTTTTTGTGGGGGTTGTGTAGTTGTTTTTGCGGGCGGGGAGAGAGAGAGACGGAGGGGGGAGCGCGTGAGAGAGCGAGCGAGAGCCGTCTTGGCCGGGCGCCGCGCGCGCGTCGCTCGCTCGCTAGTTTCGATGTGTTGTCGCTCAGATCAACGCACCGACTTTGTTGCGCTTGCTCTTGGGCATAGTTGCTACCGCTGTCGCCTAAGTACTCGCCGCGCCCCAAGACGGCTCGCTTGGTCACGCGATGGGCGCGTCCAGCGCGCGAGACAGTCGCCTCCGCCGCCTTTCTGTCGTGATTGGGTCGCCTCCTCTCTCGATGTGTGTTTCGCCGGGAGCGCGAACTGTGCGGTGCGAGAACTGTGACGATGGATGATGGAATGGATGTGTGATACGCTTGGAGAGTGTGGATGTGACGTGCGCGAGCGCGCGCGCCGCCGCAGCAAAAGAGAGACAGAGGCACTCGGCGCGCGCTGCCGCCCGACGCCGACGCCGACGACGGCGATCGCGCCCGCCTTGCGCCGGCGTCTCTCTTGGTCTCCTCTTTGAAGGGGTCAAAGCTCCTCACATTCAATCCCTTTTACGATCAACCAGACACGCATACGCGCTCGCGCCACCCCTGCCCCACAGGAGAGGACCACGTCGGCGAATCAACGCGAAGAGGAGGACCCGAGACTCCTCCCTTGAGGGGATCGCGCACGCGGCGCGCGCCCCGATCAATCAATCCATCACACACACAGCAATCATGAACCGCCAGTGGCAGCGCTCGCTGCAGAAGTACGACGCCCTCCCGGGCCTCGACGCGTTCGTGCGCGCGCTGCGCGAGACCGCAAAGACGGCGGCGGCGGGCGACGGCGGCGGCGACGCGACCGGCGACGCCGAGGCCGCCGCCGACGGCCGGGGCGAGCTCGCGAGCCCGTCGGACGTCTACGCCGCCTTCTCGACGCTGTTCGCGGCGTCGCGCCAGCCGGCCGTGCTGACGTGCCGGTGGCGGCGCGACCTGCCGGCCGACTCGGAGCCCGCGCGGCGCCTCGAGGCCGCGGGCCTGCCGCCCTCGTTTGCCTACCTGGTGGCCGAGCTGCCGCCGCCGGGCAAGCCGGCGCCGCCGCTGGCGCCGGCGCGCGGCGGCGGGGCGAGGGGCGGGGGCGGCCGCGGCGGCGGCGGGCAGGCGAGGGGCGGCGGCAGGGGCCAGGCGGCGGCGCCGGCCCCCGAGCCCCAGCGAGGGCCCCCGCCGCGCGAGGCGGTCGTGCCCGTGTCGACGGGCGTGCCGCTGACGCTCGAGCTGATGCTGGCGCTGTTTGACGCTCTCGGCGGGGGAGGAGGGGCCGGCGGAGGGACGGGGGCGGGCGGAGGGACGGGCGGAGGGACGGGCGGCAGCGGCGGCGGCGAAGGCGCGAGCGGCGGCGGCGGCGGCAAGGCGCGGCAGCGGCACCGCCACCTGTCGCTGGCGACGGTCGACGGCGCGGGGGCGGTGTCGCTGCTGCGGCTGTTTGACTACGTGCAGGCGCCGTTCGAGGGCCCCGAGCACCTGCCCTCGGACGGGGAGGAGGGGGAGGAGGAGGGGGGGGCAGGGGGCGGGCGGGGGGCGGCGGCCGACGACGACGACGGGCAGGACGACGAGCGAGACGGGGCGGCGGCGGCGGCGGCGGCGGCGGCGGCGGCGGCGGCGGCGGCGGCGGCGCAAGGACGAGGGGGTTGATCTCGCCCTTTCTTCCGCGCCGGCAGTCTCAATATCCGTCCATCTTTGTGTGACCCTCTTTGTCACCCCCAAACATCCAATTTCTTACGCCCCCCCCGAATCACCGCCGACTTTAGTGGTAAAATTATCGCGTCGCAATCGCCCCCGCCACCTTCGAGGCCGCAGCCTCTGAACGAACTAGCATCGAGCACCACCGACACGTGAAAAGTGCATCAGCGAAGAGACAGAGGCAAAAGGGCGCTTGGGCGCGTCCGTGCGCGCGCAGAGGAGATGTCGCCGCGGTCTCAGCAGGGAGGAGGAGGAGGAGCGGGAGGCCCCCGCCTCCCCCCTCCTCCTCCCGCGGGCGGCCCGCGCGCCAACACGAGCGCCGGCGGCAACGTCTACGTCCTCGACCGCGGCCTGCTCTCGCGCGTCGAGCAGCATGAGCGCGAGGGCGGCGACCTGGCCGACGCCGCCGCCGTCGCGCTCGCGCTGCGCGCGCAGCACCGCGACCTTCAGCGCAAGAGCGCGGCGTCGCTCAAGCACCAGGTCGCGCGCGCGGTGCTGGCGCTGCGGCAGGAGCGGCGGCGTGGGCAGGACGCGGAGGAGGCGGAGGCGGCGGTGCGGCGGGCCGAGGTCTTCGGGGAGGATCCGCGCGAGGAGGCGCTGGCGGCCGCGATGGGCGGCGGCGGCGGCGAGCGCGGCGGCAGCGGCGGCAACGGGAGCAGCAGCGGCGACGAGGGCAAAAGCCAAGGCGAAGGCAGCGACAGCGACGCTGAGATGGAGGCCGAGCGCGCCGCGGACGTCGAGAAGGCCGGGGGCGGCAGCGGCATGAACGGCGCGCTCATGGGCCTCTACGGCAAGAAGAGCGGCGACCTGCCCGCGAGCAGCGGCGGAGGGGACGCCGACGGCGACGGCGACGGCGACGGCGACGCCGGCGGCAAACCGGGATCCCCGGCCGCCGCCGCCGCCGGCTTTGCCGCGCCACATCTCGTGGCGGCCGCGGCCCGCCGCGCCCTCGCGGCGGACCGGGCGGCGGCCGCGGCTGGGGGCGACGCGGCCATGCCGCGCACCCCGGCCGCGCCGCCAACGGCCGCCGCCGCCGCCGCCGCCGCCGCCGCGCCGGCCCCCTCGGCCGCCAAGGCGGCCCGCGCGCGCTCGGCCGAGGAGGCGGGCCTCTTTGCGAGCGCGGGTGGCAGCGCGGGCGCGGGCGCGGCGGCCGCCAAGCGCCTGCGCCGCATGTCCGGCGGCCAGGGCGGCGGCCAGGGCGGCGGCCAGGGCGGCGGCGGCCCGCCCCGTCCCGGAGGGGGCGCGGGCGGAGGCGGGGGCGCGGGCGGCCACCCCCTGCCCCCCTCCTCCGCCGCCGCCGCGCGCCAGTTCGTCAGCGCCGCCGCCGCCGCGCCGTCCCGCGCCGTGCGCTTCTCCGACCTCGGCGGCGTCGACGACGCGCTCCGCGCCGTGCGCGAGCTCATCCTGCGTCCCTTGGCGCACCCCGAGGTCTACGGCTGGCTGGGCGTGAGCCCGCCCCGCGGCGTGCTTCTGCACGGCCCGCCCGGTTGCGGCAAGACCATGCTGGCGCACGCGATCGCCACCGAGGCGGGCGTGCCCTTCCTGCGCATCGCCGCGCCCGAGGTGGTGAGCGGCATGAGCGGCGAGAGCGAGGCCAAGCTGCGCGCGCTGTTTGCCGAGGCCGCCGCGCTGGCGCCCTGCATCCTGTTTGTCGACGAGGTGGACGCCATCGCGCCCAAGCGCGAGACGGCGCAGCGGGAGATGGAGCGGCGGATCGTGGCGCAGATGCTGGCGTGCATGGACGAGCTCGGCGGGGGCGGGGGGCAGGAGGAGGAGGGGGAGGAGGACGAGGAGGGGCGGCAGCGGCAAGCGGGGGGCGGCGGCGGCGGCGACGGGGGCGCCCCATGCGCCGCCGCCGACCCGCTCGCCGCCGCCGCCGCCGCCGCCCGCCGCGCCCGCCCCCACGTCGTCGTCATCGGCGCGACCAACCGGCCGGACGCCCTCGACCCGGCCCTGCGGCGCGCCGGGCGCTTCGACCGCGAGATCGCCATGGGCATCCCCACAGAGGCCGCGCGCGAGCAGATCCTCCGCGCGCTGACGCGGCCGCTGCGCTTGGCCGGCGGGCTCGACCTCGCGCGCATAGCGCGGCGCACGCCGGGCTTTGTGGGCGCGGACCTGGCGGCGCTGGCGACCGAGGCGGCGGCGGGGGCTGTCGGGCGCGTGTTCGCCGAGCTGGACGCGGAGGCGCGGGCGCAGGCGCAAGCGGCGCAGGAGGAGCAGGAGCACGGGCAGGAGCAGGGGGCAGCGGCCGGGGACGGCGCTGACGCCGACGCCGGCGCCGACGGCGGCGCCGCCGCCGCCGCCCCGCTCGCGCTCGCCGCCCCCCTCCTCGCGCCCGCCGCCGCCCCTCACGCCCCCTTCCTCGCGCGCGAGCCCCCGCTCTCGCCCGCGCGCCTCGCCGCCCTCGCCATCACCGCCGCCGACTTTGAGGGCGCTGTCGCCCGGGTGCAGCCGTCCGTGCGCCGCGAGGGGTTTTCCACAAAACCTGGCGTCACCTGGGACGACGTCGGCGCCCTGGCGGACGTCCGCGAGGAGCTCGCCTTCGCGGTCACGCAGCCCATCGCGCACCCGGAGCGCTTCGCCGCGCTCGGGTTGGGCGGGGGCGCGGGCGTGCTCCTCTACGGCCCGCCGGGCTGCGGCAAGACGCTCGTCGCCAAGGCGGCCGCCGCCGAGAGCGGGGCCAACTTTGTCTCGATCAAAGGGCCCGAGCTGCTAAACAAGTACGTCGGCGAGAGCGAGCGCGCCGTCCGCTCCCTCTTCGCGCGGGCCCGGGCCGCGCGCCCCTGCGTCCTCTTTTTTGATGAGCTCGACGCCCTGGCGCCCCGCCGCGGCGGCGACGGCGCCAACGCGGCCGGCGAGCGGTTGGTCAACCAGCTTCTCACCGAGATGGACGGCGTCGAGGGGCGCGACGGCGTGTTCGTGGTGGCCGCCACCAACCGGCCCGACATGGTCGACCCGGCGCTCCTGCGGCCGGGGAGGCTGGACAAGGCGCTTTACGTGCCGCTGCCGCCGCCCGAGGACCGCGCGGCCGTGCTGCGCGCGGCGGCGCGGCGCACGCCGTGCGAGCCGGGCGCGCTCGAGGCGGGCGCGGCCGTGGCGCGCTCCGACGCGTGCGACGGCTTCAGCGGCGCCGACGTGGCGGCCGTGGTGCGCGAGGCGGCCATCTTGGCGCTGAAAGAGAGCCTGGGTGGCCTGGGGAGCGCCGGGCTGGGCCCCGGGCTCGGCGAAGGGGCCGCGGCGCCGCCGCCGCCTCGGGAAGACAGCGGGGACGAGGCGGGGCGGCGGCGCGAGGGGGGGACAGCAGCCGCCCCCGCCCCCGCCCCCGCCCCTCCTCTTGCGCCCGTCCTCGTGGCCGCGCGGCACTTCGAGGCGGCCGCGCGGCGCGTCGCGCCGAGCGTCTCTCCGCGCGACCGGCGCGCGTACGAGGCGCTGCGGCACCGGCTGACGGCGTCGCGCGGGCACATCGGCGTCGAGGACGACGGGCCGGCGAAGGGGGCGGGCGAGGCGCGCGCGCCCGCGGGCGGGGCCGAGGATGCGGCGCCGGCGCCGGCCTGATGATGTTGGGGCGGAGGATCTCTTTTTCGCGCGCTCGCATCTCAGTTTTGCGGCCGTCGCTCGGTCGCTCGGCCGCTCGTCGGCGTCCGCGCCTCTTCCTTGTTATGATCGACCCTCTCTCCCTCCCATCGACAGCGCCCAATAGATTCCATCGCAGCAGTTGCTACTATACGCCTTGATCTCACACACGGAAGCCACAGATTGCACGCACGCACGATGCTCGGGCGGCGCGTCGCGCGCGCAACCGCGGCAGGAGGAGGAGCTGGGGCAGCGAGCAGGAGGGTCGCCCAATCCTCGGTCCGCCTGCCCCCGCCGCGCGCGGCAAAGGCAGCCGCGGTCGGCGAGATCGCGGAACCCGAGCGCGCGCGCCAGCTCCTGGAGCTGCGCGAGCTGTTCAACACCTTTGATTCGGACGGCAATGGGTGCGTCTTGATTTCGACTCGCGAAACCCCCCACCAAAAAGAGGTTTTCGGGATTTGGATATGGCGTCCGCCAATCAATCGCGATTGATCCTCCGGTCGGGTTGATGCGGACCGATGAAACGATCTCGATGCCGGTGCGCGCGCCGGCGTTCCATACGACCGCAACGACGCGCGCGCGAGAGACAAACATGGCAAGACTCGACAAACAAACGCGGCACCGCTCGTCCCGTCGCCGCTCGTCCCGTCGCACCCTCCTCTCTCACTCTACGCTCACATCCTTTCCCCCCCAAAAAACACCACGCAAAAACACACCCCACCCCAAAAAATACAAAACAGCACCATCGACCGCGCCGAGCTCAAGCGCCTCCTTAACACGGTCGACCAGGGCGCCTCCGTCCTCCTCGCCTTCGAGTCCTTCCTGACCGACGACGACGTCGACGCCGCCTTCGCCGCCTACGACGCCGACAAGAGCGACGCCCTCGATTTTGCAGAGTTCACGCGCCTCGTCGAGGACGGCCTCCTACTGTCCGAGCCGCTGGCCGAGTACGAGGCCCTCTTCCGGGCGGCCGACGCCTCGGGCAACGGCGCCCTGGGCGCGGCCGAGATCAAAGGCCTGCTGAAGATCATGGGCCGGGACGCGTCGGACGACAAGATCGTCGACGTCTTTGCGGAGTACGATCTTGACGGCAGCGGGCAGCTCGAGCTCAAGGAGTTCTTGCGCATGTGCGCGCGGCGGCTGCTGGACGTGCGGGCGCTGCGCGAGTGGATGCGCGGCGCGGAGGACCAAGGGGGCGCGGCGGGCGGCGGGGGCGGCGGCGGGGGCGAGGGCGCCGGCGCGCGGGCGGTCGCGCTGCTGGCGCCCGGCGAGCCGGGAGGCGTCGACGTCATCTTTTCCGCCGAGGAGCTCGAGGAGGCGCTGGCCGCGGCCGAGGCCGAGGGCGGGCTCGTGTGCCTCATGTGCGGCCTGTCGTGGTGCCGGCCGTGCAAGGGCGTGGCGCCGGCCTTTGCCAAGCTGGCAGAGAGGTACGGCGGCGGCGGCGCCGGCGCCGGAAACGGCGGCGGAAACGGCGGCGGCAGCGGCCCGCGGCTCAAGTGCCTCAAGGTCTACGGCAACAGCAACAGCAAGACCAAGGCCATCATCCAGCGCCTCAAGATCCGCTCCACCCCGGCATTCGTCTTCTTCCGGGACGGCAAGGTCGTCGGCGCCGTCACCGGCGCCAACAAGGGCCGGCTCGAGTCGGCGGTGCGCGAGGCGCTGGGCGAGGACGGGGTGGACGGGATCGAGCGGCTGTACCCGCCCGGGGACGCTGACGTGCCGGCGGGGGCGGCCGCGGGCGGCGGGGATGCCTCGGCGGCGGCGGCGGCGGGGAGCGGGGGCGCGTAGCCGCTTCTTTTATTTTGGAGAGGCGGTCCTCTGGCGCCGCCGCCGCCGCCGCTCTCTTGTCCCCCGCTCGCGTGCATTTTTTTTTCCTTTCCGTCCTAGTGTGCTCGAATAATCCTGTCCGCTCTCTTAGCTCCTCGAATAAGTTACGGTCAGGGCGCGCGAGGGGGGTGCCGAGACACGGGGCGGCGGAAAGCAGCGGCAGCGCAGAGGCGCCGCCCTCGCCCAGCGCCGCCCGCCCTCTGTTTGAGCGCGCGCCGCCCCCACCTGCCCTCTCCCAAACGCACTTTCGAACGATCCTCTCGTCCCACACACGCCAACTCAGTCAAGATGGCCTTCACGCTCAAGCGCGCCGCCGCCAACGGCCTGACGGTGCGTTGCCCTGTCGCGCATGGACGCGCACGCGCAACTTTTCCCTGGCGTTTGGGGGGAGGGAGGGAGCCAATACAGACATGCGCCCGGGCCCCCCCCCGGTCCCTTTACCTCCCCCCGTTCGCCCGATCGCCGCCGCGCCGGAATCGGATCGGGCGGCACCGTCATTGGCGCACGGGCGCGCGGGAGGGGGGCGACCGGGCTTTGCAAGCTGGCTCGCATGGACTTTGCGCGCGGAAGTGCTGCTCCCCCTCCTAACGCCTGCCCCCACTGCTTTGCTCACGCGCGCCCGCCCAGCCCCATCCGCCCCCAATCCCCCACACCCCAACTGCAGGCCCGCCGCACCGCGGCCCCGGCCCGCATGGCCGTCGTTCGCCGCGCCGCGGTGGTGAGTCTGTCTCCGGCGTTCTCGGGGTTTGCTTTTCTCCCTCCCTCGAGTTCTTTTCTCATCCTTCTCCCCTCTCCTCTCTTCCTGCCTCTCTCCGTGCGAAACAACAGGACAAGGCCGCCGTCCTCTCGGACGTGCGCGCGATCATCTCCGAGCAGCTCGGCACTGAGCTCGACAAGGTGCGCACGTACGCGGGCCTGATCGGATCGGGCTGCGCGCTCTCTCGCGTCGATGGGAGATTGATCGATCGTCGGCAAGAGAGAGAGAGGCGTTTTTTGGCCCCTTGCTGAATTTTTCTTTCTCACGATCGCCCCCTTCCCCTCCTTCACCTACCAATCGACCAACCACCACACAGGTCGCCGCCGACTCCAAGTTCGTCGACCTCGGCGCCGACTCGCTCGACACGGTGCGTTCGTTGCCCTTGTTTTTTCAAGGGGAACGGCTCGTCGGCACGGCGGGGGCGGCGCTGACCCAGCGCGCGCGTCGCTGCCGCCCGGCCCTTTTTGTCCCTGTCTTCCCCCCGTCCCATCCCTTCCTGTACAGCCAAACAAACGCGCTCCCCTTTGTCCTTGTCTGCCCCCCCCCCATCACGTTTGTTGGGGCGGACTCGCTCGTCGGCGGGGCGCGGCGCTGACCCAGCGCGCGTGCCGCTTTGACGCCGCCGCAAAAGACGTCGCCCCCGCCGCAAGACGTCGCCCCCGCCCGTCGCCCCTTTGCTCCCCCTTGTCTTCCCCCCTTCGCCCCTCCCCCCTTGTACACCCAAACAAACGTGCTCGCCCTTTTCCTTGTCTTGCCCTCCCCCACATCCCTCCTTTTTTGGGGGCGGACTCGCTCGTCGGCGGCGCTGACCCAGCGCGCCGCTGCCGCTGCCGCTGCTACGCCCTCGCCGGACGTCGCCCCTCGCGCATTTGCTCCCCCCATTGTCCTTGTCTCCCCCCTCCCCCTTCCATCCCTCCTCGTGCATTCACAAACACACGAAACACACGTGCTCACTCTTGCCGTCCCCCCTTGGTGCGCCCAACTAACACTTAACAAACACCCAAAAACAACCAAAAAAAAAAAAAAACGCCGCCGCCCCCGCCCCAAAAAAAAAAATCCAACCACCCGCCGCCCCCTTTCCCCTACGCGCGCGTGGCACAGGTGGAAATTATGATGGCCCTCGAGGAGAAATTCGAGATCCAGCTTGATGAGGAGGGCGCCGAGAAGATCACGACGGTGCAGGAGGCGGCGGATCTTATCAGCGCCCAGGTCGCGAGCCGCGGCTAGGCAAAAAAAATTCGGCGGGCCTTTTTCGCCCGCCGCTAACCCCGCCGTCGCCGCGGATCGCTTCGTTTTCGAAACGTCGACGCACACAAGCTAGTCAACCGCACGCGCTCGTTTTAATACAACACGGCGAGAGAGGCGGAGGAGAGACGATTGAGATCGGCGCCAAATATATTCTTCTTGTTCTGTGTTTTTTTTTCCTCGCTGCAGACGAGAGGACAAATGTTTGAAGGGAAAACGCGCATCAAACGCACACAATACATGGCGAGCGGGCGCCGGGACGAGAGAGAGCGGGCGCGCGAGATGGACAGGCCGGCAACTAGCGGCGCACAACTCCCCGAGAAAAGCGACGACCTGGAAGATTAACCGACACGCCGCGTCTTCGCGGCCCCTTTTTCTGTCGGGTTTTCTCTTCGTCGTTCTTTTTTTTGGGCGCGCGCCCCCCTCCCTTGTCCTGCCCTCTCTTGTGTGTTCGCTGCCGGCGAAGCGAGCAGCGAGCCCTTTGTAATCCCGTACGAGTCGGCTTGGAGTCGGTTCGAATGTGCAAGCAAACAAAAACTACAATTGGCTCGAATGGTGGTACACAGTCGTTCGCGGGCGACGACGGGCGCGCGCCGCAACAGAAAAAAAAGTTGCTCGTCCAGAGAGCGGACGTCGTCGCGAGACACTCCTCGCTTTTTCGCTGTTGTTTCTCCATCTTTCGGTCTGAGGGAAAAAGCCGGGAGCCTCAGTCGTCCGCGTCCTCGTCCTGCCCCTCCGCCTCGAACGACGCGGGCGGGGGCGCGCGCGTCGCGCGCGTCGCCTCGAGGAGGCCGGGCGCCGACAGCCCGGCCTCGGCAACCGCCGCCGCCTGCGCCGCCTCGCGCCCGTCTGCCGGCCCTCGGCCGCCGCCCCCGTCGCCGCCGTCCTCCTCCCCTCTGCCCCCCAAGCCGAGCGCGCCGACGCCCACGAGCGCCGCCTTGTAGGTAAAGAACCCCGCGGCCGCGAGGCCCAGCTGCCACGGCCGCAGGGGCGCGTGCGCCGCGACTTGGTTGGAAGGCGCGCCGCCGTCGCCGCCGCCGCCGCCGCCGGGCGCCGCCGTCGTCTCGAGAGGCGGCGGCGGGGACCAGCGCGCCGCCGACGCGGCGACCACCGCGACAGCGCCGACGGCCGCCAAGCGGAACGCGGGGCTGCCTAGAAAGCGGGTGAGCGGAGAACCCGCAAGGCGCGCCGCAGCTAGCGCCAGAGGCGCCTCGCCGCCGCCTCCGCCTCCCTCCTCCGCCCCCCCGACCGCCGCCGCCGCCGCCGGCAGCGCCGCCGCGACCCCCAACTGCAGCAAACCCCAGTACCCCAAGCCCGCCAGCGCGCCCAACGCAAACGGCGCCGCCGCCGCGGGCCCGCCCAGCGCACCCGCCGCCGCGCTGCCCGAAATGCCGAGCGCGGCCGCCGCCGTCGCCACCGCCGCCCGGAGCCGGGAGTAGTCGTCAAAGCCCCACGCCCTCATGGCCTGGGCCTCGGCGGGCGTGAGCGCCATGCGCGCCGCGCCCTCGCCCACGACCACGGCGCCCGCGGGCACGGGGGTCAGGTAGGCGGGGGCGGCGGCGGGGCCCGGGCCGCCGCCGCCGCCGCCGGGCCCTCCGGCCCCGCGGCCGCGGCGCTCGGCGGCGCGCGCGGCGCCGGGCGCGCCGCTGCCGAGCAGCGCGCGGCACACGAACCGGTCGCTGCGCCCCGTGCGGCTCGAGCTGACCGTGGCCTCGTCGAGGTGCCAGGTGCCGGCCTCGGGCGCGACGACCATGGCCGCGAGCGGGTGCCCCAGGTCCGGCGCGAGGAAGGCGACCTCGTCGACGACGCCGGGCCGGAAGCGAAGGCGGGCAGGGCCGGGCGGCGGCGGGCGCGGCGGCGTCGTCGGCGGCGGCGGCGGCGGCCGCCGCCGCTGCCGCTGCTGCTGCTGCCCTTTTTCTGCGTCCTCGTCTTCTGCGTCCGCCGCCGCGAACCGGCTGCAGTCGGCGCCCACGCCCTCGCCGCCGCCCGCCACGACGTCGCAGATGTGGCGCGCCGAGCGCTCGGCGTCCGAGGGGTCGTACCGGGGGCCGACGCGCCGGAGCACGGCGCGGCCGTCGCGCCCCAGGAGCAGGATTTGCACGGAGGACGCCGGGTCCGAGGCGCCCGCGTTGCGGGCGGCCGAGGTGGTGAGGCGCAGGGTGTAGACGGTGAGGGTGCTCGCGTCGTCGGCGTTGTTGGCGTTGGCGGCGTCGGCGTCGTCGCGGGGAGGACAAGACGAGAGGGCGGCGGCGGGGGCGGCGGACGCATCGTCGTCGTCCGCGCGGGCGCCGGGCAGAGGAGGCGGGTCGAGCGCTTTGACGAGGGCGTCCGGGACGAGCCAGCTGTCGCTGCTCGAGGAGGATGCACGCGTGCGCACCACGTCGCTGCTGCTGCTGCTGCTGCTGCGATTGCCGCGGAGGAGGATCGCGTGACGATGCAGTCGTTGTTGCTGCCCATGCTGATGGGGGGCGCGCCGCCTCGTCACGGGGCCAGAGGCCAATCGGGACGCGCCCAGCGCGGAGACCATCGAGGTGCCGAGGACTCCGAGGGTGTGTGGGACCGCGCAGAGGGCGCGGACGGTCGTGGGCGGGTGTCGGAAAGAAGCGGTTGTTTTGGGGGAAGGTGGTGATTTCTCACGTCGTGTCCTTAGAACACAAGGTTTGTTGCCGCACCCCTGTTTTTTATACCTTTTTTTCCCTCAAAAGTGGGCGTGTGTGTATGCAAGGAACAAGGCTGGGGACGCGGGCCAAGGAAGGGGTCGATGTTTGTTGTTGGTGGTGCCGAGCGTTGACGGAAGGTTGTGTGAACGACGACGACGTCGCAACGCTCGAGACCGCCGTTGGCGCCGAGCACCTTCGCGCGAGCGGCTCTCCAAGACTGCGCGCGCCTACACCTGCTTCTCACGCACAGAATACGGCACGATCACATGTTGGCCCGCTCGTGCTTCAATCGAGCATCATCACGCACCAGACTCTGGTGATCAGAGTCCGCAAATCTTCGAGACGCGCGCGTCTGGCTCTCGCACCGCACAACACAACACAGCACTAGCACGGCAGACAAGGACGCTGGGGGTAGATCGCGCACACACCCGATACTGTCCGTGCCCCCGCGATGGAGCAGCCGCAGGACGATCCCCCGCGCGCCGCCGACGCTGACGCCGACGCCGACGCCGACCCCGGCGCTGCGCCGTGGCGAAAACGCGAGGCCGTGTCCCACTTCCTGCAGCGGCTGCACCTGCGCGCGCCCGCCGCCGAGCCAGAGGAGAATCAGCAGCAGCAGGAGCAGCAGCAGCAGCAGCAGCAGCAGCGGCGGCGACAGCAGAACCCTCCCGTCGCGAGAATGCCGAGCGTGGTGAGCAGCGTGGGGAGCAGCAGCGGCCCGACGGCGGCGGCAGGAGCAGCGGCGGCGGCAGGAGCGCCGGCCACGACAGCAGCAGCGGCGGCCGCTCGCGACGGAAACAACCCTCGCAGCCGCGCCGTCCCGATCGTGCGGCCGCCCGCCCGGAGCCACCGCCCTCCCCGCGGCGGCGACGGGGACGGGGCGTCGTCCGCCGCCGGAGGGGCCAGCCCGAGCAGCGTCGGCCCGACGACGGCCGCCAGCTTTGCCGCCTCTGCCGCAGCAAGCAGCCGAGGCGCCGCGGCCCCCGCCCCTTCCTCCCCCTCGGCGACGGCGGCCGCGTCTGCCGCCGTCCCTCGGCGAGCCCCCCAGCCGCGCTTCCAGCCCAGCGGCCCCCCCCCGGGCGCCCGCCACCGCCCCTGGCGCGCCCACCTCCCGCCCGAGCAGGCGCGCGAGGGCCTGCAGCGGGGCGCCCTGCTGTCGGTGGCGTTCCGGGCGGCGGCCGGCGGCCGGGGGCGAGAGGCCTACGCCTCTGTGGAGGGCCTCGGGTGCGACCTGCTGCTGCGCGGGCTGCTGTCGCAGAACCGGGCGGTGGACGGGGACCGGGTGGCCGTGGAGGTGGCGCCCGTGACCGAGTGGTACTGCAACTTCCGCGAGCGGGACAAGCGCCAGGCGGCGGCGGCGGCGGCGGGCGGGGCCGGCGGCAGGGGCGGCGGCGGCGGCGGCGGCAGGGGGCGCGGCGGCGGCAGGGGCAGCCGCCCCGAGCAGCAAGGGGCGGGCGGCGACGCCGCTAGCGCCGACCCGATCGAAGCCGCGACGTCCCAGGCCGAGGCGGCCCGGGCGTCCCGCGACGCGATCGGCGCGAGGCTGGCTTCGGAGCCCTGGCTGGCGGCCGCAGAGGCGGCGGCCGACGCGGCCGAGGCCGAGGCCACGGCGGCGGCGGCCGACGCCGGCGCCAGCGCAGCCGCCCCCTCCCCTCCGGACGGCCGCGTCGCCCGGGCGCGCGAGCGCGCCGCCCGCCGCGAGGCCGTGCGCTGCATGGCGCGCCTGCTCGGGGCGCGGCCCGACCTCCAGCCGACGGCCAAGGTCGTCGCCGTGCTGTCGCCCTCGCCGCGCCGCGCGCGCGTCGTCGGCGTGCTGCTGCCCGCCGCGAGCGCGGCGCTGCTGGTGGCCCCGCCCGGCGGCGCGGGCGGCGGTGGCGGCGGCGGCTCGGGCGGCGGGAGCGGCGGCGGATACGGCGGCAACAGCATCAGTCGCCTGGGCGCGGCCGAAGACCTCGGCCTCACGCAGGAGCGCGACTTCCTGCTCGGCGGCGGCGCGGGCCCCGGGTCCGCCGTGCTGCAGCCGCTGGACCCGCGCCTGCCCCGCGCCGTGGTGTCCGCGGCCTGCGTGGCGGCCCTGCCCGAGGGCCTGCGCGCGCAGGCGCGCACGCCGCCGGACCCGGCGGTGGTGCTGCCGCGCACGCTCGTGGTCGCCGCGCTCGGCGGAGGCGTGGTCGCCGCGCTCGGCGGAGGCGTTGTCGGCGCCGGCGGTGAGGAGGGCGGACTGCCAGCAACGGCGGCGGCAGCGTTTGCGGCCGACCCGTCCCTCGGCTGGCCCGCCCACTCCCCTTTGCCCTACGCCCAGGTGCGCGGCGCCCCCGTCGGCGAGGCCGGCGACGTCGAGGCGGGAACCGCCGCCATCCTGGCCGCCGAGGGCATCCGCGACGCCCCCTTCCCGCCCCGCGCGCTCGCGTGCCTGCCCGCGCAGCCCTGGTCCGTGACGCCCGAGGAACTCGCCTCGCGCCGCGACCTGCGCGCCTGGCGCGTCTTCTCGATCGACCCGCTCACGTCGCGCGACCTGGACGACGCCCTCAGCGTGGAGGCGCTGCCGCCGCTGCCGCTGCCGCCGCCCCCTCCTCCTGGCGCCCCGTTGACGCCCGGCGGCCCCCCGTCTGGCCCCCCGCGCCCGCGCCTGCGCCTCGGCGTGCACATCGCCGACGTCAGCGCCTTCGTGCTCCCCGACACCGCCCTCGACCGCGAGGCCGCCAGGCGCGGGACAAGCACCTACCTGGTGCAGCGCGTGGTGCCGATGCTGCCGCGGCTGCTGTGCGAGCGGCTCTGCTCGCTCAACCCGGGGGAGGACCGCCTCGCCTTCAGCGTCGTGTGGGAGGTGGAGCTGACGGAGCCGGGCGACGGCGGGCGGGCGGGCGGCAGCAGCAGCGAGGGGGAGGTCGAGGACGGCGCGGGGGAGGCGGACGAGGACGGGGGCGAGGACGGGGACGGGGACGGGGGCGAGGACGGGGACGGGGACGAGGACGAGGACGAGGACGCGCGATGGCGGCGCGAGCGGCGGCGGCGGCGCGCGGCGGCGCGCGGGCTGCCCGGCGTGCGCGTTCTGAGCGAGTGGGCCGGCCGCACGGTGATCCGCTCGTGCGCTAAGCTGGCGTACCCGATGGTGCAGCAGATGATCGACGCGGCGGCGGGGGCGACGCGCGGCGGCGACGGCGACGGCGACGGCGACGGCAACGGCAACAGCAACGGCGACGACGGCGGCGGCGACGGCGACGGCGGCGGCGGCCTGCCGGGCCCCGGCCTCGACGCCGCCGTCGCCGCCTTTGACCCGCGCGAGTGGGGCGCGCGCCTGTTCACGGGTAAGGAAGGGGAGGAGGGTCCCTCTCCGGGCCAGGGCGAGGAGGACGGCCCGCCGCCCCTGCTGCTGCCGCGCGCCAAAAACGGCGCCACCTGGCCGCGCGTCGTCGCCGACTGCCTGTCCCTCTGGCGCGTGGCGCGGCGCCTGCGCCGCCGCCGCTTCGCGGGTGGCGCTTTACGGCTGGACAACACGCGCCTGGGCTACGTGCTCGACGCGGCCGGCGCGCCCGTGGCCGCCTCGCCCTACAGTCAGCGCGAGGCCAACCACCTGGTCGAGGAGTTCATGCTGCTGGCCAACACGCGCGTGGCGCGCACGATCGCGCGCGCGTTCCCGCGCGACGCGCTGCTGCGCAGGCACGGCGCGCCGTCGCGGCGCGGGCTCGAGCGCTGGGCCGAGCTGGCGGCGGCGGCGGCCGGCGTCGACGTCGCGCGCGCGGCGAGCCGCGGCGACTCGCGGTCGGTGAAGGAGGCGCTCGAATCGGTGCGGCGGGCGTTGTCGGGCGAGGGGGACCCGGCGCTGGCGGACACGCTGCAGCTGATGGCAACCAAGGCGATGGAGCTGGCGCAGTACTTTTGCTCGGGGGACGCGCCGAAGGAGGAGGAGAAACAAGAGGGGGGCGCTGGCGGTGGCGGCGGCGGCGGCGGCGCCGTCGGCCCGCCCGGTGCCCTCGTCGCCGCCTCTTCGTCCCCCTTCCCCTTCTCCTTCTCCTCTTTCGCCCGGCACTACGCGCTGGCGGTCGACGCCTACACCCACTTCACGTCGCCCATCCGGCGCTACCCCGACGTGCTCGTGCACCGGCTGCTCGCGGCCGCGCTCGACCTGCAGGCCGCGGGAGGAGCAGGGGGAGGAGGAGGAGGAGGAGGGGGGCAGCCGCAGCCGCTGCAGGAGCAGCACCCCCAGCCGCCGCCCCCGCCGCCCCTCCTCGCCGCCGCCGCCGCCACTGCCGGCGCCGCCGGGCGGGCCGGCGACGACGACGACGACGGCGACGACCTCTCCGCCTGCTCGTCTGAGGGCGCCGGCTCGGACGAGTACGACGGCGTCGAGCCCCCCGAGGCCGCCGCCGTCCTCGCCGCGCGCGGCGTCCGCGGCCCGCGCGCCATGTCGCGCCTGGCCGCCCGCGCCAACGCGTCGCGCCTGGCCGCGCGCGACGCCCAGGACGCCTCGGGCCGCCTCTTTCTCGCGGCCATGCTGCGCGACGCGCCGGTCGTGGCCGAGGCCGTCGTCACGGCCGTGGGCGGCGACCAGTCCGCGCAGACCTACGTTCCGGAGTTTGGTCTCGAGGCCAAAATCGCCTTTGCGGCGACCGACGGGCGGCCCGCGGGCGCGCGCTTCGACCGCGGGGAGGGGTGCGTGCGCCTGAGCCGCGGCGGCGGGGGCGGCGGCGGCGGCGGCGGTCGCGGTGAGGGACGCGGCCACGGCCCCTCCTCCTCCGCGACAGCCCCCCTTGCCCCCGCGGTGCCCGTGCCCAACCCGCTCGGCGCCTCCTCCGCGCAGGGCGCCGACTTCAGCGAGGCGGCCTGGCGCGCGGGCCTCGAGCGCGGCCTGCGCAACCCGCGCGCGCTGGCGCCCCTGAGCTACCCGCGCGCCCTGCGGCCCGGGGACCGCGTGACCGTGGTCTTGGGGGCGCACGTGGGCGTCGCCTCGGGCCACCTGGCGGGCGTGGCGGCCAAGCTCTGGACGACGGACTGCCCTTTTCCGGCGGCCGAGGGCGGCGGGCTCGCGGCGACGGTCGCGCCCGCGGCCGCGCTGCGGGCGGCGCGGCGCGAGGGCGCCGTGCGCGCGTTCGGCGCCGCCGCGGGGGCGCCCCCCGCGCTGCCGCCGGGCGCAGGCGGGGAGGAAGCGCCGCCGGCGGCGGTGAACACGGTGATGATGTCGCTCGAGGGCGTGATGGACGATTGAGTGGGACGTTTTGTTTCTTTTTCGGGCGCGTCGGCGGCGGCGGCCGCGATTCGGAGGCGGCTGGGCGAGGCGGCGACGGCGGCGACGACGTCGGCCCCCTTTTTCGCATCTCAAGGCAATCACGCCGTGCCGGCTTCGCACGTGTCGGACTACCACTCTTGCTTTTGAACAAACCACATCGAGGACACAGACACCTGAACTCAGAGTCTCCTGACGAACGAAGCACTTGACAGAAAGTTTGAATCGGTCATCAGATGGAACTCTCCGCTTAAGAGGGCGCGCGCTCCGCCTTCCTTGGCGCGTGTGCGAGGGGAGCGAGGGCACACGCACGCCTTGACACACGCACCGCGGCATCCCACCTCGCGCCCTCGTGCGGGGGGAGGGCCAGAGGGCAAAAGTAACTGTCGCCGCTTTTTAAAAAGAAACACGAGCAGGGGAATGGAGGAGCAGGCGCTCGACCTGGACCTGCTGTTGTCCGTGAGCGCCGGGCTGGGCCGGTGGGAGTCCGACCGCGCGGGCCGCCGTGTGTTCCGCAAGGATGACGACTGCACGGGTGCGTTGTTTTTTCGTTGTTGTGTTGGGTCAGCAGGCGCCGCTGACGGTCGGTCGGTCGATCGACGTGAGAGGCGGCCAACGGAAAATATCCACGACCGCCAACACATCCCTTCGCCCCTCCAATATTAACCCAACAAAACAAAACAAAAACAGCCTGCCTCAAGGACCTGCAGCGCTTCCTCCGCCGCGACGACCCCGACGCCCGTCCCGCCTTCTTCAAGCTCGGCGAGCTGCGCCTCGCGCCCCAGGCCTTGGTGCCTCTGCTCGAGCAGCACGGGCCCGGCGACCCCGCGCTCGCGCTGCAGGCGCTGAAAGTTTTGGCGCACATGACATTGGTGCCGCCGCCGACCGGGGGACTGTCGGCGGATGGGGGCAGCAGGCGCGGCCCCGACCACGCGGAGCGCCAGCGCCGCGTGATGCTGCAGACCAAGGAAGCGTTCGCGGCGTCCGGGGGGGGCGTGGCCGCGGTGATGTCGCTGGCGGCGGGGCCGCTGGCGAGGGCGGCGGGCTCGCGGCCGCGCGAGGGCGACCACGCCACGCTGCAGCTAATGCTGGCCTTTTTTCGGGACCTGCTGGCGGTGCCGGACGGCGGGGGCGCGGGTCCGAGCGCCTTGGCGGGGGGCGCGGGGGCGGGGCCGATGGCCGGGGCGCTGGCGAGGCACCAGGGCGGCGGCGCGGGCGGCGCGGGCGGCGGCGGCGAGGACGGCGGCGCTAACGACGGCGGCGGCGGCCTGGGCCCCCTGCACACGACCCACGAGCGGCTGCTGGCGCGGCTGCTGCGCGAGGAGGCCTTCGGCCTGCTGACCCTCGCGTGCGCCGAGGCGTCCGACCACCCACGCTGGCGCGCCGACGCCCCCTTGCTGCTCGACCTGCTGCACGAGGCTCTGCGCGGCGTCGACGCGCGAGAAGTCGCCTTTGCGGGCGGCGCCGAGGAGGAGGCGGCCGAGCGCGCGGCGGCGGCAGATGCCGCGCGCCTGCGGCTCGAGGCGCGCGAGCGCCGGCGGCGCGCCGAGGCGGCGGACAAGGCGCGCATGGAGACCCTGCGCCGCGACGCGCCGCACGGCACGCTCGCGGCGCAGTCGGCGCGCGCCAAGCAGCAGCTGGCCATGGCGCGGCGCGCGGCGCAGCTCCCGCCGGCGCTCGGCGGCAAGGGCGGCCGCGGCCTCGGCGGCGGCGGCGGCGCAGGGTTTGGCGGCGCGCCGCGCGTCGCCGGCGCGGGTTTTGCCGGCGGCGGCGGCGGCGGCGGCGCGTTACCCGGCGCCGCCCTCGCCCCGCGCCACTCGCGCCACCGGCCGACGCTCGTCGCCCGCCACGCAGACACCGACCGCCTCACCTTCCTGCGCGGCGCCGGCAGCCTGGCGGCGGCGGCGGCCGGCATGCCCCCGCCCTCGCGCGCCCCGGCCCCGCCCAGCGCGGCCGACCTCCTGACGCGCGTGGCCGACGGCGACGGCGCTGTGGGCGTGGCCTCGGGCGCGGCCGGGGGGATGTCGGCCGCCGCGGCCAAGGCGGCGGCGGCGGCGGCGGCGGCGGGCGGCGGCGTGGGCGGCTGCGGCGCGGGCGGCGGCGGCGCGGCCTGCGCCGTCACCTCTCGCCCGCTGCTCCGGCGGATCGGCGCCTGGGCACGCGAATTCCTGGGGCAGGGCGCCTACAACGCCCTCGCCCTGTCGCTCTTGCGCGAGCTGCAGCAGGGGGTCGGCGTGGCGCGCCTCGAGGACGCCGACTTTGTGCGCTACCTGCGCGTGTCAGGGTGGTTCGCCCGGTACGCGCGCAGCGCTGTCGAAAAGGGGGCGGCGGCCGCGGCCGCCGGGGGCGCGGCGCTCGAGGCGCGCGCGGCGGCGCTCGACGGCGAGGCGGCGGCGGCGGCGGCGGGTGCCGCAACTGCCGCTGCTGCTGCTGCTTCTGCTGCTGCTCCTGATACTACTGCTGCTGCTGCTGCTGCGCCTGGTGGAGGAGACAAGGAGAACGGCGGGGCGGAGGCGGCCGCCGCCGCCGTCGCGGACAAGGGCAAGGGGGAGGCAGCGGCGGCAGGACCGCGGCAGCAGCAGCAGGACGAGGAGGCGGCGAGCGGCGAGGCGGAAAAGCAGCAGCGGCTCGCCGCCGAGGCGGCCGCGCTCCGCGCGCAGGCGGCCGCGCAACGCGAGGCCGCGCAGCTCGAGGCCTCGCGTTGCCTGGGCGCCGTGTCCGCCACCACCAGCTGGGACGCCCTGCGCCTGCTGCAGAACCTGTGGCACAGCCAGATCGGCGCGCCCGCGCGCTCCGAGCTCAAGAGCTGGCCGCTGCAGCACGCCGCCACGCGCGCGCTCCGCGAGTCGCTCGGCCTGCTTGGCGCGGCGGTGGCGCACGGCATGCGCGCCGACCGCGCGGCGGCCGACCGCCTCCAGCGGCGGCTGCTGCACGACGACGCCAAAGAGTCGGGCGTCCTGCCCACCCTGGCGCGGCTGGCGCGCGGCTTCTCGCCGGCGCACGAGCCGCGCTCGCAGGCGGCGGCGCTCGTCGAGGCCATGCAGTGCACGCTGAGGGCGCTCGACCGGCTGACGGCGCCGGCGCGGGGAACTGGCGGCGGCGGCGGCGGCGGCGGCGACGGCGGCGCGGGCGCGGGCGGCGGCACAGGCGACGGCGACGGGGCGGGCGGCGGCGGCGCGTTTCTGGTGCGGCGCAAGGACGCGGCGCGGCGCAAAGCCGCGGCGCGGGCCGCGGGCGCGGCCGCCCGGCGCAGGCGGCGCGAGGAGGCCGCCGACGCGGCCGAGGTGGCCGCGCGCGAGGCCAGGCAGAGGGCCGCCGGCGCCGCCGACGCGGCCGACGCCGCGCGCGCCAGGGCGCTGATCGCGAGGGAGACGGCGGCGGCCGAGGCGGCGGCGGCGGGGGGAACGGCGGCGGTTGCCAAGGCCTCTTCTCAGGAGGAGAAGGCCGCGGCGAGCGCGGGGCCGGACGCGACGGGCCCGCGCGACCAGCAGGAGGAGCAGGAAGACGGCGGGCAGGCGGAGGAGGGGCAGCAGCAGCAGCAGCAGCAGCAGCAGCAGGGCGCGGCGGCGGGCGGCGGGGGCAGCAGCGGCGTCGCCGGCGCGGCCGCCGGCCCCTTGTCTCCGCCGACTGCCGCCGCCACCGCTGCTGCTGCCGCGCGGCCCTCTTCCGAGGAGCCGCCGGGCGGGCAGCAGCAAGGGGCGCGCGAGGCCGCCGCCGCCGAGCTGGCGGCCGCCGAGCGGGCCGAGGCAGCCGCCATCGCCGCCGAGGCCGCCGCCGCCGCCGAGGCCCGGGCGGCCGACAACGCGGCCGCGCGCGCGGCGCTGGAGCTGCAGCGCGCCGCCGAGGACGTCGAACGCCTGGGCGCGGGCGCGCGCAAGCGCGCTGGCGGCGGCGGCGGCGGGGCGGACGGCGGCGCCGGCGGCGACGGCGAGGCCGGCTCGGGCTCGTCCTCGGACGACGACAGGGACGAGGACTCGGACGAGGACTCAGGCGAGGAGGGAGGAGGACGCGGCGGCGGCGGCGCCGCGCGCATCTCCTCCGAGGTCGCCTTCGACCTGCGCAAGCGCGCGCGCGAGGAGCTCGCCAGCCCGCCCGTCGTCAACTTCTTGCTCTGGCTTCTCCGCGGGTATGCGAGCGCCAACGGCGCCGAGCTAAACACGGCGCTGGTGAGCCTGCTATGGCGGCTGGTCGCGCGCCCGCCGCACCTGGACCTCGAGGCCATGCTGTACCAGCTGTCGGCGCTGCGGCTGTTCCACGCGGTCTTGAACGACCCGCTCGCGCGCGCGAGGGGGGACCTGCGGCCGCTGCTGCTGCTGGCGACGCGCGTGGTGCGCGGCCTGTTTGCGCGGCTGGCGCCGCCGGCGGCGCCGGCGCCGCCCGCTGCTCCGGCGGCGGCGGGGCTGGGGCCGGGATCCGAGGCGCCGTCCGACGCCGCCCGCGCTGAGCGCGCGCGCTCCGCGTCCGCGGCCATGCTCTTCGTGGACATCATGTTCTGGAAGACCCCCGCCGTGGCCGACGAGATCGCCAACGGCTACTGGCTGCTGCCAGATAGCAGCGGCGGAGGCGGCGACGGCGGCGGCGGCGGCGGCGGCGGCGAGGGGGGGGGCGACGGCGCCGCCGGCGGCGCTGGCGGCCGCGGCCCGGGCAAGAAGGGCCTGCTCAGCGCCGCGGGCGAGGCCCGCCTCAAGGCCCTCTTCGAGGCCCGCTGCGCCCCCAAGCAGGGCGCCGACGCGCGCGAGGCCGCCTGCGCCGCCGTGGCGCGCGAGCTCGGCGTGCCGGGCGTCGGTGCGCGCGAGGCGGCGCGGGAGATGCGGCGCCTCGGCCTGCTGTTCGGGCGGCTGCCGGACTGGCTGCTCCCGCGCCTGCGGGCCCTGCACGCGGACCACGCCGCGCAGCCGGACGTGCACCACCTGGTGGCCGCGGGCCTGCCGGGCGGGTGGACGGCGGCGCAGGCGCGCGCGCTGCTGCGGGAGCACGGGATCGAGGGCGGCGGCGGCGGCGGCGGCGGCGCGGGCGGCGGCGGCGGGCGGCGGCGCGGGGGCGGCGACGGCGGCGCGCCCGGCCCCCTGAGCCCTTCCGCGGCGCTGCTGGTCGCCGCCGTGCCGCGCGACGCGCTCGAGGCCATGTACCGCCGCCACCTCATGGACGACGCGTTCGCCGCGCGCATCGCGGCCGAGCTGGCGAGCGAGGGCTTTGACGACGACGGCGGCGCGCGCGCGGCGGCGGCGCGCGACGTGGCGGCGGCGCGCGCGGCTGCGGCCGGCGGCGACGGCGTGGCGGCCGAGGCCGCGCTCGTCGAAGGCGACGGGCCCGTCTACGCCGCCGCCACGGCCGACGACGTCCTGGAGGCCCTGCGCTTCTTCGGCATCGTCGCTGGCGGCGGCGGTCGCGGGGGCCGCAAGGGCAAGGGCGGCAGCGAGGGCGGCGGCGGCGGCGGCGGCAAGGGCGGCGGCGGCGGCGCGGACCTGCGCCTGAGCCGCGCCGACGCCGACCAGCTGCGCGAGCTGTGGCAGGACTACCGCCGCGAGGACGAGGCCCTGTCCCTGATCGCGGCGCAGATGCCGGGCGGCCTGGGCCCCGACGACGTGCGCAGGCTGCTCGACAAGCTGGGCCTGCTGGCGCGGCCGGCGGGCGGCGACTACGACGACGACGACGAGGAGGACGAGGAGGAGGAGGAGGAGGGCGGGAGCGGCGGCGGCGAGCGCGGCGGCGGCGGCGGCGCCGGCGCCGACGCTGACGAGGACGACTACGACGAGTACGGCGACGATCACATGACCGAGGACGAGCTGCTGCGCGCCATGTGGGACGACTACTGCGACGACGACGACGCCCTCGACGTCATCGCGGAGGAGATGGGCCGCGAGCGCTTAAGGGACGGCAGGCGGGGGCCGGACGCCGCGGTGGGGCCGGATGATGTGCTGGCGATGCTGGTGCAGCGCGGCCTGGTCGTGCCGCACGCGGGCGGCGACGACGCTGACAAGGACGAGGCCGACCGCCAGAGGAGCGCCTTCTGGCCGCCGCACTGGCGCCGCCCCGCGCCGCGAGACCCCCCGCGCACCATGGCCGAGCACTTGGGCCGCCGCGCCGCACGCCTGGGCCCCGCCGCTCGGCCGCCCGCCGCTGCCGCCGCCACCGCCCCCTCGCGCGCGCCGCCGCCGCCGTTGCCGGCCTCCGCGGCCCCGGGCTCGGCCCCGGCCCCCGCGCCCCAGCCCGCCGCCCTGCTCGGCTGCCTCGCCGCCCTGCAGCGCGCCCACGACGCCAGCGACGGCCGCTGGGTCGGCGCCGCCGACGCCGCCGCCTGGGTCGCCCGAAAACTGGACGCGGCGGCGGCGGCCTGGTCGCTGGCGGCGCGGGCGGGCCAGCCCGCGCGCGACTTTTGCCTCGTGCCCGCGGGCGACGCCGACCTCGACTTTTTCTGCGCCGACTACTCGGAGCAGCTGCTCGAGGCCTTGGGGGTGCGCGCGGGAGGGCGGGACGACTACTTCCGCGTGCCGGCCGCGGGCGGGGAGGCGTGGCTGCGCGCCGCGCGCCGGGCGCTGCGCAAGGCGGCGGCAAAGGTGGCCGGCGGCGGCGGCGCGGGCGCCTCGGCGGACGAGGCGGCGGCGGCGCTCGAGGCGGTCGACGAGGACCGCGCCGAGCGGCGGCGGCTGCGCGAGGCGGAGGAGGCGGCGGCCGAGGCGGCGGCGGCGGCGGGCTCGGCGAGGGACGGCGCCGCTGTCAAGGGCAAGCGCAAGGGCAACGGTTCGGACGGCGGCGGCGGCGGCGGCGGCGGCAAGAGGAAGAAGAAGGAGCGCCGTTCGTACGCGCTGGCGGCGACGCTGCCCGACTCTGAGGAGGAGGGGGAGCGGGCGGCGGCGGCGGCGGCCAGCGCCGTGGACGACGCCGCCGTGCAGACCGGGGAGGCCAGCGAGGAGGAGGAGGAGGAGGGCGACCGCGCGCGCGCGCGCCGCCGCGAGGAGAAGAAGCGCCGCACCCAGGAAAAGCGTCGGCGCCATCACCGGCAGTCGGAGGACGAGCAGAAGGGGGAACGCGAGGCGGGCGAGGCGGCCGCCGCCGACGACGCCGCCGACGCCGCCGACGCCGCCGCCGCCGACGGCAGCCAGGATCTGCGCGGCGGCGCCGGGGCGCAGAGGCGCGCGGCGGCGCTCGCCGAGCTGCGGCGCCGGCGCGGCGCGTCCCCCGCGCCCGCGCCCGTCGCGCGAGAGGAGGAGGAGGAGGGCGGCGATGGCCGCGAGCTCGACGACGACGACGTAGACAAACGCCCGGCGCCTCCGGCGCCGGCCGCCGCCGCCGGACGAGGGCTGCTGGACGACGACGACGACGGCGGCGACGGGGCGGCCCCGCCGCCGGCGGCCAACAAGCGCCGGCGCACCGCGCTCGTCAGCGACGACGACGACGACGAGTAGGACATCTCATCCGACGCAGCGCACGCACTCCTCATTTTAGACAGGACCGACTCTGCGCCGCGCAAAAGAGCCGCGCTTCACCGTCCGTAGCGGCGGCGTCGGGCAGAGGCCCCGCCACGACGGTCGCCCCGCGGCCCGCCCCTCATCCCGCCCCCCCTCCTCCTTCCGCGCCCGCTCGCGCCGCCGGATCCCGCCGCCTCGGGCCGTGGCCTGGCCCGCGCCCGCGCCAAGCGCGTGTGCGTTTCCCATCTGAGCGACATGAATGATTGAACGCAAAATGAAAAGGGAGCTGGCGGGGAAAATACGACTGCGCGAGCGGCATTGCGTTTCTCGTCGCGACGTCTCCGGCGAACGACGGCGCGAACGACGGCGCGAAAAGGAGAAGAGGCGGCCGGGGGAGATCCTAATGGGGGAGATTATCGTCGTTGGGTCTTGATAATTTTTTTAACAAAGTTGCGGGGAGCAGGGTGATAGCTGCCGGTCAATGCAAGGACACTGAACAATGCCTGATCAAAGAGGGAAGCGCAAACGTAATGCAGAATCGAAGAAAAAAGCATTCACCCCGGATGAATGTGGTGGTGTTTTCGTCGCCTTGTTTCTCGCGTGATTTTTTGTCTTCGATCTCTTTCGGAGGGCCGGGCTCTCTGGCTGGTCCAATGCGGGGGCTGGTGGTGGTATTTGCGCGGCGGCGGGACTTTTCGATGGAAAACGAAACGACGGGGGGCAAAAGAGCGGCAGGAGAGGGAGGCCTAGGGGGTGGCGGGGACAAGGAGGAAGGACGGGCCCCCGGGGCGGGCGGGCGGGCGGACGTGAAAAGGAAGGGGGCGGTAGGAGGCGGGGGCAAAGGCAGACTCTCTCGCGCGCTCGGGCTGGGTCATGACAGGGCCGGGGGAGCGAAGAGGCGTACAGGCAAGGATCGGCGTTTGGATGGCCGCCCCCGATCTCGTCTCGTCTCCCCGGCAGTCTCGGAAAGAGAACACACACGGGTCAAGAGCGACGAGAGAAGGAAAAAAAGACAGACGCGACGAGAAGAAAAAAAAGACACAGGCGCGGGCGGGGCGGGGCCGCCACCGCTGCAACAACCGACTTGGGTTCTTTGGGGGGGGACGAGATGGGGCAGCGCTGGAGTCCCCGTTATTCGAAGAGCCCTGGGATGCGTGAATGGGCCGGCGCTTGACTGACGGGATGTGTCGGAAAAGGGGGGGGGGGGGGGGGGGCTCTGCCGT
>Ga0105055_10000707_pt1 | contig 53562 bp, 54 predicted proteins | sample BON03_FD_78090 | JGI IMG/M metagenome (GOLD analysis project Ga0105055, IMG submission 78090) | Freshwater microbial communities from Lake Bonney liftoff mats and glacier meltwater in Antarctica - BON-03 | ecosystem: Environmental > Aquatic > Freshwater > Ice > Glacier meltwater | place: Lake... | reverse complement strand
GTCGCTGGCGGGGTGAACGCGGATGGGTATGTTGGCTGCGGTGAAGGAACGTTTTGTTCGGCCTGGAGATGAGCTGGACGACGACGAGGAGATCGTGCTTCGCGGCGGCCGCCTCGCCGAAACGATCGTGTGGGCTGATGCCCAGCGAATGCATGATGTCTACGGCACGTTCGGAATCTCGGTGTTCGCTTTGCGCGGAGTGACGATCGATGAACTCGCTCAGCAAGCACCGCTGGTTCGGTTCGCTGAGTTGACGGTCGTGACCGTAGAGCCCTGCGGAGCGTCGGAGTTCGGCTCGAGCCGACAGGTCGAAATCGTCGTCACTTCACCGTGATACGTACGACCTCGGTGCAGGAACCGACGCGTTGCTGTCATGTCGGCACCAGGTGTGGACCAACCCGTATCATGAAGGCTGACGTAGCAAGAGGAGGCATGGAGACACTCGACGAGATGTCCAGATACCGGAGTCCAAGTCCACCCGACACCAGCACGACCAGAGCAGCGCCCCGGTCGGCCGACTCCCTTCCGGCTGCAAGATCCGATTCGGTCGCGCCGGAGATTGGAGGCGCCCATCGACGGGTACCGCCGAAGCATGTCCGACTCCGAGTTGCATCCCGAACCGATTGTGGTCGCGTCCTACGCCGATCGGGGCGAAGCGGAGGTCACGAAGGCCCATCTCGTCAGCAACGGGATTGACGCCGAGATCGTCGATGAAGTCGCGGGTGGCACCGTGCCGGTCGATGGAGAGATGGGCGTCCGAGTCCTGGTCCCTGCCGCCGACGCCGAAATCGCCCGCCAGGTTCTCGACAACTGACATGACGAACGCGGGCGACCGATGACATCGACGTCGTCATCGACGTGAGAGTGAACCCGACCAGCCTCGTGGGAGTCCATCGTGATCGCGCCCTCGACGAACTCGTTCTCGTGAACTCGTGCGGACATAGTCGCACACGAGTTCACGAGAAAGGCGCGGGCTGGTGGTCGGTCAGCTGGCCAGGCGGGAGGCTGCTGCTGCGGTGATCTCGTCGATCGTCTCGATGGCGGTTGCGTCGAGACGGGCTTCGAACGAGAGCGACGCCAGCGATCGGCCCGAGCGAGCGAAGACGTGGTCGACGGTCAGTAGTGAGGCGGTACCACCGGTTGTGACGGGGATGACCACTCGGATGGCCTGCGTGGCGTCTCCTGCGGCGCCGACGGCCAGGCGGCTGGCGGTGACCTCGCCGATCTCGGCGCCCTCGACAACGGCGCCGACGCTCAACGCGGCGGCATCCAACTCGGTGTAGGCGGCAGCCACGCACCCGGGAATTACAGGATTCGTGAGGCTGGCGATGACCAGACGTGCATCCTGCTCGGTGGCCTGGACTCCGACGCGCTGGTTGACGACGAGGCTGCCATCAGCAGTCGCGAACGTACCGGAAGCGGCGCTGGCGTCGGACGAGGTGACGCTGTCGACACCAACGCACTCGGCGAGGCGTGCGTCGAGGTCCGAAGCGACGTCGGCCTCGACGGGGGTGTCGGTCCAGCCCTCTGGAAAGTCAGCGAGGGTGAGCAGCGTTGCCTGGGCCGCGGCGAGGTCGGCGGCAACGTCCTGATCGGGTGCTTCGGTGGACGCTGTGCTGTCCTCGGTTGTTGCGTCGGTGGTGTCCGGGGTCGTTTCCGGCGTGGTGCCAGGAATCGTGTCGGCAACGATGATTTCGGCAACGGTGTTGTCGGCGCTGGTGCCGGCGGCATCGTCGTCGGCTCCGCATGCGGCGATCAGCAATGTGGCCGCGAGCGCGACGAATACAGGACGAGCGGAGGAGAACATTGGGGATTCTGCTTTCTTGTGTGGAGATGATTGCTTGGTCGGGAGTGTGGAGTTCCCGGGCCGTGACGGTGGTAGTCGGCGCCACCTAGAGAGTATCCGTCGTTGCGGCAATCCCGCTCTCAGATCAGATCGGAGGGCTATTCACGTGCGAGTGATGCGACCATTCCGGGCAGTTCGACCCATGGCTGCTTGTGTTCGCACCAGGCTTCGACCGTCGGAGTCACCTCGGAGCGGTCGTCGAGCGTGCCCGATTTCACGGCGATCACGCCCGCCGGCTCGACGAGCGCGGAGTAGATCGGCGACCCGCACGCGCCGCAGAAGCGACGCAGCACGAACACCGCGTCGTCGTTCTCGCCGCGGTCCTCGTAGGTGCTCAGGTCACCCGAAACCGCCAGTTGGCTTTCGAGCGCGATGAGGTTCACCGAGAACGGGCCGCCGCTCTGGCGTTGGCAATGGTCGCAATGACAGACCACGGTGGCGATCAGGTCGCCCGAGAGTTCGTAGCTGATCTGGCCGCAGAGGCAGTGCCCGGTTCGAGTCATGGCCGGACGTTAGTGATCGAGATCCGGTGGCCCGCTGGCGGAGGACCCGCACCCCGGTCTCGACATCGAAGGCGAAGCGCTAGCGTCGCTAACCGTGGCTGCCACCGAACCCTCCACCGCACTTCCTGCAGGGCTCGTGCTGGTGCGCACCACGTCTGTGTTCGACAACGACACCGTGCTGGCAGGCCTGCTCAACTCCCACCAGGTCGCGGCTGGGGTGTGGGGTCGCCTGGTCGTGCACACCGGCAGCGTCGGATTCGTCTTCGACGACGAATCCGATCAGGAGTTCACGATCGATGCCGGCGGCGATGTCGTGATCCCACCGACCCGACTGCACCATGTCCTTCTCGACGGCCCAGCCACCTTCGCCGTCGAGTTCTACCGCGAGCCCACCGATACGAGCAGCCAGTTGGAGAGCACGGGCCTCGAACCGCCCGACCTGCTGTAGCGCTGACTCAGTCGTCGGCGACGTCGTAGGCGGGCCCGAGCAGATCGACGATGGGAACGCCGCGCACGTCGGCGTCGAGGGGTTCGCACCGTTGCAAGACGGCGGCGGCGCCAAGCGTGGTCGCGCCCTCCGCGACGACCTCGAAATCGATCGGCGGGTCGGGGAGTCGAGCACCCGGAACCAGTGGCCACCACGGTGCGACCACCGATCGGGTCGGCGAGGAGACACCACCCGTGAGCTGGCCGAGCAACTCCTCGCGAGTGCGGCCACGCCACGTGAGCAACAGCCACGGGTCGGCGTCGAGGCGATCGGCGAACACGTACAACGTGGCTGCGAGGTGTTTACACGGGTTCTCCCAGTCGGGGCACGAACACGACGCTCGCATGTCGCTCCATTTCCGAGGGAGCAGCGTAACGCCGGCGTCATCGAACACGGCCTCCAACTCGGGTGGCACCACGCCGGCGAGCAGCTGCGCGGCGAAGCCGACACGGGCCCGCATCGCTTCGGTGATCTCGTCCCACTGTGCGTCAGACAACGCCGGGGCGGCTGCGGCGACGAGGTAGGGCGTGCGTCGCGACCCTTGGACCTGAGCGACGAGGTGGCCCGGTTGCACGTCGAAGTCGACCAACTGACCCTGGCGCGCATAGCGCCGACCGCGTTGCATGCGCGTGCCGAGCCCGTACGAGTCGAGCAGGTCGACGAGCCGTTGCGACCACCAGGCGTCGGCCATCTTCCCGCGCGCCTTGGATGTGGCGATCCCGTGCTCGGTCTTGATCGGTTTCGACTCGGGGTACTTGTTCCACTGGTCGTCCCAGCTTCGGCGTCGTGGGGCCATCGTCAATCCTCGATCGTGTCTGTGCGCAACGTGAGCACGTCACGCAAGTCGTCGCTCGACATCTCGGTGATCCAACTCTCCCCAGCGCTGACCACCGACTCGGCGAGCGCCCGCTTGGCGGTGATCATCTCGTCGATCTTCTCCTCGACCGTGCCCGCCGACACGAGCTTGCTGACCACCACGTTGCGGTGTTGGCCGATGCGATACGCCCTGTCGGTTGCCTGGTCTTCGACCGCCGGGTTCCACCAGCGGTCGTAGTGGATCACGTGCGACGCGGCGGTGAGATTCAGCCCGGTACCGCCGGCCTTCAGCGAGATGACGAGCAGGGGAGGACCGTCGGCTTCCTGGAACCCGGCGACGATCGCGTCACGGCGCTTGCGGGTGAGCTTGCCGTGCAGCCATGGCACCTCGACCCCGTAGCGGCGCGCCAGGTACGGCGAGAGCATGTCGCCCCACTCGGAGAACTGGGTGAACAGCAGTGACTTGTCGCCGGCGGCCAACACCTGATCGAGCAGTTCCTCGGTGCGGGCCAACTTGCCCGATCGGCCCGCCATCGTGGACGCGTCCTTCGCGAAGTGCGCAGGATGGTTGCACACCTGCTTCAGTTTCATGATCCCGGCGAGTACGGCACCACGGCGGTCGATGCCGTCGAGATCCTCGGTCTTCTCGATCAAGTCGTCGACGACGGCTTGGTACAGGGTTGCCTGCTCGCGAGTGAGCGGGCATCGCTGGGTCTGTTCGACCTTGTCGGGCAGGTCGTCGATGATCGACCGATCGGACTTCAAGCGCCGGAGTAGGAACGGTGTCACGATCCGCTGGAGACGAGCAGTCGCCTCGGGATCCCGTTCTCGTTCGATCGGGCCGGCGAATCGACGCTTGAACGACGCTGCGCTCCCCAACAGACCCGGATTGACCGTGTGCATGATCGCCCACAGTTCGCTCAGTCGGTTCTCGACCGGCGTGCCGGTGAGCGCGATGCGGCGGGGTGCATCGAGACGGTGAACCGCACGGGCCTGAGCGGTGTAGGGGTTCTTGACCTGCTGCGCCTCGTCGAGCACGAACCGACCCCATGGGACCTGTTCGAGTTCGTCGATGTCTCTGGCCGCGAGGTGATAAGAGGTCAGCACCACATCGTGGTTCCCGGCGCGTCGGGCAAACGGTTCGTCGTGTTCGCGCATCCGACCCGCGCCGTGGTGGACCATCACCGACAGCCCCGGCGCGAACCGGTTGACCTCGCGTTCCCAGTTGCCGAGCACCGACGTGGGACACACCACCAACGTCGGCCCCTCGACGCAGTCGGACAGCACCGACGCGATGACCTGAGCGGTCTTGCCGAGCCCCATGTCGTCGGCAAGACAGGCACCGAGCCCGACCCGTCCGAGGAACGCCAACCAACCGACACCACGTTGCTGGTACGGCCGCAGCTGGCCTTCGAACCCGGCAGGAGTCGCGACCGGTTCGACCGTGGAATGCAGCGCATCGTCGAGGAGTTCGGCCAGCCATCCCGATGCGTCGACGCCTGTCACGATCGCGCCCGCCGGCGCGTCGAGCGACTCGATGCCGAGGCCGGTGCGGAGTAGTTGGCCGGCGGTGCCGGTGCTCTTGGTGTTGTGACCCGTCAGCAGCGCGGCGATCTCGTCGGGTCGCAGTTCGACCCACTGGCCGCGCACACGCACCAGCGACCGCTTCGCGTCGGCGGCAGCTTGCAGGGCACGTAGATCGGCGGCGGTCAACGTGGTGTCGCCGAGCGCGGCTTTCCACGTGAACTCCACGATCGCGTCGAAACCGAAGCCGGCACTGGTGACGGCAGTGTCGGACTTCGCCGATCGGCTGGTCTTGGCCCGCAGTCCGAGTCGGCTGCGATTCGACCACCAAGACGGCAGCAGCACCGCGACACCGGCGTCTTCGAGGGGACCGACATGCAGCTGCAGCAATTCGACGATCGCGACGTCGTCGACCTCGCAACGATCAGGCACCGCAGCATCGAGCAGGCCCGACAGTTCGGGTGCGATGCGAGTCATGCGCCCGAGCGCGGTGAGGAGTTCCTCGATGACGTCTGCCCCGAAGGGCGACGAGCCGTCCCACACGTCGCGCAGTGCCACCACGAGGCTCGGCTCGTCGACGTCCTGTGCCATTGCTTCGATGGTCCACACGTCGTCGGCTTCGCCTTCGACCGGTTCGTGGATACGGATGCAGAGCCGGGCACGCCCGAGCCCGACGACGCCGGAACGAACCCAGCTGTCGACGACCGACGCGAACGCCACGACTCGGTCGGGGTCGAGCGCACCAGTCACCTGTGGATCGATCGTGGTGAGCGATCGCACCCAGGCGTCGGGCACGGTGCGTCGCCCCGAACGGGCGTCGAGCAGCGACACGCCTTCAGCGACGAGGCGCTCGCGCATCAACCGGTCGACCTCGTGGCTCAGCTGCTCGGCGACACGCAGGTGGTCGTCGAGGTCGTTGCCGTCGAGCAGGGCGGCGAGCAGCCCACGGTCCGACGCCGACGGCAACGGCCACCACCACGACCGTGCAACTCCGGCACCGTCGATGGTCAGACCTGGAATGACGCGTCGGCTGCGAACGAACATCTCGGCGAGCCCGTCGACCGTGGCAAGCCACGGCGTAGGGGCAACGGCGGCAGCAGTGGTGGTGGTGGTGGTGGTGGTGGTGGTGGTCGGCGGCTCGGTGAGGTTCACCATGGGGTCAGTCTCGCGCGAGCCCGTCGACGATCGAGTGCCAGCGGCACCGACGCCGCTGAGGTCGCGAGCTGATGTCAGGGGGTGGGTGGAAAACCACGCTGAGCGGGTCCGGGTAGCGTCGAGCCATGCGCGACATCGACGATGCGAAGTACATCTCTCTCACGACGTTCAAGCGAGATGGCACGCCGAAGGCCACCCCGGTGTGGATCACCGGCAGCGGTGGCGACCACCTCTTCTACACGGGGGCAGACGCCTGGAAGACGAAACGGCTGCGCAACGATCCGCGAGTAGAAGTTCAGGTGTGCGACATGCGCGGCCGCGTCGAGCCTGACGCTCCGGTGCATCGAGGCGCAGCTGAGGTGCTCGCCGACGAAGGGTCCGTCGCCGTGGCCAAGCAGGCAGTTGCCGACAAGTACCGCTGGCAGGCCGCGGTGCTGCGTTTGGTCGACGGTGTGCGCGCCAAGCTGGGCCGAGGCGACGACCCGGTAGCCATCAGGATCACGCTCGACGGCAACTGACGTGCGCGCTGTTCGTGTTCACGGTGGCCAGGTCGCCGTCGACGACGTTCCCGCCACCGACGGCCCCGGTGTTCGCGTGCGGGTGCGTTCGGCTGGGATCTGCGGGTCGGATCTCCATCTCATCGAAGCCGGCGTGATCGAGGCCGCACAGGTCACTCTCGGCCACGAGGTCGCCGGCCTCACCGACGACGACACACCGGTCGCCATCGAGCCGCTCGCCCCATGCGGCACCTGCAACCCATGCGTCGACGGCGACTACAACCTCTGTCGCACCGGCGGGGCCATGCTTTTCGGAATCGGTCGCGATGGTGGGATGGCCGACGAGATGTGGGTTCCGGCCCGTGCGCTCGTGCCGCTCCCGGCCGGAATCGACGTTCGCGACGCGTCACTCGTGGAACCGCTCGCCGTAGTCGTGCACTCGTTGCGGCGGGCAGCGGTTCGCCCCGGCCAACGCGTCGCGGTGATCGGTGGTGGAACCATCGGGCTGTGTGCGGTCGCCGTTGGACGAGCGCTGGGCTGCGAGGTCGGCCTCGCCGCACGGCACGATCATCAGCGAGCGGCAGGCGAACGCCTCGGCGCATCGGAGATCTCCGGCCACTACGACGTGGTGATCGAAGCCGCTGGCAGCGAGAGTGCGTTGGCATCGGCGGTCCACCTCGCCAAGCCGTCGGCTCAGGTCGTGATCCCGGGTATCTACTGGGGGCCGGTGGCGCTGCCCGGCCTCACCATGTGCCTCAAGCAGGTGAGCTTGTGCCCGACGACGCTCTACGGTCGTCACGCCGGCGGGCGCGATGTCGACAACGCCGCAGCCCTTCTGGCGACCACGCCGGAGCTCGCGCCGACGATCGTCACCCACCGGTTCCCGCTCGAAGCCGCCGTGGAAGCATTCGGCATGGCTGCGAGTCGTTCGGCTGGTGCAATCAAGGTGATCCTGGAACCCTGACGGACCTCGACCCCGGCGTCCACATCGCTTGAAGAGATGGGGGATATCTTGTTGATCTATGCGGAAGATCGGAATGATCGACCGATGATGATGTTGAGGATGGTGTTGCCACGAATGGCACAACTCGTCACCCCGACAATCGACCACAGAGATGCAGGAACGCCATGTTCTCACGCAAGCACACCCTCCCCGCCGCACTGCTCGCCAGCGACCTTGCCGTGACCGTTCCCGTCAGCGAGCTCGAAGCCCTCGATCGCCTGGCCACCACGATCCGGATCGCCGCTGGCGAAGAGATCATGCATGCTGACGCGTTCGGGCGCGAATGCTTCGTCGTCATCGATGGGCAATTCGAGATCCAGCTCGGCGATCACACGGTCAAGTTGGGCCCGGGCGCCGTCATCGGCGAGCTGTCCCTCCTGACCTTGAAGCCGCGCACCGCCTCGGTGACCGCCGCCGTCGACTCCACCGTCTACGTACTCAACCGGGCCGAGTTCGCCACCGTGCTCGACGTCTGCCCGAAGTTCTCTCGCTTCGTGCTCGACGGTGCCGTACAGCGCACCGTCGACGCAGCCTGACGATCCAACAGCAAGTGGGCGAATCGTTCGTCGGTCGGCCACCTGTGCTCTGATGTCCCGATGGTCGACGTCACGTCATCGCTGATCGACATCATCTCTGCGCTCGTGGCGCGTGAGGTCTCGGCGCGAGAACTCCTCGATCACCACCTCGAACGGATCGGGCGACTCGATGGCCCGATCAACTCGGTGATCGCGATCGAGACCGACCGCGCCAGGTCCGAGGCCGGAGCGATCGACGATGCCCGTGCCGCGGGCCGATCCGTCGGGCCGCTCGCCGGCGTGCCGGTCACGATCAAGGATGCCATCGCCACCGCTGGCATCCGCTCGACCGGGGGAGCAGTAGAGCTGCGCGATCACGTCCCCGAAGTGGACGCAACGGTCGTCGCCAATATTCGCGACGCCGGTGCCGTGGTGTTCGCCAAGACCAACGTGCCGCGCTGGTCGGGCGATTACCAGACGTACAACGACATGTTCGGGACCACGAACAACCCGTGGGATGTCGAACGAACACCCGGTGGCTCGTCGGGCGGCCCGGCCGCAGCGGTGGCGATGGGGTTCACGGGATTCGAAATCGGTACCGACATCGGCGGCTCGATCAGGGTGCCGTCATCGTTCTGCGGTGTGTACGGCCACAAGCCGAGCTTCGGGATCATTCCCACGTACGGCTACCTCGACAACCCCACCTCGCACCGCAACGTCGCCGACATCAACGTGTTCGGCCCGATCGCTCGCAGTGTCGACGACCTCGAATTGCTGCTCGGCTTGCTCGCCGGTCCGAACCCTGACGAGGCGGTGGCGTGGCGTCTCGACCTTCCACCCGCGCGCGCCAGAGAACTCGGCGACTTCCGGATCGTCGCGTGGCTCGACGACGAGTTCTCGCCGGTCGATCCGGCGGTGTGCGGCGTGATGGAAGCTGCGATCGTTGCGCTGGAGCGTGCAGGTGCCCGGATCGACCACGATCGTCGACCCGACGTCGACACGACGGTTTCCGCTCGTGAGGGGTCGATCCTGATCTCATCGGCGACCGAGATCTCCGATGGCGACGGTGAGAACTCTGCAGCGAGCGGCGGCGGTCGCGGACTCGACCATCGGGCATGGGATGTGCTGCACCGGCGCCGCGGTGAGATGCGCCAGCGGTGGGCCGAGTTCTTCACTGACATCGACGTGTTGCTGTGCCCGGTCACAGTCGTTCCGCCTTTCCGTCACGTCCATTCCGCCGACGGCTCGAACTGGGCGCACGCCACCCTGGCCGATCACGGCGATCGGCACTACAGCGACCTGATCGGGTGGAGCGCCCTCATCGGTAGCGCCTACCTTCCGGTGACCGTGCCACCGATCGGGCGAACCGTCGATGGCCTACCGGTCGGCATCCAGGTGGTCGCACCGTACCTCAACGACCGTACGTCGTTGGCGTTCACCCGGTGCATGGCCGACGTGCTCGGCGGTTACGAACCCCCGCCCGCCGCGCGTTAACACTCGGGGCCCCGGGCCCTGCTCAGGACTCGAGAGCGTCGCGAAGCTGTTCCATGGCGTGGTCGGGCATCGAGGTGTACAGCAACTGCGCGCCGGCGAACCGGCGAGCCTCGTGCGCCAGCGCCGGGACGTAGATGTGCTCGGCGAGGATCACCACGGTGGACGTGCCGGGCTCGACGGCCTCGCGAAACCACGCCACCCAGTCGTCGGGGATGCCGAGGTCGACGATCTTGGCCGTCACCGCGCCCGACGCCGCCCCGATGCCGAGGCCTGCAATCCATCCGACCGGGCCACCGAGCACCAGGCCCAGCAGGCTGGTCCACATCGCGCCGTTCAGCGCAGCGCGACCGGGGGTGGGATCGATGGTCTCGACCACCTTCACCGACCCGTCGACGCTCTTGGTGACCACCACTGCGTCCTGGAGATCGAGCGCTCCGCTGTCCTTCAGTCCGCCCATCGCCAACAGGTACTGTTGGGCCAGCACCTGACGATCGAACGACACCCCGATGATCACCGGAGCGCCCGGGTCGGAGATCACCCGCTCGTCGGGCTCGATGCCCGCCCGCAGCGACGGCTCCGGCGGATCGAACACGGGATCGGTCATGCCGAGAGTCTGCCAGCCGCCGCTGCGGTCCGTTGCTACTTCGAGGTGACGGTGACGCCGTCGGTGACGACCGACTCGTCGAGACCGACCGGTTCGGCATCGATGCCGAACACCCACCGGTAGAAGCCCGTGGCCGCGTGATCGATGCCCGGCCACACTTCCTGCACCGGCCGGTTCGGTTCGTCGCAACCGTCGGTGGCGAGTCTGCGCAACCCGTCGTCGAGGAACGCTCCGAGCCCGGCCTGCTCGCCGAGGTCGATCAGGTTCGAGTCGCCGGAGCCGATGGCGCACAGATCCGAGAACGCCAGGTGACCGGTGTTGCCGAACACCCAGAGCCACGATGGGGCGGGTGCGAGCGCGAAGGCTTCGGAAGTGCGCGATGACTCGATGATGGCGTCGAGTTCGCCGGCCATGAACAGCGAGGGCACCTCGGGCACGCTGTCGCGCAGACCGGACGCGTACGACACGTAGCCGAGGATCCCCTCGTCGAGCGCCACTTCGGCGATGGTTCCGCCGCCTGCGGAGTGGCCACCGAGCGCGACGCGTTCGTTGTCGAGCGCTCCGCCGAGCACCGGATCGTCGTCGAGGGTGGTCAGCAGTGTGCGCATCGAGCGCATCTGGTCGACCGAGGGCGGCTGGCCCTCGGCGGTGCCGCCGAGTGCGTTCGTGAGATCGCGGCTCGGGTGATCGGTGGACGCGGTGACGATGCCCCACGAGGCGAGATGCTCGGCGATGTGGCTCGACTGCAACCGGAAGGCCGACGCACCATGGCTGAACAACACGATCGGGAACGGGCCGTCGCCGGCTGCGGAAGCGTCGCGAGTGGCTTCGATGGTGAACGAATCATCGATGTCGCCGGTGATGAGGTCGCCCACACCTGGCGGCAGGAAGGTGCGCACGTTGTAGACATCGGTGCCGCCAGCGGATGCCTCGTCGGCCGGATACCAGATTTCCACCAGACCGCCTTCGGGCAGGGGGCGAGTGGTGATGCCGACGGCGAACGGTCCTCGTGCTGCGAGTTCAGCGGCGGTGACCTCCGGCGAAGGCGCTTCGGTGGTGTCGGGCGTGGTGTCGGCAGGCTCGGTGGTGGTCACCGCAGCCTCGGTGGTCTCTGGGGCAGCAGGCTCGGTGGTCGCCGTGGTCGCTTCGGTGGTGACCGTGGTCTCGCTGTCGGAGTCGGAGCCACACGAAGCGGCGACCAGCACGGTGGCGAGCAAGAAGGGGAGGAGGCGTTTCATATCGGCGCCGAGCGTAGATGGCGTTGCGCGCCCCACGCGAAGCGCTCGACGTCTGTCGGCCGGATGCGGCAGGCCCGATGGCCGTTCAGCCATGGTGTGACCGCAGTCATGGGCGGAGACTTCGAAGACATGAAGGAACTCGTCCATCACCGCATGCTGCTGCCGGCGACGGGCCGAGCCCGATCTGTCACATGGTGTTGATCGGTGACGTCCTCGCCGGCGTCGAACTGCCGAACGACCTCCTGTACGAGGACCTGATCGCCGGTGCCGAGCCGTTGATCCCCGACGAACCGGAGGAGGACGACCTCGCCGTGTTGATGTACACCGGCGGAACGACCGGCCTCCCGAAGGGCGTGATGCTCGACCATCGGGCAGAGATGCTGAACTTGTACCACATCGCGTTGAAGGTGGGCCTCGACGAGGACTCGGTGTACCTGCATCAGACCCCGATGTTCCACGCTGCGTCGATGGGCGGGATCGTCGGCACACCGTCGACGGGCGGCCAGTCGGTGTTCCTGCCGCTGTTCGATCCGGGACCAGCGATGGAACTCATCGAGCGACATCAGGTGACGATGACCGTGATGGTCCCCACGATGATCGACATGATGCTCGACCACCCCGAGTTCCGACCGGAGCGTTTGGTCTCGATGCTCGCGACCATCGCATCGGTGGTGACCGCTTGCGTTCAGCTGGGCGGACGGTCCAGGGGGCGGCGGTCAGGATTCGCGACGAGGACGGCGAACCCGTTGCCTCCGGCACACGCGATGAGGTGTGTGCTATGGCCGGAAACTTCATGCGTGGCTATTGGAACCAGCCGAGGGCGGCCCAGGAGGCTTTTCGAGACGGCTGGTATCGCACCGGCGACGCCGACTACCTCGATGACGATGGATACCTCTTCCTGGTCGACCGGGTGAAGGACATGATCGTCACCGGCGGCGAGAACGTGTACTCGGTGGAAGTCGAGAACGTCCTCAGCAAGCACGAGGCCGTCGACCAGGTGGCCGTGATCGGAATACCCCACGACACCTGGGGCGAACAGGTGCATGCCATCGTGGTCCTGCGCGCCGGGTTCGAAGCGAGTGCCGAGCAACTGCGCGAGTTCATCAGCCGCGAGATCGCCCGATACAAGGTGCCCAAGTCGTGGGAGTTCCGCACCGACCAGTTGCCACTGTCGGGCGCGCTCAAGATCCTCAGGAGATTGCTGCGTGAGCCCTACTGGAAGGACCACGACCGCGACGTCGGCTGATGTCGGCCGGCCATCCGCTGACAGCGGTCGACGCAGCCCGGGTTCGTCCAGACCGTTCGGGCGCTACCCTCACGGTCCCAACCGACGAGAAGGAACACGATCATGGCCCAGGCCCAACTCACCCCGCTCCAGCAAGCCGAAGCCAACCGCAAGGCCGCCGACGCCGCCCGCGCCAACAAGGCGACGAAGTCGTACTCCGACGAGGAGAAGACGATCCGCAAGGAACGCGTCGCCAAGGCCAAGGATGCCATGACCCGCTCGGTCGGACTCAAGGGTGTGCAGGTCGCGCCTGGACGGGCTGCGATCAAGAAGTACCTGCAGAACCTCAACGATCCAAAGCAGCCCGACGATCAGCAGTTCGACACACTGATCGAGGCGCCGTTCAAGGCGCCGCCGAAGAAGCGCACCGACGACCGTCGCTTCTGATCAGCTCAGGGGGCCGGGGGCAGGACTGCGTCGACGAGGGCCCGTTCGAGCCGGCTGAGCTCGGTGCTGATACGTGAGCGGGCCTTGCGTCGATCGTTCAGCGGCATCGTCGCCGAGATCGCTGCCGCACGGCTCAATTCGTCGATCGCCTGGAAGATCACGGCGCCGTCACGATCGGTCGGATCGGGGAACACGAGATCGGCATTGCGCTCCAACGCGGTGATCCGGCGCTCGATGCCGCGCTGACCGAATCGCTGCGTCGGGTCGTACCGTTGCAGCGCTGTCGGCGGTATGCGCTGATCGTTCGTGGCAACCCCCACGTCGATCGCCCGCCGGTGTTCGGCCCACTCTCGTGCGGCAACGGGAGCCTTGCGGAGTTGCGCTCGCACCCGTTCGTCGCGCAACACCGACATCGCGAGCAACATGGCGCCCTGTGCCGCCTTGCGTCGGGAAGTGGGGAGCGGGAGTTTGGGGGCCATCGCGAGTTGTCAGCCTAGGAGTTCGTTGCGTGGTGTCGTACCCGTCGTCGGCTGCGGCAACTCGGTCGGAGGGTCGGTGGCATCGATGGGGTCGAGATGTGGTTGAGTGGACGGATGCCTTCCGACTCTTTTGCCGACCTGCCTGCAACCGCCCTCGAACTCCGATCGACGCTCACCGACGACGCGGTCGTCACGATGGGCATCCGCGAGACCGACGTCGTTGCGCCCACCGATGACCAGGTCGTGGTACGTGTGGATGCCGCACCGATCAATCCGTCCGACCTCGGCATGATGCTGGGCGGTGGCGACGCTCGCGAGGCCCGAGCCGCCGGCGACGACACGCACGCGGCGGTCTCGGTACCGCTCACCGAAGCTGCCGCCGCCGCTCAGCGGGCCCGACTGGGCAAGCCGATGCCGATCGGTAACGAAGGCGGGGGAGTCGTGGTCGCTGCGGGTTCGTCGCCGCAAGCGCAGGCGCTGCTCGGCAAAACCGTCGGATTCCTGTCCGGCAACGCCTACGCCCAGTACCGCACGTTGCACGCCAGCCAATGCCTGGTGATGGCCGACGGCACCGATCCCGCCGATGCTGCCGCGGCGTTCGTCAATCCGCTCACGGCCCTCGGCATGGTGGAAACGATGCGGATGGAGGGCCACACCGCACTCGTCCACACGGTCGGCGCGTCGAACCTCGGGCTCATGCTCAACCGGATCTGTCTCGACGACGGCGTCGGGCTCGTCAACATCGTCCGTAAGCCCGAACACGTCGAGCAACTCCGAGCATTGGGGGCCGAGCACGTGGTCGACTCCAGTGCCGACAGCTTCGGCGAGGATCTCACCGATGCGCTGCGCGCCACCGGCGCCACGATCGCCTTCGATGCGATCGGTGGCGGCAACCTGGCCGGCATCCTGCTGTCGAAGATGGAGAAGGTGGCCGGCGAGCAGGCGGGCGAGTTCAGCCGGTACGGATCCGACACCCACAAGCAGGTGTACATCTACGGCGGTCTCGACCGGGGGCCCACCACGTTGCGGCGTGACTTCGGGATGTCGTGGGGACTCGGCGGGTGGCTGCTCACACCGTTCCTGATGAAGATCGGCCAGGAAGCGGCCGACCGCCTGCGCCGGCGCGTCGCCGACGAGATCACCACAACGTTCGCCAGCAGCTACGGCACCCGCTTGTCGCTCGCCGAGGCGGTCGATCCGGAGCAGGTGAAGCGCTACGCCATGATGGCCACCGGCGACAAGGCGTTGATCACTCCGAACGCCTGAGGCCGTTCAGCGGCCGCCCTGACCGTCGTCGACCTTGATGATGGTGCCGGTGACCATCTCCGACGCCGGCGACACCAGGTACAACAGCGTGCTGTCGAGATTCTCGGGCTGGCCGATGCGCTTGCGGGGGAAGTGGCGGGTCAGGTCGCCCATCCGCTCGATCATGCCGTCGGACATCTCCGAAGCAAAGAGCCCCGGTGCGATCGCGTTGACGTTGATGCCGAACCGCGACCACTCCACCGCCAGCGTCTCGGTCAGCCGATTCACGCCGGCCTTGGTGATCGAGTACAGCGCAGCGCCACCGCCCGAGTAGTGGAAACCGCCAACCGAGGAGACGTTGACGATTCGGCCCGGGAGTTCGAGTTCGATCAGCCGCCGGGCGACCTCGCACGACAGCACGTACGGCGCCCGCAGGTTCGTGTCGAGCACCTGATCGATGAGCTCCAGTGGCATCTTCGTGGCGTACTGGGCGTCGGGGATGCCGGCGTTGTTCACCAGGATCTGTACCGCGCCGAGCTGCGTCTCGGCGGCGCCGACCACGGCGGCGAGTTGGTCGGCGTCGGTGACATCGAGCTGCAGCGGCAGGCAGACACCGCCGGCGTCGGTGATCTCTGTGGCGACGTCATCGAGACGTTCGATCCGGCGTCCGGTGGCCACGACCCGTGCTCCGTTGGCGGCGAGCAGGATTGCGAATCGCCGGCCGAGCCCCGAGGACGCACCGGTGACGAGAGCCACCTGGCCGGCGAGATCGATGGTCGGTTCGGGTGCGGCGGGTGCGTCCATCCCGGCATGCAATCACATCGGCTCGACTCCTTCGAAGGTGAACGGTCGATGACGGCGGGCGCAAGCGGTCGAGCGGGGTGCGTTCGGGGCGTACCCTGTCCTTCGTGCCAGATGTGAACGCCGTGTCGAAGATCGCAATCAGTACCGGTGGCGGCGACGCCCCCGGCCTCAACGCCGTCATCCGTTCCGCAACGGTGGCGGCCAGGAATCGGGGGTGGGAGGTCGTCGGAATTCGCGACGGCTTCAACGGGATCATGTACCCCGATGAGTATCCCGGTGGAGGCCTGATGGAACTCGATCGGCAAGCCGTCAGGGGTATCTCCCACCTCGGCGGCACCATTCTCGGCTCCACCAACCGCGGGAACCCGACCGCCTACCCGGTGCAGCTCGACGACGGCACATGGACCGAGGTCGACAGGACAGCTGAGCTGGTTCAACGCTTCAGCGATGAAGGCATCGATGCCCTGATCACGGTGGGCGGTGACGGATCGTTGCGCATCGGCAACCATCTGCACCACCGCGGACTCAGGGTGATCGGCGTGCCGAAGACCATCGACAACGACCTCGACAAGACCACGGCAACGTTCGGCTTCGACACGGCCGTGGACTTCGCGGCCGAATGCATCGACCGGCTGTTCACCACCGCGACGTCGCACGGACGCGTGATGGTGGTCGAGGTGATGGGACGCGACGCCGGATGGATAGCCCTGCACGCCGGGATGGCCGGCGGCGCCCATTGCATCCTCATCCCCGAGATCCCCTACGAGCTCGGCCCGGTTGCCGAGACCATCCTGCAGCGCGACCGCAATGGCGCGCGTTTCACGGTCATCGTCGTCGCGGAAGGTGCCAAGCCGGTGGGCGGCGAGGCGACGGTGCTCGGCAAGGCGATCGGGCAGGCTGTGCAGCTCGGAGGGGTCGGCGCAAAGGTCGCCGCCGAGATCGCCGAGCTCACCGGCAAGGAAACGCGCACGGTCGTGCTCGGCCACCTCCTGCGCGGCGGCTCGCCGACGGCACTCGATCGCCTGCTCGGTCTGCGATTCGGGGCTGCTGCTGTGCGAGCGATCGAGGAGGGCCAGGACGGGATCATGGTCGGCCTGCAGCCTCCCGAGGTGGTCTATGTGCCGCTGGAAGAGGCGGTACGCGAGATCAAGGTGGTTCCCCTCGACGGCGACACGATGAAAACTGCTCGCGACCTCGGGATCAACTTCGGCGACCAGATGCCGGGCCAACTCCTTGGGCACTGAGCTCGGCGATACCGACGATTCGGCTGAAGATGAACATGAGCGTCTGCGCGGCGAGTTGTTGCGTGCGACGGCCTTCTTGCGTCGCGTCGGATCCGATCGGGAACTGCTGGTTGCGCTGAGCCCGCAGGAGAAGCAGGACCTGCTCAACGCGGCAGGCGACGTGTTCTGCCCCGACCCGGAGGAGCGTCGGATCCGTACCAAGGCGCTCAAGCGGAGGCGCCGCTCGGAGCGGGTACGCCGAGATGAGGACGTGCTCTCGGACACGGGGATCCGTACGTTGCGAGACCAGCCGGTATTCACGACGCCGAATGTCCTTCCGCCCGCCGACTTCGAGCAGCGCGATGTCGCTGACCCGACGTACCGCGAAACGGTCGACGAGCAGCACTGCTACGTCTGCAAGGCGAAGTACCGCGAGGTCCATCACTTCTACGATCAGCTCTGCCCCGAGTGTGCCGAGTTCAACTTCGCCAAGCGCGGTGAACTCGCCGACCTGTCTGGCACGGTGGCGCTCCTCACGGGAGGTCGGGTGAAGATCGGATATCAGGCCGGCATCAAATTGCTGCGCTGCGGGGCGTCACTCATCGTCGTCACCCGTTTCCCGCGCGACGCAGCGGCCCGCTACGCCGCCGAACCCGACTTCGCCGACTGGGGTGACCGGCTCGAAGTGTTCGGCCTCGATCTCCGCCACACACCCAGCGTCGAGGCGTTTGCCCACCACGTCCTCACCACACGCGACCGCCTTGACTTCATCGTCAACAACGCCTGCCAGACGGTGCGGCGGCCGCCCGACTTCTACCGTCACATGATGGACGACGAAGACTCGGCGCTCGACACACTCGCACCGGAAGTCTTGCGTCTCGTCGGCGCCTATGAGGGGCTGCGTGGCTATCACCTGCTGCCGGGGAGCACCGACCAGCACGACGCCGACCAGCGGAGCACCGACCAGCACGACGCCGATCTCGGCGGCGAGGCGCTCGCACTGAACTATGCGGCGCCCCTGCCGGGTCTCACCAGGGCGTCGGCGTTGTCGCAGACTCCGCTCCTCCCCGACGAACTCGAAGCTCAAGCCGGGCTGTTTCCCGAGGGACGCCTCGACCAGGATCTCCAGCAGGTCGATCTTCGCGAGCGGAACTCGTGGCGGCTGCTGCTGCACGAGGTGTCGACGGTTGAACTCATCGAGACGCAGTTGGTCAACGCCGTGGCACCGTTCGTGCTGAACGCCCGACTGAAGCCGCTGATGGAGGCCACGCCTGGTCGACACAAACACGTCGTCAACGTGTCGGCAGTGGAGGGACAGTTCTACCGGCTGTGCAAGACCACCCGGCACCCGCACACCAACATGGCCAAGGCAGCGCTCAACATGATGACACGCACTTCGGCAACCGACTACCACTCGTCGGGTATCCACATGAACAGCGTCGACACCGGTTGGGTGAGCGACGAGGACCCGGCGGCCATCGCCGAGCAGAAACAAGCCGAGCATCGGTTCCATCCGCCGCTCGACATCGTCGACGGCGCCGCTCGCATCGTGGATCCGATCATCGACGGCACCAACACCGGCATTCACGTGTGGGGCCAGTTCCTGAAGGACTACCGCCCCACCGACTGGTGATGTGATCCCGTGAAGCGCATGACGCCGTCGTCGACGGGGGACTTGCGGAACATCCTCTTGTCCTTGGCGTAGTTCTGCGGGTTGATCCACGGCTCGCGATCGCCCTGCTTGGGGTAGAGATCGGCTGCCCGTCGGACGTAGCCGGACGTGAGGTGATCGAGCATGGGGCCCGTCTGCATCGAGGCGTCCGACGCGCGCAGCCGTGGCGTGCAGATCGGCGTGTCGGTGGCGTCCATGTGGTTGAGCAGACGGCACACGTAGTGGGCGATGAGGTCGGCTCGCAGCGTCCACGACGCGTTGACGTAGCCGAAGGTCGAGGCGAGGTTCGGCACATCGGAGTACGCGAAGCCCTTGTAGGCGATCGTCTCGGAGAAATCGACGGGCTCGCCGTCGACGACGAAATCGACCTCGCCGAGCGTCACCATGTTCAGCCCGGTCGCCGTGACGACGATGTCGGCGTCGAGGTGCTCTCCCGACGTCAGTGCGATGCCCGTCTCGGTGAATGCGTCGATGTGGTCGGTGACCACCGAGGCCGAGCCGTCCTTGATCGCCTCGAACAGGTCGCCGTTCGGCACGAGACACAACCGTTGGTCCCACGGTGCGTAAGCCGGCGTGAAGTGGGTGTCGACATCGAAGTCCGGGCCGAGCGCTTTGCCGACCCGACCGACCAGGAAGTCCTTGGCCTTGGCGGGGTTCTTGCGCATCCGCTTGTACATCACCTGCTGGAACGCCGTGTTCTTCTTGCGGGTGATGGCGTACGCGACCTTGTCGGGCAGCACCTTGCGCAGTCCGTTGGCGATGACGTCGACAGAGGGTCCGGCGGCCACGTAGGTCGGCGACCGTTGCAACATCGTGACGTGGGCCGCTGTCGGAGCCATTGCGGGCACCAACGTCATCGCGGTGGCTCCCGACCCGATCACGACGACTCGCTTGTCAGCGAAGTCGAGATCCTCCGGCCACGCCTGCGGGTGCACGATCTGGCCCTGGAACTGATCGCTGCCCGGCAAGTCCGGGGTGTAGCCCTCCTTGTACGAGTAGTACCCCGAGCACATCGACAAGAAGTTGCAGGTGTACGTGGCCGATCCGCCGTCCACCAGGTCGGCCTCGACGGTCCACGTGGCGGTGACGCTCGACCACTCGGCCCGACGCACCATGTGGCCGAAGCGGATGTGGCGATCGATGCCGTACTCGGCGATCGTCTGGCGCAGGTACGCCATGATCGAGGGGCCGTCGGCGATGGCTTTCTCGGAGTTCCACGGCTTGAACTCGAAGCCCAGCGTGTGCATGTCGCTGTCGGATCGGACTCCTGGGTAGCGGAACAGATCCCATGTGCCACCGATGTCGGCGCGCCCTTCGAGGAGCAGATAGGTGCGGTTTGGTGACTCGACCTGCAGGTGGTAAGCGGCGCCGATACCGGAGAGGCCGGCGCCGATCACGAGGACGTCGACGTGCTGAACGCTCATGCGGCGACGGTACCGGTGCCGGGCCGCTGAGAGGAAGTCTTGACGCGGCTGTGACGAACGTCGGTGATCGCGACGTCGTAACCTGTGCCCATGACCTCCACGTTCGCCCCACCGACCGGTCCTCCCGTCACTGGTTCGTCCTCGGCTGGGTCGCCGGGGGTGCAGTTCACCGAGATCGAACCCGTTCCCGCTTCGACCCCGACCTCCGGTGGTAGCCGTCGCCGCCCGTTCGCTCTCGCTGCTGCTGTGGTTGCCGTGATGACGTTGGGCGTCGGTGCCTTCGCCGCGTTCACGGGAGGAGAATCGGGCGAAGGTGGCGACGTCGCCGAGCCGTACTCGTTGGTGGCCGCTGCCCAGAGCGCCATCTCTGCTCGCACGGTCGAGTTCGACCTCACCGTGTCGGCAGCCGATCTCGCCGAGATCACGGTCTCGGGTGCCGTCGACAACGAGTCGCAGCTCGTGTCGGTGAACACCGACCTCTCCTCGCTGTTGGCGCTCGACGACATGCCGCTGCCGCTCGGCGACGGCGCCATGACCGTGCTGTTCGACGGCGACGCTGGCGTCGTGTACCTCGACGCGGGCGCGCTCGGCGGGTTCCTGTCGGGCGGCGCCGCATGGGTGTCGATCGATCTGGGTGCCCTCGCCGAGATGAGTGGCCAGTCGCTCGACGACCTCCAGGGCGACTTGGCGTTCGATCCGACCGACATCGCCCGCTCGCTGCTCGACACGGAGAACGCCATCGAGGTCGGGGTCGAGACCATCGACGGTGTCGAGACCAGGCGTTTCGAGGTGACCGTCGACATCGCCGCTGCGCTCGCAGCGGTGCCGCAGGCCGACATCGACCCAACGCTGAGCGACATCGAACTGCCTGACACGGTCGTGTACGACGTGTGGGTCACTGCCGACAATCAACTGCGCCGTGTGGCGTTCAGCACCGAGATCGTAGGTCAGTCGATCGCCATGCAACTCGACATGACCACCAGCGACCAGCCGTCCGGGGTCGAACTACCCGCCGAGTCCGAGGTCTTCGACCTCACCGGCATGCTCGGGTTCTGATCACCTGAACGACGACGTCAGCAACAGCTCCGTCAGCAACGACCCTGTCAGCAACGACCCTGTCAGCAACGATGGCGCAGCAGTTCGGCTGCGGCCCGATGGCCGGTCTCGCAGGCGGTCACCGGATCGACGACCCATCCGGGTGACGTGAGGAATCCGGCGGCGAACGCGTCGCCGGCACCGGTGGTGTCGTTCACGCTCGGAACGGCGATTGCTTCGACCTCGACGGTGGATCCGTCGATCCGATGGATCAGCGCCGAACGGGGACCACGTTTGACCACGGTGAGCGCGCCCACCAACGCTGCGTCGATGGCGAGTGCGGCAGCCTCGTCGGAGTTCGCGAACACGACGGTGGGCGCTGCAGCGGCCAGACGTCGGACCACCTCGTCGATGCCGACCTCGTACATGACCGCAGTCGACGACATGTCGATCGACACCGCCACGTCGCGTTCGTGCGCCCACCCGATCACGGTGGTCGCCGTCGTCGCAACCGACCCGCTGGCGAGCGAGTAGAACGGCACGTGCAACGTCTCGACTCCATCCAGCCACGCCGGGTCGGGGTCAGACAGGTCGAGGCACGCTTGCCGATCGGTGAGCATCGAACGTTCGCCGAGGCGATCGACGAGCGCCACGATCGTGCCGGTCGACCCGGCCCGCCTGACCATCGAGGCATCGACGCCCTCGTCGTCCAGTTCGGCGATCAGCGCGGCGCCGATGGCATCGGTGCCGACCTGTCCGAGGAACCGTGCAGCGAACCCGAGTGAAGCGGCGCGCACCGCGACATTGGCGGCGCTTCCGCCGCGGCGACGGGAGATGTGGGCATGGGTGTCGGAAGCGACGTTGACGGTTCCGTCGAGGCGCACGATGACGTCCTCGACGAGATCGCCCAGTGAGGCGAGCATCAGAGGATCGGGTCAGCCGCCGTCGACGTCATCGACGACTGCCATCACGTCGAGCCCCGAGAACTGACCGGACGGGTCGGCGACCTCGACGACACGGTCGCCGACGTCGTCGTATTCGAGCCGCAGCGCTTTGCTCATCGTGGCGTGCATGGCGTAGGTGCACGTGATGTAGGTGAACTCGAGGATCGCCTCGTCGGACAGGTGCTTCTGCAACTCGGCGAACAACGCGTCGGGCACCCGACCCAACTGCAACACCAGGCAGTCGGTGTAGGCGAGCACCGCCCGCTCGGGCGGGCTCCAACAGTCGGCCACCGACCACGCTGGGATCGCTGCCACCTGTTCGTCGGTGAAGCCGACGTCGCGCATTGCCTTGCAGTGCTGGCTGAACACGAACTGACTGCCGACCGTGAACCCGGCCCGGGTCTGGCCGAGTTCGCGGAGCGTGGCGGTGATGTGGCGGCCCGGATCGCGGTAGAACTGGAAGCCGAGGGTGGTGTGGTCGAAGGCGTCGGGCACCAGCGCGAACACGGTCCACCAGTTGCCCGGTGTGCCAGACGCCGTGCCGGGTTCGGCGACCGGATCGCGGTCACCGAAGATCATGTTGTAGACGGCCTGGCCGACGGGATGCGCGTCGTCCTTGGAGACCTGGGCGAGGCGGGGCATGTCAGTTTCCCTCGACGTGCGTCGATGCTGGGCGAGATGTCTCGCCCAGCGGGTCGACGCCCAAGAGGCGGTGTGCTTCGGCAGGGTCGGGCTCGAAGCCGGGCGTGTCGCGACACAGCTCGACCATGATGCCGTTGGGGTCGAGGTAGTAGAGCGAGTGGCACCAGCCGTGGTCCTGTTCCATCGCCGGTTCGACCCCGTCGGCGGTCATGCGGGCTCGCACCGCTTCCTGCTGCTCGGCGGTGGCTCGGAACGCACAGTGGTTCACCCAGAACGGAAGGCCCACACCGTCGGACACGTCGGTGGTCCACTCGGGCTGTTCGCCGATCTCGTGGAACTGGAAGAACGCGATCGACTCGGCCTCGCCCTGTTCGTTGGGACCGATGTCGTAGAACACGTGACGCAGCCAACTCTCCCCGAACGCCTGGACCTCGGTGTGGACCAGGGGGAACCCCATGAGGTCCTCGTAGAAGTGGGTCGTCGCATCGACGTCCCGGGTGGCGTAGGCAACATGGTGCAGTGGCATGCGACGAGCGTAGATCCGGGCGCCATTTCGACTAGAGACGGGGGATGCCCTTCGCTGCTGTCAACGGGATCGACATCTACTTCGAACTCCACGGGGCCGGTCCGCCGCTGCTGAACATCAGCGGCTCCGGCAACGACCTGCGGCGTGCACCTGCATCGATCCTGCCGGTCAACAAGGTGTTCGAGACGCTGTCGTACGACCAGCGTGGGCTCGGCCAGACCTCGCAGCCGGATTCCGACTACACGATGGCCGACTACGCAGATGACGCGGCGGCACTGATCCACTCGGTGGAATGGGCGAGTTGTCATGTGCTCGGCACCAGCTTCGGTGGGATGGTGGCACTGAACCTGGCCGTACGCCACCCCGACCTGGTCGACCGGTTGGTGCTCTGTTGCACATCGCCTGGCGGAGTGGCGCCGTCGTATCCGTTGCACGAACTCGCATCGCTCGATCCGGATGACGCGTTCGCGACGCGGATGCGGATCATGGACCGTCGGTGGGATCCCGACGCCGACGAGCCCATCCCCGGCCTCGGCGCCTACTACGAGCAGATGGCGACCGCGGCCACCGCTACGCCCGACCCGGAACAGGTCGCTGGATTGCGTCGACAGCTCGCGGCTCGCGCCGGCCACGACGTGGTCGCCGACCTGGCATCGATCGCGAAGCCGACGCTCGTGTGCGCCGGTCGTTACGACGACATCGCCCCGATGGAGAACTCCGAACTGATCGCCGACCGTATCCCCGACGCGACATTGCAGGTCTTCGAAGGAGGCCACATCTTCATGATCCAGGACCGCACGGCATTCCCGGCCATCATCGATTACCTGCAGGCCGAGTCGTGATCCGTATCCGGCAGGTCGCGATGATCGCACCGGATCTCGATCCGGTGGTCGACGAACTGCGAGAGACGTTCGGTTTGCAGGTGTGCTTCCACGACCCTGTCGTCGGCGAGTTCGGGCTGCGCAACGCGCTGTTGCTGGTGGGCGACCAGTTCATCGAAGTGCTCTCGCCGACTCGGGAGGGGACCACGGTGCAGCGGCTGCTCGACAAGCGCGGCGGCGCCGGGGGCTACATGGCGATCTTCGAGGTGGACGATTTCGACGCACGCGTCGATCGGCTCGCGACGAACGACGTCCGCATGGTCTGGGAGGGAGAGTTCCCCGACATCAGGAGTCGGCACCTCCATCCTCGTGACGTTGGCGGCACTCTGGTGTCGATCGACCAGCCGATGCCTCAGGGCAGTTGGCGATGGGGCGGTCCCGATTGGCAGGAGCGATCCGACCAGTTGCTGAAGGATGCAGCGGTGACAGCGATCGACGGCGTCGTCGTGGCGGCGGCAGACCCCGGAGCGATGAGCGAACGATGGATGCAACTCGGCCTCGATCGAGATGTCGGGTTCGTCTCCGCTGGAACACACGGTGACGGCCTCGACGAGGTCGCCCTCGTCGCAGTGGATCGGTCTCGCGTCGGCGACCGCAGCGAGATCGGCGGAGTCACCTTCACGTTGGTCTGACCGGCGTCGCAGGTCCCGCCGACGCCGACGATCAGCGACGCGCCGATCAGCACGCCCGTCGCCACCTTGGGCGACACCTTGCCGAGGCGACCGCCGACGAGTGGTTCGGTCGCTTTCCACGATGAGGCCAATCGCAGCAGCACGACGGCGGTATGCAAGATGAGCGGATGTGCTGGCAGGCCGAACAGCGTGTCGATTTCCATGGGTATCTCCTGGTGTCAGACGGACGCTCGTGCGCCAGCGCGAAGAGCCCATCGAACTAATACCCTATGGGGTATGTGTAGACAGACGACATGCAGGAAGTGTGGTAAGCCAGGTTGGGCCGGCTGCGGAGCTCACGTCGAGCAGGTGCTCGGCCACGTTCCGCTAGCGGATCGCTGCCAGTGCGCTGCTGCAGCGGCCTCGACGGGTGGTGGCTCGAGCTGGTTCCGCCGCTGAGCGGTCAGAGAACGAATCGGGCCTCGACGGTCCCGTCTGCGATTGCGCTGGCGTGGGCGTCGAAGTCGGCCTCGTTGACGGCGGCGTACGTGCGGTCGAACTCGGTGACGACCTCGTTGAACGTCGAATCCTTGCCGAGGTAGCCGCAGATCACCGAGGCGTCGCCGCAGCGGGCATGTGCGAGAGCAAGCGCCTCGCCGTGTCGAGCGAACCTTGCCGTCCCACAGTTGGCGGAAGTAGTAGTGGTTCGATCGGCGGACGATGTCGCAGTCGAAGTTGGACCAGCCGAGAAAGATGTCGCCCATCGTCTGCGCCCATCGTCTGCGCCAGCCTCCTTGAACTGGAGGAACAGCGGTTCGCGGTCGCCATTCTCGATCAGGATGATGAGGCACCGTGTGCCCACGCTGCCGACCCCGACGATCTCGTGAGCGACATCGACAACCGCATAGTGACGCAAGACGTGGCGGCGGTGGGTGGGCAGCGTGTCGACGCAGCGTCGGAAGAACTCGTCGAGTTCGACGAGCTGGTCGGGCAGGAGGGGTTGTTCGGCGTCGGCGATCTGTTTGCGACAGCCGCGCGCGGCGGCACGGGTGGCACGCTCGCCGTCGACGTGCGTGCTCACACAGACAGACGCTCGGCGAGTTGGTCAGCTATTGCGAACTACACTCGCAATTGTTACTGTGGTGCTCGTGGGGAATCCCGAAGCACCGACCGACGGGCGGCGAGCACGTCGCGAGCGCGGGCGGCTGGCCGTGGTCGATGCGATGTTCGAGCTGCTGCAGGCAGGCAAGGTGCCCGTGAACGCCGAGATGGTCGCCGAGCGCGCTGGTGTCTCGGTGGCGTCGGTGTTCCGATATTTCGATGGGCTCGACGACTTGCAGCTGCAGACCTTCGAACGGTTCCGTGAGCGCTTCGAGCCGCTGCTCGCAGTCGAACCTCGGGGAGCCGCACGATCGGGGCGCGTGGCAGCCTTCGTCCGCTCGCGGCTGGATCTGTACGAGCAGGCAGGAGCGATCATGGCGGTCGGCCGGCTCCGGGCCCTCGAGCACGAACCGCTCGTAGTAGCGTCGGCCGAGATGCGCGGGCTGCTCGCCGACCAGGTGCGAGCGGTGTTCGCCGATGACATCACCGCCACGGCCGCAACTGGTTCCGATCTGGTGGCCGTGATCGACGCACTCACGTCGCTCGAATCATGGGACGTGATGCGCAAGACGCACTCGCGATCCCGACGTCAGATCGAGCGGGCATGGTGCACGGGCATCGAGGCGCTGATCGCAGCGTCGACCAAGCCGACACGAGGAGCGAACCGATGAGACCGTCACGATTCGAGGGGGCCATCGGGCGCACCGTTGCCGACTCGACCCCGTACTACGACGAACCGCCGCACCCGGGCGACGACGCACCGAACGTGGTGGTCGTGCTGCTCGACGACACCGGGTTCGCCCAGTTCGGGTGCTACGGCTCCACCATCGACACGCCCAACATCGATGCGCTCGCTGCAGGCGGGTTGCAGTTCACGAACTTCCATGTCACGCCGCTGTGTTCGCCCACGCGGGCGTCGCTACTCACTGGTCGGGCGCAGCACGCCGTGGGGATGCGGGCGGTGTCGAACTTCCGTACCGGGTTCCCGAACATGCTCGGCCACATCTCCAACCACGCCGCCACGATGGCCGAGGTGCTCCGCGATGCGGGGTACGCCACCTTTGCCGTCGGCAAGTGGCACCTCGCCCCGATGGAGCAGTGCTCGGCGGCGGGCCCGTTCGACCAGTGGCCGCTCGGACGAGGCTTCGACCGGTTCTACGGGTTCATGGAGGGTGAGACCGACCAGTTCCACCCTGAACTCGTCGCCGACAACCATCCGATCACGCCACCGGCCGGTCCCGACGAGGGCTACCACCTGTCGGAAGACCTGGTCGACCAGGCGCTGCGGATGATCTCCGACAGTGTCGGCGTGCGACCCGACCTGCCGTTCTTCACCTACCTCGCATTCGGCGCCACGCACGCGCCCCATCAGGCGCCCGCCGAGTACATGGCGAAGTACCGGGGCAAGTTCGACGAGGGCTGGGACGTGGTTCGCCAACGCTGGTTCGAGCGTCAACTCGAACTCGGTGTGATCCCCGAGGGGACCGAACTCGCGCCGCGCAACCCAGGAGTCGACGAGTGGGACGACATCCCCGAGAATCAGCAGAGGTTGGCGTGTCGCCTCCAAGAGGCGTTCGCGGCGTTCCTCGAACACACAGATGCTCAGATCGGCCGACTGGTCGACGGGCTGCGACGGCTCGGTCAGCTCGACAACACCGTGCTCGTCGTGCTCGCCGACAACGGTGCCTCGCAAGAGGGCGGCCCATTCGGGGTCATGCACGAGATGAAGTTCTTCAACGGCATCTTCGAGTCCCCAGACGAAGCCGTCGAACGCATCGACGACATCGGCGGCCCGCACAGCCACACCAACTATCCGTGGGGTTGGGCGCAATGCGGCAACACACCGTTCAAGTGGTACAAGCAGAACACACACGAGGGTGGCGTTCACGTGCCGATGATCGTGCATTGGCCCGAGCGCATCGTGGGTGACGCGGCCGGAACGACACGGAACCAGTTCACGTTCGTGGCCGACATCGCGCCCACCATCTACGAACTCGTCGGCGTGACCCCGCCCGAGGTGTACCGGGGCATCGAACAACTGCCGGTGACGGGCCATTCGTTCGCCACCGCCTTCGACGACGCGGCGGCACCGGCGATCAACCAACTCCAGTACTTCGAGATGGCCGGCAGTCGGGCGCTCGTGGCGGGGGAATGGAAGGCGGTCTGCAAGCACACCGCCGGTGCCGACTACGACACCGAGACGTGGGAGCTGTACCACCTGGCCTCCGACTTCTCGGAGTGCCGTGACCTCGCCGCGGCGGAGCCCGGGCGCCTCGCCGAGTTGCAGGCGCTGTGGTGGCAGGAGGCCGAACGACACGGAGTCCTGCCACTCGACGACCGGACGTTCGAGCTGTTCGGTGCGCGTTTCCGCGACCACTCGCCGCACGCCGTCGACCGTCGCTACGTGTACCGGCCGCCGATGTCGCCGCTGCCGGGGCAGGCGTCGGCAGCGATCGCCGGGCGCAGCTTCGACCTGACCGCTCGGATCAGCCGGGCGCCGGGTGACGAGGGTGTGATCTTCGCGTCCGGCACGGAGAACAGTGGGGTGTCGGTGTTCGTGCAGAACCACCGACTGGTGGTCGACTACAACGCGTTCGACGACCACACGATCCTCGAGTCCGATGTGGCGCTGCCCGATGGCGACGTGACCGTCACCGTCGCCGTCCGGCGTGGGCCGAAGCGGACCGGCTCGATGCATCTCGTCGTCGACGGGGCTGCCGCGGGGTCGGCCGACCTCGGGCTGTTCATGTCGATGATGTCATCTGTCGGACCGAGCATCGGCGAGGACCACGGCTCGGCAGTGTCACAGCGCTACGTCGCCCCGTTCCCGTTCTCGGGGACGTTGCACGAGATCGAGATCCAGTTGCTGTCGCGTGAGGACGCCGAGGCTCGTGACGCGATCGCCCGCGCGGAAATGAGCCGACAGTGAGCATCGACATCACACTCCTCGGCACCGGGAGTCCAATGGTCGACCCCAATCGTGCTGGCCCGGCCACCCTCGTCCAGGCCGGCGGCGAGCACTACCTCGTCGACTGTGGGCGTGGCGTGCTGATGCGCCTGGCGGCGGCCGGCGTGCCGGTGAGCCAGCTGTCGGCGGTGTGTATCACGCACCTGCACAGCGACCACATCACCGACCTCAACGACGTCATCACCTCGATGTGGATCACCACGTTCGAGCCCACACCGCTGCGGATCATCGGTCCGCCCGGTACCCGTGAGGTCGTCGGCCACATCCTCGCCTCGCTCGGGCCAGACATCGGGTATCGAATCGCTCATCATGGCGACCTGGTGGACGGCCCACTGTTGGAGATCGTGGAGACCGACGGCGCTGGGCGGCCCGACGTGTCGGTCGGTGCCGTTCGGCTCACCACGAGTCCCACCGATCATCGGCCGGTCGAGCCGAGCATCGCGTTCCGGTTCGATCACGATGACGTCGAGGGGTCGGTCGGCGTGGTCGTTGCCGGTGACACGGTGCCGTGCGCCGGACTGAACGAGCTGTGCGTCGGTGCGCAAGCGCTGGTGCACACGGCGATCCGCAAGGACATCATCGCCAACGTGCCCATCCCGCGCCTGCAGGACACGCTCGACTACCACTCATCGCCCGAAGAGGCGGCGCAGACCGCCGAACGAGCCGGCATGAACACCCTGGTGCTCACCCACTACGTCCCCGCCTTCCCACCCGGCGGTGGCGACGACTGGCGCGAACTCGCCGCCCAGCACTTCAGCGGTCGCGTCGAACTCGGCGACGATCTCCACCACATCACCATCATCTGAGCTGTGACAGCTCGCAACGAGGAGACATGACCATGCAGACGCTGCGCACACCCGACGAACGCTTCGAGGGGCTCGACGGGTACCCGTTCGAGCCGCACTACGCCGACATCGCGGACGGCGACGGCGGCATGCTGCGGGTGCACTATCTCGACGAAGGGCCAGCCGACGCGGCGCCGGTGTTGCTGCTGCACGGCGAACCGTCGTGGAGCTATCTGTACCGGCACATGGTCCCGCCATTGGTGGCGGCCGGGCATCGGGTGATCGTTCCCGACCTCGTGGGATTCGGGCGTAGCGACAAGCCGACCGAGCAGAGTGATTACACCTACGCCCACCACGTCGAGTGGATGCGTGAGCTGCTGTTCGATCACCTCGACCTGCGCGACATCACCTTCTTCGGCCAGGACTGGGGCGGCCTCGTCGGGCTGCGGGTGCTGGCCCTCGACCCCGACCGCTTCGCCCGGGTGGCGATCGGCAACACCGGGCTGCCGACCGGTCGCGGGCCGGCCAGCGATGCGTTCATGGCGTGGCAGAAGTTCTCGCAGGAAACGCCGGTGTTCGACATCGGCTTCCTCATCAACAGCGCCACGACCACCGATCTCACCCCTGAGGTGATCGCGGGCTACGACGCCCCGTATCCGGACGACTCGTACAAGGCCGGCGCCCGCATCTTCCCGACGCTCGTGCCGACGAGCCCCGACGATCCGGCGAGCGCCGACAACGTGGCTGCCTGGGAAGTGCTGTCGGCGTTCGACAAGCCGTTCCTGCTCTGCTTCAGCGACAGCGACCCTGTCACGAGGGGTGGCGACGCACCGTTTCTCGCGAAGGTTCCCGGCGCGCAGGGTCAGCCACACGTCACGATCGAGGGTGGTGGCCACTTCTTCCAGGAGGACCGCGGCCCCGAACTCGCCGATCTGCTGATCGGGTTCATCGGATCCTGATGTCGGTCGACGAAACAACCGCTATCGAGTGGCGCGACCTGAGCCGTCGAGCAGCGCTGCAGTCGCACCGGCTGATCGGCTGGATCTACTGGGATCAGCGCGCGATCGCCAACTACGCGACGCTCGGGATACCCGACGGGATCGGGTACTACATCGCCAGCCGCGGGTCGACGCTCGGTGATGCCGGCAACGACGTGGTGACGGCGGCGTTCTACTCGATCCATCCCGATTTCGTCGCGTTCGGTCTCGATCAGTGTCGTGCTGCGACGACGTTTGGGGCCGCCGCTGCCGCTCGTGACGCCGCTGTCGTCGAGGGACTGCGCGAATACGTGCCCGAGATCTGCGATGACCTGGCCTCGATGGCCGACGATCTCTGGGCCGCTGCTGACGCGTTGCCGCTTGCAGGTCGGGCACTGTTTGCCTCGACCAGGGTATGGCCACGTCCCGCAGATGATCCGCTGCTGTCGGCTTGGCTCGCAGTCAACTGCATTCGCGAGTGGCGAGGTGATACCCACTGGGCGATCCAGATCGCCGAGGGCATCAGCGGCACCGCGGCAGGGATCCTCGACGGAGCGTGGCGCAACTACGACGGCGACTGGCTCGCTCGCAGCCGTGGCGCTGACGACGCGGCGCTCGCGGCCGGGTTCGCTGAGCTCGAGGCGCGTGGGTTCGCCGCCGACGGCATCGTCAACGAGGCAGGAATCGCCTACCGACATGAGTTGGAGGACCGTCTCGACGATCTGTCGGCTGCAGCGTGGCGTTTCCTCGGCGATGGCACCACGCGGCGTTTCGTCGAGCTGATCGAGCCGGTCGGCCTGCGGCTCGTCGAACGGATCGATGTCACCGCTGGCCCCAACTGGATGCCCGCCGCACGAGACCGGGAGCCCCGCTCATGATCACCGTCCAACGAACCCGTATGATCCCGGCCCATCTCACCCGGGTGTGGGACGTGCTCGCCGACTTCGACCGGCTCGCCGTGTGGGCTGACAACGCCGACCACACGAGCTGGCTCGACGACCCCCGACCCGACGGCGAGATGATCGAACGGGCTCGAAGGGTGCAAGCCGGACGGATGGTGCTGATCGAGCGGATCACCGTGTGGGAACCACCGGCGCTCCTTGCCTACACCCTCGCCGGACTGCCGCCCGTCGTGAAGTCGGCCGTGAACGAGTGGCGCCTCGCTGTCGATCCGGCCAACACCGAACGAACCATCGTGACGCTTGCGTCGCACATCGACTGCGGCACGCGACCACCGCAACAACTGATCGCTCGCCTCGTCGGCCGCCGCCTTGCTGGAGCGTCCGAGACCATGCTGGAGGGTCTCGCCGGCCACCTCGCTGCAAGTGTCACATCAGGCCCGGCACCGTGTGACAGTTCGACTGAATCGATCGAAGGAGTGCAACGATGAACCGACCCGACGTGATCGTGATCATGACCGACCAGGAGCGTGCGGCGCCGCCGTACGAGTCCGACGACCTCCGGGCGTGGCGTGACGAGGCGTTGACCGGGCGGAAGTGGTTCGCGGAGCACGGGGTGTCGTTCCAGCGGCACTACACCGGGTCGCTGGCGTGCGTGCCGAGCCGTCCGACGCTGTTCACCGGCCAGTATCCCGATCTGCATGGTGTCACCCAGACCGACGGGCTGGGCAAGTTGCACGACGACTCCCGGCTGCGCTGGCTCCCTGAAGGCGAGGTGCCGACGCTCGGCAACTGGTTCCGTGCGGCCGGCTACGACACGCACTACGACGGCAAGTGGCACATCAGCCACGCCGACCTCATCGACGCGGCGACCGGCGAGATCCTCGCGACCAACGACGACGACGGTGTCGTCGATGCCGCTGCTGTTCGCCGTTATCTCGCCGCGGACCCACTCGGCCCGTACGGGTTCTCGGGTTGGGTCGGGCCGGAGCCTCACGGGGCATCGCTCGCCAACGCCGGTGTGCGCCGCGACTCGCTGATCGCTACGCGGGTCGTTGCCTGGCTGGAAGATCGCTACGCCCGACGCGCGGCCCTCGACGCTGATGCGCTCACGCCGTTCCTGCTGGTTGCGAGTTTCGTCAATCCGCACGACATCGTGCTGTTCCCCGCGTGGATCCGCCAGGGCATGCCGATCGAGCCCGGCCCACTCGACCCACCGCACGTTGCACCGTCGCCGACCGACGACGAAGACCTGGCCACCAAGCCTGCAGCGCAGATCGCCTACCGCGAGTCGTACCCGACCGGCTACGGGCCGGTTGCGCTCGTCGGCAAGTCGTATCGAGACCACGCCCAGGAGTACCGCGACCTCTACTACCGTCTCCACGCCGACGTCGACGGCCCCCTCGACCAGGTTCGCCGGGCGATCACTGCAGGGCACGAAGCGGGAGCGTTCGACGAGGCGGTCATCGTGCGCACAGTCGATCACGGCGAATTGCTCGGCGCTCACGGTGGCCTGCACCAGAAGTGGTTCAACCTGTACGACGAGGCGACCCGGGTGCCGTTCGAGGTGGTTCGACTGGGATCGCAGGCAACCGAACCGAGAGTGATCGACGATGCGCCGACCTCGCACGTCGACCTGGTGCCCACACTGCTCGGCGCCGCCGGGATCGATGAAGTGGCGACCGCTGAGTTGCTCAAGGCCGAGTTCAGTGAGGTGCATCCGCTGCCTGGCCGCAACCTGATGCCGGTCATCGACGGAGCGTTGGCGCCCGACCGGAATCGCCCGGTGTATGTCCTGACCAGGGACAACATGCTCGAAGGCGACTCGGGTGCCTCAGGGTTCGCCCGCCGAATCGGTCGGACGGTCAAGCCACCGGCACCGTTGCGGATCAAGGTGCCGGCGCACGTCGGGGCCAACTTCGAAGGCGTCGTCGCTCGCGTCGAGGAGACCGATGCGCCCGGTGGTGGCAGCCACCTCTGGAAGCTCGTACGAACCTTCGACGACCCGGCGACGTGGACCGAACCCGGTGTCCGCCATCTCGCGGCCAACGGGCTGCGGGGCGACGAGTACCGCACCGAACCGCTCGCCGACCAGTGGGAGCTGTACGACCTCACGGCTGACCCGATCGAGCACGTGAACCACTGGCACGACGAGTCGACGGCAGCGGTGTTCGATCACCTGCGGACAGTGCTGAAGCAGGAGCGGGCCCGATCCGTTCCGGAACGCAACGTGCCGTGGCCGTACGTTCGTCGTCGCCCGAGTGCTCCGGCCACCAAGCGGGTGCCGCCACCAGCGAGGCTGCTGCGCAAGGGCCTGCAGAAGCTCGGGATGCATCCGAACGACCCCGATGCCCGCGAGTTCGAGTTGCTCGGCAAGCGGGCGCTGATCGTGTGCACGAATCACGCTGTGCTCGACGTCGGCAAGGCGACCGGGGTGTTCGCCAGCGAGATGACCGTGCCGTACTACGCGTTCCTCGACGCCGGCATGTTCGTCGATCTCGCCAGCCCGAACGGGGGAGTGATCCCGGTCGATCCGCAGAGTGTGAAGCCCGTCATCCGCAGCGCCGAGGACGATCGGTTCCTGGCCGACGACGACCTGCGCGCCAAGGTCGGTGATTCGCTGGCGATCGCGGATGTCGACATCGCGTCGTACGACATCGTGTTCCTGGCTGGTGGGTGGGGTGCCGCTTTCGACCTCGGTATCTCCGATGCGCTCGGCGAGAAGATCACCGAGGCCAACGCGCTCGGCAAGGTGATCGGTGGTGTGTGCCACGGCCCGCTCGGACTACTCAAGGCCACTGCGGCCGATGGGCGGCCGCTCGTGGAGGGTCGTCGGATCTCGGCGGTCACCGACAAGCAGGTGCGCGAGCTCAAGATCGAGTCGACGCCGCAGCATCCCGAGACCGAGCTGCGGGCTGCTGGCGCGCTGTTCGAGAGCGAATCGGCCCGCCGCGACCCGCTCGCCAACCACTGGGTCGTCGATGGCAACCTCGTCACCGGCCAGAACCAGAACGCCGGACCGATGGTGGCCCGGGAGATGATGCAGATCCTCGAGAAGGGCGGGACCTCATGAGCGACACGCGCACCCCTCGCTACGGCACGGTCGACCGTGACTACGGCATGCGGTTGGCGACCACATCACCCGACGACGACGGCCCGGTGTGGATGGTCAACCTGATGAAGTACCGCGAGGTCGCCGACTACACCGATGGTCGCGAGTCGACGATCAGCGGTCGCGAGGCCGACGATCTGTACACGCCGCTGGGGCCGCTCGCCGCTATCGGCGCCGAGATCGCGTTCGCCGGTGACGTCGACCAGCAGCTGCTCGGCGATGCACCGATCTGGGATCGGATCGGTGTGGTGAAGTATCCGACGCGGCGGTCGTTCAGCGAGATGCAGTCGCGTCCGGATTTCCGGAAGCAGCACGCACACAAGGACGCCGGCATGGCCGAGACGATCGTGATCGGATGTCTGCCGTTCGACGTTCCGGTCTGGCCCGCCGACGTGGTGCAACCCGATTGGGCCGACGTGCCCCACCCGCCGACCGCCGACGACGGCCCGGTGATGGTGATCCACGTGCTCAAGTACCAAGATGCCGCTGAGGCGTCGGTCACGCCCGAGCAGATGGATGCGTACTCACGGGCGGCGGCCGAGACTGCTGGCCCGCACGGGGTGCGTATCGACGGCTGGTTCGCTGCGGAGGGAACGATCCTCGGCGACGGCCGAATGTGGGATCAGGTGCGGTTCAACGCGTTCCCGAGTAAGGCGGCGTTCATGGCCGTCGTGATGGACCCCACCCGGTTGGAAGCGCAGAAGGCGCACCGCGAACCGGCCATCGCCGACACGTACACCATGATCGTGCGCCCCACGATCGACCGCCTCGCCGCCAGCCTCGTCCGGTAGTCAGGCCCCAGCGATGAGGTTCCGCGCGGACGGGTCGCGCGGAAACTCATCGCTCGTGTGGAACAGTCGGTGCCGCCAGCATCGGGAAATTGCAGGTGGCGTTCCTGCGGGTGGCGCCGTCCCCTGCAGCGATCGATCAGGCAATGGCACTCGTGCCGCCCGAGGATCGGGTCGTCGTGTCCGGGCGCCACTGGTACTGGCTGCCGGTTGCCGGTGTCAGCGACTCGCAGTTGCCGGTCGAGGCGGTCAAGGCCGTGCTCGGCGAGATGGCGATGCGCACGCTCGGCACGCTCCAGCGGATATCCACCGAGTTCGCCGGCTGAACCCACGCGAGACTTGAGACGTGCCGATCCGGATGCACGACATCGAAGCCGACATCGACGAAGCACTCCTGCAGCGGCTCTTGCGCGACCAGATGCCGGATCTCGCTGCGCTGGCGCTCACGATCGTCGAGCCGTGGGGTACCGACAACGCCGTCTGGCGCCTCGGCGACGAGTTGGTCGTGCGGCTGCCGAGGGTCGACGCCGCGCAGGGCCAGGTCGACAAGGAAGCGACGTGGCTGCCACGAATCGCACCACATCTGTCGGTGGCGGTTCCCGAACCGGTGGCGATCGGCGAACCGGCCCTGGGATACCCGTACCGCTGGGGAGTCCACCGCTGGATCCACGGCCAGCCTGCCGAGGCGATGAGCGATCCGATCGCATTCGCCAGGGACCTCGCTGGCGTGGTGAGCGAGCTGCAGGCGATGCCGACCACCGGCGCACCTCCGCCGCGACACCGAGCGCGTCCGTTGGCTGCGTACGACGAACCAACTCGTCAGGTGATCGCGGCCGCTGGTCACCTGATCGACACCGACGCGGCGCTCGCCGTGTGGGATCGTCGACTGGAACTCGGCGTGTCTCGGCGATCCGGCCGTCGATGTGCAGGTCATCTCGTCGCCGCTGTTCACCGCTGAATCACGCCGCGTGTTCCTCGACGAACTCGACGTCGACGACGCAACGATTCGGCGGTCGAGGGGAACCGCGGTCAACCAGGCGTGTGCCGCATTGCCGTACTACCTCGACACCTACCCGCTGATCGTGGAGCGGTCGTGGCACAAGCTCGCCGCTCTCGGCATCGGCCCGGCGGTGGGCTGATGAACTCGTCGCCGCGATCGAACGACCCGCTCACGCTGCTCACCGATTGTCTGCGGGCAACCTGGGGCACCGGGCGGAGGTGGACGCCGGGCGAGGCGACCTGGGCGGTGACGGCCGATGGGCAGATGCATCGAGTCGAGTCGCTCGGCGCCGGCGCCGGCGTGTGCTGGTTGCGTCCACATGATGTCGTGATCGTGGCAACGACGATCGAGGAAGTGCATGAAGGGCTGAGACTGGCTCGGCGCTCACCTGTGCAGATTCCCGCGGCGGACGAGACGCTGCGTTCCGCCGCCGATCGCGCTGGCTGGCGGCCGCTCGTGGGGGCGTCGTTCGACCTCGACCTTCGACTCGGCGTCGCACACGCTCAACCAGCAGCTTCGATGCCATGTTGCTCGATGCGGCGCAGGCGGCGGACGGCTACGAACTCGCAGCACACCTCGTGGCCGAGGCGCCGGACGCAACATTGGCTGCGAGTTGCATTGCCTGGCACGACCCGACGGTCGACATCACGTCGATCGATCCGCTCGGCGTCGATCTTGCGCACCGACGCCTCGGTCTGGCCGGAGCACTTGCACTCGCCGTCGCCGAACAGGCCCGAGACCGAGGAATCGCCGAGGTCGTTATCCACCCTCGGGGTGACGCCGCTTACCCGGCGCCGCGGCGTCCATATCGGCGGGCTGGATTCGTGGCCGTCGACCGGACGGACCTCTACGTCACACCGCGCTGACCGGCTGCGAAACTGCCTGAGTGGAGACCCGGAACTGGTACCTCGCGTTCGCTGACTTCGAGGCGAAGGGGTCGTCGCCGACGTACGAGGCGTTGGTCCGTGCCGTGGCGGACAGTCCGACGCTGTTGGGCCTGCTCGACGAGATGCCGCTGATCAAACGGCAGCCGAACCTGCTGCTGGCGTCGGCGAGGGTGTGCGGCGCGCCGATCGAGGATCCGTCGACCTTCGTCGAGGCAGTCATCGATGATTGGGACCGGATCTCGTCGATCATGGCCACTCGGGCGACGCAGACCAATGAGGCGGCCCGCACGGGGACGTACCTGCCGATCATCGCCCGGCTCGATGGGCCGATCGCGCTCATCGAGGTCGGCTGTTCTGCGGGGCTGTGCCTGTATCCCGATCGGTATCGCATCAGCTACGACGGTGCGGCCCCGCTCGTTGCCGACTCGCCGGTCACGATCGAGGTGGCCGCGACCGGAGTCGTGCCGATTCCGCGTCGCTTGCCGAACGTCGTTGCTCGCATCGGTGTCGACCTGAACCCGATCGACGTGGCCGACCCGGACGCGAGAGCCTGGCTGGAAGCACTCGTGTGGCCGGAACACACCCACCGACTCGAACGGCTCCGCGCCGCCATGCGAGTGGTCGCCGACGATCCGCCGACACTGATCGCCGGTGATCTCGTCGACACCATCGACGATGCGCTCGCCCTCGTTCCCGACGGCGCGACTCCGGTCGTTTTCCACTCGGCGGTACTCAACTACGTGAGTCACGCCGACCGACAACGCTTTGCCGCCCGTCTCGACGAGCACCCCGATGTGGTCTGGATCTCGAACGAGGGGCCGGGAGTGCTCGATGGGGTGACGACCGACCTCGTCATTCCCGATCATGCCAGCAGCGCCGCTCACTTCCTGGTGGTACTGGGCGGGCGCGATGTGATCGGCATCAGCGACCCGCATGGCTCCTGGATCAAGTGGGCCTGACCCGCCGCCAGCGGAGCGAACGCCGACGGTCGGTGTGTGGCTGGAGACTCCGGTCTTCATCGTCGAGGACACGCCCGAGCATCTCGTCAGCTACATCGCGCCGGGTACGCGGTTCAGATTTCCTGAGGGGTCGTGGTCAACACCGAACGGACAACACCCATGGCTCGAACGGGGTGGTTCATGGTTGGGCGAGGGGTGCCTGATGCTTCAGCGGCCCGACGACCACTACGCCGTGTGGCACTTCTGGGATGGTCCCGACCGCGATTTCGTGTGCTGGTATCTCAACCTGCAGACAGCCTTCGTGCGCTCCCCGGACGGTTACAGCACCCAGGATCTCGAACTCGACATCCTGGCGTTCCCCGATGGCAGCCACATCGTCAAGGACGACGAGTTGCTGGATGACCGGGTGGCCGAGGGGCGCTACTCGGCGGAGCTCGTCGACTGGATCCGCTCATACGGCGACCAGTTGACCGACCGTCTCCGGTCGGAGGGTCCCTGGTGGGATCGGTCGTGGGCGCAGTGGACTCCGCCGGAGCATTGGGTGAACCCGGAGCCGCCAGTGCTCTGAGGTTGCGGTCGGCGCCCGATCCGGGCGACGGTCAGCGGCAGATGAAGGCGCCGGTGTCCCCGGTGACGGTGAACGATCCGGTGGTGTCGATCTCGTGCTGGACCGCCGTTCGGACCTCGTCGACGACGTCGCTCCACGGTCGGCTCGTTTCATCCGCGTAGTGATCGGCGGTGCTCGCCACGTAGTCGGCGGCGATCGAGGCGTCGGTGATCGAGACCGTCGGCCCGGCCTGTGAACGGACCACCTGGACGTCGTCGAACGCGGAGCTCAAGACGTCGGCTCCGTTGTCGAGCGAGAAGACGTGCGTCGAGGGGCTGCGCATCTCCCAATCCGATGTCGCCCGGCGGACAGCGGTTTCCAGCATCGAACGGAGCGAGCGCATGTGCCCGGTTCCGTTGGTCACGACGACGCAGCGGCCTCCCGGTGCGGTCACGCGGTGAAGTTCGGCGGCGGCCTGCTCGCGATCGTCGACGTGGTAGAGCATGTGTGGGGCAAGGACGAGGTCGGAGCTGGCCGTGCCGATGGGGAGAGCAGTGACGTCAGCCTGCAGCAGGGCAGGGTGCGGCCGCGCTGCGCCGAGCATGCCGAATGACATGTCACAGCCGACGGCCAACACGCCGCGGCGGCGGAGTTCCGCGAGGTAGTTGCCGTTGCCGCAGCCGACATCGAGCACCTGCCGGTCGGCCACCGGATCGAAGCCGGCGACATCGAGCACCCAGCCGATGAGATCGAACTGCGGCACCTGTGCTTCCCACAGCCGCTGACGTGCCCGGAGGTTGCCATCGGTGGAGTACTGCGTCGGCGGGTTGAGCGACATCTCCCCATCTTGATGGCTGCGTGCCGTCCAGTACGCAGAACGAACGAATATTCGGTGCCGTCGGCCTTCGTGGTCGACGCGTCACCGGCCGGGCTCCACCACGTCAGCGTCTGCGCATCAGCCAGATCAGCCAACGGGAACGCCAGATCGAGGTCGGATTCCACGTGTCGAAGTCTTCCAGAGAAGAGCGGAGTGTCGTCGAGATGTCCGAAGCGTTGACTTCCGTTGCCGCAGCAGCCATCGTTGCACCATGAGTTCTCGGGGATCAGCGGGTGACGCCAGACGACGGGTACTGGTGCCGCAGGCGCTCGGCTCCGACGAGTTCCTGCGGGTCACCTGGCACGAGTCACGCGACGTGATGGTGTTCTCCCATTGGGATGGCGACCACTGCATCGCCGCCACGCCAGTACGCGTGGCTGAACTCGCGGAACTCGCCGAACTCACCGCGAGCGCACTTGCTTCGCGTTCCGGCGACGATCGACCGGCGTGGCCGGCCCCCGACCAGTCGGAACTCGTCGTGCCCGCCGCTGGCCTGATGGTGCCAGCGCCCCAGCGCCGCATCGCGTGACCATCTCGATCGGGGTCTGACCCCGATCGAGATGACCCCGATCGAGACGGAACTGTCACATCAGGCCCGGCACGGTGTGACAGTTACAGGGTGGAGATGCCGCCATCGACGGGGATGATGGCGCCGGTGGTGAAAGCGCCGGCTCGGCTGGCGAGGAAGATCACGGTGCCGGCGATGTCCTCCGGCGAACCGATCCGCTCGCGAGGCACGCTCGCCTCGACCATCTTGCGGCTGTCCGGATCGTCGAGGCGGTACGCCATCATCTTCGACTCGAACGGGCCCGGCGCGATGGAGTTGATCGTGATGTGGTCGCCCACCAAGTCGCTCGCCATGTGACGCGCCATCATGTGGACGCCGGCCTTCGACGCCGAGTACGAGTAGTTGTTGCCGAACGGCACCCGGATGCCGTCGATCGACCCGATCATGATCACCCGGGCCGGATCTTCGGCCGTCGCCCCCGCCTTCAACTGGGGGAGCAGCGCCTGGGTGAGCATGAACGGGGCCTTCACGTTCAGGTCGAGCACCTTGTCGAACCCGATCTCGGGGAACTCGCCCAGATCGGCGCCCCATGCTGCGCCAGCATTGTTGACGAGGATGTCGATCTGATCCTCCCGCTCGGTGAGCGCCGCCACGAACGACGCCAGACCGTCCTCGGTCGACAGATCGGCCGGGAACGAGATGCACTCGCCGTGCTCGGAGAGTTCCGCAGCAGCCGCGTCACACGCATCGGCCTTACGGGCAGTGATGTAGACCCGCACGCCGTTGGCCACCAGGCCTGACGCGATCATGAAGCCGATGCCCCGGGAGCCGCCGGTGACCACCGCGACCTTGCCGTCGAGCCCGAAGAGGTTGCCCAACGAGAGTGGACCGGATGCGGAGGAGGACGATGTTTCAGCCATGCTGGGGAGTATGGCCGACAGCAACTCGAACCTCAGCAACCGGGTCCTGGAGATCCGTCGATCCTCGATCGGCGACGCCGAGGTGCACGAGGAACCACTCAGCGAACTCGTCGACGGCCAGATCCGCCTGCGTATCGACCGGTTCGCCGTGACCGCCAACAACGTCAGCTACGCCGGTGCCGGCGACCTGCTCGGTTACTGGGACTTCTTCCCCTCGAGCGACCCGACCACGTGGGGCCGCGTGCCAGCTGTCGGCTACGCGGAGATCGTCGAGTCCCGCAACGCAGACCTGCCTGTCGGCGGTCGCTACCACGGCTGGTTCCCAATGGCCGAGAGCGTCACGTTCACCGCCACGGCCACCCGCGACGGTTTCCGTGACGACGGCGAGCACCGCCAAGCCCACGCGCCGATCTACCGGGCGTTCTCGCGCGCCGACGCCGATCCGTTCCACGACGACGCCCCCGACGGAGAAGACCGTCACGCACTGTTGCGCGTGCTGTTGCTCACCGGCTTCCTCGCGGATGCGTTCTTCGCCGACTCCGGGGGCGTCACCGCAGAAGATGCAAGCGGAACGGCTGCGGCGCCATTCTTCGGTGCCGAGCAGGTGATCGTGCTCTCCGCATCGTCGAAGACGGCGATCGGTTTCAGCCAGTGTGCTGCGAAACGTGACGGTGTCGCCGTGGTCGGGCTCACCGCCGCCGCCAACGTCGACTTCGTCCGGTCGCTCGGCTTCTACGACACCGTCGTCACCTACGACCAGATCGACGACCCGGAAGCCGGCATCGCGATTGTCGACAGCGTGGTGATCGACATGGCCGGCAACCCGAACGTGCTGGCCGCCGTGCACCACCGTCTCGGCGACCGGGTGAGGCACTCGATGATGATCGGCAAGAGCCACCACGACGCCGTCCCCACCGCCACAGCAGGTGCGCTGTCCGGCGCATCCCCGCAGTTCTTCTTCGCGCCGACCGAACTCGACCGTCTGATCCAAGGATGGGGTGGTGCCGAGTACCGCCGTCGCACCACCGAAGCCACCCACGAGTTCGTCGATGCCAGCCGCGCTTGGATGACCATCGACGAACGGCGCGGCCCCGACGGACCAGCCTCGGCCTGGGCGTCGATCTACGCGGGTGATGTTCCACCCAACGTCGGCGTCGTCGCGTCGTTCGGACCATGACGACCCGTCACGTCCTGCACCAGCGGCTGCTGCGCGTCCCGCGGACGAGCGACAAGCGACTCGCCGTGCGCGTGACGCCCGACGCGCTCCGCCACATTCGCGCCGGTCATCCCTGGGTGTTCGAGGAGTCGGTCACGTCGATCAGCCACGAAGCCACGGCCGGCGACATCGCGGTGATCTTCGACCACGACCGCAAGTTCGTCGCCGTTGCTCTCTACGACCCCGACTCGCCCATCCAATTCCGCATCCTCCATGTCGGTAAACCCACGCCCATCGACGGCGACTGGTGGCACGCGACGATCCGCTCGGCGCTCGACATCCGAGCCCCCTTCACCGCTGCACCCGACGGCGACCAACTCGCCTACCGCATCTTCAACGGCGAAAACGACGGGGTGTCCGGCCTCATCGTCGATCGGTACGCCGACGTGCTGGTCATCAAGCTCTACTCGGCGGTCTGGTTCCCCCACCTGGTCAAGGTGGTCAACGCGCTGCTCGACGTCACCGGCTGCTCCGGGGTGGTGCTGCGTCTGGCTCGCAACCTGCAAGTGCGCGAGACATTCGGTCTGAACGACGGTGACGTCATCGCCGGCCTGGTACCCGACGGTCCGGTGCGCTTCATCGAAGCGGGCCTCGCGTTCGACGCCGACGTGCGCGCCGGCCAGAAGACCGGCCACTTCCTCGACCAGCGAGCCAACCGTATTCGAGTCGGTGAGATGGCCGCAGGGCTCGACGTGCTCGACGTGTTCGCCTCGACCGGCGGTTTCAGCGTGCACGCAGCCGCCGGGGGAGCGCGGTCGGTGCACGCAGTCGATCTGTCGGCACCCACGCTCGCCGCTGCGGAACACAACATGGCGCTCAACGAGACGCTCGACGCTGTGAAGGCGTGCGCGTTCACCACCGAGGTCGGCGACGCGTTCGAGGTGATGGTGAGCCTCGCTCGCGCCGGAGTGAACTACGACCTCGTGATCGTCGACCCGCCGTCGTTCGCTCAGCGCCAGTCGAACGTCGACGGCGCCCTACGCGCCTACACCCGGCTCACCCACCTCGCGCTGCGCCTCGTGCGGCCGGGCGGCACGCTGATGCAAGCCTCGTGTTCCAGTCGGGTGAGTGCCGAGCAGTTCGTCGACACCGTGCTCGACGCAGCCGTGGCAGCCGGCCGACCGCTGACCGAGATCACCCGGACCGGCCACGATGTCGACCACCCGATCACGTTCCGAGAGGGTTCCTACCTCAAGGCCGGTTTCTGGCGAGTGGGCGGCACTCGGGCGTCATGACGGCCCGACCTGTCACTCGACGATGACATGGCCGACCGGGCTCGTCCGGCGAATGTGACCGAGCAGCGGGCTGGCGACAACGGTGGCCCGCGCGCCTTGCGGTACCGCGTGGCGTTCGCCGGTCTTCCACGCCACGATCGTGTCGGAGCTGCCGTCGTCGACGGCGAGGTAGACGCGGTACGGCTCGCGTGCGAGTGATCGCTGAATACGTCGGGGAAGCGGTGACACCTCGGACGGTCGCCGCGTGCGGATCACCGCGCCGGTCCGTTCGACCGAGTTGAACCCGTCGAAAGCGCCAGCCAGCACCATCCACAGTCCGAGCAGGATCGGGACGAACGCAAGGAACGTCAATGCCGTTGCGACATCGGCGATCAACCAGTCCTGGGCGGGAAACTGCTCGTACACCCAGTCGAAGCCGTCTCCTCGGGCCACTTCGCTTGCCCACGATCGCAGTCGTAGGCCGACGAAGCACGCCAACAGGCCGACCCCGATCGCCGCGAACGGCGCCATGCCATAGGCGACTCGCGCCGGGTACTTCACTCGGACCAATCGTGCGTGGCCACCGACCGAACTCCAGGCCCGATGGTGGTCTTCGCGCGCCAGCGGCAGCTCGATCGCAGCGCCGGCGGCCAAGCACATCGACGTTGCATAGGCGAGGCGACGGTCGCCGACCTCGCCAGCGCTCGGTGCGAGATCGGCGAAGCCACTGGCAGCAAGACGTGCTCGGATAGCGAGCCAGCGGCGGGTCGCTGCGATTCCGTCGGGGGTGTGGGTGTACGACGGCGCCAGCCCCAGTCGAGCGCCGAGAACGACGCCCGCCACGAGCAACGTCGCAAGGGTCCATCCGACGATGCGCACACCGACCGAGTCGATCACTGCCACGTCGGTGTCACCGGTGCCGCTGGCGAGCAGCCAGCACAGCCACCCCCCAGCCAAGAACGCACCAGGCACGAGCAGATCTCCAGGGCGCCATCGACGTCGAATCAGTCCGGCCTGCAGGGCGTCGTCGACGACGAGCCCGCTGAATCGCCGCCACCAACCGCCCCTGATGTCGACGGCGAGATAACGCGCCGGGATGGCCTGGTCGGTGGTGAACCTGGACATCACGTGCTGGAGGACCAACCGCTCGTGAGGCCTCAGCGAATCGCCTTCGTAGGCAGTGGCGGCGGGACGAACTCGAGCGAGTTCTTCGAGGTCGTCTTCGGGCGGGAGGATTCGGAGCCATCCACGGGCGGCCAAGTCGATCACGGTTGCTCGGAAGCCTGCTGCGGTCACCGTTGCGTCGTTGGTCAACAGGTTCACCACGGCTGGAGTGTCGGCCCGCAGTGCACCCGCCGTCGTGTCGGCCTCCGGACGCACCGGCATCAGCAGGTCGCGGGCGCGTCCGTAGCTGAACCATGCGGCCACAACACACAACGCTCCCAGCAACAGCCAGGCAACGGTGAACGACGGTGCGAGGATCCCGATGGCGATGACACCCGACGTCATGGCGACATCATGGCATCACGTTCCTGTCCCGAAGGGACCGTCTGGCGACGCCCCCGAGCTGCCGCCGTTGGTGTCGTCGCCATCACTGCGCCGCACCCAGATGGTGCGCTGCGGAAACGGAATCTCGATCCCGGCACGTTCGAGTGCGGCCTTGAGCGCTTCGCGGAGCGCCCGCTGGAGGCCCCACTGTGCGCCGGGCTCGACCTTGATCGTCAACCTGATCGTGATGCCGTCGGCCCCCAATGTCTCGACGCCGAGGAGCTCGGGCGGGTCGATGACCACATCCGACCAGTCGTCGCTCTCGGCGAGTTCGATGGCGCAGTCGAGGATCACCTGACGTGCTACTGCCAGGTCGCAGTCGTACGCGACGTCGACGTCGATGAGCGCCACCGACCACAGCTGCGATTTGTTGCCGACCCGACTCACTACGCCGTTGGGGACGTGCCAGACAGTGCCGTCGAGACCGCGCAGCACGGTGGTGCGCAACGAGATTCTCTCCACCACGCCGGTCGCCTCGTCGAGGTCAACGACGTCCCCCACGCCGTACTGGTCTTCGAGCAGCATGAACAGCCCGGCGATGCAGTCCTTCACCAGGCTCTGCGCTCCGAAGCCGAGCGCCACGCCGGCGATGCCAGCGCCGGCGATCAGCGGAGCGAGGTCGACGCCGACCTCGCCGAGCGCCATGATGATCGCGATCGACCAGACGATCACCGAGGACGTACTGCCGACCACGAGCGAGATCGACTGCAGGCGGGCATGGCGTCGAGGGTCGGCTACGGCAATGCCGAGAGGTTCCGCAGCCAGCGCCGTTGCGCGGTCGCCGAGCCTCTGGAGCTGGCGAGCAGCCAAGGCGGTGTCGGGCGCCACGATCCGGGCGACCGCTCGCCCCAGATAGCGCTTGGCGAGCTGCGCCAGGAACCATGCGACGACCAAGATGATGACGACCGACACCAACCAGTCGGCGGTTTCGGTGAGAAACCGGTTGCCGTTGGTGAGATCGAACACGCTCTCGCAGATCCAGCTCGGGTTCGACCCGCATGCGTTCTCGAGTTCGGGGTCCACGGCAGCGACGGTACCCAGTGTTCAGTCGTCGAAACGGGATCTCCGGCCGGCAGCGACCTCAGCCGCGTGCGACTGCGACTCCTCGAAAAAGCCTTTACCGAAGAGTGTCCCGGCCTTGAGGGCGCAATCAGATATCTTTTCATTCATGTCGAGCCCTATTCGTCTTGGCGTGGTCGGCACCGGCTATGTCGGTCTGACCACCGGCGCCTGTTTCGCACACCTCGGCCACCACGTCGTGTGCGGCGACATCGACGAGCGCAAGGTGGCGATGCTCAACGATGGTCACATTCCGATCGTCGAAGAAGGCCTCGAAACCATCGTCAACGAGTCTCGTGCGGCGGGACGGCTCGAATTCGTGCTCGGAGCGCAGGCCGCCGCTGAAGGCGCGGACATCGTGTTCCTCTGTGTGCCCACGCCGCAAGGCGACGACGGCAGCGCCGACCTCAGCTACATCGAGCAGGCTGCGGCGCAGATCGCTCCCGTGCTCAAGCCGGGCGCTGTGGTGGTCAACAAGTCGACGGTTCCGGTCGGCTCCACGTTGGCGGTCGAACGAGTGCTGCAACGCAGCGACGTGTACGTGGTGTCGAACCCCGAGTTCCTCCGTGAAGGAACCGCTGTCAGCGACTTCCTGCAACCCGATCGTGTGGTGATCGGCAGCGCCAATCGCAACGCCGCCGAACGCGTGGCCGAGCTGTACTCGACGATCGACACGCCGATCCTGATCACCGATCCGGCATCCGCCGAGACCATCAAGTACGCCGCCAACGGATTCCTGGCGATGAAGATCAGCTTCGTCAATGCGGTTGCCGCAATGTGCGAGGCAGTTGGCGCCGACGTTGCCGCCGTGGTCGAGGGCATCGGCTCCGACCAGCGAATCGGCGGTCAGTTCCTGCGCCCCGGTCCCGGCTGGGGTGGGAGCTGCTTCCCGAAGGACTCACGTGCCCTCGTGAAGATCGCCGAGGATCACGGCTACAACTTCACGATGATGCGTGGCGTCATCGACGTCAACGACGAACAGCTCGAACGTATGGTCGCCAAGATCCGGAGAGCTGCCGGTCGCGCCGACAGCGACCTCGACGGCATCACCGTCGGTGCGCTCGGCCTCACGTTCAAGGCCGGCACCGACGACCTGCGCGAATCGCCGGCGTTGGCGATCATCGCCGAGCTCCGACGCCTCGGCGCCGTCGTGCGCGCCTTCGACCCGACCACGATCGGCGAACTCACCCCGAACCAGACCGTCGTCCTCGACGGCATCCACGTGGTGGCCGACGCACTCGAGGTGGCCGTCGGCGCCGACGTGGTCGTGGTGTTCACCGAGTGGCCCGAGTTCGCGAAGATCGATCTGGACCGTCTGGCGGCCAGACTTCCTCGTCCCGTCACCGTCGTGGACACACGCAACCTGCTCGACCCCGCACTCGTGCGCGAAGCCGGACTCGAGTACGACGGCGTCGGACGTCGCTGACCGCGTCGCCAACGGAGCTGGCGTCGCTGTGTCTCGCCGGCGGGTCAGCCGAGCAGTGAGCTGAAGTACTCGGCGGTCCGTTCGAGCCCTTCGCGCAGCTGCACCGTGGGTTCCCAGCCGAGCAGCGTGCGGGCCTTGGTGAGGTCGGGCTTGCGCTGTGTCGGATCGTCGACCGGCAACGGCAGGTGGACGATTTCCGACGACGAACCAGTGACGTCGATGACGAGCTCGGCGAGCTGAGCGATCGTGAACTCGTTGTCGTTGCCGATGTTGATCGGGGTGTTCAGGTCCGAGTCGAGCAGTGCCAGGAACCCCCGGATCTCGTCGTCGACATAGGTGAACGACCGCGACTGCGATCCGTCGCCGAAGATCGTGATCGGCTCGCCACGCATCGCCTGCACGAGGAAGTTCGACACCGCCCGCCCGTCGTCGGGGCGCATGCGAGGGCCGTAGGTGTTGAAGATGCGCACGATGCGCACGTCGACGCCGTGGTGGCGATGGTAGGCCATCGTCATCGCCTCGGCGTACCGCTTGGCCTCGTCGTACACGCCACGAGGTCCAATGGGGTTTACGTTGCCCCAGTACTCCTCGGGTTGCGGATGCACCAGCGGGTCGCCGTACACCTCCGAGGTGGACGCCAGGAAGAACTTGGCCTGCTTCTCGAGCGCGAGGCCGAGTGTGTTGTGCGTGCCCAGCCCGCCGACCTTGAGGATCTGGATCGGGATCCGCTCGAAGTCGATCGGACTGGCCGGGCTCGCCAGGTGCATGACGACGTCGACTGGGCCGGGAACCCACACGTAGTTGCTCACGTCGTGTTCCACGAAGGTGAAGCCGGCGCCGAACAGTTCTTCGATGTTGGTGACCGAGCCGGTGACGAGGTTGTCGAGGGCGACGACCTGATCACCGCGCTCGACTAACGCTCGGCACAGATGTGACCCGAGGAATCCTGCACCACCTGTTACGACCACACGCGCCATGTCGACCAGCGTACGGTGCGTTCGACGGGCCTGGCGGGACGGACCCGTCCCAATATCGAAGCCGGCACTGGCTTCATGGCTATCGACGGCCTTGAAATCGTGACCGGTGGCGAATACGCCTCCACGGAGAGTGATGGCGCGCTCCGTGGCTCGACGAAAGGCGGAAACATGACGAGTGAACTGGTGCCCTTGGCTGTGATGTCCACCGATCGGTGCGAAGACGTGGCCTCCACTGATGTCGACGTTGGCATGGGTGTACTCGTCGCCCAAGGTGCGTTCGAGTTCGGTGACCATCTACGCCATGGATGACTCGTCGCCATGGATGATTCGTCGCCGAAGAACTGGTGGCGGTGGTGACAGGTTCTGCAGGGCACCACCGACATCGCCACCGGCATCGACGGCGACGCTACCGTCGCCGCGGCGAGGGCGTGCGTACACTGAGTCGTCGTGTGGCGTAGCAAGGTGACGATGGGATGGCGCCCATCCACCTTCGACATCCGTACGGGTGAGCTCCGTGACCTGGTGCGACGATCGCGCGAAGTCGTTCTGCTCGCTGCGATCACCGGTGCGGTCACCGGGTTGTTCGTGCGGTTCTTCGAATACATCGTGGTCGAAGTGGCGTTCCACAAGATCGTCGAAGGTCCGCTCTGGGTGGGTGCGATCGCTCCGGGCATCGGACTCGTGCTTTCGGCCATCTTGCTGCGAACGGTCGGCAACGGCGCATCTCCGGCGACCTCCGACGAGTACCTCCGAGCGTTCCACGACCCGGAGTATCCGCTGCGGCCCCGCGCCTTCATGGGACGGGTGGCCGCCGCGGTCACGACGCTCGGCACCGGTGGGGCAATGGGCCTGGAAGGTCCGTCGATGTATGCCGGCTCAGCGCTGGGTGCGATGATCCAGCGCCGCGTCCCGAAGGCGTTTCGTGGCATCGACCACCGCACGCTGCTGGTCGCCGGTGCCGCGGCCGGGGTGGCAGCGATCTTCAAGGCACCGGCAACGGGCGCGATCTTCGCGCTCGAGGTGCCGTTCCGCGACCAGATGGCCCGGCGCATGCTGCTGCCGGCGTTGGTCGCGAGTGCATCCGGGTACCTCGTGTTCGTCGCCTTCAGCAACACCGACCCGATCTTCTCGTTCCAGTCCGACCGTGTGGCATCGTTCCAATACCGCGACCTCGCTGGGGCGGTCCTGATCGGGATCTGCTGCGCGATCGGAGCCCGTGCGTTCTCCCGGCTGATCAGGTACGCCAAGGCGTTCACGTATCGGCCAGCCGTGTTTCGTGTGGCGGTCGCAAGCGTCACGATGGCGGTCCTGTTCGTCACCAGTCGGTGGCTGACCGGTGAGAGCCTGACCATCGGGACCGGCTACGAGGTGATCCGGTGGTTGGCCGAGGAACATGCGTTGTGGCTGTTGGCGGCGGTGTTCGTCATGCGCTGCCTCGCCACTGCGGCGACGCTGGCTGGCGGCGGCGTGGGCGGCCTGTTCGTTCCGCTCGTGGTGGGAGGCGCGATCGTCGGCCGGTTTGTCGGCGAGATCGTCAACCCGCTCGATCCGACGCTGTACGTACTGCTCGGGATTGCCGCATTTCTCGGTGCTGGCTACCGGGTACCGCTTGCTGCGGTGATGTTCGTCGCTGAAACGACCGGCCAGCCTGGGTTCATCGTGCCGGCGCTGTTCGCAGCTGTCGCGGCCGAACTGGTGATGGGCGAGCAGTCGATCACCACGTTCCAACGCTCGCCCGACCGCGCGTCATAGCGCTAGACCTGTGCAATGTCGTTGACCACCCATGTCGCTGTGTCCGCCGAGTTGCAGGGAACGATCGTGGGATTGTTCGTCGAGGTCGGCTCCACGGTCCGAGCTGGCGATGTACTCGCGCTCGTCGAGTCGATGAAAATGCACCACGAGATCGTCGCTCCGGTCGATGGTGTGATCGACTCGCTCGCCATCGAGCAGGGATCGATGGTGGCGAGTGGTCAGGAACTCGCTCGAATCGCCGAAGGCGTCGCGAACGGCGCTGTTCGAGATGCGTCGGGGGGGATCTCGCGAACGGGCCCGGTCGGGCTCGAGCGTGACGATCTGCGCGAGGTGATCGAGCGTCATGCTGTCGGACTCGACGAACGCCGGCCCGAGGCGGTCGAGCGTCGTAGGGCACGAGGACACCGCACCGCCCGCGAGAACATCGACGACCTGGTCGACGACGGCACGTTCGTCGAGTACGGGCCGTTGGTGATCGCCGCGCAGCGTCGTCGGCGCGACCTCGACGACCTGATCGCATCCACCCCGGCCGACGGCATGGTGGGCGGCATCGGCGAGGTCAACGGCGAGCTGTTCGGCTCCGGCTCGGGAGTTCGGGCCTCGAAGGTCGTCGCCGTGTCGTACGACTACACGGTGTTGGCCGGAACCCAGGGGACCCAGAACCATCGCAAGAAGGACCGCCTGTTCGAGGTCGCCGAGCAGCTCCGCATTCCCATCGTGTTCTTCACCGAGGGTGGGGGTGGTCGCCCTGGCGACACCGATGGCATCGGGGTGAGCGGTCTCGACTGTCTGGCGTTCCGCTGGTTCGCCGAACTCTCGGGCACCGTGCCGCTCGTCGGCGTCACGTCGGGCTATTGCTTCGCCGGCAACGCCGCGATCCTCGGTTGCTGCGACGTGGTCATTGCCACCGCCGACTCGAACATCGGCATGGGTGGACCAGCGATGATCGAAGGCGGCGGCCTCGGGATCTTCCAGCCGGGTGAGATCGGCCCGATCGACGTGCAGCGCAGCACCGGCGTCATCGACATCGTGGTGGCCGACGAGGCGGAAGCCGTTCGTGTCGCGAAGCAGTACCTGTCGTACTTCCAGGGTCGCACCGCGGCGTGGTCGGCGCCCGACCAGTCGGCGCTGCGCGATGTGGTGCCCGTCGACCGGCTGCGCGCCTACGACATCCGTAGAGCGATCGACGGCCTCTTCGACGTCGACTCGGTGTTGGAGTTGCGACGCGAGTTCGGCATCGGCATGGTCACAGCGCTGGCGCGGATCGAGGGCCGACCGGTCGGAGTGATCGCCAACGACCCCGGCCACCTTGCCGGAGCGATCGACTCCGACGGCGCCGACAAGGCCGCCCGGTTCATGCAGTTGTGCGACGCGTTCGGACTCCCGATCGTCACGCTCGTCGACACGCCGGGGATGATGGTCGGCCCCGAAGCCGAGGCCACGGCGCTGGTGCGGCATTGCAGTCGGTTGTTCGTCACCGGAGCGAACCTGTCGGTGCCGATGGTGTCGGTGGTGACTCGAAAGGCCTACGGGTTGGGGGCACAGGCGATGATGGGTGGTACCACCAAGGCACCGGTCGCCTGTCTGGCGTGGCCGACCGGCGAGTTCGGCGGGATGGGACTCGAGGGCGCCGTGAGGCTCGGTTATCGCAAGGAACTCGAGGCCGTGGCGAACGACGCCGAGCGTGAGGTGCTGTTCCGGGAGATGGTCGACCGTATGTATGCCCACGGCAAAGCGGTGAGCGTTGCGTCGTTCTTCGAGATCGACGACGTGATCGACCCGATCGACACCCGTCGCTGGATCACCACGATCTTCGATTCGGCTCCGGAAACGCATCGCGCAGCCATCGATCCGATGGCGCCGCCACGCCGGCCCAACATCGACACCTGGTAACCGACCAACCACCCGAGAAATCACGCGATCGTTGCGCTGAGCGCAACATCTGCGTACTTTTTCGGGGTTGGTGGGGCCGGGGTCGGGGCGGGACCGAGCCCGCTCAGGCGCCGCAGCCGGCGGCGAGCACTTCAGTGAGTTCGCTGCCGTCGTAGGTGTAGACGAGTACAAAGGCTCCCTCGTAGTACCAGGCGTGCACGAGCACCTCCATACGACCGTCACCGTTGAGGTCGGCAACGTCGAGCACCCGGTATCGCTCGATGAGCGGGAACGTGTCGGCATCCAGATCCTCGTCGACCGCGGACAGCAGCACCGTGTCAGCAGCGCGTGTGTCGACGTCGATCAGGAGCACCGCAGCGAGATCGCCGGGAGCGCCGGGGCCGATGCTCGGCTGCACGAACTCGAATACGGCCAGTGCTTCGTCGTCGCCATCACCGTCGAGATCGGCTACGACGACCTGCTCGATGGCGCCTCGCGATGCGTCGACCGGTTCGCCGCTGAATGCGGCCTCGCCGAGTGCCCGGTACGCATCGGGGGCGGACGCGGTGACGGCGACGGGTCGAGGCTTCAACGGCCACGCCTGCTCGAGTACCGCCACGGCGTTGTAGCCGAACCCCGGCGGGTCCGGTGGCGTGACGACGACGTCGATCGCAGGCCCGACGCGTTCGTCGAAGCAGGCCTCGACGTTGGCGCCGGGTACTGCCGACGTCTCGCCAGCGAGGTTGCTGACGGTGAACGGCGTTCCGGCCTCGATGCCAGGACGGATCGGGTTGCCACTCGGGTCCGCCTCCTCTTGCCACTGATCCTGCTGCCAGGCGCCGAGGAACAGCCATCCGGCGCTGTCGGCCCCGCCGATGAACAACGGCACGAGAACATCGGCTGGCCCGGTTGGCATGACGGTCGTGGTGCTCTCGGGTGGCGACGCCGTGGTGGTGGGCGCGACCGTGGTCGAAGCTGTCGTGGTCGAGGTGGTGGGGGTCGACGTGGTGGAGGTGAGTGTGGGGCCGGGGGTCGACTGCTCTTCGGTGGTGCACGCTGCCATCAGCAGGGCCACCGCGGCGACGGCGAGCCCACGGGTGCGCGAGTGCTGGCGGATCATGCGCCGCTCACCGACTCGCCCGCATGGAGCAGGTGCAGGAACTGCGACAGCCCGGCATCGGCCAGGGCGTGCTCGAATCGCGCTGGCGGGTGATCGAACCAACTGGGTGGGCGGCGAACATCCTCGGGAGCCTAGGCGCCCTAGTGGATCGGCACGACGACAGGTGGAGGTGTGCGTGTGACAACAGCACGGTGTCGAAATCGGCGACAT
>Ga0105055_10000691_pt1 | contig 53910 bp, 28 predicted proteins | sample BON03_FD_78090 | JGI IMG/M metagenome (GOLD analysis project Ga0105055, IMG submission 78090) | Freshwater microbial communities from Lake Bonney liftoff mats and glacier meltwater in Antarctica - BON-03 | ecosystem: Environmental > Aquatic > Freshwater > Ice > Glacier meltwater | place: Lake... | reverse complement strand
TGGTGTGGTGTGGTGTGGTGGTGAGTGTGGTGTGATGGTGTGGTGTTGTGGGTGGTGTGATGGTGTGGTGTGGTGAGTGTAGTGGTGTGGTGTGGTGTAGTGTAGTGTAGTGTAGTGGTGAGTGTGGTGTGGTGAGTGTAGGGGTGGGGTGGTGAGTGTAGGGGGGTGGTGGGGAGTGTAGCGGGGTAGTGGTGAGTGTGGGGTGGTGTGGTGGTGGGGGGGGGGGGGGGAAAGAGGAGGAGAAAGATTCGGGGGTGAGTAAAGTGTGAGAGGAGAAAATAAAGCGCGCCGTTGTTTTTTTCCGTCTTCGCGCGTCGGCGTCGGCGTCGGCGTCCCCCCCCCGCGTTCAAACCCCCGGAAAAAAAAGCAACAGGCTATTCTCTCTCACCTGCAGGTACTGCGTGCCGTAGTTGATCAGCTGCGCCATGAGGATGCCGATCGTGATGGCCAGCTGGAACAGGATGTTGAGCGCGCCGCGCAGCTTGTAGGGCGCCATCTCGGACAAAAAGAGCGGCGCGGCCTGCGTCGTCAGGCCGACGCCCAGGCCCATGGCCATGCGGCCTGCGATCAGCATGCCCATGTGGACTGCGCAGGTCATGAGCACGGCGCCGATCAGGAAGGCCACGCCGCCCGCCAGCATGGTGTTGCGGCGGCCAAACTTGCGCGAGGTGGTCGAGGCGATCAGCGCGCCGACGATGCCCGCCAAAAAGAGCGACGAGACAAACAGCCCGATGAGGTGGTCGTCGTACTTGCAATACGGCGAGGTGGCGGGGCCGCCGTGGACCGACTGTTTGTTTGTTGTATTGGTTTGTTTGTGTTTGTTTGTACGTGTTTTGTCACGTTTTGTTTACGGGTTGGGGGGTGTGTTTGCGGGAGGAGGGGGGTTGTGCGCCTGCGTGCGTCTTTTTTTTGAGTGTGTGGGGCGGAAAAAAGGGCTTGGGATCGAGCGGCGCGCGGAAAACCCGCGCGTTCGAGGGAGCGACGGGCGTTTTCGAGCGAAGGCGGCGGCGGCGGCGGCGGCGGCGGCGGCGGCGGTTTTTTTCTTCGAGGCGGGAGAGGGGCGCGTCAGGCGACGGCACACTAAACGCACCGGGAAAAACTGGTTCTTGAACGCGGGCATCTCCACGACGCCGCCGGCGACACCCTGTTGGAGTGTGGGGTGGTCATGGTGCCGTATGAGGGGGGAGGGGGAGACAAGGGGCGTGAGCGAAAGAAAAAAGGGTGGGCGGCGGCGCCTAATCGATAATCGGGGGGTGGGCGGCGCCAACCGCCGCCCGGCGGCGGCGGCCGCCCGGCCGATCGCCACCCGGCGGCCGCCGGCGCCGCCCGGCGGCGGCGGCGGACTGCCACCTAGGAACCGTAGCCGCGGTTGGCGCGCCCCAGCGCGGGCGGCGCGCGCGGCCGCGCCGATGCGCTCGCGCGCGCGGCGCGCCTGGCCGCGCAAGGGCGGCGCGCGCGGCCGCTTGCGGGCGGGCCGGGGGCTCGCGCGAGGAAAGGAGAAAGCAAGGACGAAAGGGGAAAGACCGCACAACTCCCGGCTACGGAAAAAAAATAGCCAAACCGTCAAAGCACTCGCGTTGTCGAAACCAAAAAGCAAGCCCGACGAGCCGCCGATGAGGGCCACGAGCAGGACGTACCAGGTCGCGCCGCCGGTGTACTCGGCGACGCGCGACCCGGCCGCGCTAACTGCACCTCCCGCCATTGTGTTCCTCTCTCGGGGATTTTTTTTGGGTTGGTTGTGTGTGTGTTTCTGTGTGAGTCTCTCTTTGGTAAGAGAGAGGGGGAGGCGCGCGGGTTGTTGTGTGTGTGTTGGTGCTTGAGAGAATGCTTGTGGATGTGAGAATGGCAGGGAGAGGCGGGGGGTCAAATAGAAAGGGAAGTCGGCTGGAAGGAAATCGAAATCGGAATTCGTCGGAGGAGGAGTTTGCGCGCGGCGCCGGCGGCGCGCCAGCTGGGGCCGCCTCTTGCTATATTTGTCTCCGTCCTCCCCCTCTTGCGGGCCGCCCGATGGCGTCGCTGATACAAGGACAATTCGCTGGCTAGTCGCATCTTACAAGCACCGCTCAAATTAGCCCCAGCCGCCGCAAGAACGAGCCGCCGCTGCTCGCGGCGGCGGCGGGCGGCGCGACAGGCGGCGGCGGCGACGGCGGCGGCGGCGCCAGATGCGGCGCGCCCACCCGGCGCACCGCCGCGTGCTGCTGCTGCTGTTGCTGCTTCAGTTGCGCTTGTTGCTGCCGCTGCTGCTGCTGCTGCTGCTGCTGACCGAGCGCCCGCGCCCGCAGGCGCGCCTCCAGACGCAGGCTCGCCCCCTCGAGCGCGGCCACGCGCGCCTCGAGCGCGTCGAGCGCGCGCGGCAGCCGCGCGAGCGCCGCGCCGGCCGCCGCCAGCGGCGCCGCCCGGCGGCCGCCGAGCACGTCGGCAAACGAGGCCAGCGCGCCGGCCACGTCGGCCGCCCGGGACGCCGAGGCGGCGGCGGCGCGGTTGGCGGCCTCCAGGGAGCGGTAGTCGGCGCCCATGGCCGCGGCGCGGGCGGAGAGGCCCGCGGAGACGTCGGCGATTAAGGCGGCGGCGGCGGCGTCCTCCGTTCCTCGCGCCGACGCCGCGTCCGCCGCCGCCGCGTCCGCCGCCGCCGCGTCCGCCGCCGCCGCGTCCGCGTCCGCCGCCGCCGCCGCGTCCGCCGCCGCCGCCGCCTGTCGCGCCGCCGTCGCCCCTCCGCCGTCCTCGTCCCCCGGCTCCTCCTCTTCCTCGCCCTCCTCTTTCTCTCCCTCCCCCCGCAACACAAACTCCCCGGCCAAAAACCGCCGCATGACCGCCCGCAGCGCCGCGCTGTCCGGCGCCCCCCCGGCGGCCGCCAGCGACCGCTCCGCCCGCGCCGCCTCGCCCGCGTCCAGCCGGCCCGACGCCCGCAGCGCGGGGAGAATCCTCTCGCGCGCGGCGCCGCGCGAAAATTCCGCGTGCCCCTGCGCGGCGAGCACGCGGCCGCCGCGCCCGCCGAGCCACAGCTCGTGCGTGGCCGTCGGGGAGGTCAGCAGGGGGGTGGCGCCGGGGGGCAGGCGGAGGACCTGGTCGCCGTGCGACTGGAGCAGGCGGTAACACGGCGGTCCCCCGGGGCCGTGGAAGGTTGCGTCGTCGCTCGCGCCGTCGCCGCCGCTCCCGTCGCCGTCCGCCGCCGCCGGCCAGCAACTGCCCGCCGCGCGCCGTCGCCGCCGCCGCTCCGTCTCGTCGCGCAGTGCTCGCAGCAGCAGCGACGACGACTGGGGGCCCGGCGCCGCTGCCGCCGCCGCCTCGACCACCCGCGCCTCCACGCCCAGCACGAAGCGCCCGTCGGGATTTCGCCCGACCTCGCCGCCGAGCGCCTTGCCCAGCAGCTGCGCGCCAAAGCAGGCGCCGAGGATGCGCGGGCCGTCGGCGCGCCGGGCGGCCGCCGCGAGCGCCGCCTCCTGTCGGGCGAGCCACCCGCCACCCTCTCCTCCTTCCTCCGCGGGGCCCGGGCCGTAGACCGAGAATCGGGAGCCGCCCACGATCACGGCGTCGAATTCGGCGCAGAGCTGCTCGGCGGTGGGCACCTCGCCGCGGCCCGCGCAGTCAAAGTCGCGAAACACAAAGCGGACAGAGGGCGAGGGGGCGCCGTCGCCGTCGCCGCCGCCGTCGCCGTCGCCGCCGTCGTCGCCGCCGCCGCTGCCGCCCTCGTCCCCGTCCCCGTCGCCGTCGCCGACAAAGTCGCCGCCGTCGCACGCGGCGCCGTCGCCGGCCACCGCGTCGCGCCACAGGCGTTCGGTCTCGCCCGCCCACTTGGGCGCGTCGTCGTTGACGAGGATCGCCACGCGCACGACGCGCTGGGCCGGGGGGGGCTCGCCCATGCAGCCCCTCCTGGCGTTCTCGGGTGAGGGGGTTGTGGTGTCGTCAATTCGTGGTGGCGATCGTGGTGCGAGGCGCGACACGGCCTTGATGGTCCGTGTCGACGTTCTGATGGCGCGTGAATGTCGTGGTGAATCAAGTTTATTGTGACGATGAGTGGAGGACGGGCCCTCCCGGCTTCTGCACCGCTGCTCGCCTCGGGCAAACGCTTTGCGTCGGCGTTGGGCGCGGACGTCGCCAGCGTCACACCTTCCACGCGTCGCGCGCTCTCGCCACTCGACCACACAACCAAACTAGTCCCCCCCAAATCACGCAACCATGAAATCTCCCTCCCCACCCGCCGCCCTCATCACCGGGGCCGCCTCCGGCATCGGCAGGGCCGTCGCCGAGCTGCTTTGGCGCAGCCACGGCGGATGGAGCCTGTGCCTGTTTGACGTGTCAGCACCCGCCCTCACCGAGCTCAAGGCGTCGCTCGAGGCGTCGTCACCATCCATCCAGCAGCGCTGCGTCTGCGTCGTCGGCGACGTGCGCGACGGCGAGGCGCAGCGCTGCGCCGTCGACGCCGCCGTGACGCTCGGCAAATTCAGCGCGAGCGTCCTGAGCGCCGGCGTTGGGGAGGCCGGCAATTGGCTGGCAGCGCCGGACGACGGCGACGCGCGCCGCGTGGTGGACATCGACCTGACCGCCGCGCTGACCGGCATCCGGCTCGCGGCGCAGGCCATGGGGGCGGCCGGCGGAGCAGGAGCAGCAGCAGCAGCCCCGGCAGGCAACGGCGGCGGCGGCGCCATCGTTTGCGTCGCGTCGGCCGCCGGCTTTTTCCCCGTGCCGGCCTCGCCCGTCTACGCGGCCGCCAAGGCCGGACTCGCGCACGCCTGCCGATCCCTGGCGCCGCGACTGGCGGCGCGCGGCGTGCGCCTCACGGCCGTCTGCCCGCAGTACGTCGACACGCCGCTCGTCAGCGAGCTGGTCGACCGGGGAAAGGGCGCCGCGCGCGCGATGATGGGGCCGCTGTACGGGCAGCCGCTGCTGTCGCCCGCGGCGGCGGCGCGGGTCATCGTGTCGGCGCTGGCGCCGCTGTCGCCCGAGGAGGTGGCGGGCGGCAGGAGGGCGATGGGCGAGGCGGTGGCGGAGCAGGCGGGGGAGGGCGGCGGCGGCGAGGGCGGGGGCAGGAGCAGCGGCAGCAGCGGGGTGCTGCTGCTGTTGCAAGACGGGCGCGTACTCGACCCCTTTCGGCGGCGCGGCAACAAGCAGCAGGCGCAGCAGGCACAGCAGGCGCAGCAGCAGCAGCAGCAGGAGAAGCAGCAGCAACCGATGCCGCCGCCGCCGCCGCCCGCTGCCCTCTTGCCGCCGCCGCCGCCCTCCTCCCCCCCCCCGCCCCTCCTCCGCTACTCCCCCTCGGCCTGCCGCGCCTTCGCGCGGCGGTCTCTCCGCGCGCTGCCCCCGACGTACCGCCGCGTGGTCGTGCGCGAGCTCGGGACCGACTTTCGCCGCGCGACCGAGCTGCGCTCGGCGCCGCTGCCGCCGCTGCTGCGCGGCTTGCGGCCCGGGGAGCTGCTGGTGCGGAGGCTGTACGCCGGAGCCAACGCGTCGGACGTCAACTACACGAGCGGGCGATACCACGGCACTCCGGCGGCGGCGCGGGCCGCGCTGCCGTACGGCGCCGGGTTCGAGAGCGTCGGCGTCGTCGTGGCGGTCGGGGGCGGCGGCGGCGGGGAGGGCGGCGGCGTAGGCGGAGGCGGCGGCCTGTCTGCATCTTCTTCCCCGCCCCCGTTCGCCGTCGGCGACGCCGTCGCCACCATGGACGCCGGCTTTGCCGAGTGGGCCGCCGTGCTGTCGCGCCGCTGCCTGCGCGTGCCCAGCCCCACGCCCGAGGCCGTCGCGCTGCTCACCTCTGGGATGACGGCCTCGATCGCGCTCGAGCGCGCGGCCGGCGTGCGCCTGCCCGCCGGGTTTGGCTTCCCCGGCCCCGCCTCCGCCGGCTCGGGCGCCGCCGCGCCGGCCGTGGCCGTGGCCGACGGGGGCCCGCCGCCGCTGCCTGCTTTTTTCGGTGCTGCTTCCTTCGCTGCTGCTTCTCCCGGCCCCGCGGCGCCGGCGCGCGTCGCGATCGTCACGGCGGCCGCGGGCGGCACGGGGCAGTTTGCCGTGCAGCTGCTCAAGCGCGCCGGCGGGTGGCGCGTTGTCGCCACCTGCAGCGGGGGACCCCAAGGCGGCAAGGCGCGGCTGCTGCGCTCGCTCGGCGCGGACGCCGTGGTGGACTACCGCGCGGCCGCGGCCGACGCCGCCGGATTGAGGGGCGCCCTGTCGCGCGCTTGCGCCGAGGTGCGCGGCTCTGGCGGCGGCGGCGGGGGCGCCCAAACGCGCGGCTTCGCCGACCTGGTGTACGAGAGCGTCGGCGGCGACACCTTTGACGCGTGCGTCGACGTGCTGGCCGACCGCGGCGTACTGGTCGTCATCGGCATGATGGACAGCTACAGCTCGGGGTGGCAGCCGCGGGCGCGCGCGGGCCTGGCCGAGAAGCTGCTGTGGAAGAGCGCGGCGGTCAGCGGGTTCTTCCTGCTGAGGCACGCGGCGCTGTGGCCCGCGCACCTGGCGGCGCTGTGCCGGATGGCGGCGAGCGGGCACCTGAGCGTCGCCGTGGACGACGCCGGCGACGGCGGCTGCCGCGGCGGCGCGTTTGTGGGCGTCGAGGCGGTCGCTGACGCCGTCGAGCGGCTGCAGGGCGGGCGGTCGAGCGGCAAGGTGGTCGTGCAGCTGAGCCGCGAGCTGCCGGATTCGTCGGCCGACGAGGAGGAGGGCGGTGGCGGCGCGCCAGCGGCGGCGGCCGGGCGCTCGCGCCTGTGAATGAGAAAGGACGTGTAAGAGCGAGAGCGCAAGGCGAAGCAACGGAAAACGGGAAGGCGGCCCCCGCCGCCGCTTGGCAAGGAACCGCGAGGGTGTCGTCGTCCGCCTCTTTCTTCGTCTCCTTCCCCAACCAAGACGGCTCCCACCCACCGCCCAGCTCCCCACATCACTCTCCCACTGCTTGCATCGCAACCCCAAGTACCGCTGTGTCGTCCTCTCACGCGCGCGTCATCGCCTGCTTTTTGGCGCGCACAGCAAACGACAGAGGCGGCCTCCCGTCCGTCCGCCCATCCCTCTCCGCACAACGCCCCGATCGCGCGTCACTCACTGCCGCGTCGACGCAACGCTCGGTCTGATCATACCGCGCGCGCACGCGCAAGGCCCGTTTCTCCGCCCTCCGTCTCTCCGCCGGTCGCGCTCGCTTGCGCGCTCGCCCTCTCTCCCCCTCTCTTTCTCGCGCGCTTGCTCGTCGTCGCCGCCGTCCCCTTTGCTCCTGCCCACCTTCCCTTCACCAATATCAAAAAAACATGGGCGTCAAGTACCTCACCGCCTACGTCGACAGCCTCGGGCCCCCCGTCACCCGCGACCTCGACCGCATCCCCCCGTTTTGCGACGCCGACGACGGCACCACCACCAACGTCGTCGTGCTCGACGCCAGCGGCGGCCTCGCCCGCTACCTGCGGCCGGACGAGTCGGAGCGCAGCCTCTACGACTACCAGGAGCTGTTCGAGCGCGTGGCCGTCGACGTGGCCGCCCTGCGCGCCCTCGGGTACGACCCGGTTCCCTTTCTCGACGCGGCCGTGCCCGCCGGCAAGCTTCCCGTGTGGAAGGCGCGCCGCCGCGCCGACCTGAAATGCCTTGGCCGCCTGGCGCAGGCGCTCGAGTCCGCCGAGCTCCCTCCGCCCGCCCTGCCCAAGAACGCCTGGGTGCCGCCCGAGGCCGCCACCCAGCACCTGGGCGACGCCTACGCCGCCGCCGGGTGCGAGGTGCACTTTGGCGTGGAGGACGTCGACCTCGAGGCGGCCGCCTTTTGCCGGCGCTCCCGCGCGCACGCCGTTCTGACGTGCGACAGCGACTTTTACGTGACGTCCGATAGGGCGCGCGTGTGGCACTACGAGCACTTTGACCCGGGACACGCGCTGTGGGCGGGGGTGGCCGCCGCGGGGGGCGGGGCCGGGGGAGGCGGGGGCGGCGGGGGCGGCGGGTGGCTGCCGCCAGAGGGGTCGCCGGGCGTGCGCGGTCCGACGCGGCCGCGGGATTGGCGGCAGCAGCAGCAGCAGCAGGCGCCGTCAGCGCCGCTGCCGGTCCTGGCCGTGCGAGAGATCCGCGCCGACCTGCTCAGGCAGAGGCTGCGCCTGCCGCTCGAGGCGATGCCGCTGCTGGCCGCGTGCCTAGGCAACGACGGCGTCGCGCACATCTCGCGCCGCCAGATGGAGGCGGTGTTCGCCGAGAACCCGCCGCCGCCCTCGTCGCTGCTGCCGCTGCCCGCGCCCGACGGCAACGGGGCGGCCGGGGGGGCCGAGGGGGCGGCAGCTGCCGCGCCCGTCCCGCGCTGGATGGCGCCCTCGTCCGCGCCCGCGCCGCCGCCCGCTCCTCCTGCCTCCTCGACCCCGGCGATCGGCTCGCCCGAGGGCCCGGGCGGCACCACGCCCTTCCTGGTGGTCGAGATTCTCGCCCACGAGCTCGCGCGGCAGCTGGACGAGGGGATCCTGTCGCCCTCCGCCGATGCCGAGCCCTCCGCCGCCGCCGCCGCCGCCCGCGCCGAGGCCTCGTGCCCGTCCGCCCCGGCGACCGCGCGCTTCGTCGCCCACCGCGCCACCGCTCACGCCCGCGGCGTGCGCCTGGCCTACGACCCGGCCTCCTCGGCCGCCGCCGCCGGCCCCGGCCGCCCGGCGGGGTCGTTCCGCGGCGGCGGCGTGGCTCCGAGCGCCGCGCGGGCCGTGCTCTCGCGGGTGGGCCTGTCGGTGCGCGGCCCGCGCGCGGACGACGTGCGGGAGCCCGCGCCGGCGCTCGTGCTGCGCGAGCTGCGCATGCGGGTGTACGCCGGGTGCGGGCTGGCGTCCGTGCGCGAGCTGCTGTACGCGCCCGTCGCCGCGAGGCCGCTGCCCGCGCCGCCGCCGTCGCTGCCGGGCGCCGAGGGTTTGGCCGCGCCGCCGCCGCCGTGCGCGGCCGAGGGCGACGGGTCCGCCCTCGACCGCACGGCCGGGTTCTTCTGGCAGGAGGAGTTTGTCGACCTGGACATCGCGGCCGAGCTGGCCGCGTTCGGGCGCGAGCGGGCGGGCGGCGGCGGCGGCGGCGACGGCAATGGGGGCGGCGACGGCAATGGCAAGAGCGGCGGCAACGGCGGCAAGGGCGGCGGCGGCGACGGCGCGCCCCTCCCGCCGCTGCTGCCCGACAGCCCCGAGATCGAGGCCGCGCGCCAGAGCGCCGAGGCGCTCGTCGCGTTCGCGTGCGCCGAGCTGCTGCGCCTCGAGCTCGTCACCCCCGTCGAGGCCGAGCTGCTCCGGCGCCAGGCGTCGCCGCGCGAGCGCACGAGCGTCCGCCGCCGCGCGTGCGCCCGCCCGCTCGGCGGCGCCGCCGCGTCGAGCAATGGCCGCTGGTCCGGCGGCGGCGGCACGACCGCCTGCCTACGCAGCGTGCGCGTCGCCGCCCTGCTGATCGCCGTGCACGCGCAGGTGGCGGTTGTGCTGGACAACCGCGCGCCCACGATCGAGGCATGCCTGGACGCGCGCGTGTTCAACGAGCTGTGGCGGCGCGAGGTCGCGCGCCTCGAGGCAGAGCCGCAGCCGAGGCGGGCGGCGCAGCGCGGGCGCTGGGTGCGCGAGGGGGCGCCGCCGCCGCCGCTGCCGCCGGCGCCCGTGGGAAACGGTGCAGGCGGCGGCGACGCGGCCGTCAAGCCGTGGTGCTGGCTGCCCTAGCACGCCATCGGCGTCGGCGACGGGAGCGGCGGCAACGAGGGGAGCCGCAACGGCAACGGCGGCGGCAACGGCCACGGCAACGGCAACGGCGGCAGCGGCGACGCCGCGGGCGGTAAGGGCCGCAGCGACCGCGCTGGAGCGGTCACGGCGGCAGTCGCGCTCGTTTGCGCTGTGTTGTGATTCGTTTTGCGCGTCGTCCCGTCCGTCAAGAAGTAAGCGTTTCTTCTGAGTGTGTGCAAGAAGACAGCCGTTACGTTCTCCAGGCCATTCACAGGAAGCTCGGCGCCGCGCTCCCCCCGGTCGTCGCCGCCCTCCTCGGCGACAGAGAGGGGAAGACCGCGGCCGCCGACGCGCGCGGGGAGATGCCCGGCGGCCGCCGCGCGGACGCCCTCCCTAGGGCGCCGCCGGTTTGGGCTGATGCGCCCGCTGTCGCTGCTCCTCCTCCTCCACCTCCTCCTCCTGCTCCAGCCGGCGCCGGGACGCCGGCACCTCCTAGTCCCGGCGGCGGCGAGCTGCCCCGCCCGACCTTCAGGCGGATGAGCTCCGTCTCGCTGGCAAGGCCCGCGCCACCACCGCCACCACCGCCGCCGCCGTTGTCACCTCTGGCGCCGTTGTTGTCCCCTCTGCCGCCGCCGCTCAGAAACCCGCCTCCTGCGCGCGGCGAGCGCGCCCCGCGCCCCGCACCGGCCTCGCTTTGTCCCAGGCTCGTCCGCCGGTTGCGGTCCGACACGGGCAGCGGCGAGGGCGAGGGCGAGCGCAAGGGCGAGCGGTTGGCGGCCGATGACGAAGAGGGCGCGTCGCCGACAAGAGAGGCGTACTCCTCGCCCAGGCCGCCGCCGCCGCCGCCGTTACCGCCGCCGCCGCCGTTACCGCCGCCTCCGCCGTTCCCCGGCATCGACGGGCGCGCGGCCCGGCCGCCGGCGGGCGGCGGCCACGCCACGCCGATCTGCAGGTAGCCCGCGACCGCCATCAGGCCCATGATGGTCAGGCAGAACGTCGCCGCCGCGCCCGCCAGCGCGCCGGGCGACGTCGACGCGGCGCCCTCGGCCTCGACGGCGCCCCACGTGCCGTCGCGCCCGGCCACGCCAACGGGCCCGCCCAGCTCGAGCGCCTCGATCAGCAGCGCGCCCAGCGTCCAGGTGGCGTCGACGGACCCGGCAGAGGGGGAGGGGGAGGAGAACGAGGGGGAGGAGGAGGAGGAGGACGGAGACGAGGGCAGGGCGACCGAGTTTGAAAAGGCGACCTGCGCCGAGTCGGCGGGGAGGCCGAGGCCCTCCCGCAGCAGCAGGACGACGTAGGCCGAGGCGGCGCACGCGCGCGGCAGGAAGGCGAGCGACTCAGCGCGCTCGCTGTCGGCGCCCGAGCGCGGCCGCTGCTGCTTGCCCGGGAGCGGCGGGGGGGACAGCTGCCGCTGCAGCTCGGACCAGGGCTTGGCGCAGAGGGCGCGGGCCGCGCGCTCGAGCTCGGACAGGGTCGGGTTGCTGGCCGCCGCCGGGGGCGCGTCTCGGGCGGCCGCCGCCCCTCCTGACGACGACCCCCCGGAAGAAGGCGGCGGCTGCCGCGCGGCCAGGCCGAGCGCCCGCGCCGCGTAGAAGAAGTTGTCCAGGCCGATGAGCGGCGCCGCCGCCGCCGGCCCCTGGAGCGGCGGCATGAGCGCGGCCGTGCCCAGGGCGCAGCCCCCGTGCCGGCGAAACTCCCGCGGGCAGCGCGGGCGGCGGCGCCCGCCCGAGGCGCCGGCGGCCACGGCGGCGGTGGCGTTCATCAGCCCGGGCACGACGCGGCGCAGGGCCTCCGCGCAGGCGTCATAGTCCGCCGCGCCGCGCACGCCGCCTGCGGAGATATAGCCGCGCGGGAAGCAGGGGTGCTGGGGCACCGACGCGGGGAAGAACTGGCCGGCGCCGGCGCCGCCGCCGCCTTTGCGCCCCAAAGCCGCTGCCGCCTCGGCCGCCTTCGGGTTTGCGCCTCCCGCCCCGTCGCCTGTTGCCGCCCAGACCGCTTCGAGCACCCGCGCGTCCAGCCGCCGCAGCACGGCCTGCAGGCCCAGGCCGTCGAACGACTCGGCGTACAGGTGCAGGCCCGGGAGCCCAGAGAGGGCGAGGGGGGCGGCCGCGGCGCGCGGGAAGGAAAAAGAGGAGGACGAGGAGGACGAGGACGACGACGGATCGGCAGCGGCGCCGGCGCCGTCGCCGGGCTGCGGCGGCAAGAGCGCGACCTGCAGAGAGCCCCCGCCCAGCTCGAGCACGCCCATCAGCGGCGGCGCCGCCGGCGCGGCAAGGGAATCCGATGGCGTCTTGGAGCCGCCGCCGCTGCCGCTACTGCCGCCGCTGCCGCCGCTGCCGCCGCTGCCGCTGCCGCTGCCGCTGCCGCTGCTGCTGCCGTTGCGCGCCGCCGCCGCCGCCGCGTCCTCCTCGGCCCGCCGCCGCAGCAGCGCCGGGAGCGCCCCCGACGCGTGGTTGACGCCCACCCAGCTCCACAGCGCCTCCTCCCGCCCGGACACCACGCGCGCCCAGCCGTCCTCGTCGAACTGAAAGCCCGACTTGCGGAGCAGCCGCCGCACGGGCGCCAGCACCCCCTCTCGCGCGTCGAGCGGCAGCTCGCGCATGCCCGCCGTCGCGAACAGCTGCACGGGCGTGTGCGCCCACTGGTCGCGCGGCACCCTCAGCTGCAGGAACTTGAGCAAGGGGCGCAGGGAGGCGGCGGCCAGGCGCGGCTCGGACAGGGCGTAGGCCGAGAGGCCGGGCGTCGCCTTAAGCGAGGCGTCGGGCAGGGGCACGACCGCCCAGCCGCCGGGTCCCCGCCCGGGCCGGTAACGGAAAAGGTGCACGCGCGAGCCCGTGCTGCCGGCGTCGATGATGGCGGCGTGCTCGTACGAGCTCGGGCCGTCGGACGTTGCTGCTGCCGCCGCCGCTGTCGCTGCTGTCGTGGCGGTCCACGCCAAGAGGAGGAGGATGGCGAGGAGGAGGAGGAGCGGGGGCGCGCCGAGGATGCTGCGCGCCGACGGCGGACGAGCAAGCCGCCGTCGCCGTCTCGCCGTCATCGTCTCTCGCCGCGAGCGGCTGTCTCACGCCGTCGTTCTCCTGCGGCAAGTCATGCTGCCTTCTGAGGAAAGGGGCTGATCGATGGATTGATCAGGGGGGGAGCGGGGACCCGAAGAAGACCAGGGCGGTTGAGGGGTGAGAGGAGACAGAAAGGAGAGGGACAAGAAGGCGTTCAGAAATAGAAGCACGAGGGAGATGCAATGTTCAGTGATCCGATGGATGCGTGAGTGCCTGTGCAAGGTGGCACGGGGGGAGGTGCGCCTGTGTGCAGGCCGTCGGCGCGGCGCGACGGACGCGCGACGAACGCCGATTGTTTCTCGCGCCTCGAGCTTTCGAAACCGGCGCCGCTTCGCGACGACAGCTCGCTCGCCTTCTTCACGACCGCGCGTCGTCCGGTCAGAGCATCACTCCCACTCTGCGTCGATCGAACCAGTGTGGCCATTTCATTCCCATTTCCCTTCGGCGCCCAAGAGCAGGAACGCCGCGCAACTCAAACGCGACGACGCTCTGCGTCCGCCTCCACAGAGCGAAAGATGGCAGTACCACACGGCCGCCGCCGCAGCAGCAGCAGCAGCAACAGCAGCCACAGCACCACCTGAGAGCGCCAGCACCAGAGCCGCCCACCATGTACAACAACGGCGGCAGCAACCCGGCCGGCCGCGGCGCCGCGCGCCCGCCGCCTCTCGGGACGACGCCGGCGGTCGCGGCTCACGACGCGCTTGCGGTCCTCCGGCAGACGCAGCGCGCGGCGCAGCAGATGATGGCGGCGGGCGGAGGCGGCGACGACTACGACGACCACGACGACGGCGGCTTCAAGGACGTCGTGCTCGTGGCGCGACCGCAGGCGCCGCGCGGGGCGCTCGCGGCGCGCGGCGGCCCGGGCGCCGCCGCGGCACTCGCGGCGTTCCCGCCCCCACGCGCCGCGCCGGCCGCGCCCTCGAGGCCGCCGCCGCCGCCGCCGTCGGCGGCCACCGCCGCTGCCGCCGCCGCCAGCGCCGCCGCCCGCTGCGGCGCGGTGGTGACACTGGTCAGCAGCGACGAGGACGAGGGCGAGCGGGGCCGGAGACGAGAGGGGCGGCCGCTCGCCGGCGGCGGCGGGGCAGCGGGCGCCTCCCGAGGCGGAGGAGGACGCAGCGCAGGATCCGTCGCCGCCGGCGCTCTTGCCGCGAGCGCCGGCGCGGACGACTGCGGCAGCCAACCGCAGGGCTCGCAGGGACGCGCGCCCTACCGCCCAAAGTGGGGCACGGCCAACCACGCCATGCTCGTCGGCCTGTACATGGTGCGTCTTTGCCAAAAAGAGGACCCAGCGGCGCGCCGGCGCTGTTTTGCCTTGCCCCCCCCTTTCCCCGCCCGCTACCCGCCCTCCTCGCGCTGACGCCGCCGCTCCCCTCTTTTGCCCCGCCCGTCAAGCCTAAACAAACAAACAACGCAGGAGCACAAGCAGGGCGCCCCCCACCTGTCCAAGGACGAGCTCCTGTCCGCCGCCGAGGCCACGGGCCTCTACCGCGGCGGCGCGAGCCTCCGCGTCGCGGCCCCGGCGCAGGGTGCGTGGCGCGGCGGCGGCGGCGGCGGAGGCCGGGGGCGCGGCGGCGGCGGCTATGGCGGCGGCGGCGCGTCGGGAGGAAGGGGAGGCGCCGGCGGCGACGCCATTTGGGACCCTTGGTGCGGCAACAAGCTGCTCGCGCGCCACGGCCTGCTCGAGCGCTGGTCCAACCCGCTCAAGCTGCGCCTCACCCCCCGGGGGCGCGCGCTGGCGGCGCGGATGTACCTCGAGGCCGTCGAGCGGCGCGAGCTGACGCCCGTGCAAGGGCTCGACGCCGCCGGCGACGCGGCCGGGGCGGGCGACGGCGGCGGCGGCGGCACGGGGGCGGGCGACGGCGGCGGCACGGGCGACGGCGGCGGCACGGGCGACGGCGGCAGCGGCGCGGACGCTGCTGCCGCCGCCGCCGGCGGGGACGCGGGATCCGCTGCGCCTGTAGCGGTGGCGCCGGTCAAGCCGCCCGCGCGGGCCCGCGGCGGTGGTGGCGGCGGGAGCAGGCTCAAAAAGGCAGCGGCGGTGGCGGCGGCCGCGGCTGCCGTGGCAGAGGAGGCGGAGGAGGAGGCCGCCTCGCCACCGCGGGCCTCCCTTCCGCCGCCGCCGCCGCCGTCACCACCGCCGCCGCCCCCCGGGGCCTCCTCTCCCCCGCCGCTCGAGCCGACGCCGCCCCGGCTTTTCCCGGACGCGCGCGAGGCGCGCGTCCTGCGCTCGCTCGCGGCCATGGGATTCCCCGGCCCTGCGGCGCGGAGGGCGCTTCGCCGCGCCGCCGCCGCCCTCTTGCCCGATCGCGCGGCGGCGGCCGCGGCGACGGCGGCGGCGGCCGGAGGCGGGGCATGCGGCGCTCCCTCGCCGTCGTCTGAGCTGCGGCTGGACGAGGGTCCCGACGACGCTGCGCTCACGGGCCATGCCGTCAACGAGCTGATGGCGATGGAGGACGGCGAGGGGGAGGGGGAGGAGGAGGAAAAGGAGGAGAGGCGGCAGCGGGGGCGGTCCCTCGCGGCGCCCGCGTTGCTGCCGCCGCCTGCCGACGGCGACGGGGACGACGACGACGAGGTACAAGTGTGCGTGGCGGGGAGCTTTGCGGCGGTGCCCCTGCGCGAGCGGCTCGAGCGGAGAAAGAGGGGCGAGGCGGGCGGCGGAGAAAAGGCGGCAGCAGCAACAGCGACGACGACGGCCGTCCCTTCGCGCCGCCGCCTGCGCCCCGACGACGACGCCGAGGAGGAGGCGCAGGGCGCCTGCCAGCGGACAGACATCTCTCAGCACCAGCACCAGCAGCACCTGCAGCACCAGCAGCAGGAGCGCGGCCGCGCAGCGGGGTCCGACGGCCCCTCCGCGCCGCCGCCGCCGCCAGCGCCACGGTCCGCGCCGTGGCTGTCGCCGCCGCTCTGCCACGGCCTCTTTGGCGCCGCCGCCGTCCAGCCCGGCGGGCCGCGCGGCGCGCTCGCGCTGTCCTGCACCATCCCGCTCCGCCTGCCGCCCACCCTGCCGCCCGGCGCCCGCTTCGGCGACCACTTCCGCGTGGCCCTGCTGCTGGACCACCGCGAGGCGCTGTCGGACGGCGGGCACAGGTATAACCGCGGCGGCGGGAGGGGGGGCGCGGGCGGCGGCGGCGGCGGCGGCGGCGGCGGCCGCGTCGACGCCCTCGAGCGGATCTCCTCAGCCCTCCGCGCGCTGGGCGTGCCCGTGCAGCAGGCGTGCCTGCCCGCGGGGGACATGCTCTGGGTGGCGCAGCCGCTCGCGTCGTCGAGCCTGCTGTCGAGCGCGCCTCAGGGCGGCGGTGCGCCCAACGCTGCCGCCGCCGGTTCGTCGTTGGCCCCCGCCGCCGCTGCCCCTCGCGCTCCGTCGTCCTCTTCGGCGGCGTCCTCCTCCTCCTCCTTTGCCTCGACCACCCGCCCCGAGGCCATGTTTGCGCTTGACTGGGTCGTCGAGCGCAAGTCCTACCTCGACCTCCACTCGTCCATCGCCGACAGCCGCTACGAGCGCCAGAAGTCGGCCCTGCGCGCGTGCGGCCTGCGCCACGTGCTCTACCTGATCGAGGGGTCGCCCGACGACCTGGCCTCGGCGGTCGGCGGCGGCGGCTGGAGCGGGGGCGGGGGCGGCGTTGCCGGGGCAAACGCCGCGCTGGCGGCCCGCGCGCGCGCCTACGGCGGCGGCGGCGGCGGCGGCGGCGGCGGCGGGCCTGCAGACCCGAACCACCAATACCAAAAGGCCCTCAACGCGGCCACGTCGGCGTGCGCCACGGCCACGCAGCGCCTCGTCGCCGCCCGCGGCTTCCGCGTCATCGAGTCAGCGTCGCCCGCCGACACGCGGCGCGCGCTCGCAGAGGTGACGCGCGTGCTGCAGCGGGCGTACGAGGGGCGGCGGGCGCCACCGCCGGCGCTGGCAGCGACGGCGACAGCGGCGGCGCCAGCGGGGCCCGAGGTTGGGCGAGGCGCCGCCGCCGTTGCGGTGGCGGCCGGTCCGGGCCCGGCGGCGGTGGCCAGCCGGCACCACCTGCCCTCGGTGGCCGCGTGGTCGCTCGCCGTGCGCGAGCGCGCGCGCGCGGTGACCGTGCGCGACGTGTGGAGAGGGATGCTGGCGTCGGCGGCGGGCGTCGGCGGCGAGGCGGCGGCGGCCGTCGCCGCGCAGCACCCGACGCCGTCGGCGCTGCATCGCGCGTACGCCGAGGCGACGCGGCGCGCGGGTAGGGCCGCGATGGCGCGCGGCCTGGGCGCGCGGGACGCCGAGTCGGCGGCGCGCGAGGCGGCCAGGGGCATGCTGGCGGACGTGTCCCGCGGCGGGGGAGGGGGAGGAGGGCCGGGCGCAGCGGGGGCGGCGGCGGGCCGAGGCGTCGCGGCTGACGGCAGCGGCGGGAACGGCGGCGGCAGCTGGGCGGTCGGCCCCGCGCGCAGCGCCGCCATCTTTGAGCAGCTGTTCGAGGCCGGGGGGTGGTGGCGCCCCCCGCAGGCGTCGTGGGATTAGGTCGACTGAATCGTTCGCCGTCGTTGCTTACACCGGACAGAAGGAGGAGAAAAATAATAAAAACACAAACAAAAAGCCCCTCCCTAGAGCAAGGCAAAGCGCCCGCCGTCGCACCCGACGACCGCCTCCTCCGGCTCAAAACCCTCGCCGCCCGGCCCGCCTCCGCCGCCGCCCGCCCGCGACCGCCCGCCGGCCGACGCCGCCGCCGCCCCGCCCCCGCCCTGCGCGACAGCAAGGCCGGCGCCGCCGGGCCACTTGGGGAACACCCGCTTGTAGAGCGAGATGCACACGGCGTCGCGCTGCGCCACAGGGCCGTCGAAGCGCGCCTTGAAGGCGCCGCGCGTGCCGAGCGGCTCGGCGATGCGGCCGCGGCGGCCGCTGCGCGTCCACAGCTCGGCGGGCGCGAACCAGCGCACGTCGTCGGGCGAGCCAAACATGAAGCGGACGACGGCCTTGGACTTGTGCGTGCGTACCGGGTAGCCGGTGAGCACGGCGCGCTTGAGGACGACGCGGTCGGGGTCGACGGAGCGGAGCGAGCCGGAGGCCGCGAGCACGGGGCGCGAGGAGGGCGGAGCGGCGGCGGCGGCGGCGGCGGGAGCGGCGGCGGGAGCGGCGGCAAGGTCGGCGCCCCCTCCTCCCCCCGCCCCCGCCTCGTGCTGCAGCAAGAGCGGGTGCCCCTCCGGCAGCCGGAACGCCAGCACCGGCACGGGCCCGTGCGAGATGGGCCCGTACACCGTCGCCACGGCGCTCTCGCCCGCCCGCAGGAACCGCGCCATGCGGTGTAGCTCGGCGCCGTGGTGGTCGTCCGACAGCACGGGGCGGCCGACAAAGGCGCGCCCTCCCGCCACGACGAGGAGCGGCGCCTTGTTGGCGAGCGGCTGCGCGGCGCGGGACTGGGCGGCGGTCGGGTGTCGGGGGAGCGGGGGGCGGCGCAGGGCCAGGTTGAGCACGGAGAGCTTGGACTCGTGCTCGAGCAGGCCAAAGGCGACGGGAGGGGCGCCGCCGACGCCGACGCCGCTGTTGACCGCGCCTGCAGCGGCCGCCACTGCCGCCGCGCCGCCGCCGCCGCCGCCGCCGCCGCCGCAGAGGGCCGCCTGCACCCGCTGCGCGAGGCGCGCCGCCGCTGCCTCCGGCACGCGCGCCAGGGCCAGGCGCACGTAGGTGCCGGGCGGGACCGAGCGCGCGGGGCCGGCATCGTCCGCCGCCATCGCCGCGCCGCCGCCGTCCGGCTGCCGCTGCTGCCGCTGCTGCTGCTGCTCCCGCTGCTGCCGCTCCTGCGCCAGGGCCAGCGCGTCGGCCGCCGCCCGCTTGGCACGCTTGGCGGCGCGCTGCGCGTTCTCGAAGGCAAAGACGCGCGCGTACGGCGCGGGCGTGCCCTCGGACGGGTCCCACGCGCCCGCGCGCAGGGACTTGAGCGCGCGGTACTTGGCCAGGCGCACGCGCGCGGCCACGCCGGGGGCCAGCTCGATCTCGTCCGGCCACTGCCCGTCGTCGTCGGCGGCCGCGGCCACGTCGGCGAGCGCGGCGGCCGCGGGCGCGATGCCGCCGGCCGCCGTGGCGCGGCCGGCCGAGGCGCCGCGCAGCTGCGCGAGCAGGGCCGCGCGCTCGACCGGGTCCTCCTCGTCCTCGTCGTCGGGTTTGCCGGCGCGGTTGCCGCCGCCGCCCATGCCGTAGTCGCCGTCGTCGTCCTCGAGCAGCAAGGGCGGCTCGTCGTTGGCGTGCTCCCCGGCGGCGGCCCTGGCGGCCTTGGCGCCGCCCGTCGTCGTCTTGCCGCCGCCGCCCTCCTCGCCTCCGTCCGTCATGGCGTCCTCGTCGTCGTCCTCGTCCTCGTCCCCGCCGTCCTCGTCCTCATCCTCGTCCTCGTCCAGCAGCCACGCCGCCTGGTACTCGCTCGTGCCCGCGGGCAGCCGCCGCCGCCGCGCCGCGCCGCCGCCGCGCGCCGCGACCTTAAGGCGCCGCCGCTCGGCGGCCTCGAGCTCCTCACCCGTCGGCCACGTCTGCTCGCCGCCGCCGCCCTCGCCCCCGTCGAGGGCGTCGGGGGGCGGGTTCATGCGCTCGAGGGGTGCGTCTCCGGGCGCCGTCTCGGGCTCGGCAACGACGGGGAACAGCGGGGCCGGGCCGGCGACCGCGGCGGCCGGCGACGCCGCCCCCGCCTCCGCCAGCGCCGGCGCCGGCGGCGCCTCGACACGCAGGATCGCAAAGTCGCCCAGTCCCGGCACGCACACGGGCTGGTCCGCGCACAGGGCGCCGCCCCGCACGTAACCGGTCAGGAAGAGCGTGCCGGTGGGCGCCGCCGCGTCGTCCCCGGCCCCTGCCGCCAAAGGGCCGTCTGCCGCCCCCGCCCCCGCCGCCCCCGCATCGGCGGCGGCGGCGCCCGGCGGGCGGGGGGAGGCGGGCGAGGGGCAAAACTCGACCCGCTCGACCATCACCTGCCCGCGCGCCTGGCGCCAGCCGGGCGGGGCGGGCGGGCGGCGGTCGACCAGGTGGCGCACGAGCGCGGCAAAGTCGGCGGGGGTGTCGGCCGGCAGCAGGCGCAGCTGGCCGCCGCCGGCCGCGGCGGGAAGGTGCCGCGCAAGCGCGCGCTCGGCGCCCTTGCGCGCGGCGGAGCGGGCCCGCATCGCGTCGGCACCCGCGCCGGCGCCGTTGGCGTTGGCGTTGGCGGCCGCGGCGCCCGCCTGCTCCTCCTCCTCGTCGTCCTCCTCCTCCTCCTCCTCCTCGAGCATCATGGCGTCCCCGCCCGCGTGCGAGGCCGCGCGCGACCGCGGCTGCCCGCCGTGGTTGGACGCGCGCGCCTGCTCCCCCCGCTGCTGCCCCCGCCGCCACCGCTGCTGCTGCACCGCGGCCACCACGTGCGGCAGGCCCATCGCCCGCAGCACGGCCAGCGCCGCGGCGCCGTCGGCGTCGACGGCGGCGCGGTCGGCGGCGTCGGCGTCGGCGGCGCCGGCGCCGTCGCCGCCCCGGCCGCTGCCCCCCCCGCCGCCCGCCGCCGTCAGCAGCACGATGACGTCGGCCGCGCGCGCAAGGTCGACGACGGCCAGGGGATCGGCGCGGTCGCCGGGCGGGCAGAGCCACGTCAGGCGGACGGCGGACGACGACGCGGCCGCGGACGACGACGACGCGGCCGCGCCTCCGCCGCCTCCGCTGGGGCCGCCGCGCCCGGGGATGACGCACGTCACGGCGACGCCGGGCGGGGACCCGAAAGCGGCAGCGAGCGCGCCCGCGTGCTCCCCCTCGACGTCCATGGCCCCCACGGCCGCGGCCGCCGCGGCCGCCAGGCGCTTGGCGGCGCCGTCGCCGTCGCCGTCGCCGGCAGGGGCGGAGGCGGGCGCGGGGCCGTCGCCCCCGCCGCCGCCGCCGCCGCACGCCGCGATGGCGCCCGCCCAGAAGGCGCGCGCGTCCGCCTGCGAGCAGATAGGCAGCACGGCCACGACCACCGGCGCGCCCGCGCCGGCGCGCCGGCGCGCCGCCTGCCCGGCCCGCTTGCTGTCGCGCTGCTGCTTAGACGCCAGCGCGCGCTGGAGCTTTTTGCCGCCGCCGCCGCCGTCGCCGCCGCCCGGCGCGCCGCTGCGCTTGAGCGCGCGGCGCTGCGCGCCGAGGGCCGCGGCACCGCCCTGCTTGGTGACCTTGTGCTTGTCGCGCGCGCTGAGGCCGGCGCGGCGGCCGGCTTTGTGGGCCTGTTTTGTGTTTTGTGTTTTGTGTTTTGGATTTCGGGGGGGTGAGCCGGTCGGCCGGCAGCGGCGGTCGGCGGCACGTCGGTCGCGCGCGGACGGCGGCGCCGTTGTGCTCTGTCTCTGTGAGTCTCTCTCTCTATCGAGCGCGCGCGCGCGCCACGCGTTTGATCGATTACTGGGACGGTTGGGAGTGCGATGGGGACTCCTCTCATCAAAAGCTGGTTTTGTCATAAGAAGGGCCTCGCGGGCGAGATTGCGAGACAGTCCCCCCAAAAGTCGGCGCGATTTCCGCACCTTGTTCCGCTGCCCGTGGGCGCTCGGCCCGCCCATCTTTGGAGCCTTTATTTAGCAGAGGCGTCGAGGGGCGATGTATCAGACGGAGAGATGGCGAGATGGAGAGATGGAGAGACAGAGAGGCGGCGGAGGAGGAGAGCGGGATGGAGTCGGTCCGTCGCGCGCGCCTGTGCCTCTTGACGTGGTTGGGTTGCAAAGGGAGAAAGAGGTCGATCGAAGTGTTTTGATGTGCGACTGAGCTGTGAAGGAATGGCGCTGAGACAACGTGGCGCCGTCTTGGACTCGTGCGACGATCAGCGTTCGTCGGCGTCGGCGTCGCAGCAGTCGGGGGATTCGGTCGGCAAGGCGGGGCGAGACGCGCGAGAGAGCGAGAGAGACAAAAATTACATCACAAAGCACATCGACCCTATCGCCAGACGGGGTCCGTGACGCTGCCCGTAAACATGGGCGTGCCCGTCGCGTCGTCCACCACGGCGAACAAAAAGGGGCGGTCCAAAATAATCTCGACCGGCGGGTCCTCCTCGACGCGCAGGGGCGCCGCCGAGCGCATCATCACCACGGCGGTGACGGCCGCCGCCTCGGTCCCCTCCTCGTCGACGACGACGACGGCCGAGTGGATGACGTCGTCGATGGCCAGGCGGCCGCCGCCGCCGCCCGGAAGCTCGCCGAACGCGCGGGAAAAGTTGGCGGCGCCGGCGTCAAACGCCGAGGGGAGGCCGAGCGGGCCCGCGAGCGTGTTTTTTAGGCGCAGCTGCTTTGTCTCGGCGCGAAATTTGGGCATCTTCAGCAGCAGCCCGCCCGTGGAGCGCGCCGAGGCGGGCATCCAGCTGCCCGGGTCGCGGGGCAGGATGCGGCTGAAGGCGCGCGGCAGGGGGATCGGGGCGTCGTCGATGGCGCTGCCGGCGTTGGCGGGGCCGCGGCTGCCGGCGGCGGCGGCGGCGGCGGCGATGGCGCGAGGCGGCGGCTTTGTCGGCGGCGGCGGCAACTTGGCCTGCGGGCCCCCGCCGAGGCCAAAGGGGTTGGTCAGCTCGTCCAGAATCTTGCCCGTGGCGGCGGCCACCGCCTTTGCCCACGGCTCGGGCACGGGGCCGTCGAGCGCGAGGTCGCGTCGCCAGTCAAATCGCGAGGGGCCGCCGCCGCCGTTCCCGCCGCCGCCGCCTGTTGTTAGCAGCGCTTGCAGCGCCCCCGGGCCCTTGTCCGTCGGCAGCACCAGCACCGCCGACTGCCGCCCGCCCCGGTACGGCAGGCGCGCGGCGACGAACCCGGGCGTCAGGTAGGTGAGCGCCGACCGCTGCCCCAGCCGATAGGCCGCGCGGTCGTCGGACGCCTTGACGCGGAGGCTCATCATTCCCACCTTCTTCGGCGAAAAGGCGAGGACAGATGTGCTCCCGCCGCCGCCGCCGCCGCCGTTTGTGCCGTCGCCGCCGCCTGTCTCCGCCGCCGCCGGCCCCATCTTCAGGGCGGAAAAGTCGGCGTCGGGCTGCGTGGCGCCCTTGTCGAACGCGCGCTCCCAAGAACCTTTAAAGTAGACGGCGTTTGCCAGCAGCAAGTCGAACCGGGTGCCCGGGGCAACGGCCTGGTCGATCAAGCCCTTTGTCGCCTTTGACGCCCACGCGTTGACGGCGGCGGCGTCGCCCCGGCGCGCGGTGGCGCCCAAGAGGGCGGCCATGCGCGCGGCGTAGTCCGGCGAGACGTCGGCGCCGGCGGGGGCGCTCTGCGTCCAGAGCGAGTTGGCGAGGAGGAGCTCGGGGGCGCCGGGGGCGGGGGTTGTCGTCGTCGTCTTCGTCGTCGTGTTTTTGCCGCTGCCGCTGCCGCTGCCGCTGCTGCTGCTGCTGCCGCCGGCGCTGCCCGGGGACAAGGGAGGGGATGAGGGCGAAGAGGACGACGCCGCAGCCCCTTTTGCACCGCCCCCTGCCGCCGCCGCGACTGGGGGCGGCGTCGTGGCCAGCGCCCGCGCCAGCGCGGCAATGTCGTCGTTTACAGCGGCCTCGGCGGCGGCCGCAGCCTCGGCCGGCAGCCCGCCGCCAGGCGCCAGGGACGCGAAGCCCGACAGGCCGACCTCGGACGCCGCGCAGAGGACGCGCAGGAGCTCGGCCTGCGTCTGCGAGCCCGCGCCCGCGGCGTTGAGCGCCAGCACCAGGGCCAGGTAGACGGACAGCGGGGAGATGATTAAGTTTGCAGTGGCGGCCATGGCGGCGTGCCTCTCAAAGATGACGCCGCCGAGCGACGCCACGCTCGCTGATGCGGCGCCGTTGCCGCACGCCATCGCCAGCGCTGAGGCGGCGGACGCGGCGGCCGACATGAGGGGTGTGTGTGCGTGTCTTGTGGGAGTGGGATTGGGTTGGATGTCGTGTGTGTGTTGGGGGGAGAAGGGGGGGGAGGAGGGAGGGAGCTGGGAAAAATTCCGACACGGCTTCTTCGGACTCCCTCTTTTTACGCGCGTCGGAGTGAATAAAGCGGGGAGCAAGAGGGGCGATGGCGATATTTTGGATTGAATGCAATTGCAATTGAGCGCGCGCGGCTAGGTGATGATACGCGTGGAGACGATCTGCGGGGGGAGGGGCGGACCCGTGCTTCCGGCGCCGCCCGCCTGCCGGCAGCTCCGCCCGTCGTCGCAGGCCGCGAGACTCGAGTGCCGTTTGGGGCCCCGCGCGGGTCACAAGAGGGACCGCGGCGCGTGCAAACGGCTCGCCCCTCTCTCTCTTGCTTCACATCCGGCTCCGCGGGTAGGGCGGCGGGCCCCCGAGCAAAGGCGCGCCCTCCCCGCCGCCGGCGGCGTCCGCGTCCGCCGCAACCCGCCTCTTCCCCCCCCCGCCGCCGGCCGCGTCCACCGCCGCGCCCCCCTTCCCCTCCGCCGCCGCCGCCGCCCGCGCCTCCGCCTCTGACGACACCACCAGCAGCACCTTGCCCGTCACCCCGCGCCCCGCCATCAGCGCCGCCGCATCGCCCACCCGCTCGAGCGGAAAGCGCGCCTCCGCGTGCACCGCCAGCTTCCCCTCGGCCGCCCACCCCAGCACGCGCGACACCGATGCGCGCAGCACGGCGGCCGCCTCCGGCCCTGCGGCGGGGCTCGACAGGTGCGCGCCCCAAAACACTCCGTGCAGCGTCGCATTCTTGACGAGCAGCAGGTTGGCCGGCACGTGCGGGATGGCGCCGGACGCGAAGCCCACGGACAGGAGCTGCGCACCCCAGGACGCGCAGCGCAGGGCCGCGCCGAACTGGGCACCGCCGACGCTGTCGAGCACGACGTCGGCGGTCGGCGGGTGGGGGCGGCGGCGGCGGCGCGTCTTGCCTCCGCCCGCGCCGCCGCCGCTGCTCGGCCCCGGCCCCGGTCCCTCCGACCCTGTCGGCGCCTGCACCGACGCCCCGGCCATCGCCTCTGCGAGCGCCGCGCGGAATGCCGCGCCCAGCGCGCGCTCGTCCGCCTCGCCCGCCTTGCCCGCCTCGCCCGCGAGCGCGGCCGTGTCGACGACCGCGTGCGCCCCGAGCACGTCGCGCAGGAAGCGCGCCTTGTCCGGCCCCCTGGCCACCGCCACCACGCGCGCGCCCAGCAGCACGCCGATCTGAACCGCGGCCGCGCCCACCCCGCCCGAAGCGCCGAGCACCAGCAGCGTCTGCCCGGCCCGCAGTCCGGCGCGGTGCCGGAGCGCCAGGTCGGCCGTGCCAAAGGCGACGGGGATGCCCGCCGCCGCGTGCAAGTCCGACAGGCTGTCAGGAAGAGCCCACAGGCCCGCGGCGGGCACGATCGCCTCCTCGGCGAATGCCTTGTTGGCGGCGACGCCGCAGACGCGCGCGCCCGGCGCCGACAGCTCGGCCGGGACGCCGTCGCCGGCCTCGATGACGACGCCGGAAAAGTCCGAGCCGACGATGAAGGGCAGGGGCGGGCGGTCCTGGTACTTGCCGGCGACCTGAAGCAGGTCGGCAAAGTTTAGCGACGCGGCCGAGATGCGCACGCGCACGTGGCCGGCGGGCGGGCGGCCGGCAGGCGGCCGCGGCGCCGCGTCGGCAGAGACGCGGAGCGCGGCGCCGTTTTCGTTGGGCGGCGGCGAGACCGGGTCGCCGAGGCGCTCGCACACGACGGCGCGCATCATCTTTGTTGTTGTTGGGGCGGTGGAGGGGTTGCGCGCGCGCGTGCTCGCCTGGTCTGAGCTGACAGCTGGGTGGTTGACTTCCTGCTGGCGATGTCGGTCGTTCTGCTCGATGCGCGGACCACTAAACCGACCCTGCGTCGGTTTTCGCGCGCGCCTGGATGCAACGCGGGCGGGTGGCCGGTCGATAGCGATGGTGCAGCCTCGTGCGCGTGTGGTACGCGACAGAAAGTACCGGGTTGCTTGTCGTGGCGCGCCGACGCGTTGGAGAGCCGTAATCGCGCTTTTCAGCGACGCGGGCGCAGGACGCGCGTTTGGCGGCGAAGACGGCGGTGGGGGGCGCCCGTGCGTTCGAGCCAACGAAGTCTTTTTACATGCGATTTAGCGGAGTCGCAGCTGCGCAAAGGCAAACCCGACGACTGCGCCGGCGCCCACGAGCGCGATCTCGCGCAGCGTGGGCAAGACGCGACCGCGCCGCTGCTCGAGCAGAGGCTGCGGCGGCGGCGGCGGCTGCGGGGCGAGAGACGGCGGCGCCGGCGCCGCCACGAGCGTCGGCGGCGGCGGCGGCGCCTGCGCCTGCGCCTGCACCTGCCGCTGCGGGTGCTGCGCGAGCGCCTGCGACGGGGACGGCACGGCGGGCGAGCGAGGGACGGCCGCGCGGCGCGCGACGACAACTTGGCGGCGACGGGGGCGCACAGGGGCGGCCGCCGGCTCGGAGGGAGCCGGCGGCGCTGCTGCCGCCGCGGCGCCGTCGGAAAAAGACGACGACGGAGCTGCCGCCGCCACAGCGGCACGAGGCGGCGACGCCGAACCCGGGACCGCCGCGGACGGCAGCATCGGCATCGGCGGAACGGGAGACGGCGCCGCAGCGGCCGCGGCCGAGGCCGCGAGCGACGCCGGGGAGGGGGGCAGGCGCGGCGGCGGGAAGAAGGACGCCATAGCCGCCGCCGGAGGCATCGCCGGCTCTCGCGGCCGCGGGCTCGAGGCGGCGGCGGCGGCGGCGGATGATGCGGCGGCGGCGGATGCGGCGCCGGCCTCGGTCGACGCGCGCCGCGACGACGCGTAGAATGAGGGGCTCTGCCAGCCGGGCTGCCGGTGCTGCTGCTGCTGCATCTGTCCCTGGGAGGCTGCGGCGGCGGCGGCGGCGGCGGTCGCGGCGAGGGGGGTGCAGGCGCCGCTGCCGCTGCCCCCGCCGCCCCCGCCGCCCAGGCCGCTGCCCCCGCCGCCGCCGCCCATCGCCAGCGCCGCCGACGAGAGCGAGGCCGCCGTTGCCGCCGCTGCGGCCGCTGCCGCGGTGGGGGTGCTCGCGCCGCTGCCGCCGCCCGCGGGGGGCAGGCCCGCGTCGCGCGCCGCGGTCGCGCGAAGCGCCGGCAGCTGCGGCGGGTAAGGCGTCTGCTGCTGCTGCTGCTGCTGCTGCTGCTGCTGCTGCTGCTGCTGCTGCAGTTGCGGCGGCAAGACGGCGGCGGCGCGCGTAGGCGACGCCGCCGACGCAGACGGCCAAGAGGAAGAGGCGCCGCCGCCGCGGCCGCCAGAGCCTGCGACGGGGCTGCAAGGGACTGACCCAGCCGCCGCCGCCGCCGCCGCCGCCGCCGCCGCCGCGCCTTGGGCGAAAGACGGGCCGGCGGCGGCGGCCGCGGCGGCGCCCGCCGAGGACGAGCGGCGGTGGCGCAGGGCGGGGGCATCGGGCGTCGGCGGGCGCTGGTGCGAGGCAGAGGAGGCCACAGGGGCGGCTGCGGCGGCGGCGGCGGCAAGAGGGCGGAGCAGCAGCAGCGTCGGCGTGTGCTGCTGCTGCTGCTGCTGCGGGTGCTGCTGCTGCAGCTGCTGCAGCTGTCGGGCGCTGCCCGCGGTCGCAGTGCCTGTTGCTGCCGGCGCTGCTGAGTTGGCGGCGGGTGGCGTCCCCACCAACGGCGAGAGGGCGCCGCCGCTCCCTGCCGCAGCCGCCGGCCGCCGTCCCTCGCGGCCGCCCCAGGTCAGCGCGGAGGTCGCCGGCGGCGGAGGGGCGGGCGGGGGCGCGCCGGCGCGGGCGCGCGCGCCGCTGAGACGCACGGGGCTCGAGGACGAGCTGCGGGGCGCGAAGAAACCGCTGAGGAGGCCGGGGCCGCCGCCCACGCCGGAAGAGGAGGAGGAGCCGCGGCCGGCGGCGGCGGCGCGCCCGGCCGAGGGGGGCTGGGGAGCAGAGCCGCGCGGCGGCGGCGGCGGTGGGGCAGAGGTCGAGAGGCCCGCCGCCGAGGAAGAGGCGGGCTGCTGCTGGCGGCTTCCGGCGGGCGGGGGTGGGGGCGCGGGCGCGGGGGCGGCGGCGGCGGCGGCGACGGCGTCGGCGAGGGGCTGCTGCGTCGGCCGCCGCGTCGGTTGCTGCTGCTGCTGTTGCTGTGGTTGTTGCTGCTGCTGCTGCTGCTGTCCCTGCCGCTCCTGCGCCGCGGGCTGCAACGACATCACGAGCGACCGCAGCGCCGTCTCGAGGTCCTGCAGCCCCTCGATGCCCGTGAGGGCAGTGGTGGCTGCGGCGGCGGCGGCGGCGGCGGAGGAGGTCTCGCCGTTGGCCTCCGGAGGCTGTTGCGGCTGTTGCGGCTGCGGCTGCTGCGACGGTTGCGCCTGCGGCTGTCCCTGCGCCGCCGTACGGTCCACCGACGCGCGGCAGACCGGGCACGTGCTGGCGCGCGACAGCCACGGGACGCAGCAGCCCTCGTGGAAGTGGTGGCCGCACGGCAGGCGCACGAGCAGGGCGGCGGCGGCCGGGGGCGCGGCGGCGGCAGCGGCGGCGGCGGCGGGCGGCGGCGTCTGCTGCTGGTGCTCCGGCTGCTGCTGCGTCTGCTGCTGCTGCTGTTGACCGTGTTCGCCGCCGCCACCGCCACCGTCCAGGGGTCCTGCGCCGCCCAAGGGGTCGTGGCAGATGGCGCACGGCTCGTCGGCGGGGGGAGGGGCCGGGGCGCCGTCGGGGCCGCCGCCGCCGCCGGCGACGACGCGGGGCAGCGAGGCGACCACGCCGGGCGGCGCCGGGCGCGAGCCGCCCGCGCCGCCGCCGCCAGAGCCGCCGCCGGCGCCGCCGATGCCCCCGAGACTGCCGATGGCAGCAAGGAGGCCCGACAAGCCCGCGCCGCCGATGTGGAACGTCACCTGGTGGTGGCGGATGTCACCGGCGGAAGGGGAGGCGGCGGCAGCGGCAGCGCCCTCGGCGGTTGCGGAGGCGGCGGCGGCGGCGCCGCCGCCGCCGCCGGCCGTCGCGCTGGGGGTGCCGGCGGCGGCGGCCGCGCCGGCCTGCTGCTGCTGCTGCTGCTGCTGTTGCTGCGGAAAGGTCGAGGCGACGCCCCCGGCGCCGAGCATGCCGCCGATGACCTGGCCCAGGAGCAGGGCGACGGGGTCGGCGGCGGCGGCGGTTGCGGCGGTGGCGGTGGCGGCAGCGCCCTCGGCGGCGGGAGGACGAGGGGCGGCGGCTGCGGCGGCACCGGCGCCGGCGCCGGCGCCGGCGCCGGCGCCGGCGCCCCCGGCTGGTTGCGAGTGCGGCTGCTGCTGCTGCTGGGGCACCGCCACGCCGCCAGTGACCAGGTCGATCAAGACCGGCACCACCCGCAAGGAGACCGATGCTGCTGCTGCTGCTGCTGCTGCTGTCGCCGCTGCTCCTCCCGCCACGCCCGCTGCCGACGCCGTCCTCGTCGCCGTCGCCGTCGCCGCCACTGCCGTCGTGGCCTCGGACGACGCAGCGGGGCCCCCCGACTGACCCGCCGGTGGCCCCGATGCGCCGCCACCTGGCGGCCGCGGGCTCATGAGCTCCACAAAGCTCGAGCGGCAGGCGGGGCACGCAGCGGAGAGTTCGGTCTCGATGTCGAAGTCCGGCACTCGCGGAAAGAAGACGCGCCCTGTCATCTCTCCGCACGCGTGGCACCAGAGCTCCCGCTGCGCCATCCTTGGGACGATGAATGCGAGGCCTGTGCCCAATTGGGCTCGAGGCGTGAGGACAGTTGGGAGGGGAAAAGCGCGCGGGGGAAATCGAGACCTCGAGAGAGAGAGAAGAGAGACAGAAGTGGGAGGATGAAATGGCACAATCGCGGGTCGCTTGATGCCAGGGGAGGCGGGGGAGGCAAGGGAATGCTGAGGGGGCGATGCTAGAGAGGACTTAAAAATCCTCGCGGGTGTGGGACGTGTGGGGAGGGGGAGGGGGAGCTATGCAAAAGGGGCGACGCGCGCACGAGCGCGGGGAGGGGCGGATCGGGCGCCGAGAGAGATGGTGGCCGCGCCCCTTGGCTTGCGGCTTTTTCAGGAGGATGCCAGAGCCTCGTGCGCTGCCCCGCGCTGCCGCCCACGGAGGGCGCCGGCTTGAATTCTCTGTGGAGACGCGTCGCCGACGTCGGGCCCGTGAACGATTTGGCCTGGGACACGAAAAAGGCGGCTCTGTCGTCCAAGGCGGCCTGGTCGGCCTCGCGGCGCCGGCGGCCGCTTTCGTCGGGCGGGGGCGCGGCCGCCTCTCCGATGGACGGCGACCGCATCGTCGTCGACGCCGGCGGCGGCGGCGATTTGCGCCTGAGCGCGAGGATGACATTGGACGTGACGCGACGCGCTGCTACCGGAACACAATATTCGCGAGCCTGCGTTGTCGCTCGAGCAGCGTGGCCGAGCTCGGCGACGAGGCACAAGGCCGGCGGCCGGATCCGCGGCAAAGGCCGGCAGCAGCCGGGCGACACGCCCCCGGCAGTCCTCTTTACGGCGGCGACCTCGCAGAGTCGAGCAGCGACCGCGCTCCGCAGCACGTTCCCGGCCATCTCGGCGAGGGCCGGGAACGTGCTGGCCTAGCGCATCGTGAACGACTCCGCAAATTCGTCACCAAAGGGTCCGGGGGGTCGCGGCAGCTGCCGGTGGGCGGAGGGAGGGAGAGGGCAGCGCGGCCGCCCGCTCAAGGCCGGGCCAGACGAGCGCGCGGACGGCGCCGTCTCCGAGCGAGCGACAGGTTTGCCGACTTTCATGTTCGGTAGCGCAGCCGTCGTTTCACGTCCGACGAAACCTCAGCGTACAAGGGGAACAAGCCGCCGCCAGCGCCGACCGCGATGCGGCCCGTCGGCGAGGCGGCGGCCGTGCCCCGCCCGACGAAAGCCGCCGCCGCCGCCGCCGCGAGGGCCGCCGCCGCTGCCGCGAGGACGACGTGGCCGCCCTTCAGCGACAAGGCCGCGGGGACCGAAGAGCGAAAGAAGGACCGAGCATTTGTTGTCGCGGTGTGTGTGGTGCGGAGAACGCACACGCGCGCAAGCGCACCCAGAAAACGACGCGAGACGCGAGGTTTTAGATCTCGTCGTCGGAGCCCAGCTCGCTGTCCTCGTCGCCCCCGTCCGACAGGCCCGCGGGCGGAAAGTCCCCCGACGACACGCGGTCGGGCCGCACGACGCCCCCGTGCCGCGGCGCGCACGAAAACAGGCGCGCGCCCCCCGGTTTTGGCACGCCGTCGTGCCTCCCGACGGGCTCGTCGTACGCGACGCCCACCCAGACGCCCGGGCCCAGGTCGGGCGCCGGGCCCACGTACTCGACGCGCCCGCGGCGGTCGCCGGGGGCGACTGAGCAGCGGTCGCCGACCGAGCACGACGCGGCGGCGGCGGCCTCGCCGCCATCGCCGCCGCCGCTGCCGCCGCCGGCCGACGCGGCCCCGGCCCCCCCGGCCGCGCAGCAGCCCGCCCCCCCCGCCCCTCCAGCCCCTCCAGCCCCTCCAGCCCCGGGCGCCGCGCCCTGCCCCGGAGCCCCGGCCGCCCCGCCGCCTGGCGCGCCCTGCCCCGCCTTGCGCGCGCGCATCTCCCCCTCGAGCGTCCAGGAGGGGTCGACGGCCACGCGCGCCCGGCGGTAGGCCCTGTAGCTGTCCCCCCTCTTCTCGTAGTCCTCCTCGCTCATGACGTACTTCTGCACCTTGCTCGTGTCCTCGAGCCAGCCCGTGGCCGCCAGGGAGCCGGCGTCGAGGTCGACCACGTGCAGGCGCCAGCCCGAGCGCGCGCCGTAATAGCCCAGCTTGCGGCCGCCTCCGCCCTGGCCGCCGCCCTGGCCGCCGCCGAGCGAGGGCGCGACGACGCGGCCCGCGCCGTCGATGAGCTGGAGGTCGGCGGCGCCAGCCGAGGAGCCGGTCATGGCGCAGACCTTGGCCTTGACGTCGTCGACGGTCATCTGTTGGGTTGAGTGGTTTGGTTTTGGTTTGGGGTTTTGGTGGAAGGCGAGCGCGCGAGGAGGTGTGAGCGTCGGCGGCGGCGGCCAGAGAGCAAGAGAGACGGGCGCTCGCCGAGCGTCGGCGTCGGCGACGTCAGCGGCGTTCGTTCGTTCGGCGCCCCTGTCCTGTGTGTTCCCCCCCGCTCTCTCACACGCGCGCGCGCCCGCGAGTGCCAGACGCGCGTACTGCCCCTCGAGCTGTCTACTCAACGTGCAGGTCCAGGCGGATCTCCGGAAAGCGCGCGCGCAGGTGCGAGTGCGAGACGTGCAGCAGCACTGTCGACTCGGCGCGCGCCGCAAAGCCCGAGCCAGGGCCTGTGACGTAGTCGCGCAGGTCCGACATGGTAGAGGGCGGGCCCGCGTAGGCGGTCATGGTGTCGTTGGTGTCGATGCTTTGGGTGGAGGGGAGGGGGCGGACAGAAGAAGACGCCTCTTCGGCTGTCGACGCTTGTTTTTTGAACGATGCGGGGGGGGGGGAAGCTTGGGCTCTTGTGCCTCGCTTGTTTGTTGTGGATCGTCGACAGCGGGCAGGTGATGGTGTTGTAGAGAGGTGTCAGTCGCGTCTGAGATGTGACACGTGCGCGGCGTCGAGCCATTTGTTTTGCGAGGCGTCGCGTTTTGACGCCGCCGCCAAGCCAAAAAAACGCCGCCGACGATCGACCGGCCCCCGCCCCGCCCCACCCCCCGCTTTTCCTCCTGCCTACTTGGTCTGAAACACGTTGCGCGGCATCAGCCTGCCCGCCCCGCACCGCCTCTGCGCCTCCGCCAGCTCGTCCATCTCCCCGGCGCCCAGCCGCCACCCGGCCACCGCCCCCACCGCCTCGTCCACCATCGCCGCCGTCTTGGCGCCGGGAATAGGGATGGCGCCGCGAGCGCTTACCCAGGCGATCGCCACCTGCGCCGGTGTGCGGCCGCGCTCCTCGGCGACGGCGCGAACGCACGCGAGCACGGGGGCGGCCTTGCGCAGGATGTCGGCCAGCAGGTAGCCGCGCAGGCCGGGGGGGAGGGGCCTCGGGGCGTCGGCGTTGTCGCCATCGCCGCCCGCTCGGCCGCCGCCCGCTCGGCCGCCGCCGCCGTCGTACCTGCCCGACAGCGCCCCGAGCGCCAGCGGCGAGTAGCCGATCATCGCGATCCCCCGCGCCCGGCACAGGGCGGCCACGTCGCGCTGCTCGGGCGTGTCCGACAGCAAGGACCACTGCACCTGCGCGACCGCGGGCGGCGCGCCGATGCGCCGCTCGAAAAAGTCGGCCGCGCGCGCAAGCTCCTTGGGGCCGTAGTTTGAGAGGCCGACGCTCGAGGCGACCCCTTGCTCGTAGGCGCGCGCGAGGCCCTCGAGCTGCGCGCGCTCCTGGAAGGGCTGGTAGTTGGCCGTGGACCAGTGGGCCTGGGCGACCCCCAGGGGAGGGAGGGGCGCGTCGTCGTCGTCGTCAGTGCCGCCGCCACCGCTGTCGCCTCGGCCTCTCGGGGCCGCCGGCGGGAGGCCCGCGACGCGCCGGCGGCTCGCTCGCGCCGCCGCGACCGTCGACTCGGGCGTCACGCGCCAGGGGTAGGCGGCCAGCTTGGTCGCGACGATCGCCCGCGCCGGCGACGACCGGGCGGCCTTGGCGCCCCCCCCGCCTAGTCCCCGCAGAAAGCGGCCGAGCAGGCCGCCGCCCCCGCCGCCGTCCCGGCCGCCGCCGCCGCCCCCCCTTCCTGCCTCCGCCGCCGCCGCCGCTTGCACCTCCCTGTCAAACTCGCCCAGCAGCGCCTCCGCCCGCCCGTCCCGCACGCCCACGGCCGCACCGCTCGTGCCCTGACCGCCGGCCCCGGGCAGGGACGTGCCGTAAGAGTCGCCCGTGTCCCAAAGGTTGACACCGGCCGCCGCCGCCCGCGCAAAGGCGGCGCGGAGCCGCGGGTCGTCCCGTCCCGCTTCGTAGCCCCAAAGGAGGCGGTTGCCCCAGGCCCAGGTGCCGAGGCCCAAGGGGCTGACGAGCAGGCCCGAGGACGCGCCGAGGGGCACGAGGTCGGCGCGCGAGAAGGAGGCCGGCGGGGGGGCGCTCGCGGCGGGCGCTCGCTGCCTTTTGGCTTGGGGGGCGCTGGCGGTGCTGGCGGCGGCAAAGGCGCTCGCCGCCCGCTGTCGGCGGTGGCGGCGCGGCGGCGGCGGCAGCGGTATCCTCCGGGTCGATGACGGAGAGGCGAGTGCGGGCGGGTCGCGGCCGCCACCGACTGCCGCCGCCCCTGGCGACCGCCTCAACGCGCGCTGCATCTCTCGGTGACTGAGGTTGAGCGGGTGAGTGGGGGGAACTCTCTCTCGCTCAATTGGACCCCCCAAGAGCGGGGCGAGAGATTCGATCGTAGGTTCGGGGGCCCAGAGCGAGGGTTGCGTCAAGCGGTTGTGATGTACAGGGCGGGCAGGAGCGACAAAGCCAGAACAACCATCCCGCCCGCGCCAGCCCGGTAAGGGCGCCTCGCGGCGCGACGCAACGCGACGCCGACAAGCCGTCCCCCCGTCTCCTTTCTCCGCCGCCCGCCCGGGCAACGCGCGCGTCAGCCGTCTCACTCCCCCAACACGACCATCCATCGCGACTCCTCTCACCACCACCATAATTGTATCACTGTGCGGGTTGGACCACACCACCTTTTCTTCTCTCTCCGAAACGTCGCCTTGATGCATCCTCCTCCGTCCAGGCGCGGAAATTGACGCGAGCCGCCAGAGGCAGGACGAGATGCGCAGCGCCAACTACGCCGAGGGGCTCGTGCGCACGCACGCCGGCCAGTCGCGCGACAATCACGGCCTCAGCCGCGGCGCGGCGCCGTCGCCGCTCGCCAAGGCGCGCCGGCGCGCCCACGCGCTCGCGATGCGCTCGCTCTTGCCGACGTTTCCTTTCGGAATCACCATGCTCGTGTGCGTGGGGTGCGCCCTCTCGTGGGGCTTCCAGCATAACTCCCTCTCGTACGACTACCTCGAGAGCCCGCTCTACTTCGAGGTCGTCGCAAAACTGTACGGCCCGGGCGTCGTCCAGGCCGCCCTCCGCATCGCCGCCTCTACCCCCGCAATCACCGCCGCCGCCAACGCGGCCGCGGGTCTGCCCGCGTCCGGCGGCGGGCCCGGCCAGCCGTGCCCCGCGGGCCCGCGCGGCATCGTGAGCAACCCGGCGGCGGTGGTCGCGGCGCTGTCGGTCGCGGTCTCTGGCGCCCGGGCCATGCGCGCCAACGGCGGCGGCCCGCTGACGGCGGCCGAGGCCGCCGCCCTCCAGCGGAGCGCCATAGAGGCGGCCGCGCGCATCTCGTCGCCCAGCGCCGGCGGCGGCGGCGGGAGCGGCGGCGGCGCGGCCGGCGAGTCGTTCCGCGCGATGATGCAGTACTGCCCGGACTGGGCCACGGGCTACATCGCCCTGATCGCCGCGCACTACTGGGCGGGCACCGTCGGCAGCGCGCTGGCCGTCCCCCTCGTGCGGCGGTGGGGCGCGCGCTGGGCGGTCTCGCTCGGCGGCGTCGCGTTTTCCGGGCTGCACGTGGCCGTCGCGCTCGCGCCGAGCGTCGAGAGCTACTTTTACCTCCGCGCGGGCATCGACGCCGCGCTGGCGATGACCAAGCTGGCCGTGATCGTCCAGATCGCCGAGACCGCCCTGCCGCGCGGCCGCGGGCGCGCGCTCGCGGCGATCATGTGCGCGTGGGCCGCGGGGTTCTGCTCGGCGCTGTTCATGTGGGAGGCGTCGCGGCGCTCGCCGGTCCGGCAGCTCACCCTCGGCGACGGCGGCGGCGGCGGCGGCGGCGGCGGCGAGCGCGAGCGCGGCGACGAGATCTGGTTCAACCTGCACGCGACGGCCGCGGCGCTGATGCTGCCGTTCGCGCTGCTGGCGCCGCTGATGCCGGACACGCCCGCGGCGCTGATGCGGCGGGGGCGGGTGGTCAAGGCGTACGAGGCGCTGAGGAGGCTGAGGGGCGTGCGGGTGGGCCTGTGGCCGGGGGGCGGCGGCGGGGGCGGGCGGGGGGCGGGCGGCGGGCGGGCGGGGGAAGCTGGAGCAGGAGCGGGGGCGCGGCGGCCGCCGTCGCCGCCACCCCTGCCGCCGCCGCCGCCGCCGCAGCTGCTGCCGTCGTATTTGCCGCCGCCGCAGTCGCGCCTGCCGCCCGGGCCAGACGAGGCCGAGGACGAAGAGGCGGCCATGCCCCCAGCCGCTGCTGCTGCCGCTGCCGAGCCGGCGCCGGGCCGCCACGCCGCCATTGCCGCTGCTTCGGCCCCTGCCGCGCCGCCGCCGCCAAGCCGGCCCCCGCCGCTGCCGCCGCCCCCCCCTGTCGCCGCCACCCGCCTCGGCAGCGGCACCGGGAGCAACTACGGCAACGGCGCCCTCGCGCTCGACGCCGTGGACGCAGAGTTCGAGACGCTCATGGCGGCTCTGGCGGCCGCCCGCGCCGCGCCCGCGTGCGACCTCGCGCCGCTGTTCGGCGGGCGCCTGGGGGGCTGCCTGGGCGCGGCGACGCGCGGCGGGCGTCGGCGGGCGCGGAGGATCGACGGGCAGCCCTCTGCCGCTGCTGGCGGTGCCGCTGCCGCTGCTGCACCTGCTTCCGCCGCCGCCGCCACCAACGACGCCAACAACGACAACAACGACAACAACGACAACAATGACAACACCAACAACGACAACAAGCAGAGCGTCCTCCGCTTCCTGTGGCCGCGGCACCTCCACGACGACGCCCTCGGCTCGGGAGGGGGTGCCTCGCTGCCCGTGGCCATGGCCGTCGCCGGCGTGCCCGCGGCGGCCGCCGCCATGGTCTCCCCGCCGCCGCCGCCTCCGGCGGCCCTCGGCCGAGATCGCAGGCGCGCCGCCGGAGCGGCAAAAAACGGCGGCGCCGGCCACGACGGCGGCTACGATGACGACCCCTTTGCCGCCGCCGCCGCCGCCGCAGACGCCGACGCCGACGCCGACGCCGACGCCGACGACGACGCCCGCCCCGTCGCGTCGGTCTTCGACGCCCCCCTGCGCGCCACATTCTTCTCCCGCATGTGCCGCCCGGGAACGGTCTGCGGCCTCGTCTGCGGCGCCATGTACGGCGCCACGGGCGCGCCCCTCGGCCGCTTCATCCTCCCTGTGATGGTGCGCGCCGTGCCTGCGCTCGCCGACTGCGGCGACGTGCCCGCGCGCGTCGTCGAGGCCGCCACCCTCGCCCCGCTCGTGGTCCTGGGCGCCGCCGCCTGCCTCCTGCTGGTCGACCGCATCGGCCGGCGCCCCTGGCTCTTCCTCACGGGCGGCGTCCTGCTCGCCATGAACGCCCTGTGCGGCGCGCTGCTGGCGGCCGGCGAGGCGCGGCGCGCCGAGGTGCTCGCCGGCGGCGGCGGCGCGGCCGCCGCGCGACGATACCACGCCGTCATGTTGTGGATCCCCGTGGCCGCGCTCAGCGCCCTCGCCCTCTTCAACGCCTTTTTTTTCGTCGGGTGGTACCACCTGAGCTTCACCTTGCCGGCCGAGCTGCAGCCGCTGGCCACCCGCGTGCACGCCGTCGCCGCCTCTGTGATCGGGCAGCAGCTGGGCAGCGGGCTGGTCGCGCTCCTGGGCCCGCCCATGCTGTGCGAGCTGCGCGCCACCACTTTCTTCTACATGGCCGGCACGGTGGCGGCGTGCTTGACGCTGGCCGCGTGGCTGGTGCCCGAGCCCAACGGCCTGCCGCTCGAGGAGGTGCAGCTGCGGGCGTTCGGGGCGCACCCGGTTTGGGCGCCTTGCGTGCTGGGGCCCGAGGCGGCGGCGGTGGCGGCGCGGCGCGCGGCCGAGGCGGCGGGGCGCGGGGCGGGCGGGGGGCGGATGGCGAGGCTGTGCGGCGGGGGCGGGGGCGGCGGCGGCGCGTGGCAAGGGGGCCGAGCGGGAGGCAAGGGGGACGGGGGCGGCGGCGGCGGCGGCAATGAGGGCGGAGGTGCGGGCGGTGGCGGCGCGCTCGCGTCGTGGTGGGCGCGCCGGCGCGAGGCGGCCGCGTGGCGCCGCGCCGTGCGCGCGTACCGCCGTCACCAGGGGCCGCCCGCCCCGGCTCCCTCGGCGGCGCCCGGCGTCGCGGGGGCCACGGGCGCCGCCGCTGGCGCCGGGCATCACCCCCACCCCCACGGCCACGTGGCCCGCGGGCCGACGCCGCCGCGCAGAGCCTTCCACGGGGCTGCTGGCGGGCGCGGCGGCGGCAGCAGCGTGGCTAGCCCGTCGGCGGCGGCCGTCGCGCCGAGCCGGCAACAGGGACCCTCGGCCGACGACGACGACGCCCCTGCCAAAGAGCCCTCGCCGCCGCCGCCGCCGCCCGCCTGAGCGAATTCTCTTTTTTTGCTCTTCATTTCGTTTGCGTTTCCGAATGTTTTTTCTCGAATCGTCTTCACTTGCTTAGCTCGTTCATAAACACACGCGCTCCTGCTTTTTCAAATCACTTGATCCTGCCGCTTTGACGGCGTCCTCGCTGCCGCCCCCGCCAATCCGCCGCCGCCCTCCTGCTGCCGCTGCTGCCGATGCGCCGCCCTCGCCCTCTCTGCCCTCGCGTCGTCCAGCCACCTCGCCAGCAGGTCCAGGATGCGCGCCCTGCCCGCGGTCACGTCCGGCGGGTCCGCCTCGTCCGAGAAGAACGTGTCGATGTGGTGCGCGCCGCTGGCGATCGTGAAGGCGTCGAGCAGAGGCGCCGCCGACGACGCTGCCGACGCGCACGCGTCCTCCTCCGCCTTGCGCGGCGGCGGCGGCGGCAGCTCGAGCGGGCTCCCGGGGCGCCACGGGTCGAGCGCGCCCGACGGGAACGTGATTCGCGTGGCCGCGCGCAGGGCCCCCCGCCCGCCGTAGTGCGTGACCGCCCACCCCACGCGCGGTGTCAAGCCGGCCCAGTTGGCGCGGCAGGCGTCGATCGCAGCGCCCAGGTCGAAGGGCTCCGGCCAGTAAAAGTCGCCCCGCGGGTACAGGCCGTCCTTCCCGAAGGGCATGAGCATCTCGCTGCAGTACTGCCAGTCCCACAGGAAGCCATCGAGGGCGGTGGGGTCGTCGCCGCCGCCGAGGAGGCCGCCGGCGTCCGGGTCGGCCGGGGAAGGGGGGGCCGACGACGAGACGCGCGCGCCGCCGCCGCCGCCGCTGCCGCTGCCGCCGCGGCGCGCGGCCAGGGCCAGCGCGCGCGCGTCCTCGGCCGGCAGGAGCCGCCGCGCCGCCGCGAGCATCTGGGCAGACACCCGCGTCGCCGCCGTCGTCGTCGTCGCGGAGGCGGCGCCGGCGGCAGCTCTGGCCCCGGCCCCTCCAAGGAGGGGGTCCTCCCCGCCCGCCGGTTCGTAGCAGTCGACGTCGGCGCCCGTGTAGTTGAAGAAGACGCCCGCCGCGTCCGTCATCGCCTCGAGCAGGCGCCCGGCCGCCCGCTCCTTGGGGCTCGCGAGGGTGCCGCCGCCGCCGCCGTCCCGCCCCTCGCCCTCGCCCTCCCCCTTCTCCTCCTCCGCTTCTTGCTCCCACGCCGCCAGCGACGCGTCCGCCAGCCTGCCGCACGCCGCGCGCACGGGGAAGGCCGGCAGCTCCCCCTGCCCGTTGGTCATGTAGCTCGTCGCGTAGGGAAAGTCGCCCATGGCCAGGTAGTCCCACGCGGAGGACAGCCAGCTGCGCGCGGCCAGGAACCCGGCGCGGTGGGCGAGCAGGGCCGCGCCGGCGCCGTCCGCGTCGCAGAGGCGCATGGCGCGCGCGGCCGCCGCCTGCTTCCTCGCGCGCGAGCGCTTGCCGCCGAGCCCGCCGCCGCTCGACGCAGCCGCCGGGTCGTCTCGCCCCCCGACCCCCTCCGCCTCGTCGTGCCCGGCCAGGTAGGCCAGCGCCCGCCACCCGCTGCGCACGTTGGGCGCGCACGCCGCCGCCGCGCCGCCCGTCGCCGGCGTGGCGTCGGCGGTCACGGCCGCCGCAAACGCGTTTGGCGGGTAAGGGGGGTCCATGCCGACAAAGTTCCAGATGGGCGCGGAGGACGCGACGGCCGCGTCCACGTGCTCCGGGTACTTCATGCGCATCCAGGAGGCGAGCATGCCGCCGTACGACCCGCCAAAGGCCGCGACGGGGGTGTCCGCGGGAATAGAGAGGTCGCGCCGCAGCTCCGAGATCAGCTGCGCGTAGTCGGCCATGGCCTGCGCGGCGGACAGGCGCGACAGGCGCGCGCGGAGGCGGCGGGCCGACCGGCCCGCGGCGACGTCGTCGGTGTCGTCCTCGGCTCGGGCGGCGCCGTCGTTGTTGGGGCCGTCGGCGGCGGTATCGGCGGTATCGGCGGCGTGCGGCGGGGGCGGCGGCGGCGGCCTGGACTGTCCGTAAAACCTGTGCTCGGCAAACACGAGCAGGGCGCCGAAGCGCTCGGCGTTCTCCCACATGAGGCCCGTGTGATTGAGGTACAGCAGGACGTCGGCCTCGTTGCCGCAGTAGAAGAAGATGGGGCCGGCGCTGCCCAGGGGAGCGGGGGCGGCGGCGGCGGCGGCGGCGGCGGCGGCGGCGGCGGCGGCGCCGGGCGGTGGGGTCTGCCCCGACGCCAAGGAGGCCGGCGGCGCCGGCCGCCGCCAGTGCCTGTCGCACACGTAGTAGCGCTGCGAAAAGGTCTCCTCGTCGCCGTCCGCGAAGGCAAAGTGGTCGAGCGTGGCGTTGCGCCAGCGCAGGTCGCACTGCGCGATCAGGTCGGCTGGGTCGGGCGCGCCGCTGCGGCGGCCGCTCCTTGTCGGCGGCGCGGCGGGGGCGACGCTCGGCCCGCGGCCGCCCGCCGCCGACGTCTGGCGCCGCACGGCGCGAAACGGAGCGGCGCCGCTGCGATACGGGCCCATGCGCGGGGCGGCGGGGGTGAGGAGCTGAGCTGCGATCGGCGGTGCTGCGAGGGACAGGAGCGCCAGCAGCAGCGCGAGGGCTGCTGCTGCTGCCGGGCGCGCCATCTCTCTTGGGAGGGTGGTTCAAACAGTGGGGTGATTTTTTGTTTTTCCTTTTGCCTTACACGCTCTTTCGGGTGTTGGGCGGGCGGTAAGGTCGGCGCGGGGGGAGCCTGGTCTGCTGACGTCGAGGGAGGGAGGAGGGGCGGATGGATGGGGAGGGAGAGAGGCGGTCGCAACTGAGTTTTCCTGCAAGAGGGAAAATCGCCATCAGCGCAAACCACCACGCGTACCTCTGATTAGAAGTTACTGATACTATTGATTGAACCAAACCGCATGCATAGGTCGGCATGAGCACGTGAGAACACAGAGCCATCCCCGATGCGGGCGTTCCGCGAAATCCAAAAGTGTCGTGCCGTCCCTCACTCACCCCTCCCCCTCTCCTCTCTTTGCCCCCGAAACGACGCAGTGAGCACGAATACCAGCAGCTCCCCGCCGCTGTGCGAGGAGAGGCGCGCAGGTGAGAACACAGAGCCATAAATGCGCGTCGTCGGCGGCCTCGGCGGCGCGCGCGCGCCGTCGTCGCGCTGGCGGCGCCCGGCGAACGCAATACCCCTCTTTTTGCCGACGCCAACTCAAAAAGCCGACCAACCAAAAAAACAAAACAGACACAGCGCCCTCTCGCGCGTGCGCGCCGGAGCGTCCTCCATGCCCCCGCTCGCCGTCGCGGGCGCCCTCCTGCTCGTGGCGGGCGCCGCCACCTGGGCCGGCGGCGCGCTCGCCGCAAAGGCGGCCACGCGGCAGGTCTTCACCTGGGCGGGCGTGGAGCACGCCTTCATCGACCGCCTGGAGCTGGTGAGTGGTCTAGCGAGTGGGCGCAGGGCCGGGGGAGGCGGGGGTCGCGTCGGTCTTTTTTGTTTTTGGCGGGGCGGAGAAGGGGCGCGAGCGCGTCTTTTTTGCACGCTCTCTGTCGCTCGCTAACCGCTCACAAATAACCCCTAAAAAAACATAACAGGCGGTCGTGGTCGGCTCGGCCGTCCTCATCCCCTGGGTGGTCGGCCTGGCGCTCTACAGCGCGTGGTGGAAGGGGGGCTCGGCCGGGGGCGGGAGCAACAACAACAGCGGCAGCGACGTCGTCGGCGGCGCGGGCGGCGGCGGCGGCGGCGACTCGGGCACCCTGCTGCTCTCCTCGCTGACGGCGCTGGCCGTCTCGACGCTGCTGCTGTCGGCGACCGTCACGTGGACGGCCGACATGGACGCGGCGCGCGACCGCCTCGGCGGAGGGCCGGGGCACAGCGACTCGCCCGGCGGGGGAGGCGGGTGGGGCCCGCCGCACGCCGCGAGAGCGCCCGGCGACGCGGCGGCGGCCTACGCGGCGGCGTATGCGGCAGGCAGCGACCTCGCCCCCCTCCCGTTCTCTGCCCCCGCCGCCCCCCACGGCGCCCCCAACCCCGTCGCGTGCCCTGCCGAGTGCCTCGACATCAGCGCCGTCGTGAAAATATTCAAGCTGCCCCTGCCCCCCTGCTTCTGCGGGCAGCGCTGGCTGCTCGCCGACCTTTATTCTCACATGGACGACGCGCTGCGGGGGCTTGCGGCTGCAGGGAGCGGCGCCGGCGCGTGCTGGTTGGGCAGCGTGGCGCTGCTGCTGTGGGCGTCGGAGGAGCGCGTGCTGGCGGTCGGGGGAACCTTTGGGGGGTGACGGGAGATACGATTGGAAACATAGAGATTGTACGCGTTGAGAGAGACTCGTCGTCGCGCTCGCTGGGTCGAAAAGCGCCCGCATTTGTACAAATCACGAAATTGACTAGAATCACATCAGTCAAGCAACCTAGAGTCACTTTTCCTCGGCCACGCGCTCCAGGGCCGGCTGGGGCGCCGTCCCGGTCAGGCTCATGGCGCGCAGCTCCAGGTCGAGCGTGCCGATGCGCTCGAGCAGGCTCGTCATGTAGCCGCCGCCGCCGTTTGCGCCGCCGCCGCCGCCGCCGACGTTGGCGCCGCCGCCGCTCCCGCTCCCGCTGCAGCCGCGCATGGCGCCGTCGGGCGCCGTCTCTCGCCCGTCTGCCTCGCCGCCGCCGTCGCCGGCCTCCTCGGGGGGGTGCCCCCCCTGCTGCTGGCTGCGGTGCGACACCGACATCGCGCGACAGATGTCGAACCAGGAGCCCGCGCGGGCGGCGCCCGGAGCGCCGGCGGCCTGCCCCAGTGACTGCTGCTGCATCTGCTGCTGCTGCTGCTGGCGAGCGGCGGCGGCGATCGCCGCCGCGGAAATGGCCGGCCCGCCGCCGCCCCCGCTCCAACCTGCCCCGGCCCTGCCCCCACCCCCTCCGCCGCCCGCCTCGACCATCTCGCTCATGCGGCGCAGGTCGAGCTGCGCGCTGCTGACGCCGCGGGCGACGGGCGGCAGGTCGCCGTCTTCGACGATGAAGTCGCGCAGGTCGGCGTACGGGTCGTCGTCGTCCTCGTCCTCGTCGTCGTCGCGCTCGCCGCCGCCGCCGCCGCCGCCCTCCTCCTCCTCGCCTGCGGCGCCCGCCCCTCCGGCCCGCGGCCCGAGCAGCGCCAGCCGCCGCCGCTCCGCCTCCTCCACGAGGATGGCGCGGACGGCCGCGTCGATCTGGCCCGCGCCCGCCGCCCCGGGCGGCAGGGACGGCACGACCGGCAGAGAGCCGCCCGACGGGATGGGGGACAGGCGCGCGGTCGCGGTGCCGGCGGCGGCGGCGGCGGCGGCGGGCCGCGCGGGCGCCCCTGCTGCTGCCGCTGCCGCCCCCGCCGCCGGCCCCGCGCCGCGCCGCCCCTCCGTCGCCGCCGGCGCCGCCAAAATCGAATCCAGGTCGGCCGTGGTCAGGCGGTCGAGCGAGAACGAGCCCCCCGCCCCGGGCGCCTCGGGCGCCGTCGACGAGAACGACTCCTGCTGCCCGCCGGCCGCGTAGGCGCCCGCCAAGTTGGCCGGGCGCGCGCGGACTCCGCCGCCGCCGTGCCCGCCGCCGCCGCCACCGCCGCCGCCGCCGCCGGGCCCTGGCGCCGACAGGTGCGACGGCCCCGCGTGCCCTCCCGCGCGGCCGAGCGGCGGGTCCGGCGCCGAGGCCGCGGGCCGCTCGCCGCCGCCGCCGCCGCCGCCGCCCTGGCGGGCGTAGTCCTCGATCGCCGCCGCCGCCGCCGCCTCGCGCGCGCCGCCGCCGCCCGCGCCGTTGGCGTCGCCGCCGCCGCCGCCGCCGCCGCCGCCGCCCGCTCCCGTGCGGCCCGTCCCGCTCTCCGAGTTGTCGAAGTAGACGGCCGCCGCCATGGCGTGCTGACCGTGCCTCTCCCACGCGGGCGGCAGAGCCGACGCGGGCGGCAGGCCGGCCAGGGGCGACGGGGCGCGCGCGAGCGCCGCGTGGACGGCTTGGTGGCTGTGCTGCGGCGACTGATGCTGCTGCTGCCGCTGCTGCTGCTGCCGCTGCTGCTGCTGCTGCTGCTGCTGCTGCTGCCGCGCCGACGCCAGGCGCGCCAGCGAGGCGGGCCGCTGCCCGTCCCGCGTCGAGCCGTCGCTCCCCCCCAGCAGCGGGTGCTGCCCCGTCCGCTGCCCCTGCTGCCCTTGCTGCTGCTGCTGCTGCTGCTGCTGCTGCTGCTGCTGCTGCTGCCCGCCGGGCGACAGCGCCGCCACCACGCATGGGTCGACGCCCCGCGCCGCCGCCAGCACCATCCGCTCGAGCTCCTGCGGCGCCTGCCTCGGCGCGCCGCGCGCACGCTCCTCGGCCAGCACCGTCCGGTTCATGACCGCGGCGCCCTCGGGCAAGCCCGCGCGGAACCAGGGGTGCGCCTGCGCCTCGCGCAAACCCGCGCGCCGCCGCGGGTCGGTCTGCAGCAGCAGGGTGACCAGGTCGAGGCAATCGCCGGAGACGGACGCGCGCTCCTCCTCCGACAGCGGGCAGAACTCGCCCGCGCCCGCGCGCCGGAAGAGCGCGAGGGCCTGCTGCTGCTCCGGCAAGCTTTCGTCCTCGGGGCCCAGCAGGGGGTGCCGACCAAACAACAGCACGAACAAAACCACCCCGAGCGACCAGGCGTCGGCAGCGCGGCCGTCGTAGGCGGCGCCGGCGAAGTTGTGCATCACCTCTGGCGCGGCGAAAAGCGCCGACCCGCACTGCGACCTCGGGGCCGAGCGCGTCACGTCCTTGGCCAGGGCGAAGCCGCGCAGCTTGACGAGGGGCAGCTGCCCGGGCGACAAGGCCAGGAGCGCGCCGGACAGGCGCACGTCGCGGCTGGCGACTCCCTTCAGGTGGACGAAATCGACCGCCAGCGCCAGCTGCTGAAAGAGAAAGCGCGCGAGCGCCTCCGACACTCGGCCGCCCGCGCCGGCCAGAAAGTCCCGCAGGCTCTCGCCGCCCTCGACGTACTCCATGGCCACGGCCAGGTGCGTGGGCGACAGCCACGCCTCGCGGAACCCGACCACGTGCGGGTGGCCCCCCGCAGACAGGGCCTGGTGCAGCAGCAGCTCTCGGGCGGCGCGCTTGGCGGAGGCCAGCAGCGGCGGGGAAGGAGCGGGGGCGTCGTCGTTTGCGTCTTGGCCGCCCCCGCCGCCGTCGGCGGCCCAGCCGCGGGGCACGAGCTTGACCGCGACGCGCTCGCCCGAGCGGAGGTCGCGCGCGAGGACGAGGCGCGCCGCCGCGCCGTCGTCGGCGGGGCGGGATGGGCCGCCGCCGCCGCCGCCGCCGCCGTCGCGCGACAGCGCGCCGATGGGCTCGAGGTGCGTGCCGAAAAAGGGGTCGAGGAGGTGCTGCAGGGGGTGCTGGTAGTGGGGCCGGTAGCAGGCGGCGCCCGCCGCGCCGCCCGCGACCAGGGGGTGGGGGTTGGCGGCCATCATCATGTTTTTTTAGGGCAGACGATTCGGGTGGCCCGAGGGCTGGGCGGCTCGCTGCTTCGGGCGTCCGGCGTCGGGCGTCGGCGCGCAGGCGCCTTGTCGCCGTTCGAGCCTGTTTCGAGATGACAGAGTGTCCACAATCGTTCGGTCCCCTCGGGTGGTGCAGGTGCGTCTCGAGGATGCACGTCCCGGGGTCACAGCGCGGGTCACGGGCGGCTGCCGATGGATGAGGACTGTCGGCGATTGGGGGAGCCGGGACTTCGTCTTCTCTCTGATGATGCGGTGACGAGCTGACGCGCGCGCGACGCGGTATGAATCCCAACAGGTGGTTCAAGTGATTGTAAGTGAGGCTTCAGGTCAGTGATTGTGATTGTGATTGTCATGGGGGGTTCCTTTCGGCGCGAGGGTCGGGCTGATGTCTCCGAGAGGGAAGGTCCGGGCACCTCCCCCTCGATAAGACTCGGCCTCTCCGTCCCTTCTACCCACACGCAGCGTTTGATCAACCAATACCGACCTCTACCACACCCATCTTTGTGCCGACGCCAAACCAGAAGAGAACGTTCTGCGTCCCCGAACAACAAAGAGCGGAGCATCCCGCTCTTCAAGCGCGCGCCCCTCCTCCTCTTCCCAAGGGGGTTGCGCAGAACATCCGCACAACAACCACAACACGTCATGTTGCTGCAGCCGCCCCTGCTGCAGGCCCTGCGGGGCTCGGGCGGCGTGGCGCTCCAGAGGTGAGGGGGCAAACGGAAGGAGGGAGGGGTTTTTTTTTGTGACCGGGACGCCTCCTTCCTTCGGGGCGCCAGTCGTCCCTTGACGCCAAGGCGGGGACGCAAGATCGCGCTGGGCTCTGGGAGGTCGCGGTCGCCGTCGTGCTCGACGCCTCGACGCTGGGCGGCGTGACAACCCCCCCCGAGGCGGAGAACACACGCAAGCGCCGCCGCCGCCGCCGGCGAGCGCGTCGGGCGTCGGCCGACGTGCGCGCCGTCGGCGCCAAAACGCCCGTGAGCGTGGGGAGAATCCGCTCACCCCAACAACAACCCACCAAACCAAACGCCAAAACGCCAACACGCCAAAACGCCAATAAAAACAGCGCCGCCCGCGCCCTCTCCATGAGCAGCGCCGCCGCGGCCGCCCCCGCCGCCGCCTCCGCCCCCCCTCCCCCACCCGCCCCCCCGCCGGCGCCGGCGCCGCCCGCGCCCCCCGCCCCAGCCAAGACCACCTTTGGCCCGCTGTCCGACGCCGACCGCATCTTCACAAACATCTACGGGCGCCACGACCCCTTCCTCAAGGGCGCGATGCAGCGGGGCGACTGGCACCGCACCAAGGACATCGTGGGAAAGGGCGCCGACTGGATCGTCGACCAGATGAAGAAGAGCGGCCTGCACGGGCGCGGCGGCGCGGGGTTCCCCTCGGGCCTCAAGTGGTCCTTCATGCCGAAAGTGTCCGACGGCCGGCCGTCCTACCTGGTCGTTAACGGGGACGAGAGCGAGCCGGGCACGTGCAAGGACCGGGAGATCATGCGGCACGAGCCGCACAAGCTGGTCGAGGGGTGCCTGATCGCGGGCACGGGCATGCGCGGTGCGTTTCTTGTTTTGTTTTTGCTCTTCTTTTGCGGGCAGGCGGGGGGGGGGCGTCGCGCCCGGCGTCTCTCTCCGTATTCCGTCCGATTCGCTCCGCATCGAGCATTCTCTCCTCACGCCGACGAAACTCGACAACAAAAACAACAACACACACTCCGCGCCAAACAAACACATCACACTCACACGCACGCAACCACAACCAAACGACCAACCAAACAAAACAAAACAAAACAAACCAACAGCCCGCGCCGGCTACATCTACATCCGCGGCGAGTTTGTGGAGGAGCGCCGCGCCGTCATGCGCGCCATCGACGAGGCGTACGCCAAGGGGTTTCTCGGCGCCAACGCCTGCGGATCGGGTAAAGATTTCGACCTGTACGTGCACTACGGAGCCGGCGCCTACATCTGCGGCGAGGAGACGGCGCTGCTCGAGTCGCTCGAGGGCAAGACGGGCAAGCCGCGCCTCAAGCCCCCATTTCCCGCCAACGTGGGACTGTACGGCTGCCCGACGACCGTGACCAACGTCGAGACGGTGGCGGTGTCGCCGACCATCCTGCGGCGCGGTCCCGAGTGGTTCTCGTCGTTCGGTCGCAAGGGAAACGCGGGGACCAAGCTGTTCTGCATCAGTGGGCACGTCAACCGGCCGTGCACGGTCGAGGAGGAGATGGTGAGAGCGGGTTGCGGGTGGGGGGACGAAGGGGGTGGGGGGGCGTTTGGCAGCGGTGTCGCTCGTGCCTCTCGTGCCTCTCGTGTCGCTCGTCCGCGCGTTTGTTTCTTTTTTTTGGCAGCGGCGTCGTTCGTTGTGGTCGGGCCTCCGTCCTTGTTTGACAAACCAACGCTCGAAAATACCAACAAGCCTCAAATTCCACCACACAACCAAACAACCAACCGAACAACCAAAACAGTCCATCCCGCTGCGCGAGCTGATCGACAAGCATTGCGGCGGCGTGCGCGGCGGGTGGGACAACCTGAAAGCGGTGATCCCGGGCGGGTCGAGCGTGCCGATGCTGACCAAGCGCATGTGCGACGACGTGCTCATGGACTTTGACGCGCTCAAGGAGCAGGGGTCGGGCCTGGGGACAGCCGCGGTCATCGTGATGGACAAGTCGACTGGTGCGTGAGCGTTTTTTGTTTTTTTTGTCTTTTTGGTGTTTGTCCCTTTTTTGTTGTTTGGAAGCTTGCGCCTCTCTCTCTTGACGTTTGCGCCGTCCTTTTTTCCTCTCTCTGACAAGTGACTCCGTGCCTTTCGCGCCTCACACGCACCGCGCGACCCCCAATACTCACCGAAACTCAACAACAAACAACAACAAACAAATCATAACAACGCAAAACGCAAAACGCAAGACGTGATCGACGCCATCGCGCGCCTGAGCGCCTTTTACAAGCACGAGTCGTGCGGGCAGTGCACGCCCTGCCGCGAGGGCACGGGCTGGCTGAAAGACGTGATGGCGCGCATGGTCGAGGGGGACGCGCGCGTGGAGGAGATCGACGCGCTGTGGGAGATCACCAAGCAGATCGAGGGGTGAGTCGTTCCCTCTTTGTTTCGCCGTCTTTCGTCTGTCGCGTCTTTCGTCTGTCGTTCCGGCGGCACGCTTTTCGACAGTCGGTTGTCCTTTGCGCCGGTATTTGGTGACGATGCACGACGCGCCCATCCGAGGCACGAGCATGTGTGTCCCACATGCTCCAATGATTACATTCCACCGTCCGAACTCACAACAAGCACCAAACAAAACAACGACCACAAAAAAACGACCACAAAAAAACGACCACAAAAAAACGACCACAAAAAAACGAAAATCGCCCCTTGTCGCCGCAGCCACACGATCTGCGCGCTGGGCGACGCGGCCGCGTGGCCCGTGCAGGGCCTGATCCGGCACTTCAGGCACGAGATGGAGGACCGCATCCGGCAGGCAGGCACGCCCATGCCCGAGAGGATCACGGCGTGAACGGCGGGTGGAGAACATTGTTTTGTTGGTCGTTCCTTGTCGGGGGGGCCAGAGGCGCTTTGCCTTTCGTGGTCTGCCCTCATCGCCTGAGAGATCCCAGGAGAACGAACCCAGTGCAACATTGCGCCTGGCCCGTTTGTCGCCGCTCTAGGCGCTCGCCGATGTAACACCGATACCCCTCCCTTACAGAGCCGCACTGGAGCTAGAGACTGAAAGATGGAGAGAGCAAGAGCGAGAGCGCGACCACGCACGAGCTTCGGCGGAGCTCACGACGACGCGCGGTCGTCGCCATCCCTTATTATCCTGCGGCGCCGTGGTTGCCCGAGCCACCACATCCGTAGTCTAGCCGACTTGATTGCTCACATCGCATCAACATCCACAACGCCCGCCATCGAATTCCCTCCTAGCTAGCGTCAAAAAGAGAGAGAGGCCGAGTCCTTCTGTTCCGAGAGCCGCGGAGGACCCGACAAGCCACGATGGCGACGCGCCGCCCGTCGGAGGACGACGACGTGGGGCCCGCCGCAGGTGAGGGCGATGCGTCGCCCCGCCGCCGCGACGAGCACAAGGCGTCCAAGGCCGCCTTCGCGCGAGCATCGGACGACGGCGCCGCCGCCGACGCCGCCACCACCCGCCGCCCGACCGACGTCGCAAGCGCCGCCGCCGCCGCCGCCGACGCCGCCGAGCCGCCGCCGCCCTCGACGCCCTCGCCCGCCGCCTCTGCCGCCGCCCCCGCCGCCCCCGCCGACCGCGAGCAGCAGCAGCAGCCGCGCCAGAAGCGCCCCTCCCGAACCCCCGCCGCCCCGGCCGCCGCGGGACGCCGCCCGACCCCCCTTTCCTTCCTGGCCCCCCCCCTCCTGGCCCTCTGCCTGCTCGCCGCCGCCGCTGCCGCCGCCGCCGCCGCCGCCGCCGCCCTGCTCGTCGCCTTGCCCTGGGAGCCCCGCGGAACGGAGGCTGGCGGCGTGGATTTTGGCTTCGAGCGCGACCACGACGACGGGGGCGCCCACTTTGGCGCGCGGCTCGACCACCCGCAGTGGCTGCGTGAGGTGGCGACGTTCCCGGCGGAGGACGGCACGCCGCTCGAGGCGTGGGTCTACATGCCGCGGGCGTCGGAGGGAGCGGCGGCGGCGGCGGCGGCGGCGGCGGCGGCGGGGGCGGCGGCGGGGGCCAACGGGATTGGCGGAGGCGGCAAGAAGGGGGGCAGGGGCGCCGCCGCCGCTGGCCGCGCCGCGGCGTCCCCCCCTCCCTCCCTGCTGGCGCCGCCGAGCCCGCCCCCGCCCGTCATCGTCATCGCGCAGGGCCTCGGCGCGCAGAAGGACGTCGGGCTGAGCGCCTACGCCGAGGCATTCGCCGCCGCCGGGTTTGCGGCCGTCGCCTTTGACTATCGCGGGTTCGGCGGCAGCGGGGGGGAGCCGCGCCGGGTGGTGGACCCGCGGCGGCACGTGAGCGACTGGGCGCGCGCGGTCGCGTACGTCTCGTCCGGGCAGCTGGGGCGCAACGCCAACCTGACGCGGCACTACCGCGGGAGCGACGCGAAAGGAGCGGCGGCGGACGGCGGCCGGCCGCCGCCGTCGCCGCCGCTGGTCGACGGCGCGCGCATCGGCCTCTGGGGCATGAGCTACGCCGGCGGGCACGTGCTGGTCACCGCCGCCACGAAAGGCATCGGGCACGACACGGGCGGCAGCGTCCGCGCCGTCGTGTCCAACGAGCCCTTCCTGACGACGCGCACGGCGCTCGCGACCGCCCCCCTGTGGGAGCGGGGCCCGGGGCGCGTGCTGCGCCTCGCGCTGGCCGCCGCCTCCGACCTCCTGCGCGCGGCCCTGGGTATGCCCGCCGTCTACGTGCGCCTGGCCGCCCCCCAGTCGGACGCGCGCGCGCTCGCCATCCTGCAGCTGCTCGACAGCGACCTGACCGCGCAGCGCGAAATGTCGGCCGCCTTGGTGGCGCAGCAGGCGCGCTCCGACGCGCTCGCTCAGGGGCTTGGGATTGCGGCCGCCGACGCGGCCGCGGACGCCGCGTCGGAGCGCGTGCGCGCCGGCGAGCACCGGCCGCGGCGCCAGGGCGGATGGAAGAACGTCATCGCCGCACGCTTTTTGGCGGCTATGATTGGCTACGAGCCGATCGAGCGCCTCGGCGACGTGCGCGTGCCCGTGTTTTTGCGCGTGGCCACGAAGGACCACATCTGCCCGCCCGAGGTGGCCGAGGCGGCCGTGCGGCGGTTCGGCGGGCCTGTCCAGGTGCACCGGGCGGCCGTTTCACACATCGAGGCGCTGGCCGAGGGCGCCAAGGCCGGGCAGCTCGCGCCCGTGCTCGACTTTTACCGGCGGCATTTGGTGGCGGCGGCGGCGCCGGAGGCGGAGTTAGACGCGGAGTATTAGGGGTCACGGGGCGGGACGGGACTGATTCTGGTCGAGAGGGCGATTCGAACGGACCAGAGCGCACTTGCGCGCATTTGATTTTGGGGAGGGGGTGGGGGGCGCATTTCGTTCAGCGAGCGCGCGCGCCCCGTCGCCGCCGACACGCTGCCGAAACGCCCCCTGATTCAATTTTCACCACCTCTCTCGGCCCGCCCGCACGCACTTACACACAAACGCAATCGAGACATAGCACGCATATATTCGCATCCGAGAGAGAGAGAGAGAGAGAGTAAACTGCAGCACACGAACCATCACCCGGCCTCCGACGTGCGCGGTTGGCGGCGCCGTCGCTCGTTGACGGGGCGAGAACGAGAGCGGCGGGGTCGGCCTCGGCGGCGGCGGCGCCCGCGGCGGCGGCGGCCCCGGCGGCTTCTCGGGCGGCGGCGTCTTGGGGTTTGGCCTCGTACGCGCGCAGACCCAAGCAACACCATTTCGTCGTTTTGACCGCATCAATCTAGACCTGACGCGCGCTTTGCGCGTCTTGCTCACTGGCCTCGAGGACGTTCATAACGGCGGGCGAGTTTGTGACAAAACTGTTGTCCGGGCCAACAACCGCCGGGTTTCCCACCCGCGGCGTTGGTCAGCACACGTCCCCTTCGACGTCGGATCCATCCACACCAGTACGCATAAGCGACCATTGGCGGGCAAACGACGGGGAGGAAACGCCGCATCGGCAATGGCGGCCGGCGGCGGCGGGCGTGGAGCGGCGGCGGCGGCGGCACCAGGAGCGGGCAAGCGGCGGCGGCGGCAGCGGCGACTCTTGCTTTTGGTGCTGCTAGCCCTGGCGGCCGCGCCGTCCGCCGCGGCGTCGGGCGACAGTGTCCAGTACACGGCCCTGGCCGACGCCTACTACGAGGGGCGCGTCCTGGTCGCATCAACCGGCTCTCTCGTCGCGCCCACGGCCAAGCTCGCGCGGGCGGCTGCGCGGCGCGGCGGCGGGCGCGCGGCCTTCCCCCCCTTCCAGTCGGCCGAGGAGTGCCGCCAGGCGTGCGCGGCGCTGGCCGGGTGCAACGCGTTTAGGTTCTGCGCGCGCGCCGGCGAGGGGTGCGCGGCGGCCGGGGCCGGGGCCGCGGACGACTGCGCCCGGTGGTGGTCCGAGCAGCAGCGGCTGGCGCTCCCGCCGCCCTTTCAGCAGGCGCCGCCGTCTGCCTTCAAAGCGACGGCGGCCGGCCTGCTGCTGCAGCTGCCGGTCCGGGCGCTGGGCCCCTTTGGCGGCGACGCTTGGAAGTGCGTCGGCGGCGGCGGCGGCGGGGCCGGTGCGCCCGCCCCCTCCCGCTGGCCATTCGGCACGTGCACCCTGCTGCGCGTCGACGACCCGCGAAAGCCGCCCGTCACCTCCTCCTCCTCCTCGTCATCGGGCTGGCGCAGCGGCACGGTGGTCCTGCCCGACGCGTGCCTGGAAAAGAGCACGGGACAGCCCGTGCCCCCGAGCGCCGACGCGTGCCGCGCCTGCCTGTCGGCCGCCGCCGTCGACGGCCGGCGGGGGCCCGGCCCGTCCCCGGACATCTGCGCTTCGTGTTCAGCGTCGGCGTTGGCCACAGGGGAGGACCGCGTGAGCGTGAGCGGGAGCGGGGGCGGCGACCCGGTCGTCGAGGGCCGCCGCGCGCCTGTTTACGCCGCAATGGCCGGCGCGGCGGCTGCGGCCGCCAGAGGCAAGGCCGCCGCCACCGTGCTCCTGGGCCGCCAGCCGGCGTGCGTGTCCTCCTGCGCGGCCGCGGGCAGCGGCGCAGACCGCGACGCGGCGTGGAAGTGCCCCGGGTGCGTCCTGTCGCGCTCGCCCTGCGCCAAGTGCTTCAGCGACCGCGCGCACGACGCCGCGCTCAGCGCGGCCTTCGGCGGCGCGCCGCCGCAGTCGGCGGCGTCGGCGGCCGCGGCGCCCGCGCGGTACGACGCCGGCGCCTGCGTCTCTTGCGTGCAGGACGCGGAAGAGGTAGGGGGCGGCGGCGGAACGGGCCGCGCCGACCTCTTGTTTGGCGGGTGCGTGGCCTGCGCCGCCAGCGGCGGCACCAACCGGTGCGCGCGCTGCCTGGCGTCGGCGTCCGCGGCCGCGTCGGGGCAGCAGCCGTGGTGGTGGCCCGCCGCCCGCCGCTCCCGCGACCGCACGCCCTGCGACGTGTGCGACGCGAGCGCGGCGCCCGGCGACGACGCGGCCTTTGACGCCTGCGTCGCCTGCTTTAGGGACGGGGCCTACAGGGGCGGGCAGGACTGCCTCCGCTGCGCCCTGCTGCAAGACTCGAAATCGTCGCTCCGATGCTACAGCTGCGTCGCGCGCGCCCGATTCAACGACCCGCGGCAGCGCGGCTGCAGCGACTGCATGGATTATTTTGTCGGCGGCAAGGAGCGCGAGCGCTGCCTCGCGTGCGTGGAGGACGCGGGCGTGGTCGGCGCGGCCAAGGCGGCGTGCGCACTGTGCGTTTCGGACGTGGTGATCGACCCGGGCAAGGCGGGCGCGTCGGACGCGCGGCGAGCGGCGGTCGGCGACCGGGGGCAATGCCTGGCCTGCCTGAACCGAGCGCGGGGGAGCCTGCCGGCGACGGCGACGCTGGACGACTGGCGCGCGCGATGCGTGACGCCGGCGGGGTGACTTTTTTTGGACGCCGGCGCAGCGTGTTTTTGTTGTCTGTGAAACGATCGACTGGTCAGTTTTTACACGAACAAAAGCACGCATGAAGAGGAGGAGAACCCGAGGTCTCGCGCCGCTGCGCCCTCGGCCGAGTCTGTCGTCGACTCAACCACCGGCGGCGCTGAGAAGGAGAGAGAATGACAAACACAGGCACGCGCCGCCGTGCGAGCGGCGCGGGCGTCGTGTTGCGAGGGAGCAGGGGGCTTTGGGAAACCCGCAGAAACAAACGACAAAACGAAACGACGCAGTGACCCAGGGTATGCGATGGTGGTTGGCTAGTTTGGTTTGGGAGGAGGGGGCGGAGGGGGCGGGCGGCGAATAAAATGAGGAGCAGATGAGGGA
>Ga0105055_10000689_pt1 | contig 53997 bp, 45 predicted proteins | sample BON03_FD_78090 | JGI IMG/M metagenome (GOLD analysis project Ga0105055, IMG submission 78090) | Freshwater microbial communities from Lake Bonney liftoff mats and glacier meltwater in Antarctica - BON-03 | ecosystem: Environmental > Aquatic > Freshwater > Ice > Glacier meltwater | place: Lake... | reverse complement strand
TTATGCCAGAATGATTTAAATAATAATATAAAATATTTTTATTTTATTATAACTTCCTCCCTTACACCGTTGATTGCAGATTTTTACGACCCATCAGAGACTTTTCGAATAGGGTCTAGCTAATTGAAAATCAGCAACACGAATCAGCGGATCTACCCGATAGAGCTCGTAGAGAAATGCCAGAATCTCATCAAACTGGCCATTCAGCGATATATTATAGCCGATGGTAGAGTGCAACTTGAACGCACGGGGACCCCCTTTTGCATAAATAGGGTCTTCGGACGGCATCTGCCCGATATTTGAAATGCGCACATCGAGCCGATCTTCCAAGCCATAGAAAAAGTTAATGTTAACCGCACGCTGTTCGCGGTTGAAGAGCCTTAGTTTAATCTGTTCGACCAGGAGTTTAGCTTCTTCGACTTCAGCGCTCAGATCCTTAGCATTTTTGGCGTTTTGATCAATCGTGCGGATACGTGAATTCAGGTCGGCCTCTTTAGCCGACAATTCCATGTTAGCACCTCCACGTAGAAAGAGGGCGACTGCACAAATGAGGATAATAGCCGCGCAGATCACTGCGAGGGGGTAATCCTTCAGGGTGCGGGTAAATTTCTTCCCTGATTTCATGATTCGTCTCCCTCCTGAGTCTTTTTCGGCGCAGCTTCTTTCGCCGGTGTCAGAGTAATCGCGAGTCGATATGGGAAGATGCCGGTCTTCTCATCACGTCCCTGCAAGGATTCATTGATAGCGAGCTCAAAGCCTACAACCTTCAGCAGGTCCGCCTCTTCAAGAATCTTTTTAAAGCCTTCGATGACTGTCAGGTTTTTGGCGTCTCCAGAAATATTGATACTGTAGATAACTACATCCTTGCCACTCTGCTTGACGATCGACTCGTCAAGAGAAATGGAATTGAAAATCAAATCCTCGGGTTTAATGACCGACAAGTCATAGAGGAATTCGTGTGCCAGCAGTGGCGAACTGAAAAAATTCTCAACTTCGACAATATATTGAGCCGAAGCACGAAACAACTCGCTCAACTTAAGGTTCTCAGTATCATCCGCATCGGCTACGCGAATCTGCTGCTCCATGGTAGTAATCGTCTGGCCAAGGGAATACGAGCGATACTCACGCTGCATAAGGAAAAATGCAATGCACAGGGCGATTGTCACGGCGATGAAATTAATAATGAAGCCCGTCCGAACTACCTTAATATCTGGCAATTCAGATTGATTAACAAAATTGGGCCGCCAAAAAGGCTGCATCTCTTTTTTGCGTTTACTCACTTTCGCCTTCCTCTCTTAAATGAAATTCTCCCATCAAGCTAAACAAGCCCATCCAACGGGAACCTAAATTGGAGACTTCAACTCCTTCTCCGAGCTTAATCTTTAGACTCTCCAACCATTTCTCTAGATTGGGCTGCATGATCTCTAGCCCGAGCGAATCGGAGACAGTCTTGGAAACCCACCCCAAATTCTTTGGCAGGACGCTAATGAATACACTATCGATAGTGAGACCTGTCTGCACTTCGTAGAACCCAGTCGAGGCTTGGAGCTCCTTAGTCATACGGCGCAGAAGTTTCGGCCCCATCTCAGCAAAGTCGAACGTGTTAGAAAAAAAGAGTTTTCTGGCGGAGGCCTCGTCTTTTAGGCCCAGTTCTCGCTGAAGCAGCGGATAGATACTATCGAGACCGAAAGGAACTGGTCGTGCGACATCGACTTGGCCTTGATTGAGAATAAAGATATTAGCACTCTTTGAAGTCAGCTCGAAGCAGAGGATTGGCGACTTCATTTCGTTGAAATGAGCATAATCACTCACGCCGCCCAAAGTCGTGACGGTCGACAGCTCTAAACGTTCAGGATATATGCCACATTTCAGCAAGCGGTTTTGCTCGGCTTTAAAAGAATCGATAGGCGCACCGCAAAAGACCAGATGTTTACTCAGGCTGGATTCCAATTCGATATCACAACCGTCTCGCGCGTCGAGGATTGATACGCTGTTCACATCTGGATCGACATTAAACTCGGACTTCAGGATTTCTGTGAGGAATTTTAAATCCTTCGCCTTATTAACCGATTCCGCTTCGTAGTATCGAACAAAACGACCTTCCGGATAGACGCCCGTACGGGATACAAAATATGCGCTACCTTTAAAATCCACCAATTGCTCAAAGAATTCGCGAATTTCTTCGGAGCTATCTTCAGAGCCCAGCGGATACTCAGCTAGTTCTTCGATAACCATCGGTATTTTATAACCAGAGGTTCTCGCGGCCAAAATCGAGAACTCCGAGATATCGACAAACAGGCCTTTAGTTTTAGGGTTAAGCATACGTAAACTTCGCAGTATAATTTAATCGCACTGGTCTATAGAGTCAGCACCTTGGTAGGGATGTTAAGGTAGATAGAATGATAACTACGCACAATCAAAAACTTTGCCCGAAGAAAAGAGGTGAGCAAGTATAAAAGCCTCACTAATACTGCCCAAAACTCTTAATAAAAATATATTTACAAATGCCCTGCGTAATCCCCTAGGCGAAGAGAAGACAATGCCCTAACTAATAAATGAGTACTAATACGTAGATTACTTATTAGAGTAGAAATCGTCGATCTTCTGCGCCACATCACGGTAGGAGATATCCGCACCATAGAGCGTTTTGAACTCAACCATCGCTTTGTCCATATCGCCCTGCTTCTCGTAAGCGGAACCGAGTTCATAAAGGACATCCTTTTTCTGGTCGGTCATACTGGTGATTTCAGACTTCGCAGTCGTGAGTTGTTCGGCGGCAAGATCGTGGAAGCCCTTAGCTAGATATGCCTTACCGAGAAGGATGAGCGCACCCACGCGCACCTTGGGACTTCGCTGAGCCATTTGAAGCTCTTTAATTGCCTTATCGGTTTCACCGTCTTCAAAATACAGCTCCCCCAGCTCGTAGCGGTAACTGTATTCGTTGGGATAACGCTGAACAAGATCCTCACACTGCTTTAGGCGGAAGGCGCGCTCCTCGGTGCGCAGCTTGTCAAGCTTGGCCTTGGCGGCAGAGTCTTCAGGACTCGCTTCCAAGCGTTCCTCGATCTCAGCAATCGCTTGCTGCATCTTCTCACGCTTCAGCGTACCGACTAGGCGCTCCAAATTGACGTCAGCACGGCCAGCTTCGAGCTGACGAGCCTTACCGACCCACTCTAAGGCACTATCATAATCTCCGAGCTTGCGATAGTTCGTCGCAAGCTCTCGATAGAAATTCATATTATCAGGCGTTTCGGCCACGCTCTTTTTAGCCTCTTCGATCTGAGCGCGGAGACCTGATTCGCCCGTCTTAGCGCGACTGGCCTGCTCAAGTTTTTGAGACTCTCCTTCATCCTTAAGTTTATCACGGAAGCTCTCATCTTCCTCCCATCTGCCCTTTTCCATCGTCTGTTCGACCGATGCTTTCTTAATGAGTGCCTGCACTTCATCGTCAACTGGATTGGCGCGATAAGCGGCGTCACCAATACGGATGGCTTCTTCACTATTCCCCGTTTTAATATAAACGGACATTAACGCCTTAATGTTCTCCGTATTCGCAGGCTCGAGTTTACGCACCTGCTCATAGGCAAATACGGCAGTTGAATCGAGTTCCAACGCCTCGGCGGCGGCTCCAAGCATCTTGTGACCTGTGATGTTCTCGGGGTTGGCATTGAGCATATGCTCTGCAGACTCCATCGCCTTCTGAGGATCTTTCTTAATCTTCGACTCACTCCCCATCGAGAAAGGAATACTTGTTACTTTAGAAAGTAGTCCGCCTAAGCCCTTTGTCTTCCCTTTAGTCGCACGCTGCTGCGCTTGGCGCAGAATTTTGCGCGCATCCAAGCAAGCTGGGTTACGGCTGACAATATTAGTCAAAATATCTACTGCATAGCTTGGATTTTTATCAACCGCTTTGCGTGCATTTTCAATCTGCTTTTGTAGACGTGTATCGAGATCTTTGAGGGCAACTTCTTCCATGATGTATAAAGCATTAATAGCTGGGCAGTAAGTGGCAAGGGGTCAACTATCAATTATGTACAAATCCTCGTGCGCGGCGCTTTCAAGACTTTTAATTGCTTCCATGACCTGATCCTCTTGTTTGCCCTCAACGAGAAGGCGCAGTTTAGGCTCCGTGCCCGAGTAACGAACCAGCACTCGCCCTGCTTCGCCAAAATTCCTTTCAACTGCTTTGATGGTAGCCTGAAGAGTATCCAATCCCTCCAGCGGGGATTTTTGTGAAACACGCAAATTCAGAGTGCTCTGAGGAAAAAGAACGACCTCTTTACGCAATTCAGAGAGTTTTTTGCCCGACTCGAGCATCAATTCGATCACTTTAATGGCTGCCAATAGTCCGTCTCCCGTCGTCGCAAAATCTGAAAAAATGATGTGCCCCGAGGATTCACCGCCAATGTTTGCACCCAACTCTCGCATGCGAGTGGCCACATTGCGATCACCGACATCCACCCGCTCGACCCGGGCACCCACAGCCTGAAGTGCAAAGTCTAGGCCGAGATTGCTGTGAATCGTCGATACCAGCGTACCCGCCTTCAGTTTACCAGACTGCATGGCATAGCGACCAAACAGCGCAAGGAGGACATCTCCCTCCACAATCGTGCCAGTTTCATCGCAAACCACTAAACGGTCACCGTCTCCATCGTGAGCAATACCAATATTCGCCTTTTGTCCGACAACAGCCTGGGCGAGTTGAGCGGGACATTCACTACCCACGCCGTCATTGATATTCACACCATCCGGCTTATCTCCGATCAGGTGCAATGTAGCGCCCCACCGTCGAAAGACCGCAGGCGTGGTCTCTACAGTCGCTCCATTGGCCAGATCCAGTACGATATGCCAATCACACAAACAATGCTGATCCATCAAAGAGCGCAGATAATTAACGTAAAAACCAGATGCATCCAGTGGATACGATTTTGGAGCGGGTAATTGTTGAGGAGCGGCTGGCTCCTGGTCCAGAAGTGTCTCGATTAAGAGTTCTTGCGCATCGTCTAATTTGCACGCGAGGTGATCAAATAACTTGATACCATTATCGCAGGCCGGATTGTGCGAGGCCGTGACTGCGATACCGAGATCAGCTTGCTGGTCGAGAACGGCCTTGGCCACCGCGGGTGTCGGGACAACATTGGCGTTATGCACATAGACCTCGTGTCGATTAAGCCCAGCGATCAAAGCATTACTAAGAATAATGCCACTCGAACGTGTATCACGCCCGATCACAAGATAGAGAGGCTTCCCTGGTCGAGTCTGCTTGAGGTAATTGCCCAGAGCACACCCAAGACGATAAGCAAACTCGGGACACATCACTGGCTCACCAAAGCGCCCTCTTATTCCGTCAGTTCCAAAGTATTTAGCCATAAATTTGATCGTTTATATTTTAGCGTAAAATGATTGAGCCCGTGCCAACCACTGACCAGCTTGGCCGGATTCGACCACCTCTCGCGCCTGAGCGACGCCGATTTTCAAATCGTCTGCTTTACCGGCGATCCATAGCGCCGCCCCCGCATTCAGCAAGATGCTATCGACCAAACCTTGCGGAATCTCACAAGGGGAAGCGGTGAAGATCGCATGCAAGGTCTTAATATTCGCGGCCACGTCGCCGCCTTTCAAAGCGCGGTGGCGGCAAGAAGCCAAACCGGCCTCTTTGAGGCTCAATTCACCACGACGCGCTTTAAATCGTCCGAAACCAGCTACATGATTGCGCCCCACACAGCTGAGTTCGTCTAGCGCCAGCCCCGTCTCTGGGGTGCAGTGAGCGACTAGGCCCGCATCTAAACCAATTGCATCCAGCGCATCGGCAATCGGTTCGACCCAACACTCAGCAAAGACCCCCATTAGCTGAAAGGCCGGTCGACCGGGATTGATCAGCGGCCCGAGTAAATTAAAAACCGAACGGCGCCCCTCCCCTGCCAGCGCTTTACGCACAGGCATAATCTCCTTAAAAGCGGGATGAAACTCTGGAGCAAAAAAGAAGCAAAAATTCAATTCTTCCAACGAGCGGCGCAATACCTCATGCGGTGCATCCAGTCGAATGCCCAGCGCTTCGATTAGATCCGCGCTTCCGCACTTGGATGTAATCGATCGGTTCCCATGCTTAAAGACTGGAACCCCCGAGGCTGCTACGATGAATGAAACTGCGGTAGAGATATTAAAAGTGCGCGAACCATCGCCCCCCGTGCCGCAGACATCGATTGCACGCGAAGCCCATGCCTCAACACCAGGATCCAGCGCGAGCGCACGAAAGGTCGCCGCAAAAGCAGCTACTTCGGTCGCAGTTTCGCCTTTATCTGAGAGAGCGATCAAAAAGTCGTGCTTTGCTGCGAGCACTACCATTGGCGAAGCCAACAAAGTCGCCGCATAGCTCGCTTGCTCAGAGTCGAGGTCTTGCCCGCTAAGAAGAGTGTATGTAAGTTGTTTAATTTCTAGCATTCAGATGAATTACAAGCAAAGCCTTCAGCGACCCTGCACAAGCATAAACCGCGAGTCACCAGCAAGAGTCCTCTCGAAAATGACAACTTTTGCGACTTTCCATCAGGCAGGCATTCGCTAGCTTACCCTCAATGACTTGCCGACTTTGCCTCTACACTCTATGCTTCGTGTTGTTTACCGGTGCATCTCTAGCGAACGAAACTGAGAAACCGATCAGCCAAACGGCAGAAAGCACTCAGACAGCTAACTTAAGCTACACCGATGCCATCATACTGGGAGTCGTCGAAGGGATCACCGAATATCTACCCGTATCTTCCACCGGGCACCTGATATTGACGAATGCGATTCTAGGCTTAGACGCCGACACCCCGATCCGCGACAAAAATGGCGCATTCATCCTCGTGGATGACGACGAAACTGAAGGCGTTCGCCCTTATACGATCGGTGAGGCGGCTTACGCCTATGTTATTGTGATACAGGCGGGTGCAATCGCTGCGGTCGTCCTGCTCTATTGGCAGACAATCCTTGAGATTTTGCTTGGCTGCCTCGGGAAAAATCCGAGGGGGCGGAAACTAGCGATCAATTTAATCTGCGCCTTTATTCCCGCAGCAATCGCAGGGCTGCTGCTCAACGATTGGATCGAAAGTGCTCTAGGAAATAATATTAAAGCAGTGGCTGGAGCGCTCGTTGTGGGTGCGGTGGTGATGCTGGTCGTAGAAAAGTGGCGTAAGCATGGGCAAAAAGGTGCGATCGACCCCGAAGACGGCCGTGGGATCCACGATCTCTCGATTCGCCAATCAGTCATGATCGGCCTCTTCCAATGCTTCGCCATGTGGCCAGGCACCAGCCGATCCATGGCCACCATCGTAGGCGGCTATCTGGCCGGACTTTCACCGAAGCATGCCGCCGAATTCAGCTTTTTGCTGGGACTGATCACACTCAGTGCCGCTTCTGGCTACAAGATGCTGAGTGACGGCTCAAAGATGGTCAGCGCACTTGAGCTCGGCCCCGTGCTGGTCGGATGTTTGGTCGCATTCGTTTCAGCGGCACTCGCTGTCAAGTGGCTGGTTAGTTACCTCAGCAAGCACGGCCTCGCCCTATTCGCATGGTATCGCATCGCACTGGCAATCGCTGTATTCATGGTGCTGGGTAGATAAAAGAGGCCATTAATTTGCGAAACTAGTGTTCTGCAAATAAAAAAAGATTTAAACAAGGACGTTTCTGGGGTGTAGCCGAATTCGTGAGAATTTGGAAGTTCGACACTGTTCAGCGGATACGACCAAAGTCTCACGACTTCGGCTACGAGAAAAGACTTATTTGCTCACTCACTAGGCTTTTGGCTTAAGTTCAGGCTCAACATCACCCGCCAACTCTTCTTCAAGCTCTTCTTCCTTGTGGATGTAGTAGTCTTGATAAGCTTTATCCGAGTAATTCGAGTAGTAGTAACTGGATAGCGAAGTCGTAATGTTATTGAGGATCGCGCCAAATACTGGGGTGTTGGACTCCCATAAACGGCGAACATTCACTACCGCGGTCTTGCGTTTCACAGTGTTGAACTTGATCACGTAAAGAATGCCATCTACCAGCGGCAGCAGATTGAGCGCATCACTGACCGCTGCGAGTGGTGGCGAATCGATCACAATCCGGTCATAGCGATCACGCAAATCGGAAATCATAGCTTCAAACTGAGCGCTATTGAGCACTTGTGTCGGATTCTTCGACTTACCACCAGTAGGCAGCACATCTAAGTTGGGATAAACTTCCTTGATGATCACTTCATCCAAACTAACGCCCTTTTCGATATAATCCAATAGACCAAACTCATTCTCGAGTTGAAGCGAGCGAGCTACATTCGGCAAACGCAAGTCACAATCGAGCAGCAGCGTTTTCTCACCATGGTTAGCGAACGTGAGCGAGAGGTTTGAGCTCACGAACGACTTGCCCTCCCCTGGAACCGTACTGGTGGTGAGGATGATTTTCGCATTCTTACTCTCATCGTTGAGCTTAAGTGCAGAGTGAATCGAGCGGAAAGTCTCAGTAACATGACGATCCACATTGGAAGCCACCGCCTGTGCCTTTGTATTACTATCGAGTTTCTTGATACGTGGAATGAGCCCCAGCATGGGAAGGCCGATTGTGCCTTCGATATCAAATGCACTTTTCACACGGTCATCCAGAAATGCGACTGCAAAGATGAGCCCCATTCCGACAGCAATGCCTCCAAAGAAGCCAGCGGCCAGATTCATAACAACATTCGGTGAAGAAGGTTGGTCTTCGGGCGGGGGGAAAGCCTCATCCACAATACGCGCATTCGGATTTTTGAGGTTCACCAGCGTCTTCTCAGTCGTCATGCGCGAGTTGAGCACCTGAAAGAAATTTTGCTGTACTTCTAAATCGCGCAAGAGGGAATTATATTCGATACGCGTTTTACCTAAATCAATCAGCTCTGTTTCCTTCTCGGCCAGTCGCTGACTGGCCATCTCGAAATTACTCTTCGCTTCTGAATAAGCTGCGTAGATTTTATCGACCGAATTCTGAACGGCAGTCTGTAATTCGAGTTCAGCCTCTTGCAGGGTCTGCAAAAGCTGGATCATCACGGGGTGCTTTTCACGGTAACGTTTGCTCAAAGAAGAAATACTGATACGAGTGCCAGAAATGCGCTCGAGAAGAGATGAAACACGCGATTGTTCCGCGACAAACGAAAGCGCCCACAGATTCCTAGCTTCGCGACGATAAGTTTCAACCAAGTTCCACTTGGTTTCCAACTGATCATAGGTATTCTTATTAGCCAGCTTGATCTCATTTAAGGCTGCGAGCTGTGCCCCAGCAATGTTCTCATTACTCTGCACGGAAAACGCATTATTCTGCTCTCGATATTCAGCAAGCTTGAGTTCTAATTCTTCAACCCGTTCTTTTTGCTGATCGGCTCGAATGCGTAAATCTTCGACGTTCTTCATCGAGTCGTCGATATTTAGCTTCAAATTGTAATCGATGAATTCTTTGGCAAATAAGTTGGCCACCTCAGCGGCAACAATAGGATCTGGGTGGGAGTAAGCCACATTGATCATCAAGCTCATGCGCTGGGGAATAATTTTGCGATTTCGCCCCAAAATTTCCAATGGAGTCAACGGGCCACTTAAACTGAGCGCATCGGTATAGGGAGCCATAAAACGCTCGCGCATCTCATCCTGCAAACGCTGCTCCACACCTTTAATGATGGAACCACTCTGAATAATGCTGATCTGCGTGTTTAAGTCCTCCGCGCTCCGGATTTGCGTGGGATCCATTTCACCTGTCGATCCTAAAGCAGACGGATCGTCGCGGTAGAGCTGCACTTGCGCTGCCGCAGTGTAAACCTTGGTTTTATTGAAAGTATAGAGAATCGACCCTGAAAAGATAATGAAAAACGCAACGATCAAATACCAGATACGCTCACGAAACATCAAGAAGTAGTCCTTAAAAGAACGCTGAGGACCGCCGCCGCCGCCTTCACCATAGCCGCCGCCACCATAGCCGCCATAGCCGTAGCCACCGCCGCCGCCGCCATAGCCGTAGCCGTAGCCTCCGCCATAGCCATATCCACCACCGTAGCCGCCCGCATTGGGGTCAGCGCCGCCTCTTACATAATCGTTCTTCATATTTTAGAATAAAAGGGGGTTAGATCACACGTTCTGGCACCCAGATAGTGTCACCTTCTTTGAGAATAATGTCTTTGGAGTTCGGGTCTTGAATAATCCGGCTAAAGTTAACCTCCATCTGCCGCGCACGTCCATCATCGTCCACGCGCTTAATAGTAATTTTCTTAGGGTTACCTAAGCGACTGACTCCACGGACACCAGCGATCGCTTCTGTCAGGGTCAAATCCCGATCTGGTGGAATCTCCACGACCCCGGGACTATTTACAGAACCCAAGATGCGCACCACCTTCGGCGAAAATTGAACCACTAGCACAGAAATCTGCGGGTCCACCAAGTAATCGCGGTTATACAGATCCGTGATTAAAGACTGAGCTTCCCCTACGGTCATACCCGCCACCTTGACCTTACCAATCAACGCAAGGGCGACGGAGCCATCCCCTTCAACTCGAACACTTTTGTTAAGATCATCCTCCTGATAGACTTCCACTGAAATCACATCGGACGGTTTGAGAATGTAATTCTCGCCAACGACAATCCCGTAACCCCCACCACTGGAAGAGCCTGAACCAGAGCTATAGGACGAACTATCGCCTCCGCCGCCCCCCTCACCGCCGCCAGATTCCTGAGCGTGTAAGAGCGAACTTAAAAAGAAAAAACAAAGTGTGGTAAGTAGAGATAACTGCTTCATAAAGTAAAAAATGCCTCACGCATGAGGCATTTTGACCCGTAATAATGGGGATAGTTGCAATGAAATTAGTAGCGAAGCGTCGCAGTCAAATCGATCGTATGATTCTCGTAGCTGCGATTCGCCTGGTTCGAGTTATTCTCAGAATACGTGTAGCCAGTGCTAAAGCGCCAGAATTGATTCGGCGAATAAGAAAGGCGCAGGCCTGTGTTATACTGATCGTCCTCACGCCCTGTATTTGTGTAGTCTCGCAGGGTGTAGCCGAAATTAGCACTCGCTGCTAAATAGCTATTGATGGAGTAGCTGCCACTCAGATTAATCGAAGAATTCTCGGTCGACTCGCCTTCGCCGCCGACTCCAAAGTCACGTGAAAGTCCCAGACGCACCGTCAACTTAGGCGTCGCCGACCAAGCTAGGTCGGCATCGAGGCCTAGCATGCCAGAGTCGTCGCGATCAGTAGAACCCGGTGCGCCGACGAATACGCCATTCAAATCCGTAAGGCTGGTAACCGAATCATCGCTGCTGCGCGTCCGATAGCCTACTTTAAAAAAGCCTGAAAGTTTCGGGAGGAGGTTACCACGCGCACCCACATTAAAGAAATGAGATTCTTGTTCGTAATCACCAGTAAAACGCTGGGTGGCAATACCGACTGGAAAGATTGGACTCAGGGTCTCTTCAACATCTGTGTTGCTGTAGGTATAACCAAGGCTCAAATCAACCTTTGGCGTCAGTTCGTAAAAAACATCGAGCGGGAAACTGGTCGTCTCACGATCTGCAAAAATATCATCGAAGGTCTGATACTGTTTGTCCGTATAGCGAACTCCGGCACCGAAGCTAAACTTGGGGGAAACCCGATACTCCGCGTTGAGATTCGCACCATAGGTATCGAATTCGATCAAATCGTTGATCACGTTGTTATCACCGCTGCTAGTCTTATTCTCATCAAAAGAGACAGAACCGCTCAAATCGAGACGGCTGCTTTTATAAGAGCCAATTGCTTTAATGTGGAACAACTCAGTATCCAACTGATCATTGTCTTCGTAGCGAATGATATCGTAGCGAGTGATAATACTGAGATCCGCATTGGAGACACCACGCCCGACATTGATTTCGAAGCCGGGGGACAGCGTCCAAGTCAGGTCATCCACTTCATTATCCTCATCGCGGAAAATATTGGACTCCCAGCGCAGGCTGGATGAACCGTTAAAAAAGATATCTGTATTATCACCGATTGAAACTAGCGGTGCTGCGCTAGCACTAGTCTGCAGAAACAGACCAGTCGTGACCAAGGATAAGAGGTAAATTTGTTTGTTTTTCATAGACAGAAACAAGTAAGTTTTATGAGATAAAAGACTAAAAAGGACGAGAGTTAAAGAAAAAATCGCACCTGAGTTCATTACCTTAGGTAGCCCCCCACAGAACTGCAATACGAAAGTCTGCTTTATTTTAGCTTGGCGCGAGCCTCTATTTGCATAAGAAATCACATCACAGCACCCCAAAGAGAAATCACATTACTCATGAATCGGCAACGAACTATACGCAATCCAATAACTCGCGAAAAGCCCATCCTACTAGGCTACGTCGTGCAACGAAAAGGAATCGATGGACGGATGGAAATCTCTGTTCGATGGGGGCGCTTGGTCGGCACCTTTCTGCTCCTGATCGTATTAGGCTGGTTTGCGATGGCCGGTGCTTTGTATTTTCACTTCAAATACAACAAGGAATTTGATGAAGTCTCCTACACTAGGATGCTCACCCTGCTGCCCTTTGGCCTAGCGGAGCACCGCGTGGAGATGGGCAACTATCACATCGAACGTGGCCTGGCAGAAATCAAAGAAGGCAATTACCGAGACGCCCTGCGCCTCTTGCGCCTCGGCGTGGCCAGAGCGCCCGCCAACTTAGAAGGCCGCCGCGTGCTAGCCGAATTCTACGAAATCGCCCTCAAGCGTCACGACATTGCGGCCGACCAGCTCCTAAAAGGCCTAGAAGAAGGAGGGATCGAAGATCTAGATTACCTCAAGCAAACCCTGCGCGTTTTACTTCGCTATCAGATGGACGAGGAAATCCAGAATCTAGCCGACAAATATCTACCCGAAGAGCCGGACCTCACGGATATCAATCGCACGCTGGCCTTTGGCGCGGCCAACGCCAACTACCTACGCGGCAACTATGACCGTGCTGACGACTATCTAATCACCTATAAATTGCTCGAATCCCTCGAAGGGGTTTTGCTCTCCGCTCAGATCAGCTGGGATCGCGGCAATAAAATTGCTGCGATTACTAAAATGGAGCAGTCTATCCGTAGATTCCCCAATTCCGAACCCTTACTCATGCAACTGAGCCGCTATCACCGCGAGCTGGGGGAAATCGACCAGGCACGCCGCTACGCGATCCTTCGCAACGTGAGTGATCCACTGAGCGCGGCACCGCGCCTCGAACTACTCTACATCTACAACAAGTCGGGGGATACGGAACGTGAGCAGCGTGAGACACAGCGCATGCTCCAGCAGTTTCGCAAAGACGAGCCAGCACTGCAGGCGCTGGCCAACTTTGCAGCGGACACAGGCAACATCGACCTAGCTCGTCGCACTTATGAGGAAGCCCTCGAAAACGAATTCAGCATCGACGCATTTGCGCTATTGCTCATCGAATCTCATCTAGTGAGCAAAGACTACCAAGGTGCTCTCAATTTCGCTGAAGAGCTAATCAAGGAAAAGCCTGACTGGCTTTCAGATCGTGCGGCCATTTTCAACAGCTTGCGCGCGGTCGCTTCCTACGGCATCAACCGCCCTGACTTGGGAGAAATCTATTTACAGACCTTCCTCGACGAGGCGGCGAACCAACCACAGACCTACCTCGCAGTCGCTCGCCGATTTACTAATATTGATCGTTACCCACAGGCGCGAAAAATACTGATGCTTGCTTACCAAAAAGCACCGACGAATCAAAAAATACTCTCTGAACTCATCCGAACGGAGCTTGTCTTGGGCAATACCGAGAACTTAAATCGCCTGCTTTCACGACTCTTACAAATGCGTCGCCCACAAATGGATCTACTCCTCGAAGCTTATCACAAACTAGGCAGCGACCGCTTCATTTTCACCCCTGACCGCCAGAGCCTACTGCTGCAACTCAGCGCGATCTTACGCGAGAACTCGCAAACGCTGCTGGAACGGGAAGGCTAAGCGTTCACCTTCAACTCGACCGTCGTTGCGATGACACGGCGGTCATCGACATCGTCCACTGTGATATCAAGCCCGTAGCAACTGAGCCGCTCGCCGCGCTCGGGTATACGCCCCAGCTCGCCAGTGATCAGTCCACCGAAGGTCGAGACCTCTTCGTTATCGATTTCGATCTCTAACTCTTCCTCGATATCGTGAATGGGAGTCAATCCTGAGATGCGAAAACGGCAGCCGTCGCCTAGCCTCACGATCTGCTCTTCCTCACTATCGAATTCGTCCTGAATTTCACCGACGAGTTCTTCCAAGATACTCTCAAGCGTGATCACACCGACGATACCACCAAACTCATCGACAGCCAAGGCCATATGAAACTTCGCACGGAGCATTCGTTCTAGCGCTTCCTCCAACGGCGTCTCTAGGGGAAAGACCGCCACATTGCGCTTAAGTTTCATCAGGTCGATCTCAGAGACCGGCTCACGCCAACGGAAAATGTCTTTTATATGAATTATGCCCAGGCACTCGTCAAGGTCACCACGACATAGCGGAAAACGTGTGTGCCCAGCTGCCTTCATCGCCTCCAGATTGGTTTTAATATCCAAATCCAGATCACAGATCACCACTTGGCTGCGGGGCAATAAAATATCCTGCACCACTAGCTCCTGCATTTGCAGGGTGCGGTTGACAATCTTCCTGATCACTCCCGAGAGCTGGCTACTATCCTCCCCCATCGCACGGATTTGCACATCTAGATCCAGCGGATTCAGCTCGTCATCCACATTCACGCCGAGACGCTTGAAGAGAGCCTTCTTTAATGTGCGAAAAAACAGCATAACCGGGAAGGTCAGAAACTGAAAGCCCAGCAAAACACGATAGGAACGACGGATTGCCTTGGACGGATCGCGCATTGCCAAGCCACGCGGAAAAATTTCTGCAAAAAAGAAGTGCACCGACACGGCCAGCGTAAATGAGACAAGCACCACAATCCAGCGATCCGGCGCTGCTTTCATTTGAAAGAGAGCGAAGAAATCACTCACCAGCGGCATCAGCAAGAGCCCCACCGCCACGGTGCAAAGCGTTTTACTGAAACGCACCACGCGCCCCGTCTGATCACTATTATCGATCAATCGAGCCACCCCAGGCAGTTGCATCAGCTCATGCAGCTGTTCTTCACTTGGCTTGCGATAGCGAAACTTAACAAGGCTAATTTCGCACATAACGAGAAAGGCATGCAACACGAGCATGAGTCCCACCGAGGCCAAAGAAATTAAAAAACTTATCCAAGCGTCAACCATAACTAATCAAGCCCTCCAACTGTTTCAGCGACTTCACGGGCGAGCTGGAGTAGGCGCAGGTTCTCAGACTCTGTCCCTATCGTAATCCGGACATACGCCGCCATCCCGTAAGGAGCTAGCGGCCGCACAATAATACCCCGCGGCTGGAGCGCCTGAAAAAATGCGCCTCCGTCGCCTACATTCGAGAGCACAAAGTTAGCCTGCCCACCTAGGGTCGGATAGCCGAGCGCCTCTAGGCCTTCGACTAGTTGCTGACGCCCGGCCTCATTGGCCAAGCGGCACATATCGACAAACTCGTGATCACGCAGCGCGGCAGTCGCCGCAGCCTGTGCGACCGAATTTACGTTAAACGGCTGTCGCACACGATGTAATAACTGGATCAACTCAGGATCGCCGTAACCATAACCGACACGCAAACCACCCAAGCCATAAATTTTGGAAAAGGTGCGCATGCAAAAAACCTTCCGCCCAGCAGAGATTTGAGCACACAGATCCGGCGCGGCTTTCAGATATTCTGCATAGGCCTCGTCTAGGCATAGAATCACATGCTCTGGCAAGGACTCGGCCAGCTCAATCAGCTCGGCTTCCGTATTGGCCACACCCGTCGGATTGTTCGGGCTGACGACAAACAGCAGGCGAGTCTTGTCCGTGACAGCCGCGCGCATCGCTTTCAGGTCGTGCCCAAAATTCGCCATCGGCACCTCCACTGGGGTCGCGCCGAAAAGCTTCGTCACTAACTTATAAACGATAAAGGCCTGATCCCCCATCACCGCCTCAAGACCCGGGCGCAGAAACGCATGCCCCAGCAGCTCGATAATTTCGTTAGAGCCGTTGCCGACAATAATCGCATTTTCACCCACACCGCGTGCTTGAGCGATCGCCTTGCGCAGCTTGCAACAGTTTCCATCCGGATAGAGGTGCGCACTCTTCAGCGAAGCCTCTGCGGCCACCATCCCCTTTGGTGAGGCTCCAAACGGATTCTCATTCGAGGCGAGTTTAGCAATCTGGGTAGGATCTAGTCCATACTCCTGAGCGACATACTCAATAGGTTTTCCGGCCTCATAGACCGGTTGTTCATGCACACCAGCATTCGCGATTTCTGCGTATTTCATTAGTAATCAGCTTTGAACTTGCCTCTCCGATTCCCGATTGCAACAAAACAAACATTAAGAACCCATGAAGATTTTACTCACTGGCGCCTCAGGACTCCTCGGCCATGCTTACGCGCAGGCCGCCGTCCGCCGCGGTCATTCCGTCACCGCACTTTATAATACGAATCGCCCGATTGCCAACGGCCTCGCACGGTCGATCCAGCTCGACGCCGCCGAACCGAATGCGCTCACCGGCCTGTGCCTCCAACACTGGCCAGACGTCATCGTAAACTGCGCTGCCATTTCCAATCCCACATCGGTCGACGCCAACCCCCAGCTAGCGGAAAAGATCAACGTCGCCCTGCCCCGCCTGCTGGCACAACTCTCGACTCACCTCGGTGCCCGCCTACTCCATGTCTCCACCGACATGGTCTTCGACGGGCACTCAGTGGAGCCCTACCGCTCGACCGACATGCCCTACCCGACCAATCTCTACGGCCAGACCAAGCTGATGGCCGAGCGCGAGGTGCTAGAGCACAACCCCGAAGATCCCGTCGTGCTGCGCATCCCCATACTGATGGGTAACAGCCCCAGCGGCCAGCGCAGTCTACACGAAAAACTACTCGCCGCGATCCACGCCGGTCAGCGCCCCAAGCTCTTCTGCGACGAGATGCGCCAACCTTGCTCTTCCTCCAACGTCGCCGAAGTGCTACTCGAACTGACCGAACGCCGCGATCTCCACGGCATTTTCCACTGGGCAGGCAGCGAGACCCTCAGCCGCTTCGAGATGGGTCAGCGCATCTTAAAACACTTCGGCCTGCCGCTCGACGCCGTCAAGTCCGCCTGCCTAAGTGACGACCCCGCACATGCGGGACGCCCATCCAACCTAACCTTCAACCTGCACCCCATCGTCTCCAAACTCAAAACAAAACCAGTCGACTTCGAGGCGCAACTCGAAGAGCTCACCCGCGTCGAACCGCTCAACGCCTAATGCCCCGTCTATCAAAGCAGCGTCCGTGGCGTGCTCGCTTGCGAGCGACTACGTTGCCTCCTGTCCGACCCAAGCGCTCGCAAGCGAGCACGCCACAATAATTACTAATGTTGATCGCCCTGCCCAACGCCTTCGGTGACGCCGCGACTAATATGGCGATCGACGCCGCCCTACTCGAAAGCATTCCCGCAGGCCTCGCCGCCTTTCGCCACTACGCCTGGCTGGAACCCGCCGCCACATTCGGCTATGCGCAACGCTACGAAGACGTAGTGTGCGAGCTTGCTCGCACACTACGAGAATCAGGCCAGCCTCAGGCGCGAGCAAGCTCGCACACCACGTATTGTCGTCGCCTCACTGGCGGCGGCATCGTCGATCATCGCAACGACTGGACCTACGCACTCGTCATCCACAGCTCACTCCCCTGCGCTGCGACTCCCGCGACGGAGCTCTACCAACAAATCCACCTCGCCATTCGCCTCGCCCTAAAAGAAATGGGCATCGAGAGCCGCCTCGCCCCCTGCCCTCGCCACTGCGACGAGCCCCCAAAAGCCAGCGACGCACCCAGCCAATGCTTCGTCACACCAGCGGCCAACGACGTGCTGCGCCCCGACGGTCAAAAAATCGCCGGTGCCGCCATGAAACGCTCGCGCCAGGGTCTGCTCATACAAGGCTCAATAGACCGCGACGCACTGCCCGAAGACTTCGACTTCGCCACCTTCCAAAAGCGCCTGCTCGCGCAAGTTGCCAGCGCGCTCAATCTGCCAATCGGCGAACTGGAAGACATCCGCCCCCTCTTCAATAGCGAGCGCATCGAGCGCGAAAAGCAACGCTTTGACAGTAAAGAATGGAATCAACGAAGGTGATCTCACATTCCGACTGCTGCTCTGACGTCTCCTTTCAAAAATAATTCACTTCCTTTAGTAAATCTACAAAGTTACGAACGAGCCGCGCTTGTGTATTTTTCCTCCAAACTGCCGACAGACTTATTTTTAAATCATCTCCAGTCTCCTCTAAAGGTAGCAGCACGATATGCGGGTAGGTGATGGCGAAACGTGGAAAAACCAACGATACGCCATAATTCCCCGAAACCATTGTCATGAGCAAATCCGGGGAAACGATCCATTTGATCGGAGTATGACGAATCTTACGTAACGAGAAAAGACCCCGAGTCGCCCGAGTATGCATATCTCTCATGTCATTATCTCCCACACAAAGAATGTCCTCAGAGCAAAGATCTTTGAGTGACACCGAAGAGCGCTGGGCTAATGGATGATGTTTACTCAGAGCGACATGCACGACTGACTCAGCCACCGTTTCCGTCTCAAATTCATCTGCAATATTACCCTGCAGCTCAAAAGAGAAGCCCAATTGGACCGTCCCAGCCTGGAGCTCGGTCAATAAATCTCGATGCCCGAGATCGTGCAAACTCACTTGAACTCGGGGGTATTCAATTTTGAACTGCGACAAGGCATCTGCCAGCAAAGCGACCGACATACTCCCCATTCCTGCAATGTGTAAATGCCCACGTAGCCCCGCAGCCGCACTCTGCGTCAACTCTGCCGCAATTTCCACTCGCTCCAAAATTTCACGCGCCTCTTCCAGTAAAACCGTGCCCGCATCCGTCAACTTAGTGCCACCGGTATTTCGATCAAATAAACGCGCCCCGATCCTCTCCTCCAAATCCTTGATTTGACGGCTCAACGCAGGCTGAGCCACATGCAAACGTTCGGCCGCTTGACGGAAATTAAGAGTTTCGGCAACAGCCACAAAATACTTCAAATGACGCAATTCCACCCTGCCGTTGATACCTTTTAGATATCAGACTACAAGCAACAAAGTTATATCATAATACCCCGAATGAGTCTATATTAGAAGGCTTCACACGAAAAGCCGATCGAGCACCGCATGGGGTGCTCATTTTTATTTATGAAAAACCATTCGAATACACTCACCAATAGCCTGAAGGTCAGCCTAGCTCTGCTGGCACTCGCATTTGTTAGCGCTTGCAACAAAGATGAGGCGGCTGGCTCGGGCAGCGCTCAAGCAAGTCCTCAGGCGATGCCAGTCAAGGTGATGACGGTCAAAACGGAAGCGGTGACCTTGCACCGCGAATTACCAGGCCGCACCTCTCCGTTTCGCGTCGCTCAGGTTCGCGCTCGGGTCAACGGCATCATTGAAAAGCGCCTATTCGAAGAAGGTTCCGAGGTAAAGGCCGGCGAGTTACTCTTTGAAATCGACCCCGCACCCTACCAAGCGCTACTCGACTCAGCTAAAGCTAACCTCGCTCGGGCTCAAGCGAGTTATGAAGCCTCCCAGTTAGAGGCAGATCGTTTCAAAAAACTGGTAGAGACCAATGCCATCTCGCAACAAAACTACGACGACGCCATCGCCTCTGCCTTATCGCTCAAGGCTCAAATTGCCGCCGCTCAAGCCGCAGTCGACGCCGCCCAAATCAACCTCGACTACACTAAGGTGACCGCACCGATCAGCGGGCGAATTGGTAGGGCTGAAGTAACAGAAGGTGCCTACGTGCAGCAAGCGACCGCCACACTGCTCGGAACGATTCAACAAATCGATCCACTCTATGTGGACCTGAGTGAGTCTGCCGAAGAAGTGCTTCGATTGAAATCTTCTATAGAATCAGGCACATTAGATCGCAGCGGCAACGGCAGCGCCGAAGTCCAAATCATTCTCAACGACGGCAGTCTCCTGTCACAAACGGGCTCACTCCAGTTTTCAGATATCACTGTCAACACCTCGACCGGCACCGTGATGCTGCGCGCCATCGTGCCGAACTCCGACAGTAACTTACTGCCTGGCATGTTCGTCCACGCTCGTATCGTAGAAGGCACCGATCCTAATGCGATCCTGGTGCCACAATCACTGGTCAGCCGCAACAGCCGCGGTGAACCGATCGTCGTCCTGATCAACGCAGAGAATATAGTTGAGCAGCGCACGATCGAAACCAAACGAACTGTCGGCGACGCATGGCTCGTCACCAAGGGACTCAAAGTCGGCGAGCGTCTATTGGCCAATAATCTACAAAAAGTCCGCCCCGGCATGTCAGTCAAAGTCGAAACAGCCGAACAAGCTGCAGAATAGAGCCTGCACTAGAATCCTTAGATTCCTCACTTTAAGACAACTTTATCATGGCACGTTTTTTCATCGACCGACCCGTTTTTGCATGGGTGATTGCCATCATTATTATGGTGGCGGGCATACTATCTATCAACTCACTCCCGATTGCCCAATATCCAAGTATCGCGCCTCCCGCGATCAGCATACAAGGCAACTACCCAGGTGCATCCGCCAAAACGCTGGAAGACACCGTCACTCAAGTGATCGAGCAAAACATGAGCGGTCTCGACCATCTGCGCAACATCGAGTCGTCCAGCGACTCGACGGGTGGCTTTGAAGTGACCTTGACGTTTAACGCCGAGGCGGACCCCGACATTGCCCAAGTGCAAGTGCAGAATAAACTCTCCTTGGCCACGCCACTGCTCCCGCAAGAGGTGCAACAGCTCGGCCTACGAGTGACCAAATCAGTGCGTAATTTCTTACTGGTGGTCGGCTTTCGCTCCAGTGACGGCAGCCTAAGTGCTTCTGATATTGGCGACTACGTCATCAGTAATATCAAGGAACCTCTAAGTCGGGTGCAAGGCGTCGGCGAAATTCAGGCCTTCGGCACACAATACGCCATGCGCATCTGGCTCAATCCGGACAAGCTCAACAACTACAGCCTGATGCCCTCCGATGTCGCAGCCGCGATCCGAGTGCAAAATGCTCAAGTTTCGGCCGGTGAACTGGGAGCCAGCCCATCCGTCGAGGGGCAGATGCTGAACGCCACCATCACCGCACAGACACGTCTTGAAACTCCCGAGCAATTCGAGAACATTCTCCTGCGCGTCAATCCGGATGGCTCGCAAATTCGTGTCCGCGATGTCGCCCGCGTCGAAATCGGCAGCGAAAATTACGTCACCGAAGCGCGCTTTAATCAAGCGCCCGCCTCGGGGATGGCGATCCGCCCCGCAACAGGTGCCAACGCGCTGGAAGCGGTCGATGCAATCAAGGCCAAGATCGCCGAACTGCAGCCCTTCTTCCCCGCAGGACTAGAAGTCGTCTACCCGCTCGACACCACACCCTTCGTCCGTATCTCCATCCAGGAAGTGGTCAAGACGCTGATCGAAGCCGTGGTATTAGTCTTTCTGGTGATGTACCTCTTCCTGCAGAATTTCCGAGCCACGCTCATTCCGACCATTGCTGTGCCGGTGGTACTGCTGGGCACTTTTGGAGTGATGGCAGCCGCGGGCTTTAGTATCAACACCCTGACATTGTTCGGGGTCGTGCTGGCGATCGGTCTCTTGGTGGACGATGCCATCGTGGTGGTCGAAAACGTCGAACGTGTGATGAGCGAGGAAGGTTTGTCGCCCAAGGAAGCAACGAAAAAGTCGATGGATCAAATCACTAGTGCCTTGGTTGGCATCGGTCTGGTGCTCTCCGCCGTATTCATTCCAATGGCCTTCTTCGGCGGCTCGACGGGGGTCATTTATCGCCAATTCTCGATCACCATCGTCTCGGCCATGGCCTTGTCGGTGTTCATTGCGATCGTGCTCACTCCGGCACTTTGCGCCACCATGCTCAAACCAGTCAAGGCGGGACACCACCATGAAAAGCGCGGTTTTTTCGGCTGGTTCAACCGCACGTTTAACCGCAATGCAGACCGCTACCGCAGCACGCTCGACTACCTGATTCACCATAAAGTGAAGGCCTTCTTCATCTATGGGCTCATCGTGGTCGCCTTGGTCTTCATCTATAAGTCTGTGCCCACTGGCTTCCTGCCCGAAGAGGATCAAGGCATTCTCTTTGCCCAAGCACAGTTGCCGCCAGGGTCCACACGCGAGCAAACTCTGGAAGTGCTCAAAAAAATGGAAGACTACTTCCTGGTGAACGAAAAGGAAAATGTCGACGGCATGTTTGGGGTCACTGGCTTTAGCTTTTCCGGTCGCGGCCAAAATCAGGCCTTCGCCTTCGTCCGACTCAAGGACTGGGATAAGCGCACACGCCCCGACCAAACGGTATTTGCTGTTCAAGGACGCGCCATGCAGCACTTCATGCAGTTTGACGATGCCTTTGCGTTCGCATTCGCCCCGCCAGCTGTGCTGGAATTAGGCTCGGCGACTGGTTTCGATCTACGACTGACCGACAACGCCGCACTAGGACACGAGGCACTCATGAATGCCCGCAACCAAATGCTCGGCTTAGCCGCTCAAAACCCGAAACTGCGCAATGTGCGCCCCAACGGTCTGAGCGACACCCCGCAGTTCAAAATCGACATCGATCAAGAAAAGGCCTCCGCCTTGGGCATCTCTATTGCGGATATTAATAACACTCTCTCGGCAGCGTGGGGCTCCTCGTATGTAAATGACTTCATCAACCGCGGTCGAGTGAAACGTGTCTACATTCAAGCAGACGCCCCCTTCCGCATGCAGCCAGAAGACTTCAATAGCTGGTATGTCCGCAACAACCAAGGCCAGATGGTTCCATTTAGCGCATTCTCCAGCACTCATTGGACATTGGGCTCACCGAAGCTAGAGCGCTTTAACGGTATCTCCTCGGTCTCCATTGCCGGGGAACCCGCCGGAAAAGTCAGCTCGGGTGAAGCCATGGGAATCATCGAAGACCTGATGGGGCAACTGCCCGCAGGCATCGGCCTAAAATGGGCGGGCCTCTCCTATGAAGAGCGCCTCTCCGGTTCGCAGGCCCCGCTGCTGTATAGTATTTCCCTGTTGGTCGTCTTTCTTTGCCTAGCCGCACTTTATGAAAGTTGGTCCGTGCCCGCCTCCGTCATCCTGATCGTGCCGCTCGGTGTGCTCGGCACCTTGCTGGCCGCCATGCTGCGAGGCATGCCCAACGACGTTTACTTCCAGGTCGGCCTGCTCACCATCGTGGGGCTCTCCTGTAAAAATGCGATTCTGATCGTCGAGTTTGCTAAGGAAGCTTACGACCAAGGCATGGGCCTGTTTGAAGCGACTGCTCACGCCGCTCGCCTGCGTCTGCGACCGATTCTGATGACCTCGCTCGCCTTCGGTTTCGGCGTTCTGCCACTGGCCATCGGCTCAGGCGCGGGCTCAGGCAGTCAAAATGCAATTGGCACGGCTGTCATCGGCGGCACCATTACTTCCACTTTTTTAGGTGTTCTTTTCGTCCCGATCTTCTTCGTCATCATTGTGAAAATTTTCCGAGTTAAACCAAAGGTTAACTCAGCATCCAAATCCTGATATGTTAAAAACTATTTATCCGGCTCTCGGACTCGTTCTGCTCTCCGGCTGCTCCATGGCACCGGACTATCAACGTCCCGCACCGCCTGTTGCGGAGACCTATCTGGGTGACCTGGCAGCGACAACAGCCAGCAGTCAGCACGCGCCCCACTGGCAAGAGTTCTACCAGGAACCCGAACTGCAAGCGTTGATCGAACTGGCGCTCGCCAACAATCGTGACCTGCGCGTCAGCGAACTCACGACCGAGCAACTGCGCGCCTATTTCCGCATACAGCGCTCCGCTCTGCTGCCCAATATCGATGGCGCTGCCAATGGCTCTCGCCAACGCACACCAGCCGATCTCAGTTCTAGCGGCCAATCCACAATTAGCAGTCGCTACCAAGTGGGCCTACAAATGCCTGCCTACGAACTCGATTTTTTCGGTCGAGTGCAGAGCTTGAGAGATGAGGCCTTACAACAGTATCTAGCCACTGAAACCGCTCAAGCCAGCGTAGAGATCAGCCTGATCGCGGCCGTCGCCAACCAATACCACATCTTGATCGCGCTGCGCGAGCAACGCAGGCTCGCAGCCGAAGCGATGGACGCGGCCCAAAAGGCCTACAACATCAATGAGGACAGCTTTAATGGCGGCGTCGGCACAGAACTCGACCTCCGCACAGCGGAAGCCCAGCTCCAAGCCTATCGTGCCAGTGAGCTCGCCTTTCTAGAGCAAGTGCGCCAGGCGGAAAACCGCCTGACCGAACTCGTCGGCACTGTCTTGCCCGCAGATCACACTTCTGGCTCGATTCTGGCAAATTGCAGCCAGCCCGCCACACTGCCGGTGGGCTTACCTTCCGAACTACTGATGCGCCGTCCCGACATCCGTGCTGCAGAGCACGTGTTGCAAGCCGCCAATGCGAAAATCGGTGCCGCCCGAGCTGCATTTTTCCCCTCGGTCAAGCTGACTGCTTTTGGGGGCATGGCCAGCAGTGAACTGTCTGGCCTCTTCGACGGCGGCTCTGCCGCGTGGAGTTTCGCCCCACAAGTCACCGTGCCCATTTTTGCCGGCGGACGTAATAAGGCGAACCTCCAAGTCGCCGAGTTGCAGAAACAAATCGAAATCGCGAATTACGAAAAATCCATCCAAAGCGCATTTCGAGAAGTGGCCGACGCACTTGCCGTGCGCCTCACCATTAATCAAAGAATCGATGCCCAAACCGCCCGCGTCGAGGCAGCCCGTCGTCGTAACGAGCTCAGTGACCAACGTTTCAACGCAGGCGTCGATAGCTACCTACCTGTGCTACTCGCACAACAGGAACTGTTCGCTGCCCAGCAAGACCTCGTTCGCGCCCACTTAGATCGTTTAACTAATCAATCGGCTCTCTTCGCCGCCCTCGGCGGCGGCTGGGAAGAGTGATTCGTAGGGGCGCGACTTGTGAGTAAACGCTCATTTCAGACCCACTCAAACTCCCTCACCTTAATGTCCTTTGCGTTCTCCGCGCACTCCCCGCTACGCTTTGCACCCTACTTTCGGATTTGATAGTCCGTTTTATCAGCGATGAGTTTTTGGATACCTTCAAAGGCGGTGTTCACTTCCTTATCCTTCAAGGTGCGATCGGCGGCACGAAAACTCATGGTCACCGCGAGGCTCTTTTTGCCTTCGGGCAAACCCTCCCCTTGATAGAGGTCAAAGATCCGCACGCTTTCGCAGTCAAAACCTTGGGTGGCTTTCTTGGCGAACTTGGCGACTTCCTTTTCGACATCACCAGCAAGCACGGATTGATCGACGATCAGCGCAAGATCCTTGGACGAAGCGGGCTGATTGCTGACGCCGGTATGGCGACCGCACTTTGCTTTGCGCTCGAAGAATTTCGGTGTCATCAGGATCGAACCTGCGATGACGGGTGTCTTAATGTCCCAGCGTTCTTGCAAGGTCGCTACATTGAGCAGACCGGCAGTGGCTTGGAAGCCCATCTTGGCAAAGTCGCCCGCCTCGGCGGAGTGACCGGGTTGCCAGAGATTGCACGCTTCGATCGGCAGGAAGTTCAACTTGCTCGCGGCGGTGCCGGCGATTTCTAGGATTTCACCGGCGAGGGTGCGCGCGGTGTAGAAATCGGCTACTTCGCGCTGACGCCATTCGCGGCTGATTTGGTCGGCAACGATGACAAAGCTGACGGAAACGAGTTCAACCATTTCGCCCTTCACTTCGCGGTAAACGTGGCCGCGCTCGAAGAAGCGTGTCGCGCCCGTCGCGCGTGCGGCGTTGAGCTTGAGCACGTCGAGGAGCCCAGGGATGAGCGACGGGCGCAGGTGGCTTTGGTCGCTTTGCAGTGGGTTGCCTAAGGCAAGCACCTTGTGGCTCGCATCGCCGAAGAAGAACTTGGTCTCTTCGGGATCGCGGAGCGAATAAAGGAAGGCTTCGTCAAAGTTTTGACCAGTCAAGTAATTGGCCACGGCTTCGTTGACGGTGTAGATGCGGTGATCCTGGGTGCTGATACCACGTGCGACGACTTCGGACTCGGGAATGCGATCGGTGCCATAGACACGGATGAACTCTTCGACCAAATCGACATCGCGCTGCAGATCCTGACGGTAGGAGGGAATGGACACTTCCCAACGAGCGGAGCCGTCGGAGTCGTCATGAATGGCAACCTCAAGTCCGAGCGACTCGAGCACGTTTTGAATTTCTTCGTCGCTTACATCGAAACCGATGAACTTACGTACGCGGTCAGGGAACAAGGCGACTTCGGTGATCGTGGGTGGCTCGGTGCCCTCCTCGATCAGGTTGCCATCGACGCTGCCGCCTGCGACTTCAAGAATCAGATCGACGGCGCGAAGCGATGCGTAAGTCACGCCCTTGGGATCAACGCCGCGTTCGAAGCGGTAAGAACTGTCCGAAGAAATACCGAGCTTGCGTGCGGTGGCGCGCACAGAGGTCGGTGCAAAGTAGGCGGCTTCGAGAACAATGTCGGTGGTGGCGTTGTCCACTTCGGCATCAATCGAGCCCATGACGCCGGCCACAACGAGCGGGCGCTCAGCATCGGCGATCACGGCCATATCGGCGGTGAGTGTGCGTTCGACTTCATCGAGGGTGGTAATTTTTTCGCCCTCACCTGCCATGCGGACGACGAGTTTACCGCCTTTAATCTTGGCCGCGTCAAACGCGTGCAGGGGTTGGCACGTTTCGTGAAGCACGTAATTAGTGACATCGACCACGTTATTGATCGAGCGTTGACCAGTGGCCTCGATGGCATCTTTGAGCCACTTGGGGCTGGGGCCGATTTTGACACCTTTGATGCAGATCGCGATGTAGTGCGGGCAGACGTCGGAGGCACTGACTTCGACGCCGGAAATGAGTGGCTCGCCGGTGCTGTCGTTTTCCGAGCTGGCTTTGACCTCGGGGTATTTGAGTTCAAGACCGAACTTGGCGGCGAGCTCGCGAGCGACGCCAATGTGGCTGAGCACATCGACGCGGTTGGGCGTAATCTCTAGGTCGAAGACGCTGTCGCCGTCGGTGTAGAGATCATTGAGTGGCGTGCCGAGCGCGGTGTCGCCGTCGAGGATCATGATACCGTCGTGGTCTTGACCGATCTGTAGTTCCTTTGAGGAACACATCATACCGGCAGACGGCTGACCGCGGAGTTTGGAGGCCTTGATCTTGAAATCACCAGGCAGGACGGCACCTGGGAGCGCGACCATGACCTTGTCACCTTTAACGAAGTTCTTGGCACCACAGACGATGTCGTGGACTTCACCTTCGTTGCCGGTCGTTACCTTGCAGCAACGCAGGCGGTCGGCGTCGGGGTGTTGCCCGAACTCGAGGACTTGACCGACGACCACGTTGTTGAGCTGCGGTGGGCCCAGTTTTTCGATTTCTTCGATGTCGAAGCCAAGGAGCGGGAGCACTTCTTGGAGCACTTCAGGTGAGTGCTCGACGGGATCGAGATCGATATAGTTTTTTAGCCAGTTGTAGGATATTTTCATTTTGTGAAATGAGTTTTTGCAGAATGATTTTTTGGCAGAATGATGTTTTAGGCGAATTGCTTGAGGAAGCGGATGTCGTTTTGGTAATAGTAGCGGATGTCGTCGACGCCTTGGAGGATCATGGCGATGCGTTCGATGCCCATGCCGAAAGCATAGCCGGTGTAGACTTCGGGATCGATGCCAACTGCCTTGAAGACTTCGGGGTCGACCATGCCGCAACCCATGATTTCGAGCCACTTGTTGCTCAACTTGCCGAGGTCGGGTGAGAAAAAGTCCATCTCGAAGCTGGGCTCGGTGAAGGGGAAGAAGCTGGGGCGCAGGCGGGTCTTAGCCTTCGGTCCGAAGATAGTTTTCACGAAGTGATCAAGTGTGGCTTTGAGGTCGAGGAGTGTGACGTTCTTGTCGACGTAGAGACCTTCAATCTGGTGGAAGTTGGCACTGTGGGTGGCATCAGGCGTATCGCGGCGGAAGCAACGACCCGGCGCGACGATACGGATGGGAGGCTTCTCCTTGAGCATGGTGCGAATCTGCACGGTCGAGGTGTGCGTGCGGAGCAGATATTTCTCGTCGGCGTGTTTGCTGACATTATTTACGGTCAGATCATCTGGCAGATAATAAGAATCCTGCATATCGCGTGCGGGGTGATCGCTCGGGATATTGAGAGCGTCGAAGCAATAATGCTCGGTTTCGACCTCGGTGGCCTCGGCCACGGAGAATCCGATACGGCGGAATAGCTCGACCATCTCCTCGCACACTTGAGCGATCGGGTGCAATGTGCCACGAGTTGAATCAGGGCAAGGCAGAGTCGGATCAATGGCAGGCCCCAGCTTGGCAGCCAGTTCGGCCGCTTCGAGGCGCTCTAGAACGACGTCAAACTCTGCAGTCACTGCAGTCTTGGCCTCATTGATCAGCTTGCCCATGGCGGGCTTGTCTTCCTTAGGGATCTTGCCCATGCCCTTCATGACATCGGTGAGGACACCCTTGGGGCCCGAAATAGTGGCTTTATAGGCCTCGAATTCTGCGCGGGTGGACAGCACGGGGGTTTTCTCCCGCACGCCGGCGACGATTGCATTTAACTCTTTTTGCATAGCTTTAATCGAAATTGATGAAGCGAGCAGGCTTTCAGTCTCAGGCGTTTTGTCGAGATGGTTTTCGGGCTAATCGCGTGCGCAGCATGGAAAAGGCCCGCTAAAGCGAGTTTTGAGGGACTAGAATCGCGCTGGAGCCGATTTTGAACTAGTTATGAAGCAATAGCCTCCGTTTCGATTTCGTCGATGATGATGATGGATGCCGCTTTGATTCTTTGAATCAGCTCGCGTAGGTTACCCTTTAACTCACACTTTCGGAGTTCCGCCACGAGTAGATCAATTTCCGTCGATTTCATTTTTCGCTCGATACCGAAAGCCTCAGGTGATGCGATGATAAAACGGACAATCTCTTCGATATCAACCGGACGGTCCGATAGTGCAGGCAGACGAATCGTATCCAAAGTCAGTTCGAAATACAGCTCTGCATTAATTTTACCAGTGTCTAACAAATCATCGATCGTGCCATTCGCCCATGTGATGACCCGGCACTTCTCGGCAATCGCTTTCAACTGCTTGGCCAAGGCCGCCTGGATATCCATGGGGAGAGACTCGACATTATTGAAAACGAGCGTTCCATTCTCGGCCTTTTTGACATAGGTGCCCCAATCGCCATCCGCAGATAGCATTTCCTCTTCAATTTCCTTACGTGTCATTTCCTGGCACGGACAAAAGACAATATGGCTATCTGAATAAGGTCCCGAATTGTGCATGAATTTAACCACATCGGGTTTTCCGACTCCGAAAGGTCCTTCAATAAATACAGGTTTACGCCCATTCGATAGCTCAACGACTTGCTTTCTAATTTGGCAAATTTCATGACTGTGCCCGAGGAGCGCCACACATTGATCCATGCGGTTTGACAGGGCAATCTCTCCGAGTTGCTGCGTCGCACCACGATGCTTATTCATGGCAACACGAAGTTGCTCCGTAAGGTGAGAGGGACGGATCGGCTTGGTGATGAGATGACTCATCTCCATTTCATTCATATAGTTTATAAGCGGGGCATCCGGATACCCCGTCATGATCAGGCAGACGGCATCCGGATCATATTCTTTGATTTGGTTCACCAGCTCGATTGAGCACGCAATCGAAACAAGTTTCAAGTCTACGGAATTATCATCAACAACTAATATTGAACTTAATTTCATGGGGGGGATTAATGATTATGCAGTCGCAAAAAATCGCAGCCGTCTTAATTAAGAATACAAGGCATTCAGGCTCGTGATTCAAGTATAATTTAGGGTATTATACCTAGTAGAAGCCGGGCAAAGTGCAATCAGCTGTGACGGAGTATCGCTGCCTGAAACAATCCACCGTCGAGGTGCCGGTAGGCCGCTACCCGAGCGGTCGCTTCTCATTGGTCGAACTGCACCCCAAGACAGGGCGCAACCGCCTAAAGGCGTGACTCCAACCAATCACGCCGCAACGCTTGCACAGCCAAGGCACGGTGACTGAGCTGGCTCTTGGTGGCTTCGCCGAGTTCGGCGAAAGACTGCGTGTAGCCTTTGGGCGCAAACACGGGGTCGTAACCGAAGCCTTGCGAACCAGTCGGTGCTTTGGCAATCGTCCCTTCGCAAGCACCGTCGAAAAAATGCTCCACACCCGACGGATCAATTAAGCAGAGCACACAGCGGAAGCGAGCACTGCGCACAGCCTCGGGTTGCTTCGCTAACTCGGCAAGAAGCTTGTTCAAATTATCCAGATCACTCGCGTCCTCCCCCGCATAACGAGCGGAATAGATGCCAGGCGCAGCGTCAAGCGCATCCACTTCGAGCCCGGAATCGTCAGAGATGATCCAGGCGTCCGGCGAAACCAGCGCGCGCAAAGCTAGGGCCTTAATACGCGCATTGGCAGCGAAGGTATCCCCATCTTCGACCACGTCAGGCATACCACCGCACACCTTGGCCGAGCTGACCTCAAAACCGCAGCCTGCTAAGAGGCCGTCGAACTCTTCCACTTTATGGGCATTGCCCGTAGCGACAATGAGTTGCTTCATTTTGATAAAAACCCGCGGGTTAAACGGTCGTCACCAAAGCTGGCTAAATGAAGCTCACGCAGGGCAAAAGCTTCGTCCATCGACTGCGAATTGCGTAACGAGCCAATGCCGACCGAGCCGGAGTCGGACATCAGCTTCGGCGCTTGATAAATAAATAAATAGTCAGCCAGACGACCTTCGATCACACGAGTGGCCAGAGTCGGCCCCACTTCGACATAGATGCCGCAAATACCAATTTCCGTGCAACGCGCACGAAAAGCCTGCCAGTCCAGATGGCCATTGGCTTCGGGCAACGGCCACAGCGTAATGCCTAGCGCCGCCGCCCGCCCTTTTGCATCAACCGCGGCGGATGCGGAGCAAAGCACGACTGTCTGACCAGCATAGGCATCTGTGTAAATCTGCGGCAGCGGCGAGGATTTCAGCGTCTTCAGACTGCGATCAAAGACAAAGCGCTGTGGGCACCAGACCCCATCACCGATGCGCGCGGTCAGGCACGGGTTATCTTTCAACACGGTATTCGCACCGACTGCGATCGCGGGAAAGTAACGACGCCAGCGCATGACATCCGCCCGTGCCGCTGCACCCGTCACCCACTGGGATTGCCCGGAAGCGGCGGCAAATTTCCCATCGAGTGTAATCGCCATTTTCGCCGCAATGAACGGCTTTTTTTGAATGATCCAGTGATTAAAGATCAAATTCAAGTCGGTGCATTCAACCGCCAATACGCCTTCAGTCACCTCGATCCCGGCCTCCCGAAGAATGGCCAAACCACGTCCGGCATGAGCGGGATTGGGGTCCTGCGCACCGACCACCACGCGTGCCAGTCCCGCCGCAATAATCGCATCGGTGCAAGCGCCCGTGCGCCCACAAGTGCTGCACGGTTCAAGCGTCACGTAGATCGTAGCACCAGTCGCCGGCTTGCGCCCGAGTGCGTTGAGCGCGGCGACCTCGGCGTGGGCTTGCCCTGCAGCGCGGTGCCAGCCTTCAGCCACAATCTCGCCGTCCTCGACGATGACTGCACCGACCATCGGGTTCGGGTGCGTCTGCCCCCAAGCCTGCTGCGCCAGTTCGAGCGCACGATGCATCAGGCGTTCATCGTTGGACTGCGCGGACATCATCCTTTGACGTAGGGGTTACTCACCTTTTCCTGAATGACGGAAGTCGCGGGGCCATGGCCTGGATAAATCGTCGTTTCGTCGGGCAAAGTATAGACCTGAGTTTTGATTGATTTTTCCAGCACCGAGAAAGCCCCACCGGGCAAATCGTAGCGACCGACGCTGCCCGCAAAAATCACATCGCCGACGATGGCTGCTTTTTCACTCGCAATATAGACTAGCACGTTGCCTGGGCAGTGCCCTGGCACGTGGCGAATTTCCATCTTGGTTTCCAAGAGTTCAAGCACGTCGCCCCCTTTCACCCATCGGCTGATCGGCACTTCTTTCAGTTCGAGCCCAGGGATTGCGTAGCTCGCCATCTTCGACGGCGAAGCAAACATTTCGGTATCAGCCGCATGCCCGTAGGTGGGGATACCCGCTGCGGCGAACTTATACCCATCCAAAATATGATCCCAATGCCCGTGGGTCAGAATGAGAGCTACGATGGTGCAGCCGTGTTTCTTAACGACCTGCAGCGCCCAGTCATAAGCATCGGCCGGCGCATCAATGATCACGCATTGCTTGGTCAGCGGCTCGATCAGGGCAAAGGCGTTGGTACCAATCGGCGGAAGTTCTTGAGATTCGATAATCATATACTTGCTGACGATGCAGGCACAGGCGCCGGTTTCAATCCGTAAGTCAAAGTCGTTTCTGCTACCCAATTGTCACAATGTGACACTTGCGCCTCCGCCCGATCTCTCTAATTTGCCCGCCTTATGCACATTGCACTTGTGACTGAAACCTACCCGCCGGAGGTCAACGGTGTGGCCATGACGAATCAGCGCCTCGTCCGCGGACTCCTGAGCAAAGGGCACCGCATCTTGCTGATCAAGCCGCGCCGGAAGGATGCCGCCCCCGCAGAGCACGGCTCGTTGACGCTGCACGAAGTGTTCGGCATCCCAATCCCCAACTACACGGGGCTCAAGCTCGGCCTGCCCTTCCCCGGCGAGCTGGAACATCTTTTTGAGCAGGCGCAGCCCGACATCGTCCACGTGGCCACGGAAGGGCCGCTCGGATTTTCGTCGCTGCGCGCTGCGCACAAACTCGGCATCCCAGTCAGCTCGACCTTCCATACGAATTTCCAAGATTACTGTGCCGACTATGGTGCCGCCTTTGCCGCCCGCGGCATGATGGCCTACCTGCGCTGGTTTCATAATGAGTGTGCGCTCACCACAGTGCCAGATCCGAGCTTAATTGAGCGGCTGGAGAAAGACGGCGTCAAGCGCCTCGAAATGCTCGGACGCGGTGCCGACACCGAACTATTCACTCCGAGCAAGCGCGACTCGGAACTCCGACGCTCGTGGGGAGCGGACGACAACACCCCTGTAGCGATCTATGTAGGGCGAGTGGCAGCGGAAAAGGACATTCCCCACAGTCTTGAAGCGTGGGCGGCTGCACGGAAACATTGCCCCGATCTCAAAATGGTCGTGGTCGGCGATGGCCCCATTCGCAAAAAGCTGGAGCGAAAGTGGCCGGAGGTTCACTTTGCGGGTATGCGCTACGATGAGGATCTAGCGCGCCACTACGCCTCAGCCGATATCTTTATTTTCGGAAGCACCAGTGAAACCTTCGGCAACGTCGTCATCGAGGCCATGGCCAGTGGTCTAGCGGTCATTACCTACGATTATGCTGCGGGCAAACAGTTCATCCAATCAGGCCAAAACGGACACCTTATGCCGCTCGGTGACCGACAGGCCTTTATCCACTGCGCCGAAATCGCGGTCACCCAGAGCTCGAAGATGCCCCCGATTCGAGCCGCCGCTCGTGCCACAGCAGAAGATTACCCCTGGGCGGCAACTATCGATCGGTTTGCCAATTTACTACAAAACGCGACGAATTTGGAACAAAATGCGCCTCGAATTGACATTGTGCCCAACACAGTAAAGTCTATTTTGTAGCATGATGACCCTCACCAGAATAACGAGTCCCCGAACGATCCAATCGATCTTACTACTGCTAGTCAGTATGTTGGCACTGGAAGTCTCCGCGCAGGCGAACCCGACCAAAGACCCAGTGCTCAACCAGAGCCCGCTGGTCTCCGAGGGCTACTATTTACTTGAGACTGGCGACTCAACGACCGCACTGGAGCGTTTCCAGCAAGTGCTCGTCGAAAATAAAGGAGATCTCTCCGCCCTACTCGGCGAAGCCATGATCTTCGCCGACCTAGAACGCCATGCCGAAGCCTTTGCGACCTACGATAGCATTGTACAGGCGTATCCGCGTCACGCTTTCGCCTGGAATGGGCGCGGGCTGGCCGCCTTTAATATGGAGGACTTCGATACCGCGCTCAGCTCCTTCCAGCATGCCACTGCCGAGCAACCGATCAACGGCTTCTTCTACGAGACGCTGGCATGGACGCAAATGTGCAGGGGTGAATATCCCAAGGCTGCGGCATCGGCCAAAACGGCGACCTTGATGTATAACAAGAAGAGCGAGAACTCGACCTACCCGACGCTCATCGCCTACTTCGCCTATCTCGAAACGGGCGACCTGAGAAATGCAGAGGCATCCCTTAAATACGCCGTGCAGAACAAGCCACTGAATGCTTGGCCTGCGCCCGTGATCGACTATCTGGCCGGCAGCATCAACGCCAGCGAGCTAATCAGCTTTGTGACTGACTCCGCGCATGAAACCGAAGCACATACTTATATTGGCCTCAAACTTCGCGTGACGGGGCATGAACAGGAAGCCAAAGAACATCTCGAATGGGTCGCCAAACATGGCGACTCCCGAGTCTTTGAATACACGCTGGCACGCGCGCTAAATTTGCATGATAGCGTCGCACTGCTGATCCCTTAGTGGTGAAACACACTGAAAGCATTGTCCTACTGCTATTGTGCGGTTTGCTGACCTCAGCACTGGCTGATGATCTCTCACAACTTCGAACTTGGCGCAGTCAAGACGGCCAAACCTTAGAGGCGCGCATATTAGAAATCTCCGGCGACGCACGAACTGTGGAGATGGAGCGGGCAGACGGACTGCGCTTCAATCTACCGTGGGGACGCTTGTCGAAAGCAGATCAAGCCCTTTTGCAAGCATCAGCCACTCAGAAAAGTGCGCAAAAAAACGATTCCCCACTGGCCGAAGCGACCGAAACCGAAACGGTCACCGCCATCGAATTGCCCGATAACTTCATGCTGAAAGACGTGCCCATGGTCACCCAAAAGGGCAACTACTGTGTGCCCGCTGCGGCTACAATGATCGCCGGCTTCCACGGCATCGAGACCGATCAAGACCAAGTAGCCGAACTCTCCTCAGAAATGTCTGCCAGCAACCAAGGCACCTACCCGAGCGACATGTTGCTCGCCATGCAGAAGCTCGGCTTTGATGGTCATTTGCTCCAGTGGGAAAGCGAGGCAGCCTTTACCCAAACAGCCCTGCCACAGATACGCCGAGCGCTCTTCCAGACGGGGCCCATTTACATATCCTTTCGGCCAAACGTTTTCGGCAGCATGGGGCATGGCTGTGTGATCATCGGCTACGACGACCGCAGAGAGAAACTCTTTTTCCACAACCCGTGGGGCAACGAATTTGAGAAGACCTACAGCGAAGTCGCTATCGAAGGGTATGGTATCGCCTTAATCGAAGCCCCCGAACCAGCACCCATGGCGACGGTAGCCTTTGTCGAAAAAATTAAAGGCGGCGTACCAAAGTTCGACGGTAACTTTCTCGTGCTTGCTAAACGGCTCGAACGCGCCGATCAGCCCCACAAGCTCGTCTGGTGCAGTCGTCGCGATGCGCGCGACGATAAAAGATTTGCCCGCGACACCGCACGCGACGATGGGCGCATGATCCTCGAGCTCGCCTTCAAGCGAAACCCAGCCGTGCTCATCCCCCAGAGCAAAAACGGTGAGACGACCCATTACCTTTTCGTCACTCGACCACCCGAGGGCGGTGCGCGCTTCCTCGTGCGCAGCATCGATGATCGCGGCTGGAATGAAGCCGAGCTGATGACGCTCGGCAGCCTAACCCGAAACTGGATGACTGCCTTCGAAAAAGAAGGCAGCGATGAAAAAGTGTGGGAATTACCCATGATCGAGTTGCATCCCGACCCGAGCTTGTAAGGGTAGCACCCTATGAAGTTTTTGGATAAGCTGGAAAAGCACCTAGGGTTCCTTGCGATACCGAATGTCGTGATGACACTTATCATCGCGCAGCTGATTGCCTATGCCGCCATGCTGACGGGACGCGTGGAGTTCGAAACGCTCTTATTGGTGCCCAATTACGTATTCGCAGGCGAATGGTGGCGGCTCTTTTCCTTCGTCATCACCCCGCCCTACGTGCCCACAAGTCCCTTTCAGGCCATCTTCCTCGCCTTCTTTTGGTATATACTCTGGATGATGGGCCAGTCCCTGGAAGCACAATGGGGCACCTTCCGCTTAAACATCTTCCTACTCACCTGTATTTTATTTGCAGTGGCAGGCGCCTTTCTGGGGCAGTTAATTTCTCCTGCGAGCACCATCGTTGTGGCACCTAGGTTCCTCTATTACAGTCTCTTTCTTGCCTTCGCGACGCTGAACCCGAATATACAATTCCTAGTGATGTTCGTCATCCCGATGAAAGTAAAATGGATGGCGTGGATCATCGTAGCCTTTGGCTGTATCGGCGTCCTCTCCATGCCGACGATGGGGCACCGCATCGCCTTCGTCGCCCCCTACCTCTGCTACCTGCTCTTCTTCAAAGATGTGCTGCGACAATCGCTAGAGAGCCGGCAACGCAGAACTAAATTTGAGACCGCACGCAAGCAAAGCGCCGACGATGCCCTGCACATCTGCGCAAAATGCGGCGCGAGCGACAAGACCCACCCCAACCGAGACTTCCGCTATAAGTCAGTCGACGGCGATATGGTGTGCGTGTGTGAGAAGTGCCGTGAAAGTTAGGCAGAATCTGACACTTACAGCGATATCGTCACTCGTCATTCTGGCGAAGCGTGGGATCCCACATCTCATAGTTGTTCAACTCGGATCTCTATTTCCTGCCTTCTGACTACTCCTTTTAGGATGACACAACATTCGCAGCGGAACCATGCTTCGCTCTTCGAGCTACTTATACCATTTTTAAGAAGGTTTGATCCTTAACCGTTAATAATGGTAGCGCTGAGTGGCTCACTCAGCACTTTTACAAATGGCGCCCCCAGCAGGACGTATGCGGTGTGGGCCACACCGCGCTACCCGTTTAAACCTTTTTCGATTCGGTATTAAATTGTAGACCGCCTAACAAACAACGCTCAACGCTTAACTTTCAACTAACAACACAACGACTCAACCCAGCGCACTAGCGATATAATCGCGAGAGGCCACGACCTCTTCGACCTTTAGGCCGGGGCTGAGCTCCAGCACCAGCGTGTGCTCGGGGCGGACGAACTCAGAGATCATCTTAAAGTCAATGGTGCCGGTGCCGGGCACTTGGTGATCGCGCCCAGCCTCCGTCACGTCGTGCAGGTGAAAGCCTGCGAGACGTGGCGCCATTTTTTCCAGATGCGCTCGATGATCGAGCAAGCCAAGCTGGTGCTTGATTTGAGCATGCCCGACATCGTGCCAATAGACCGCGTGCTCAGGCTCGTTGAGGCTCGCAAGGAAATCGTCATACTTAGAATCGATCGGCATCTCTTCCATGCCTTCACGGTTTTCAAGGCAGAGCTTAAGGCCGCGGTGTTTCGCTTCGGGCAGAAGCATTTCGTAGTTTTCCTGAATCCGTAAAATCGTCTTTTTGGACGCCTTGCGGATCGCTTTCATCGCCTTCTCGCGCCGCTTAAGGAAGGCCTGACTCTCGGTCAGCTGATGCGCCGAGATCTCCGATTGATCGATCCACCTTTCGAGGCGCGCCTCTGCCGAAACAAAAAAGAAGTAAACTCTGCCCGAGTGCATGACGACGCGGTCTGTGCCGACTTTGAGAGCGAAGTCCAGCGTTTGAATCGAGTAGCGATGCCATAGGTTACGCTCCCGAGAGTCCAACGACGAGGGTTGGTAAAGATTGGGCGCGGCGTGCTGCACGCTCCCCGGCAAGGGACAAAAATTATGCACAGACGAAATCTCGACCATGCCCTCTTCGACCGCCTGCAGAATGCCGGGCACCAGCGAGAGGCGAATGCCATGGCTCAGCTCGATCCGTTTAAAACCGAGGCCGACCATCTCTTGCACCATCTCATAACCATCCGTATGCCGCGCGGAGCACCAGCACGTGGAGAGCGAGAGGCGATCGAGAATGTCAGACATAATTCAATATAAAAAAAATCCCGGCGCGTGCAATACGAGCCGGGACTTAATAAAGTAGCCAGCGCACTGCGCCTGCGACTTAGAAAATGGCTACATGTTCGAGTAACGAACGCGGAGCATGTTATTGAAGTCCAATTCCTTCTTCTTACGGCGCTTCGCTTGTGCAGGCTTTATGAAGTAGCGCTTAGCACGTATATCGCGGATGATACCCTCACGGTCGAGGCGTTTCTTAAGACGGCGGAGCGCACGTTCCATGGGCTCGCCTTTGCGGACTTTTACTTCAAGTGACATAAATTGTTGGTTTGGTGATTGGAAAAGAGGTGAAAATGGCTCTGGAAGCAATGTCGTCAACCCTTTTTATTATAAACTCAGTGATACGACGTTCTCGATGTGCCGAGTGTGCGGGAAGAGGTCAAAGGGCTGGATTTTGGTAATCTTATAGCCGCCTTCGATGAATTCCTTGAGGTCGCGCGCCTGCGTGGCGGGGTCGCAAGAGACATAGACAAGACGCTGCGGACGATATTGGAGCAACTGTTGGCGGAAGCTCTCGTCACACCCCTTCCTCGGGGGATCGATGACCATGGCGGTCTCGTCGGCGGGAAATTTGAGGCCGTTAAAAATGGCCTCGGCCTTACCGATGACAAAGCGGGCGTTCTTAATACTACTAATTTTGCAATTAGCCTGCGCCCAGCGCACCGCCGGCTCGCTGATTTCCACACCAGCCACTTGTTCGAAGATTTTTGCAGTCGAGAGCGCAAAAAGCCCGACGCCACAGTAGGCATCGACCAAATAGCGGGCACCTTCGGCTGAGGCCTCAGTGGCAACATGCTCGACGAGTTCGGGCAGGATGTAGGGATTGTTCTGGAAAAATTCCCCCGCCTTGAACTGGAAGGTAATGTTGCCCACCCGCTCGGAAACGATGTCTTGTGGATCGTTGACCACGCCTTCGAGCACGTGCCGCATGAGCAGCGTGCCGCCGCGTTGACGGCGTTTTTTGCCACCGGAGCGGCGGGCTTCGTCGCGGGCATCGGGTAAAGCGGCGTTGATTGCCTCGGTCGCGATGGGGCATTGCTCCACATCGACGATCTGGTTACGGCGACCGTATTGCAGGAAACCAATGGGCTGCAAACCGTCGCGGTCAGGACGGTCATAGTGCGGTGTAATCTTCGAGCGATAGTTAAAAACCTGAGGCGAGCCATGCGCTAAATTGACGGGGAAATCGATCCCGCCGAGCTTTTGCATGAGCTCTTCGACATGCTGAGTCTTTTCTTTAAGCTGACGCTCGTAGGTTATGTGCTGATACTGGCAACCGCCGCAGCAGGTGTAAAGAGGGCACTTCGGCTCAATGCGATCCGGCGAAGCTTCCAGCACCTCCACCAGATCGGCATCGGAGTAGTTTTGAAAGTTACGGAAGATGCGAACTTTGACCCGTTCACCGGGGATGACGAAGGGCACCATCACCACCCAGCCGTCCACACGGCCAACTCCCAGCCCCAGATTAGTCAGACTATCGATAGTGAACTCGACCTCTTGATGATACTCAAAAGGTTCGGCTATGAAATTTTTTGGCACTTGCATCCCCATGCCCTCCCGTATGCTTAGGCATCCTGCAATCCTAAAAATTGCTAAGCCCCCATCTCATGGAAGAATTCTACATCCAAAGTAAACAAAACGAACAGGTCAAAAACCTCGTCAAACTGCGCGAGCGCAAACACCGCGACCGCCAATCACGATTCCTCATCGAGGGGCTGCGAGAGATCGGCCATGCGCTCACTGCAGGCTTTGAGATCACACATCTTTATTACTGCACGGACTTTTTTCCCAGCGACGCGCACTCGACTTTAATCAAAGAGCAGAAAGCCGCGGGAAACTTCCCCATCATGGGCATGAGCCCGGACGCATTCACCAAGGCCTCTCACCGCGAAGGACCCGACGGACTAATCGCAATTGCGGTGCAGCAAAATAATGTGCTGACCGATTTCAAAATGAGCGAGCAAGCACTCTTGCTCGTGCTCGAAGGCATCGAGAAGCCCGGCAATCTGGGCGCGATCCTGCGCAGTGCGGACGGCGCGGGCGTGGATGCCGTCATCCTGGTGGACTGCGTGCTCGACCTCTATAACCCCAATGCAATTCGCTCCTCACAAGGACTGCTCTTTGCCCTGCCCATCGTCTCAACGGATCGACAGGCACTGACTGACTGGTTGGACACACACAAGGTCACCTGCTGCGCCACGACGCCAGACACGGAAAAGCGACATTGGGACGTCGATTACCAGCAGAACATCGCACTCTTCATGGGCAGCGAAAGCGATGGACTGACCGACTACTGGCTTGAAAAAGCTGCGCATCAAATCCGTATCCCGATGGCTGGGCAGGCGGATTCACTCAACGTGGCTGCTGCCGCGGCAGTCTGCCTCTACGAAGCGAGAAGGCAGCGCGAAGCGGCGGCAAAGAAGACGCTATTGGCATAGCATCGCTACAAAGACAAAGCGGCAAAGAAGACGCTATTGGCATAGCATCGCTACAAAGACAAAGACCCCCTACTTTTGAGTCTTTGCAGGCTTGATCAGATCAAGATAGATCATACGGTGATCACTCCCAGAGAGTGCGCCTGCGCTATCGACTATGTGCGCACGGCCAGTCTTGACATGGGATGCCATGGCCGACGAAGCGATAAAGCCATCAACTGCCGCATAAGTAGCTTCTTTCTCGTAAAAGTATGTCCAGACTTCACCACGGCTATCTGCCGCGGGAACGAGCGCACCGATCTCAAGATCGCCACGGCGATAGAACCGGCGTAGCGGTGAGCTCGAGGGATGGTCGTTAAAGTCACCTACGATCATGTAGTGCTCGGCACCTTGCTCATGCGTCCGTTCCAGAATTCGATCACGGCAGGCTTCGGCTTCGCGCGCACGTCGCATTTCGGACTCAAAGTCTTCCTTATTGTCGGTATAACGACTTTTCAGGTGCACGACAAAGAGTTGAAACTTCTGCCCGTCGCTCAGATCGAAGGACATTTCCAACATCCCGCGCTTCACAATTTCCCGCTCTTCAAAATACTTAAAATCCAAATCAGTATGTTTCACCACATCTTTGGGCGCGACTTTCGAGAGCACCGCTAGGTGGCGATCTATATCCGCCGCATTCATGTGGACGGCATAATTGTAATGGAGTCCCTCGCGCGCCAAGTCTGCGCGTAGCTCTTCGAGGAAATCGATCGAGCCCATTTCCTGTAAAACCAATATGTCCGGCGAGACTTCTTCGATGATCTGACGGACGATCGCTTTCTCCCCCTCCGGCTTGGGATACGAAGGTCGCCAACGCGCACCTACATGGCGATCCATGACTAGATAGTTATTTAAATTATACGTCGCAACACGCAGTTCCTCGCCGAGAAGAACGGACAAGAGCACGAGTTGTAGTAAGCCGAAAAAACTAAACCGGAGAAGTCGTCGCATAGAAAGAGGTAGAGATGTAATTAATTATTCCGAACGCAAAGAGGCTTCGCGTTCGACAAGTGTGGGGTGTGAATAATGGAAGCTACTGTAAATGGGGTGTGGCGTCAAATTACTTAAATTCTCTTTATGAAGCTTGCGCAAGGCCTGCGAAAGCGGCGCATAACTGCCCATGGCATCACGCGCGAAGGCGTCGGCCTCGTATTCGTGCTTACGCGAAAGGCGACTACTCAAAGGTGAGAGCCAGAACGTCACGAGCCCGCTTAGGAGCATGAAAAGCAGCAACACGGGCACAATGACGATTTTACCCTCGGGAGGTAAGTTAAAGTGAAAAGCTGTGACAAACCAATCGGCATTGGCCAGCCAACCAAGCACTGCAAACATGCCAAGCGACGACGCAGCCGCCATCGCCATCATCTTAGGAATGTGGCCGAGCTTATAGTGGCCGATCTCGTGCGCGAGCACAGCCTCCAGTTCATCGGGTTCCATCTGCTCAATCAATGTATCGAATAAAACAATACGGCGAAATCGCCCGAAGCCGGAAAAGAAAGCATTAGAATGGCCGGAGCGTTTGCTGCCGTCCATCACGAGGATGGTCTGCGCTTGAAAGCCAGTGCGATCAGCGAGTGCAAACAAGCGCGACTTCAGATCGCCCTCTTCCATCGGCTCCAGCTTATTGAAGAGCGGCATGATAAACATGGGATACGCCACCACCATCACGAGTTGGAAAATGAAAAATACCGCAAAGCCCCAGACCCACCAGAGCGGCCCTGCAACACTGACTAAATAGATCAACAGCGCCAATAATGGGTAGCCGATAGCAAAGCCGAGGGCCGTGCCCTTAATCTTGTCCATGACCCACAGCTTCTTGGTGCTTTTGTTAAAGCCGAAGCGTTCTTCGAGCTTAAAGGTGCTCCAGTAATCAAAGGGCATCGAAGGAATGCCCAGCACAAGGCCGACCAGAAAGAGCACGAGGGCTTGCCCCCAGATACCGTAGCCGAACCAGCCACTGAAGAGTTCGTAAAACCATGGGAGAATGCCGAGCAGAAGAACTAGGGCGAGCACGCCTGACTCGTAGAGGTCGCTGACGATACCGAAGCGTGTCTTAGCCGCCGTGTAATCGATCGACTTCTGATAGGTCGGCAGGTCGATAAAATCGCGAAAGCTCTCCGGCACCTCAGCCGCACGCGCTTGCGCGTAGCGAAGATTGAGCAGGTCGAGCACGATTCCCGTGCCGAGCTTCAAGACCAGCAGGACGACGAAAACAACTAGAATTATATTCATGTCTCGAACTACAAGGTGACTTCTGCGGCATCTTTCCAGAGCTGATCTAAGCGGTAAAAATCACGCATCTCTGAGGTCTGCAAATGGATCATAAAGTCGAAAGCATCCACCACCAGCCAGCCGCTGCCGAGGGCGCGGTCTTGGCCGATCAATTGCACTTTGGCTGCCTTCAGCGCTTGATCCAGTCCGCTTTTGAGCGCTTTGACGTGCGGATCGGATGTGCCCGTAGCGAGTATGATATAATCGGTGATAGAGGACTTCCCCCGCACATCGAGTATGCGGATGGCTTCACCCTTCTTGTCTTCGATCGCGGCGACGGCGCAGCGCATCTCTTCGAGGGTGCGTTTCTCCTGTTTACTTGAGTCTTTGGTCATAGTGGTCGTTGATAATTTCTACTGGGTATAGAGGCCATGAGAGGAAATGAAAGCCTCAACTGAGTGTGGCATTAAGTCTTCGGTGGGGCGCCCCGCTGCCAACAAGGCGCGTATCTCGCTCGAACTGTGCGGCATTAAGGGAGCCTCGATCGCGATATATTTCAAGCCTGGAACCGACAATCCTGAGATTGAATAGCCCGGTCGCCGCAGCACGACAAACGTCACCAGAGAGGCGATCTCCTCGATGCAATGCCACTGGGGCAAGAGCTCAAACTGGTCGGCACCGATAATCCAATGCAGTTGGCATTCGGAATGTTTCGTGCAAAAGGCACGAATGGTGTCGACCGTGTAGCTAGTGCCGCCGCGCTCGATCTCGCAGGGATCGACTTCGAAGCGCGGCTCGGCGGCAGTGGCGAGGCGCAGCATTTTGACACGGGCTGCGTCGCCCGCGATCGCGGTGCTCGCCTTAAGCGGCGATTGTGCTGCGGGGATAAATACGACTTTATCCACATTCAACTGTTCCAACGCAGCCTGCGCCACTTTCAGGTGAGCACAGTGTACCGGGTCGAAGCTACCCCCGTAGAGCGCCACGGATGGGCAAGTCATTACTGTTTGAGTTGGTTTCATGATTGCAGCCAATAAACGACTTCGCTTTAGGATTGAGGGCAAGACTTCAATTTCCTCCCTACAAATGCAAACAGCCGATAACGTCCCAAATCACCTACCACTGGGGGAGACCCTAAAACAGCTGCTAGAAACCGACGATGAACGCGGCCTGTCCATTCGCGAAATAACGGGTGCCGTCGGCGAAAAAGGATTCGGACTCGTGCTGATTATTTTATCATTACCGAGCGCCCTCCCCGTGCCAGCGCCAGGATACAGCATACCTTTCGGAATCGCGATGGCGATCATCGCGGCACAAATGATCATTGGGAGAAAAAAAATATGGTTACCGCAACGTATCTCAAATTACAGAATCAATCAGAAACTTATAAAGAAAGCTGTAAACTCAAACTTTCTGGCCAGAGTTGAAAAACTAATTAAGCCACGGCTTAGGTTCTTACACTCCAAGTTTGGACACTCTCTACTTTCAATCATCATTCTAATCATGGCCATTTTCATGATGATTCCAATTCCGGGCACGAACACCCTCCCCGCAATGGCAATTTTCGCAATTGGAATCAGTATGGTCGAAGAAGACGGTCTAGTTGCTATAGGTGCTTTGTTATGTTCAATAACTGCGATCTGTGTCTCAGGTGCCATTGTTTACCTATTCATCACAGTTGGCCCTGAAGCAGCAGAATCCGTAAAGGAAAGCATTAAGTCGCTCTTTGGTTTGGGGTCATGAACCGAGTGAGCAGGATTGGATTGCCTGCTATTTCACCGCAACCGCTAATGGGCTATTGGCTACTTTGCTGTCATCTACAATGGCTTTTAGTGTTGACTTTTTCAGACGTGACCCCTTCTTTGGGAAAGGGGCGAAACCTGCTGCGGGTGGTGCGCAGATGGATGCTTGGCAATGCTCAGCGGGACGCCAGTATCCGCCGAAGGCTCCCTTGATTCGTTGCGAAGAAGCGCCTGCTTTGTCTGTGATGCGTGGTGTGCGCGGAGACGCTTATTCATAGCTGCACGCAGGCGGAACCCCGCTGGTCGATTTTGCAGTGCCTTTCAGCCCTCGCCATTATACGCATAGCGGTTCACGAAAGGAAACCGGACTTAAAACCTATTACGCCAAATCGCCCAAGGCTTTCTGGCGGAAGGCTTCGAGCTTTTGCACGATATCCGCCGAGTCACTCAGTTGCATGACTTCAGCTACAAGTGCCTCGGCATCCGACTTCTTAATGTGGCGGATGAAATATTTCACCTCCGGAAGCAGGCTTGAAGTTAGGCTCAAGGAATCTGCCCCCATACCGAGCAAGAGCCCTGCATAGATCGGATCGCCTGCGATTTCACCACAAATACTGACAGGGGTATTGGCCGCTTTGCCGCCATCGATAATGGCTTTTAGTGTGCGGAGCACAGCCGGGTGTGCCGGATCGTAGAGATGCGCGACTTGGTCGTTAAGACGATCCACTGCGATGAGGTATTGGATCAAATCATTCGTGCCAATGCTGAGAAAGTCCGTCTCGGCAGCTAGCAGATCAACAATCATTGCCGCGCTGGGCACTTCGACCATAGCGCCAACTTCAATCGACTCATCAAAGGCCTGCCCTTTTTCACGCAACTCTTGTTTGACTGAATCCAGCACCTGATTGGCCTGGCGCAACTCGTTCATTCCGCTGATCATCGGATACATAATCTTTATGTTACCGTGGACACTGGAGCGCAAAATCGCTCGGAGTTGCGTTCTAAAAATAGCTTCATTCCCTAGGCAAAAACGGATTGCCCGAAAGCCCATGAAGGAGTTGTCGTCCTTGATGTTTTTGTCGCCGATCGTCTTATCGCCACCGACGTCCAAAGTCCGGATAATGACGGGCTGGTCGCCCGCAGCTTCCACCACTGCGCGATACTCCTCATACTGCACCGACTCGGGCGGATAGCCATGATGACGAAGAAAAATACCTTCCGTCCGGAAGAGGCCGACGCCTTCTGCATACATGGCCTTAACTTGCTGCATTTCCTGAGCACCTTCGATATTGGCCATCAGGCTAATCGATGCTCCGTCCAGCGTCTGCGCAGGCTCGGCGATGAACGAGTTAAAGGTATCGTCGCGCTTCTGACGCTCAGTGGCCAGCTTGCCATACTTGTAAAGTCGCTCCTCCGTGGGATTGATCACGATCACCCCCTCGTGGCCATCCACTAGAATATGATCGCCGCTCAAGATTCTTTTCGTCGCATCATGCGTGCCGACGACTGCGGGAATCCGCAACGAGCGGGCCATAATCACGGAGTGGCTCGTCTTCCCCCCCGCATCGGTCACAAAGCCTAAGAGCTTGTTGCGATCCATATCCGCCGCGTCGGAGGGCGAGATGTCTTCGGAGATAATGATGCTCTCAGCTGCCAGTTGCCCGAGGTTCACCTTTTGCATACCGATCAGATTATGCAACAGACGGCGGGACACATCGCCGATATCGGCAACACGCTCACGCAGGTATTCATCCTCCATCGAGCGGAAAAAGGAGATATAGCGCTGGGCTACGTTGTTAAAGCAAAAATCGATACTCTTCATCGAAGTTCGCAGCTCGGTGGTCACTTCATCAAGCAACGCATTGTCTTCCAGCACCAGCAAGTGCGCATCAAAGATCCGCGCTTCGCCCTCGCCCAAGGTATGGGCGATTTTGTCACGCACCTGAGCAATCTCGGCACGGGTTTCTAAAATTGCCTTATCAAAACGCTCTAACTCGCTATCAATTTGAGCCTCCGTAATGTCATCGCAAGGCACGTCCAACTGCTTTTGCAGATAGACAACAGCACGCCCATGCGCCACGCCTGGAGATGCAGCGATGCCTTTGAGAATAATCTCTTCTTTAGTATGTGACTCGGACACTGATAGGCTTGATCAAATTGTGGGGCGGATCGCTTCTTTTAGAAGTATCTATTCAACGAATTGAAGTTTCAATGAAAAATATCTCCGATCCCCAAGCCTTTTGGCAGATATCTCGGATTTGGGCAGATTCACCCTTTCCTGAGGTGAGTGCAAAACAGCAACTGCCGCTCCCACTCATCAAACAGGCAAAGCCCGCCGCACGCAACTCCCTCAGCAGACAGGGAATCGCTAGGTATTTCCTGCCCACACTAGACTCGAAGGTGTTATAAAGAAGTTCCTCAGTGGCGCCAGCGATACGATATATTTCCAATCTTTCGAGAGCCATCTCTACCGATTCATAAGCCGAGGGGCTCGCTGCAAGCAGCCGACTGTAGGCCCATCCTGTATTGATGCCGAAATCTGGGCGAAATAAAACGATCTGCTGCCCTGTGAGCGGATCGGCAATCTTAGAGGGCAAAGCCTCCAGCACTTCGCCCCGCCCCGTCATGATCGCAGGCACCGCATCCATAAAAAACGGGCAATCCGAGCCTAACTCAGCGGCAATCTCCAATAAACTATCTCGGCACAGTCGCTCGCCCGTCAGTTGGTTCATCGCGCGTAAAGCCACCGCGGCATTACTACTCCCACCGCCAAGACCAGCCCCCATCGGGATGCGTTTCTCCAAATCAATATCAAAGTTCACCGCCTCGCCTAGCTCCGCACGCAAGGCCACTGCCGCCTGAATGATCAGATTCGCCTCACCTGTCGGCACCGCAGGATCATTACAGCTCAATCGATCCACCCCCTCCTGGTTGAGCGCGACCCGTAGCGTATCTCCAAAGTCCAAGGCCACCACCACTGAAGTCAGGGCATGAAAACCATCCCCCCGCGGCCCATGCACGGACAGCATTAGATTGATCTTGGCGGGCGAGGCTAGCGTCACGGAATTCATAGCGATTCCACGATTAAGAGCACTCGCCCCGCCCTGCGCCATGAAATTTTCCACTTTTGCACTTTGCCATCCGCCAGATTCGCTTCCTATATCTGCCCCCATGTCCAAACAAGCATCTTGCCAACTCATCCTAGCACTCGATCTCGAAACCCGCGAAGAAGCCCTCGCCATGCTTGATCGCCTCGGCGATTCACTCAAATGGGTCAAAATCGGCCTCCAACTCTTCACCGCCTACGGCCCCGACTTCGTCCGTGAAGTCGCCGACCGCGGCTATAAAGTTTTTCTCGATCTCAAACTGCATGACATCCCCAACACCGTGGCCAAAGCCGTGCAAAGCATCGCCAGCCTCCCCGTCGAGTTGCTCACGCTCCACGCTAGTGGCGGCGGAGAGATGCTGGAATGGGCCAACAAAGCCCGTAACGACCATGCCCCCCATCTCAATCTCCTAGCGGTCACCGTGCTCACCTCGATGGACGAAGCTCAGCTCCGCGCTCTCAATGTCAATCATACCCCTGAGTCCCAGGTGATGCACCTCGCCGACATCACACTCAAGTCCGGAATTCAGGGTCTTGTATGCTCCTCTCTCGAACTCCCGCCCCTGCGCGCCCGCTTCGGGCACGATCCCATCATCGTCACCCCCGGCATCCGCCCCGCCGGCAGCGCCGCCGATGAGCAAAAGCGAGTCATGACGCCCGCCGCAGCCGCAGCCGCCGGTTCCAGCTACATCGTAGTCGGCCGCCCCATTCTAAAGGCCACCGATCCCGTTGCCGCCGCCCGAGCCATCCAAGCCGAATTGCTCTCTTAGCTTGAAGCGTAGCGTGCAGCTTTAGCAAACGAACAGTGCCCGTCGCTCTCAAAACACCAAGATGTCATCCAGCCTCATACTACTCGCCGCAGGCAGCGGCCGCCGCATGGCAGACGAGGTTGCCGATAAAATCCTCGCACCGCTCAACGGAATGCCCGCCCTCTGCTACAGCCTGCGCGCCTTTCAAGAGTCTGCACTCATTGATACAATTACCGTCGTCTATCGCGACGATGCCCAAAAAACAGCGCTGGAGGAAGCAGTTCTACAAACAACGATACACATAGACAGCATCCTCTGGGTGCAAGGTGGCTCCGAACGCCAAAACTCCGTCGAAAACGCCCTCGCCGCGCAGCCTGCCGATTGTCAATACGTCTTCATCCACGACGCCGCGCGCCCCGCCATCACATCCACAGCCATTCAAGCGCTCAACCAAGCCGTCCGTCATTCCGGTGCCGCCGTCCTCGCCCACGCCATCACCGACACCATCAAGCGTATTCCCGAAGCTGGCCAACTAACATCCACCACACTCGAAGACCTCGACCGCAGCCGCCTCTGGGCAATGGAAACACCACAAGCCTTTAACTATACAAAAATCCTCAAAGCGTATCAACACGTCCGCGCGAACAACTTACAAATCACCGACGACACCGCCGCCGCCGCCAGCATTGGCCTCGGCACGACCATCGTGCCCAACAATCAGCCTAATCCAAAGCTCACCACACCCGCCGACCTAGCCGACATCGAGCACTTATTAAAAGAACGTCGTGTCTGAGCTTGCCTCAGGCCAACCGAGCCATAGCCCTCCTGCACTCTGATTTCCTAATTCCTAATTCCTAATTCCTAATTCCTAATTCCTAATTCCTAATTCCTAATTCCTAATTCCTAATTCCTAATTCCTAATTCCAACAAGTGCTCTTAAGCTACCGCAATCTCACCGTCTCTTTTGGCGGTCCTAAGCTCCTCGACGACGCCGGTCTTAATATCGACAAGCGCGAGCGCATCTGCCTGCTCGGCCGTAACGGCGAAGGTAAATCCACCCTGCTCCGCATCATCAGCGGAGAAATCCAGCCCGATAAAGGTGAAATCGAAGCCATCCCCGGCCTCCGTATCGGCAAGCTTGACCAGGAAGTGCCCACCCACCTCGACGGCACCATCTTTGAAGTTGTGGCTGAAGGTCTGGGAAAGGCCGCCAAGACCATCGCCGAATACCACCACCTACTCCACGAACTCGGCGAACATCCCGACGACGAAAAAATCGTCGACCGCCTGGACGAGCTGCAACACGAACTCGACCAGACCGACGGCTGGGCCATCGAGCACAAGGTCGAAAACATCCTCCAACGCGTCGAACTCGACGCCGATCAAGACTTTGCCACTCTCTCCGGCGGCAACAAACGCCGCGCCCTGCTCGCCCGCGCCCTCATCGCCGAGCCACACATCCTGCTCCTCGACGAGCCGACCAATCACCTCGACATCCCCGGCATCTGCTGGCTCGAAGAGTTTCTCCGCAAGACCAACGTCGCCCTGCTCTTCGTTTCCCACGACCGCGCCTTCATCCAGCGCGTGGCCAATAAAACCCTCGACCTCGACCGAGGCCAGCTCACCCGCTGGGAGTGTGACTACCCGACCTACCTTCAGCGCAAGGCCGATCTCCTCGCTGGCGAAGCCAAACAAGCCGCCGTCTTCGACAAGAAATTAGCCGAAGAGGAAGTATGGATTCGTAAAGGCATCCAAGCTCGCCGCACCCGCAACGAAGGCCGTGTTCGCTCTCTCAAAAAGATGCGCGAAGAACGCGCTGAGCGACGAAATATTCAAGGTAAATCCAAGCTCGACCTTAGCGACGCTCAAGCTTCCGGGCGCAAGGTCATTACGATCGACGACATGAGCTACAGCTGGGGCGACCAGCCGCTCATCCAGAACTTCGAGACAACCATCTGGCGCGGGGATAAGATTGGTATCGTCGGCCTCAACGGCTCTGGCAAAACTACCTTGCTCAACCTTCTGCTCAAAAAACTTGAACCGCAAAGCGGCAGTGTCACACACGGCACCAAGCTGGATGTGGCCTACTTCGATCAGCATCGTGCCCAGCTCGATGATAAACTCACTGTCGCCGAAAACGTTCATCCATCTGGAGAGATGGTCACGATCAATGGCAAACCGCGCCATATTCTGAGCTACCTGCAAGACTTCCTCTTCACTCCACAAACCTCGAGGTCGCCCATTACAAAACTCTCTGGTGGCGAGCGCGCGCGGCTTCTCCTCGCACGACTCTTTCTCCAGCCGGCCAACGTGCTGGTGCTCGACGAGCCGACCAACGACCTCGACATCGAAACCGTCGAGCTACTCGAAGAGCGCCTCCTCGAATATCCCGGTACCCTGCTACTCGTTAGCCATGACCGCAGCTTCCTCGACAACGTCGTCACCAGCACCATCGCCCTCGAAGGCGACGGAGTCATCGAAGAATACGTCGGCGGCTGCGAAGAATGGCTCAAAAAAGAAGAGCTCAAAAACGCCCCCACAAAAAAGGGAAAGGGGCAACCAGCCAGTGCCCCTCTGCCCACTCCCAACACCCCACTCAGCGAAACGCCTAAGCGCAAGCTGAGCAACAAAGAGCGCGAAGCCCTCAAAAGCCTCCCCACAAAGATCGAAAAGATGGAAGCCGAGCTCGAAAAGCTCTCCACCCTGATGGCCTCTGCCGATTACTACCAAGACCCCGCCAGCAATCTTACCGGTGATGCCAAAAAACTAGAAGCCTTGGAAATCGAAATTCTCAAATCCTACGAGCAACTCGAAGAACTCGGTACAAATTGAACGCCGAACTTCAAACGTCCAACGCTGAACATCGAATGAATATGATTAGCCCCAGCGGCTTATTCAAAGTTCGACGTTCAACGTTCAGCGTTCGAAGTCCCCTCCCCTCAATTTCCGCTTGCTCACCCCCGCTCGGCCGCCTACTCTCATAACGTCTCACAACTTAGAGCCTATGCTCTAAAGTTGCCCCTCGATCCACCATAAAAAAGATACCCCATGGAACTCCACCCCAGCTTTCAAGAATGTCGCGGATACGTCGCCGCACTCCTCCACGATAAAGTCAATCACCCGCATGTAGCGAAACGTCCTCCAGCACTCACCATCTCCCGACAAACCGGTGCCCGAGGACGCACCATCGGCCTCATGCTGCAGTCCGTCCTTCGTGCGCAAGCGCCCAAAGACGCTATCCCATGGACGCTCTTCGACGACAATCTCGTCAAGCAAGTGCTCGAAGATCACCAACTCCCAGCGGACCTTGAAAAATTCATGCCCGACGACGCCATTAGCGAAGTCACAGGCTCCATCAACGAACTCCTAGGACGACACCCCTCCCTCTGGAAGCTCTTTGAAAAAACCACTAACACGATGGTTCGCCTCAGCCTGACGGGACACAGCATCCTCGTCGGTCGAGGCGGCAACGAGATCAGCCAAGGTTTTCGTAATGTCCTACGGGTAAGAATGATCGGCTCCGAAAAACGCCGGCTCCAACAAATGATTCAAGTCCACGGCATGACCGAATCCGGCGCAAAAAAATTCATCAAAGACGAAGACGTCGCCCGCCGCCGCTATATCAAACAGCACTTCGACCGCGAGATTGACGACCCCACACGTTACGACCTAGTCATCAACACCGACCACCTCAAAGACGAGACCATAGTCGAAATGCTCACCGCCGCACTCAAAGAGAAGAGCTGAGTTGTAGCCGGTGGCGTAACCAGAAGTGTCCATCTGTGTTAATCCGTAGTTCAATCAAATCCTATCACTCACTCCTCACCAGTCACTCCTCACCACTCAAATCACCGCATCGCCATCATTGGAGGCGGTGCCGCCGGCTACTTCGCCGCGATCACCGCAGCCGAGGCCAACCCCTCTGCCCAGGTCACGATCTACGAGCAGAGCAAGCGCACGCTAACCAAAGTAAAAATCTCCGGCGGCGGACGCTGCAACGTCACCCACAACTGCTTCGACCCCGCCAAGCTCGCCACCCACTACCCACGTGGTGCCCGTGAACTGCGCGGTGCCTTCCATCGCTGGCAGCCAGAGGACACGATTCAATGGTTCGCCGAGCGCGGCGTCGCGATCAAAGCCGAGCCCGACGGACGCATGTTCCCCACCACCGACGACTCGCAGACCATCATCGACTGCTTCCACCAAGCCGCCCGCGACGCAGGCGTGCAGTTGCGTAAAGAAATAGGCGTCAAAAGTTTCACACTTCACTCTTCACAATTCACCCTTCACTTATCCGATCTCACAGAAGTGAGAGTGGATAAGTTGTTAGTCGCCACTGGCTCCCTCAAAGCCTCCTCACTCACCCGCGCCCTCGAAGCCCTCGGCCACAGTATCGCCCCTCTCGCCCCTTCACTCTTCGCCTTCAATTTAGCCGACAAGCGCACCCACGGCCTATCCGGGCTCTCCGTGCAAAACGCCAGCGTTTCCCTCGTAGAGGCGCCACCCCAGGGAGGGCGGTTGTCCCCAACCGCCGCCGCCACCCAGGGAGGGCGGTTGTCCCCAACTGCCGCCACCGAGCCTACCGATCCCCCCACAAAATCCAAAACCAAGCTCAAAAAGCCCGCCCCACAAACCGGCCCCATCCTCATCACCCACCGCGGTCTCAGCGGCCCCGCCATCCTCCGGCTTTCCGCCTGGCAAGCCCGCGACCTCCAGCAGGCCAACTATCATTTCGAGATCCGAATCAACTGGCTCGGCAAAGTATCCGAAAACCAATTACGCGAACAGTTCAACCACCTGCGCAAAGGCAAAACCCAGGTCAAAACTAAGGTCTTCGAAGAGATCCCCCGCCGCCTATGGGAGCGCCTCGTCGAAACCGTCGGCATCACCGAAGACACCAAATGGGCGCAACTGCCCAAAGACAAAGAGACCGCCCTCATTCATGAACTGATCGAAGGTCGCTACAGCGTACAGGGCAAGACCACCAACAAAGACGAGTTCGTCACCTGCGGCGGCGTCCGCCTCAAAGAGATCCATTTCAAAACCATGGAGAGCCGCCTCGTGCCCGGTCTCCACTTCGCTGGCGAGTGCCTCGACATCGACGGTATCACCGGCGGCTTCAACTTCCAAGCCGCTTGGACGGGTGGTCGACTTGCGGGTTTGGCCATGGCTGAAGCCTAGGGACGGCTGATAGCTACTCACCTTGGCAACGCTCCAAAATATCAACCTGTTCTTCGCATTGGCAACCGCATAACTAAGACGAAAGGGATTCAAAACTAAGCCACTCTTGGGCGATACGTCCATATTTTAAGATTAACTGCTCCGCTTCCGCCCCTAGCGAATCTAACCAATCGATGTCTTTCCGGGCAGGTTTGGCCAGTCCGTCCCATCGCTTCAAATCCGGAACTGTGGTGCTAAGCGCGATCAACTTTGAGTAACTTTCGAGATCAGGCTTCAGTCTCGGCCAGCCCATCGATAAAAAAATATCAGCTGCAATTCTCGGAATGCGCAGTCCTGCCGCATCTAGATCGCCATGAGAGGGTTCGCGGGTGCATAACAAATTTTTTCTAAAAGTGCTTAACAGGAGTAGCTGTGATTCCAGTATTGGTCAAATCGGTTGCTATAGAGAGCCGTTCTAATAACGAGAACATCTTCAGCTCCCTTCTTT
>Ga0105055_10000688_pt1 | contig 54023 bp, 58 predicted proteins | sample BON03_FD_78090 | JGI IMG/M metagenome (GOLD analysis project Ga0105055, IMG submission 78090) | Freshwater microbial communities from Lake Bonney liftoff mats and glacier meltwater in Antarctica - BON-03 | ecosystem: Environmental > Aquatic > Freshwater > Ice > Glacier meltwater | place: Lake... | reverse complement strand
CGCATTCGGCCCGACAACTATGTGAGCCGTTTTTGGCCCCAAGTTCACCGGCCCATCAGGGCCTGGGGCAACAGTGCAGAACATGATGCAGGTCGGCATTTCGGGCGCCCCGTACTCGGACTTCTTTTCAAGCCTCTCAAGGCGCCGCTGGATGCCTTTCATACTGTCGCCGCCCGAAGGCCCAGCGCATCCAGCTGTGCCCGCATGTCCGGCTCAAGGCCGCCGATTCGCTCAAGCCCTGCTGCGAGCGTTAGGATCCGCGCATCCAATTCGGTATCGCACCATTCGTCAAGCTGTCCAGCGGGATGCACGGATTGCCGTTCGAGCTTAATAATGCGGCGCCTGAGAGTCATCCGAACATCAGCCTAGCAACGAACCAGACCGGCGTGGACGGACCAATAAAGCTTGCGGCTAAGCTTAGCCAAAAGGGTAATGGGGCCCTTGCATACCTAGGTAGCCTCCAATCACGCACTGGCTGGCCGTTCTCTCAATGCGTTTACCTTCGCAACGAGTTGTTCGAGGTCCCTTGCAGACAGGGTATGACCAGCATTTTGTGGGCTCGCCCTGCCCTTGCGACGTAACCTTACGAGACGCTCTTCATGCGGCAACGCACCCTGGGGCGCCTTCTTCTCCAATGCCACAAGGCGGCGCGCCATGTTGCTCATGTCCGTTTCTCACTTGGCGACTGCAGCGCTCTCGCAATCGCAAGGGCCGCGTCGGCCGTGGGCCCGTTAGGCTCATGTATGCCGCAGTGGAGGACAAATGCGAGCTTGCGAGCAAGTGAGCGCGTGTCCAGCGAGGCACTGTCCTGCAAGATCGGGAGCCCCGCCACTCTCTCCAATCGCTGAACCCTGCCCTTCATGCTCATGCCTGCTTCTCCTCCAGCGCTTTGAGACGAGTCTCAAGCTCGGTTGTCTCCAGGGCCTTGCGATAGCCTTCGACAAGCCCGGCAAGGCCGCTCGCTTCTGATGGCGTGAGGTCGCCGCTCGCAACGCTGGCAAGGATTGCCCCCATAGCGGAGGCGGCGCTCTGAGCGCCTTCCATAGGCGGCAGGTCAAAGCGCACGGGCGAATCCTTGCGAGGCGGTGCGATGCGCTCCAGGCAAAGGCGCAGCGCCGTCACGTCACCGGCTAAGGCCAATTCTACGGCTTTGCGGGTCAGGGCCTCGCCTTCACCATCAAGTAGCGCCTGTACGGCCAGCGTGGTCTTGTGGCGCGTACCGGGCTTCTTACCTCGGTTTCCCTTGGCGAAGGTGCCATCCGTATTGCGTCCGTTTTTACGGTCTGTCTTTCGCATGTTGGCTCACGTATTAATATCGACATGATACTTATACTGCTCCGGTCCACCACAATAAAGAAGCAAAATCGAGCCTCAATTAGTGCGTAGATGCACATGCGTCGCGAGCCGAACTAAATCAAATGCAGGACCTCGTTCACCCGGTCACGTCAGAATTAGCGATCCGGCTTTTCAAACTGGCGTCGGTAGTTTATCGATTGTGTTCTAGCTCGATTGAGCTGTTTCAAATGTGGGGGTCCGATGCGCACTTTATTCACAGCGTTAGTTGCGCTCTGTTATGTGGGGTCGCCAGCGCAGGCTCAGGAATTTACGCCAGTGTATGTCGCCACAGAGGACGACGACGACACCTGTGAGGTCAGCAACGTCTCGATTGTTGCGGTGGTAGAGTCTGAATTGAGGTATAATAGAATCCCGGTTGGAACACGCGCGCAGGCAATCGCGGATGAAGCCCTTACGCTGCGCGTCAACACAACTGCTGTGTTTAACCGGGGGGTGTGCGCTGTGGGGTATACACTAGAAATGAGTAACTATCAGGAGATCGTTCTCAGTGTCACCGGAGAAAAGAGATGGGCGACAACCGTGCTTTGCCAGAAAGGTGGATTGATGACTGGGCCTGCTTTCGATTTGCAATCTCGGTTAAACGCGGAGTTTCGTGATTTGGCGAGCCAATGTATTTCTCAGTACCTGAAATAGTAGCTTGAGCGACGCTTGGTCTGCGTACCACTCGCCAACGCTTAAACAAAAAGGGCGGTAGACTAGAGCCTGTCGCCTTTGTTCATTCGGGGTTCTCTCGCCAGCCCCTGTCAGCCCCCTTCATGTAAGGCCGGGCTTCTGACCTGGGTTTCCCTTGCCGTTGGCGCCATACTTGTTGCGCCCGCTTTTACGGCTCATTTCTCAGGCCCGTCCATATCTCGCTTTGGAAACAGGCGCTAACGGTTGCGAATGCGTGCAGCGTCAAGCCGTTCGGCGATGCTCAGCTCCCGCCAGTCGGACTCCCTTTCCATCAAGGCTTTTGAGGGCTCCGGCAATCCAGCTCTCAGCCTCGCACGTCTAAGTTGGTCTGCAAGATTTCCGAAACGGATCTGATGGGCTTCCCGCTCCGGCGCTTTGCGTTCCAGTTTCTCAATTCGGTCTTTGATGGTCATCACGATCCTCCTTGTCTTGCTCAACACTGGCGAGAAACGCCTCCAGCTTTTGCGCAGCGGTCCTTTGCGGGGCCCCGGTGCCATTCTCGCAAGCCGGGTGGATGTAGCCTGTCGGCAGCGGTGGAAGCCCCAGGAAGGCTCTCAGCTTGCGGATCCCCGAGTTAGGATCATCAGCAGCATGGGCGGGCTCTTGCATCATGCGCTCCAGCCATTGAATACGTCGCTTGATGGTCATTTAATTTCACCGCCTTTCCTTCAGCCGGATGATGTTATTCGCGGCCACCTCGGCCTCTTTCCGGCTCATGCCGCCATCGTATTCCATGATGGCCGCGCGCTCCTCCAATTCCATCCAATCGGAAACGTGAGCGTCATGTTGTCCAACTCCGTTTTCTTGCTCCGCACCCGTGCCAAACGTGCCAATCGTGCCAATAGGCGGATTATCTCGGGCCTTTGGCCTATTTGGCACGATTGGCACGCCGGGGTCTTCGGGAATGTACTTTCGAACGGCCTCGCGCCAGCTCATGTCATGTTCTCCCTATGAAGAGCTGGATTGACATCGAAATGCTTTGCCCGGGTCTTGCCCTTTGAGATCCGCACCCAGCCGGATTTTTCAAGTAAACCCACAGCTGCATCAAAGAGCTTGGTTGCATCCTTGCTCCGTGCACCCAGAATACCCCACTCGCGCCGGGCATCCCTGAGATTGAAAGAGCGTAGGTCTTTCTGGTGGCAATGCTGAAGGATGGCTGCGGAAACGGCTTCTTCATCGGACTTGTTCGCGCCGTAGTGGACGCGCTGGATCTGCGGTACGATGTAATCCTCCACTAGGATAAGCGCGGCACCCAGATGCTCAGCTCCCGTTTCATTGGACGGATATTCAACCGTTGCATCAAAAGCCCAATCCAACACGTGCAGCACGCCTGCAATGCGGGCGACATAGCCGGGCAGCTTGCCGAACGCGCTACCGATCTTGCCGGGGGTGCCATGTCTGGACGCATTATCGTTGCTGTACCAATTATTGAATATCTCGAACGCTTCCGGGCTCAGGCCAAGGGTGAGCCCTCCCTCCGGTATAGAAAGGCCCGCTATGCGTTCGAGCGCACGGTCCATGTCATTCTGGTAGGTCCCCTCAGGAATGCACGTGGGCTTCGCCGGATTGGGCCAAAAAGGCAGGAGCCGCGCCATGAAGCCGTCATCGTCTCCATTGTGGCTCAGCAGGCTGCGCAAGCGCTCGGGCTGTATGCCGCCGAGAACAGAAAAGCCGTGCTTCGGTATGAATTTGTTGCCGTACTTCACCCGATCCAGCGAGAAGGGCCCATTGTTCCATGCTTCGAGGTAGAATGGACGGTCGGAGCCGGAGTTATAGCGCTCCAGGGCCGCAATAAGACCAACCAGTTCATCACGCTCAACTAGCAAGCCAAGCCCTGCGCGTTGTTCAACGTCAGCAAGCGCTTCCACTGTTGAATCCCCTACAAGGCACCGCGGCGGCTGGACACGCAGAGCTTCGAGGCGCTCCAGTTCTTGCCGCAACTCGGCTGCAGCCCTCTTGTCTCCACCAGGTGTCGTACTTGCCTTCAAGTCCGCAATCAGCCCGTCTACCTTTGCCTCATGGTCCGCAATCATCTGCTTCTGGATTGCGAAGAGGCGCTTGCGGATGGGCTTGGCAGCTGGTGTTTTGCCGGAACTGGGCGGGCCTATGATGGCGAGCCAAAGGATGAGCGGTTCATACCAGCTTTGGGTGATCCTCACTTCAACCGATTTGCCGATGAGGCCAGACACGGCACCCAGCAGAGTGGCCGCGACATAGTCCACAGGCGCATTGGCCCCCGCTGCTGCGCGCTGGATGTAGCCACCCGCCGCTCCGAAGCAATGCAGCGGCAGCCTCGGAGAACGTGGCATAGCCTCTCCGAAGAGGCCAAGATCAGGCTCCGGCCATGTACCAGTGTCCCCGCCGTTATGGTCAAAGCCGGTCAGGCAATCCACGGCCCGACCCGATTCGCGAGCCAATCCTGCCATCGCTGAAGTCCTGTAGTTATCTCTCATCCCGCCTCTCCTTCACGGAAAGGGCAAGGCGCACGCGGTCTTCGAGTGAGGCTCCCACAAGTCCCAGTTCATCATCATCTACAAGCGCGACCATCTGGAGACTGATCGATTTGAAGGCTGCACGCTGGCGGTGGGTGAAATCGGTATCGTCATAAAGCTCAAACATGAGGCCGATTGGAGGGCCAAGCGATTCACGCAGGAAGAAATAGCCGGCGGGATAATTGTAAATGCAAGCCGCTTCAGGGGGGTTACTCATGATCAGCCCCAACGTTGAGACCGGCCAGTTCGGCGACAAGCGCAGCGACAGATGGCGAGCGAACGCCAAGCCGCTGGATATGCGAAACGGCAAGGGGACGAGCGCGGCGACGGACGCTCTCAGCCCAGGCGAACAGTGGAAGTTCATAGTCATTGCGTGCACGACGGCTACGCGATATTCTCCGCTTCATCGAAACGTCTCCTTTGAGGGGTGATTTTTTCGAAAGACCCTGGCGGCGGAGTTGCAGTCCGCTCCGGGGTCGATTCTTATATGGGGCCAACATCAAGAGGCTTCAGATGTGCTATTGCGCTGACGCGTTTCGAGCCAAATTTCCACGTCTGCCCAACGGTAGCGAACCGAACGTCCCAAAGCGTACCAGCGAGGCGAATGAGGTTCTCCAAGCATTCGCCGCTTTGCCCAGGTAGTGGCTCCAGTGCCAGTGCGCCGAGCTAGCTCATTTGTGTCGATAAGTTCCATGTCCAGATACTCCGAAGTACGCCGGGGCATTCCGGCACACTGAGTATCTCTTGGGAAAGCAGTCGATAATATCCGGGTCGATTAAGGAATAATCATTGATCGATTTAGTCGGTTGGTTTCGTTTCTCTTTTTCTGCCCTTAGCCCCCCAGACATCGACTAAATGTTCAGGCAATAGATAATTCGCAGCGTCCCACAATCTCTGACGAGAACGCTCTGTATTCTCGGGAAATAGGTTCTCCAAAACGCGAGATTTCGAATGGGTGCGATAGTTCGCAGAATCAGCTTCTCGTTCTAAAAATTCAATTAGTTTCCAAAGCTGCTGCTTGTCTGGTGTATCCAACTTGATCTGACGAGTCTCATCGAACAAACCAATCGAACCTCTGCCAGTTGAAGGTTTAATCGGCGGACACATTTGGCGTATTTCAGCAGCTGACACGGTGATGTTATGCCAGCTTCTTTCAAAGTCCGATTCATTCTCTGCTGCAAATAACTTGTCTGGATACTGCTGCGAGAACAAATTGAGTGCGAACCAGTCAGCCTCGTCAATTTCCTGAAAGACTAATGCAGGTTTTAGAAGTCCCTTCGCAGAAATACTGCCCGCCTGCAGCTTTTGCGTAAGCTGTTCAGTAGCCGGTGTACAATTGACTGCGACGACGTCATCACTGTCATTAACAACTAGCGGTACGAAACTGAAATTTCCATAACCGATCTGTCGCGATGCCTCATGGTTTTTGTGCAACTGTTGGCATTCTCCATCAAAAGCAAGATAGGCTACTGCGAGTTCAACTGGCCACCATCGCAAGCCGAGGATGTACCCAATCCAATTGTCGCGGTCCTGGTCAGGCTTGACAACGAAGAAATCAACTAGAGCACTTCGATCAAAGAAAAGTCCGCCAATCAACGTCTCGCGAAAATCCACCGATCCTGTTTGTCGCCACAACTCAGAAAAGCGCGAGCTTGGATGGCCAGGCCAATTCACGAGGTCGAGCGAACCGGTGCGCAAGGAGATGCAAACACCTGTAGCGTCCTGCCGACGCCCATCCATAGCCTCGCGAACAATCTTGCCAGTTGCATCGTCGGGCAGTAGTGATGGCAGTTCAGCCAATATTTTTCCTAGAGCATCCCTCAACGCCCAAATTTTCTTAATTTGGTATCGCAAATGGTTAGACCAAGATTCCGCAAGCTGATCAAAGCTCTGACCACTTAAAGAAACGTACCGTCGCGCAGCTTTAAGAACCCTTTTTTCGGTCTCTTCGCGGCGTTCTTCGCCCGGGATTTTCCGAACTGCGTCATTAGAAATGAGGTCCAGCCACGGAAAGGGCGCTGGCCCGTCTTCTAGGGCAATGATGTGCTGGAAAACGCCGCGCCAAAAACGCATTGATTGCTCTGACCTCCCCATTTGGTGAGATGGTCTTGCAGCTTCGAAATTCTGGAGCGCGTTGGCTGGGATTCCTGCAAGCCAAGCGGCAGCTACACGAATTGAGATATTATCCGATTCAGGCAAGTCCTCCGCGACCAGCTCTTTCCGAAAATTCCAACCAGCTTCAATTGGTTCTTTCTGCACCTTGCGCCTCCCCGTTTTCTTCCGATTTCATTGCCCGGTGAAGAGCAGCTCCGATCTGGTTGGAAACCTGGCGGACCGGGTCGTTTGCCAAATGCGCATACCGCGCCGTTGTCGAGTCGTCCCTATGGCCGAGTAAAGCACCAATTACTGGCAGGCTGGCCCCTCCCGAAACTGCCATACTCGCAAAACTGTGGCGCAGGTCGTGGAGACGGACGCCCGCCAGTCCGGCATCATGCCGGATTCTCCGCCAAACCTTCGATGTACCCGCGTAATAGCCTTCCGACCGGGTTGCCGGAAATACGAAACCGGACGCGTTTTGACGTGGCACGGCTTTCAGGACTTCAAGCGCAGCGCCGTTCAGCATCACCAGCTTCTGCCCAGTCTTTGAGTCTGAAAGGCGGAGGTAGCAGTATTGCCAGTCCACTTCGGACCAGCGGACGCTTTCGATTTCGCCCTTGCGCGCTCCTGTCAGGACAAGCAGCCGAATGATGGCGAGCGCATAGGGGTTTTCCGCCTTTACTTCGGCCGCATCCAGCGCCGCGCCCAGTTTCGTCAACTCGGCCGCATCCAAGAAACGTTCGTTGCGGTTGTCGCGGTATCGCTTCACGCCGCGAACGGGATTTTCAGAGATCCAACCGGACTCGATCGCGAACGAAAATATGCCACCCAGTAGGCCAACCGTTCGCGTGGCGGTGCCCTTGCCGCCGCGAACAATCGCCCTGCCCCGCGCCTTTGTCTTAACGTCCACTGCTGTCTTGCCAGCAGCAACGTCCTGCAGGAACCGGGTAACGTCAGAGCGCTTCACGTCGGGCACGCGCATGCGGCCAAGCAGTGGCTTGATATGCCGCTCAATGCGCCCCCGATCCGTCGCCAGCGTGGACGCCTTCTTGGTCGCCGCACCATGTTCAAGGTATCGATCGCAAAGCTGGGCGACGGTAAGCACCATTTTTTCTGCCTGCTTGGCCGTTGCCGGGTCTTCCCCATGCGCGACAAGGCCGAGTATCTGGCTTGCACGCTTGCGCGCCTGGTTCGGCGTCCACGGCGAGCCGTGCGTCCCAATCGTCATTCGACGCGTGGGGGCGTTTCTCCCTGATCCGAGCCGATATTTGCAGACATATGCCTTCCGCCCACCGCTGCAGACCTTCAACCCAAAGCCCTTCAGGTCGCCGTCCCAGATGAAATAGTCGCGTTCTTGGCTCTCGGCGCCGTTGATGACGGATAGGGAGAGGCGTTTCGCCATCGGTGGTTACTCCAGAATGCGGCCAGTAACCACATAGTAACCACCATTCGGGGAATCAGGAAACACCTCAAGAAACCGTTAGAGTATCTTTCCACATGAAATCAGCGTGTTGTGGATTCTCAAGGAATGCGCAGGAACCCCTATAAACGCAAATCCCCTGCCCTCCGAAGGCAGAGGTCACAGGTTCAAATCCTGTTGGGTGCACCATTGTATTTCCCGCGATGAGTTGCACAGCAGCGTCGCATTGGCTCTAGTGTCTGAAAAGGATGACTCAGCCATGATCAAGTCCATCTCCCTTTCCATTCTGGCCATCGGCCTGACGACAGCCGTTTCCGCGCAAGGCGCTTCCAGCATCGACGACAGCAAGCTGGTCTACAGCGTGACGCTTGGCGACATGCAGGCCATCGTGGCCTCGCTGGACCATACGGTCAGGACAAGCGACGCTGATGGCGTTGTCCTCTTTGCTCGGGATGAAGACGGCCAGTCATATGTCATGGCTGGGACAGCATGCAGCGATGCTGGCGCATGCCAGGGTATAAACATGTTCATGTCGTATGACATGACTGACACGATCAACCTCGAATCCCTGAATACGGCTAGTCTCTCCTATGCGGCCGTGAGTGTCTGGCAAAGCGGCCAATCCGTTGGCGTATCCCGGTATGTCATTCTCGATGGCGGCATGACGATCGCGAACATCAAGGTGAATATCGACACGCTCACGGCGCTTGGCGGAAAGGTCATCATGATGGCCGATAAGTCGCATGACGATTTTGGCGACGATAGCGGCGAATACGCCAATGATGGCACGTGCGACGATGTCCGCTTCACCGGCGAAGGCCGCTCGATCCTGTTGACCGACAGCCACATCCGCAAGGATGCGAGCGATTGCAGCGCCGCCTACGAGGCCGGAACGATCACCGTCAAATAGACCCGCGTCGCACCTGCCGACCGCCTGCCCCCTCATAGGCGCGCAAGCGGCTCAACATGTTTTATTAGTCTGTGGCTGGCACGCTGGAATACGGCCCGGACTTTGCAATTGGCCGACAGGAGCAGCAGGACGAACAATTAATCATGAACCTCTTTTTCCGGTTCCTCAGGATTTTCCTTCCGGCTTACTTTTCGGGTGAGCGCACGGCGCCGCTTGACGTTCATGTCATCAAATCGGCTGTCTGGATCGGCGATCATGACCCGATGGGGCACATGACCAATTCCCGCTACGCCTCGTTCACAGACCTTGGCATGCTGAACTACATTGCCCGTACCGGTTTCCTGAAAGTCTTCCGCAAGCATGGCTGGACGCCGATCATCCAGAGCGAGGCGATCAGCTTCCACCGCATGATGCGCTTCCCCCAGAAGTTCGAACTGCACACACGGCCCGTCGGCTGGGAGGGCAGCTATATCCTGTTCGAACACACATTCCTGTCGAAAGGCCGCACCGTGGCCGAGAGCCGGATGGTGGCCCGCCTTGTCGGCCGCAAGAAAGAACGCGTGACCATCGACATGGTGTTCGAAGGTTATGGCCTGCACATGGACAGCCCGGAAATTTCCCCGGCTTTCCGCGCCCTGCTGGACGATTTGAAAACGCGCCCCTAGAGGCGGAAACTGTTGGGTAACAGCTCTTCCACACGCATGTTTTCAATCGTGTCGCCCGTATCGGAAGCGCAATAGACAATTGTGTCCGGGCCCGCGAGCTCGGCGATGCGCTGTCGGCACCCCCCGCACGGCGTGATCAGGCGCTCACCGCCGGCCACAATCACGATCGTACGGGCTTTCTTGCCACCGGACGCCACCATGGCGCCTAGCGCCACGGCCTCGGCGCAGGTGCCAAGCGGATAGGCCGCATTCTCCATGTTGCACCCAACCGAGACGGTGCCGCGTTCATCCAGAACGGCGGCCCCGACCTGAAATTTCGAATACGGCGCGTGTGCGTTCAGACGGGCCTTTCGGGCCACCGCGACAAGGGCCGGGACATTGATTTCTGGCACGTCAGTCATAAAAATCCCCACGCTCTCCGAGCGTTGAACGCAGCTCGCCGCCTGATCTCACTTGCCCGGGCGGGCCTGATGGTTAGCATGCACCGCAATACACCGACAAGGGATGCCAGCGCCGCATGACGACAACGCCGATCATCATAGACTGCGATCCGGGCGTTGATGACGCCGTCATGCTGATGATGGCACTGGCAAGCCCGGCGCTGGACGTACGCGCCATCACCACCGTGGCCGGCAATGTGCCCCTGCACCTGACCAGCCGCAACGCGCGCATGATGTGCCAGATCATGGACCGGGCGGACGTGCCTGTCTTTGCCGGGTGTCCGCGTCCAGTCCTGCGCGAACCGGTGACGGCCGAGCATTTCCACGGTGACAGCGGCATTGCCGGGCTCGACCCGTTCGAGCCGGACGTGCCGCTCGCGGCCGGTCATGCCGTCACACACCTGATCGACACGCTGGTATCGGCCAGTCCCGCTGAATACACGGTCGTCGTCACCGGGCCGCTGACCAATATCGCGGCGGCCATTGTCATGGCGCCTGACATTGCCCGCGGCATTGACCGGCTGGTGATCATGGGCGGCGCTGACCGAGAGGGCGGCAACATTACCCCGTTTGCCGAGTTCAACATCTTCGCCGATCCGCATGCCGGCGCTGTCGTGTTCGATAGCGGCATTCCGGCCACCATTCTCAATCTCGACGTGACCCACCAGGTACGCGCCGAGCCCGAACGCCTGGCCTCCCTGCGTGCCCTGCCCGGCCCGCGTGCCGCAATCATGGTGCAACTGCTGGAGGCGGCCAATGTGCTGGAAGCGCGCTGGAAGGAAGGGCGCATGACACCGATGCATGATCCCGCCACCATCGCTTACCTGCTGGCGCCGCACCTGTTCGAAGCCCGCAAGGCGACCGTCAGCGTCGACACCGAGGCCGGTACGCACTTTGGCCAGACCCGTCTATCCGCCCTCGAAGACGGCCCGCACACATGGGTCAAAAAGGCCGATCCGGATGGCTTCTTCGCGCTGATCGAAGACTTGGTGGGCAGCATATGATTACCGTCACCGGCTCCATCAATCTCGACATTGTCGCCACCGGCCCCGCCCTACCCCGACCCGGCGAAACCGTTACCAATGCGCGCCTCGCCCGCCACCCGGGCGGCAAGGGCGCCAACCAGGCGCTGGCGGCGCGCCGCCTCGGAGCCGACGTCCGCCTGATCGGCGCCGTCGGAGCGGACGACATGGCCGAAGAGGCGCTGAAACTGCTGCAGGCTGGCGGCGTCGACCTGTCTGGCGTGCAGCATATCAATGGCGAGACGACCGGTGTTGCCCTGATTGCCGTCTCCGCCGATGGCGAGAACCAGATCGTGGTGTGCCCGGGCGCCAATGCGGCCCTTCGTCCGGCAGACGTTGCAGGCCATACGATCACCCACATGATGGGCGTGCTGGAAGTCAGCGCCGACACGCTGCTCGCCGCCGCAGACGCCGCCACCGGCTTTGTCAGCCTGAACCTTGCCCCGGCCATGGCCGTGCCGGGCGCCCTCCTGGCGCGCGCCACCCTGCTCAGCGTCAACGAGACCGAGGCGGCCTTCTATGGCGACAAGCTGCACGCAACGGGCGCACTGGTTGCCATCTCGCTCGGCGAAACCGGCGCTGCGCTCTATCGCAATGGCGAGGAAATTGCGCGCGAAGCCCCGCCAAAGGTCCAGGTCGTGGACACCGTCGGCGCTGGCGACACATTTACCGCCGCGCTGACCGTCGCCCTGATCGAGGGCATGTCCGAACGGGATGCGCTCCGCTTCGCGGTCACCGCAGGCGCGCTCGCCTGCACCCGGCCCGGCGCCCAGCCCAGCCTGACGCAGCGCGCAGACGTCGACAGGCTGATGCGCGCAACCTGGCCATAAACCCAGCCCGCAGCATTGACCGCATGATGCCGATGGCTTTGATATAGGCCAGTCCTTCCCATCCTGGAGATTGCCCTATGAACCGCCTGATTGCGTCCCTGATCCTTGCAATTGCCGTCGCTTCTCCCGCCCATGCTTGGGGCAAGACCGGCCACCGCGTGGTCGGCGCCGTGGCGCAGACCTATCTCAGCCAGACAGCAGACAGCGCCGTGAAGGATATACTCGGACCGGAAGGCATCGCCGAAGCATCCGATTGGCCCGACCACATGCGCTCCAACCCGGATAACTTCTGGCGCTCGCAAGCCAATCCTTGGCATTATGTGACGATTCCGAAGGACACGCCCTATTCGCAGGTGACCCCGCCACCGGAAGGCGATGCGATCACGGCGCTGGCAAAATTCCGCGCCATCGCGATCGATCCATCAGCGCCTCTGGAGGATCGCCAGATCGCCCTGCGCTTCATCGTCCATCTCGTCGGCGACCTGCACCAGCCGCTGCATGCCGGCAATGGCACCGACCGGGGCGGTAACCAGTTCATCTGCACCTTCTTCGAAGACATGACGAACCTGCACGAGGTCTGGGACGAGTTGCTGATCAACTACCAGGAATTGTCCTATACGGAATGGACCGAATGGTTGGTGCAGAAGATCACGCCCGACCAGCTCGCCGAATGGGCCAAGGCCCGACCCGCAGACTGGGCCGATGAGAGCGCCGCCATCCGCGACACGATCTATCCGGACACGCAGATCCTGTCTTGGGATTATGCCTACCAGACGCGGCCCATCCTGCGGCAGCGCCTGTCACAGGGTGGCGTGCGCCTTGCGGCCTATCTCAACGAAATGTTCGAAACGGCAGCACCCGCCGCCGAATGAGCCGGTCAGGCGCTGGCGCGGTTGATCCGGCGGCGCTGGACGCTGGACGGGATATTCAGGCTCTCGCGATATTTCGCCACCGTGCGACGGGCGATCTCGATGCCATAGCCGGTCAGAATCTCGACGATTTGGTCGTCGGAGAGCACATCGTCCTCGGTCTCGCCGTCGATCAGCACCTTGATCCGGTGACGCACGGCTTCGGCTGAATGGGCCTCGCCGCCGCCGGTTGCCGGGATCGACGCTGAGAAGAAGTATTTCAGTTCGAACAGGCCGCGCGGCGTCGACATGTACTTGTTCGAGGTCACGCGGCTGACCGTGGATTCATGCATCTCGATGGCATCGGCCACCTGTTTCAGGTTAAGGGGCCGCAGATGCGCGACACCATGCGCGAAGAACGCGTCCTGCTGGCGCACGATTTCGCTGCCAACTTTCAGGATCGTGCGGGCGCGCTGGTCCAGCGACTTGATCAGCCATGTTGCGTTCGAAGCACACTCGGAGATGAATTCCTTCTCCTTGTCGCGCATCGGCAGCGCCGTGACTTCGGCATAATAGGCCTTGTCCATCAGGACGCGCGGCAGCGTCTCGGAATTCAGCTCGACCGCAAACATGCCGTTCGGCAGCTCACGCACGAAGACATCCGGCGTCACCGCGATCGTCGTATCGCTCGAAAACCCACTGCCCGGCTTGGGCGACAACTGGCGCAGTTCGCCGAGCATCTCCTGCAGGTCGGCCTTGTCGACACCGCACACATCGGCGAGCGCCTTCAGGTCATGCTTGGCGACCATGTCGAGATTGGCCAGCATGGCTTCTATGGCAGGGTCGAAGCGCCCGCGCTCCTTCAGCTGCAGCGTCAGGCATTCGGGAATCGAGCGGGCCATCACGCCGGTCGGCTCGAAGCCCTGGCAGACTTCCAGCACGGCGGCGACATTGGCGACGTCCGCGCCCAGCGCCTTGGCGACGTCCTCGAGCGGTGCACGCAGGTAGCCGGCCTCGTCGGTCTCGTCGATCAACCGGGCGCCGATCAGGCGGTCGGCCGCTGACAGGCCGGCAATATTCAACTGATTGTGCAGGTGTTCCTGCAGGGTGGCATCCGTCGAAAGGTTCGCGGCAAAATCGTATTCTTCACTGTTGAAGCTGCCGCCCGAAGTGGCGCTCGACCAGTCGGTCTGCGCCGACGGGCCCGAGCCGCCAGCTGGCAGCGCCGCGTCCGACCCCGTGCCGGGTTCAAACACGTCTTCGCCCGGAGCATCAAGCTGGTCGCGTGCGGTGCCCATGCCGGAATTGTCATCGAGCGAAAGCTGCTCGCGTCGCGTCGGCGCTTCGCCCTGTTCGTTGGCGTCGCCGGCATTGTCGTCAGCCTTGTTGAGCAGCGGATTGCGCTCGATCTCGGCCTCCACGAACTCTGCGAGTTCCTGGTTCGAGAGCTGCAACAGCTTGATCGCCTGCTGCAACTGCGGCGTCATTACCAGGGACTGGCCCTGGCGCATGTCGAGTGACTGTTTCATTCCTAAGCCCGCGCCCTTCAGATCAAGCGGCGAACTGTTCACCCAGATAGACCCTGCGCACATCTTCGTTCTTCAGCACATCTTCCGGTGTGCCGTCAAAGAGGACGTCGCCATCATACATGACATAGGCCCGGTCCACGATCTGTAGCGTCTCTCGCACCTGGTGGTCCGTAATCAGGACGCCCAGGCCACGTTGCTTCAGGTAGCGGACAAGTTCGGAAATGTCGGAAATGGCGAGCGGGTCGATACCGGTGAACGGTTCGTCCAGTAGCATGAAGCTCGGACGTGATGCGAGTGCGCGTGCAATCTCCACCCGGCGACGTTCACCTCCCGAAAGGGACGTGGCCGCCTGGCCGCGAAGATGTTCCACATGCAGTTCGCTCAACAGGCTGTCGACCTGTGCCATGCGGGCAGACCGGTCTTTTTCGACCAGTTCTGCCACCGCCATGACATTTTCTTCCACTGTCATCCCTCGGAAAATAGAGGCTTCCTGGGGAAGGTAGCCCACGCCTAGGCGTGCGCGCTGGTACATGGGCAGGCGGGTCACATCTTCCCCATCGATCGAAATCGATCCGGAATCGACGCCGATCAGGCCCATGATCATGTAAAAGCAGGTCGTCTTGCCGGCCCCGTTGGGTCCAAGCAGGCCAACAACTTCTCCGCGTTGCAGAGACAGAGAAACGTCGCGCACCACCTGTCGTTTGCCAAAAGATTTGGCAATATTCTTAACGACAAGGCCTTCGGCCACTTCGGTCATCTCGTGAATTCGTCCCTGATCACGGGCAGTTTCGTCGCCCCGTTCTTGGCATAGCCTGACATACTTAAGATCGGCTTCACGCCATTGCTTGAATTTTTCAGTTTCCGGCCGTGTCCTTGTCGGACTCGATCACCATGCGTGTCCGTCCGGTACCGCCATCCAGCGTCGTCCGGCGCTTGCCGACTTCCAGTTTCAATATCTGGCCTTCAGCCACGTCACGCTCGCGCATCAGCGCCACATTGCCCGTCATTGTGATCGTATCGACGGCGGCGTCATAAACGCCCCGGTCGCCCTTGGCCTTCATTTCCGGCGTGACGTAGAAGACATTGCCTTCGGCAATCATTGTCTGAATCTGGCCAAAACCAGAGCCGACCCCAGCCGTCCCCTCTCCCGTCTTGCCACTGAAAATAATCGTCACCGTGTCCGCGCGCAACCGGGCCGTGCCCTGCTGGATGTCGACATTGCCGATCAGCAACACCTTGCGCTCGCGCTCGAGACTCTCGGTCCGCTCGGAATCGATGTAGATTGGCCCGCCTTCGGACGAGATCTGCGCCATCGCCGGAGCCGCGATGGCCGAGACCGCCAGGGCCGCGCCAAGAAACTTAAGGATTGCCATCTGCATCACCTTCATCGGTTGCCGGCACATCAGGCTCGGCCGGATAAATCACTGTTTTTACATTACCCTGAAAGACGACGCGGTTGCCACCTTCAAGAATCTCATAGGAGTCCGAGCGAATATCGCCAAGCGGTCCCTTGCCTTCGAGCGGCGAAAGCCCCTCGACCCAGTCCTGCCCGACATGCACGCGCGCCGCTGTCGTCTTGAACGAATAGCCCGACGCATCCGTGATTTCGACATCGTCATACAGCTCCAGGATACCCGCATCACGGTCATACATGCCTGACGGTGCGCGCACTTCGGTTCCCGCAGCATCCCGCAGAATCGGCCCGACCAGGTCGACGGCATTGGCGGTCAGTTCCTTGCGGCGGGCCGCATCCGCCGTGATCGTGAAGCTCTGGCCGGTGGAATCGCGTCCGGCAAAGCGCGGGTTGAGCATGGTGACGACTTCATCGCCTGAAATCTGCATCGGTACGGCGTCCCGGGAGAACGCGCTCTTGATGATGTATCCGAAGAACAGGCCGATCGAGACGGCAGCGCAGGCCATGAACAGGACGCGAAGTCCCCGCACCAGGCTCGACCGCCGGCGCGCCTCTTCTAGCGTCAGTTGCCGCCGTGGCGCCCAGAGCGACGCCGGGTCGTGATGCTTGACTGCGTCCATGAAAGCGCCTGAGGCCGGTTACAACGTATTCTGGGCCGTGTTTACCGTTGATAAAGGGGAAACAAAAGCGTCCAGAACATGACGGTTGCGTCAGGAATGTGCGAAAATATCCTGTTCGCCCCAGCCCGCGAGGTCGAGTGCGGCACGGGTCGGCAGGAAGTTGAAGCAGGCCTGCGCCATTTCGAGCCGTCCCTCACGGATCAGCATGGCTTCGAGGCCGGCCTTGATGACATGCAGGTGGAACACGTCGGACGCGGCGTATTGCAATTGCGCATCGCTCAAGTCCTTCGCGCCCCAATCGGAACTCTGCTGCGCCTTGGAGAGGTCGACCCCTGCGATTTCCCGGGCAACATCCTTCAGGCCATGCCTGTCGGTATAGGTTCGCGCCAGTTTGGACGCGATCTTGGTGCACCAGATCGGCGCGCAATCCACGCCCAGCCAGCGCTTGATCATGGCCACATCGAACCGGGCAAAATGGAACAGCTTGATGACCTTGGGATCGGTCAGCAGCGCCTTCAGGTTCGGACAATTGAAATCGCGGCCAAGCTGGACGAGATGCGCCGTGCCGTCACCGGACGACAATTGCACCAGAGTCAGGTGGTCGCGTAGCGGGTTCAGGCCCATGGCCTCGGTATCGATGGCCACGATCGGGCCGAAATCGATGTTCTTGGGCAGGTCGCCCTTATGCAATGTGATTCCGTTCATGCGCCGGACTTAGCATGAGAGGCGTAAACGGCAAATGATCCGTTCAGGCGCGCCCTCTAGACCGCGCGGCGCATCTCTGCCCACGCAGCCATCAGGGCATTCCGGTGCGCCGGGTCGGCAATCGAGATCAGGTATTCGGCACGCCTGTCGATATGGGCGCCGCGCAGGTCGATCGCGCCATGCTCCGTCACCACCCAGGAAATATCCGAACGCGGCAGGCTCACCGCCTCCGGGCCAAGACGTGGCACGATGCGGCTGACCGTTCCCTTCGCCGCTGTCGACGGCAGCGCAATAATCGGCATCCCGCCCTTCGAGGCAGCTGCCCCGCGCAGGAAATTCGCAAGGCCGCCAGTGCCGGACACCTGCCGCCCCTTCATGAATTCCGCATTGGCCTGCCCGAACAGGTCCACTTCCAGCACCGAATTGATTGCCACAAAGCGCTTGATCCCGGCCAGCACATCGATGCCATGGGTCACGTCGACAGCGCGAAAGCGAAAGCGATGGTCGCGCGCCACCCGTTCGTACAGCGCCTGCGTGCCCATCGCCACGCCGGTCAGGATCGCACCGGCCTCATCCACCACACGTCCGGCATCAATCAGGCCCAGTACCGGATCTGTCACCAGCCCCGAATGGATCCGCAGGTTTGCCGGACCGCCCGCCTCGGACAGCGCCTTCAGCGCCGCTTGTTGCACATTGCCGATGCCGAATTGCAGGCAGGCCGCGTCCGTGCCCACCAGCCCGGCAATCGTCTCGCCGATCTGCGCGAAGGTCGGTGGCAGCGCCGATTCCGTCAGTTCCACCAGCGGCGTGTCATCTTCGGCAACGACCGCAAACCGCGATAGCGGCACACGCGGCGTATCCGCCGGGGCCGGCATGTTGCGGTTGACGATGGCCATGGCGGGAATGTCCGTCCGGGCCAGCACCGCACCGGAGAAATCCGCCGATACGCCAAGGCTCACCCGGCCATCCGCTTCCGCGGGCGAAACCATGACCACCGCCAGGTCGATCTGCCTGCTGACCATGTCGCGATAGCTGTCGCTATAGTGCATCGGGCGCAGACGTATCTTCCCGGCATCGAACGCCGCGCGCATGTCGCCATACAGGAACGGCATCTCGGCGCGGGCGGTTTCATGCAGGCTGGTCCAGTCGGTCCGGTTCAGCCCCGGCACCGGTACGCCGACAAAGGTCAGGTCGCGGGCAAGTTCCGGTTCAGCGCGCAACGCGTCGGCCAGCGCTACAGGCTCGCCGCTGCAGCCCGCGATATAGATCCGGGCCGGACCGGGCTTCAGCGCCCGCAATTGCGCGAAAGCCTTCGCGATCATTTGAACGTGAATTTTGCGGGGCGTTTTTCCAGGAAGGACGAATAGCCCTCGACGAAATCCTCGCTGGAGAAGCCCGCGATGAACAGGGCTGCCGCTTCGGGTGAAGTCTCCTCCCACCCGGCTTCCACCCCGGCCACCATCTGCTTGATCGCCCGCACCGACCATTGCGAATTCGCCGCCACCGCTTCGCCAAGCTCACGCGCGCCGGCGAGCGCCGCGCCTGCCGCAACAACGCGGTTGAGCAAGCCGAGGGCGTTTGCTTCCGCCACGTCAAAGATGCGCGCGGTGAACAGGATGTCTTTCGCCCGAGACGCGCCGATGGCCGTCACCAACCGCCGCGTATCGCCCGCCGGATAAACTATGCCTAGCCTGGCCGGCGTGATGCCGAAGCGCGCGCCCTCGCCTGCCACGCGCAGGTCGGCGGCCATGGCGAGGCTCATGCCTCCGCCGACGCAGGCACCATCAATCGCCGCGATCACCGGCTTTGGGCAATGCTCGATCGCATTCAGCGCCGCTGCAATGATTTCGCCGGATTGCGCCGCTGTTTCCGGTGTCGAATAGATGGTCGAGAATTCCGAAATGTCGGCGCCCGCCGCGAAAGCTCCGGCATCGCCGCCATGCAGGATCACCACTTTCACGGCATCTGCCGCAACAACCTGCTGGATCAGCTCCGGTATGGCCGCCCACATATCGACCGACAGCGCATTGCGCTTGCCCGGCTTGTTGAGAATGATCTCGCTGAACGGCGCATTGATCTCAAGACGTATGGACGACTGGCTCAATTGGGTTCCCCGGCATGGGCGCCAAGGCGGCGCGGGCTGGCCTTCTCATGGCAAGAACACTCCGACGGCGCAAGGGATAGAGCCTAGGCGGCCTTCTTCAAGGCAACCAGTGCCTCGTCCAGCGCCGACAGGAAGCGCGACCGATCCGCCTTGGTGAACGGCGCCGGGCCACCGGCGCGCGGGGCCCCGGCCTCGCTGATGCCGACACGCAGGTCCGCCAGGATGGCGCGCGTCGCCACAGCCGCCCCGATGGAATCATCGGTAAACGGCTTGCCCGTCGGGCCGATCACGCGCGCGCCTGCCTTGAGGCAGCGGTCCGCCAGCAGGATGTCCGCTGTGATCACGACGCTCTTGGCGTGCGCCCGCTCTGCAATCCAGTCATCGGCAGCGTCGAACCCGTCCGTCACGATCTGGCGCGAAATCATCGCATGTTCGGGGATGCGGATATAGGAGTTCGATACAAGCACCGCCGGCACGCCGTGCCTCACAGTCACGCGATAAATCTCGTCCTTCACCGGACAGGCATCGCCATCGATGAATATCTGTAGCTCTTCGCTCATGGTTGCTCTTTAGCAGGCGCAGGTAAGGCGTCCATGCCCGCAATCCATGTGCGCACCAGCGCGACGCCGTCATCATCGATCACGCTACGCCCAAGCTCCGGCATCGCCACGCCAGCTTCGGACGACTCCATCCGGTGGGCCAGGATCGAACGGTCGGGGTCACCGGGGGCAATCACATAGATAATGCCGCCAGACCCGCGCCCCGCCGCCGTCGGATGTTTGCCGAGACCGAGCTTGACGGCAGATGTCTCCCCTGCCCCGAGCCAGAGACCGGAATTCGACGCAGACCCGGTCGCCTTGTGGCAATGGGCACAATTGATGTCGAGATAGGCCCGCGCACGGGCTGCAACCGGCAGGCTGATATCGAATATGGCGGTCGCCGCCGGCACGTCGTCCGGCACGCCTTCAAGCACACCCCGCGCCTGCCAGTCGGTGATCTGGTTCACGCCAGCAGGGCCGTCATGGTTCAGGTTGCGCGCCTTCGGCCCGATCGGCAGCACGGTATCGCCATCCTGATGGCAGGTCTTGCACTGGTTCTTGTTCGGAATGGCATAGTCGATCGAAAGCGGCGCGCCCAATGGCCCCACGACCGATATCGCCTGCCGACCACCCGCAGGCGCATAGACAGCCTCCGTGCCTTGCGCATTCCAGGCATAGGGAAACGCCGCCCAGCCATCGGCCTTGTGGATCAGCAACCGCGTCTCGACCTTGTATTCACGCACGCCCGGCGCCCGCAGGTCCGGCGCAAACGCAAATGTCTTGATCAGCGCGCTGCCGACCGGGAAGTCCATCACGCTATCAGCCGAATACGCCGCCGACTTGCCCTTCGGCACGTAGACGAAGCGGTGCTTGATCGCATGGTCCGAGAACAGCGGATTGATCAGGTCATAGGGCACGACGCCCGCTGCCGGACTATCCGCTGCCGCATCGCTGAAGAACCCATAGTCCGCCAGGTACGGTGCCGGCGCGTCAGCCAGTAGCAGGGCCGCGTCCGGCCCACCGGCCTCACCGCTCCGCGCGCTGCAACCCGCCAGCAGGAGAAGGGCTGAAACAAGGCCGGCCAGTCGCATCATCGCGTCAGCGTCCTATTCAGCATCCTGCGGCAGGATCACAGCCGCCGGCTCAGTCACGGGGGTGCCCTGCGGACGGTCGATGCTGGGCGCAAGCGTCTCTGGATTGATCGGATACGCGCCGATGCCGAGATTGACGAAACCGATCTCGGGCGCCTCATCGATAACGAGATTCACCGCCTGCGAATCGGCGCCCGGCCAGCGCGTCACACCATCTGCCACAATAGCCGGCAGCGTGCCGCCAAGCGCCTCTGCCAGGGGCGCCAACATGCCTTGCGGATCGGTGCCACCGCCCGACCAGCGATTGTTCCGCACCACGATATCGCGCGGCAACGGATTGTACCGCTCGTCCGTGAACGGCTCGGTATAGGCCGTCAGCAGGACGTGCGCCGAACGATTGTCGGCAAAATCATTGTCGAACACGTGCACATCGCGATTGGCCAGGATGATCACGCCCGTACCCGACGGCACGCCCGCCACGATATTGCCCGCCGGCGCGAAGTTGCGCGTGTTATTGTGGACGATCTGATTGTTGAATATCCGCGTCGAATGCCCGCCAATGACCGGCAGGTCAGGCAGGTCGAACACGAGGATACCGCCCGTATTGTCGCGGGCAATATTGCCGTAGACATCCGCATTGTTCGAGTTCTCGATCTCGATGCCTGCCACATTGAACTCGGCCAGCGAATTGCGCACGATAATGTTTTCCGACTGGCCGACATAGATGCCGGCATCCGACGCCCCGCGTACGGTCACGTTCTCGACCAGCACGTCGCGCGATTCCACGGGATAGACGCCATAGGCGCCATTGCCTTCGTCAGGCTCGCCCGACCAGTCTACCGTGATATCGCGATAGATGATGCCATCAGCACCCTTGGACTTGATCCCGTCGCCCTTGGTGTCGCGAATGCCGAAAGCCATCAGGGTCACATTGTCCGACGTCACCAGCAGGCCTTCGCCCGCGCCGGTCTGCCCGGCAAAATCGAGAATGGTCTTGTCCTGCCCGGCGCCCAGAAGTGTCACGCCGTCGACATCGAGCGACAGGCCCGTGGTCAGGTTGAACACGCCTTCGGGCAGGCGGATCGTATCGCCCGGCTGGGCGTCGATGAGCGCTGTCTGGAGATTGGTGGCAAAGTCGCCTTCCGCAGACACGACGGCAGGCAGCGCGGGCGCTTCGGCCTTGGTCTCGGGCGCGGGTTTCGGGCTACACGCGGCCAGCGCCAGCAAGGCAACCGCCGCGGTCCAGGTTCCCTGATATTTCATTGCCGCGTCCTCCCCGGTTTATTCGGTGACACAAGTGTCAACTTCAAACCGGGGAAAAGCAAGGGGTGGTTAAGCCGGTGTCAGTGTACGCTGAGCGGCTTCAGGTCATTTGCAAGCGCAGCAGCAAAGGCGGCTTCGCGGCCTTCGACAACCGCGAGGCGAACGCCGTCGGCTGACAGGACCACAAACAGCTCATCCGGATCATTGATCTGGTTGGTTTCACTTGCGGGCAGAAGGGTCTGCAATTCGTCCGCATCCAGGTGGCGGATGTAGACAAAGGCGTCGCTTTCAAACGGGTTCGTTTTCAGTTCAGTCGTCATCATTCCAATCCTTTCCGTCACAAGACAGATACCGAACGCCAAGAGCCGGTGACTATGCCTTCAAGGGGCGGACCCTTCGTTCAGGTTCAAGATGGGGGAGCAATATGGCCGCTTCAAGCGCCGGGATGTGGCGGAAGTGAGATAATGTTCACAAATAAGTGACGGCCCGCCAACGCATTGCGCCGTTAACACGCCGATCGTTCGATTGCAGAAACAGCCCGGAGACCGGGCCATGTGAGGTGCTAATCGCAGATACAAAACCTGCGAAAGCAGCCCTGAGCCCCGTTCATGTGAGGCGCAAAGCGCCGATACGGAAAGCGTTATACAAGAGAAGAATGGTGGAGCCAGACGGAATCGAACCGACGACCTCTTGCATGCCATGCAAGCGCTCTCCCAACTGAGCTATGGCCCCATTCTGCGAAGGGCGAGAAGTAGACGCGCCGGGCGCGCCTTTCAAGCCCTAATCTTCATCCTCGTCGAGCACGAGCGGATCATCGTCATCATCGTCGTCATCGACGCTGAAGGCATCGTCATCATCATCGGCGAGAACGGCATCATCGTCGTCGTCGTCATCGTCGACGCCTTCCTCGGTGAAGCCGGCCGGCACCTTGGAGCCGGTCGTCTCTTCCTCGTCGTCCTCGGACGCGCCTTCGAGGATCACTTCGGCTTCTTCGCCGCCGAGTTCCTTGGCATCTTCTTCGTCGTCGACCTCGTCTTCGTCGTCGTCATCGCCGCCCTTGCCCTTTACGGCAATGTCCTCGTCCTCGTCGTCATCGTCGTCATCGTCGTCAGACTTGATGGCCGCACGGGCAGCTTTTGCCTTCACCTTCGTGATCGTGGTCTTGATGACCTCGTCTTCAGGATCGAATTCGTTACCGCATTTGGGGCAAACAGCGGGGCGTTTGTGGAGGTCGTAAAAGCGGGCTTCGCAGTCTGGGCAGACTTGCTTGGTTCCGAGTTTGTCTTTCGACACGGGGCGGCTCCCTCCGAAGTTTCAATGATTTTGGTCTGGGCGGGCGCTTGCCATGAACGCCGCGCGCTGTCAAAGCCCGAATTCATGTAAGAACAGTGCAATCGGAATCTTCCCATGGTCTGGACCAGCCGCCCCGTCAGCCGCCTGCAAGGCATTATCCGCGCCCCGGGAGACAAATCCTGCAGCCACCGCGCCCTCATCATGGGCGGGATCGCCAGCGGCACCAGCCATTTCTCGGGCCTGCTGGAAGGTGACGATGTCCTGCGCACCGGCGCCGCGATGGCGGCGCTCGGCGCAGAAGTCACGCAGACCGGGCCCGGCCTCTGGCAGGTCACCGGCACCGGGGAGCGCGGGCTCACCTCACCCGCCGCCCCGCTCGACTTCGGCAATTCCGGCACCGGATCGCGCCTGATGATGGGCCTGATGGCCGGTTATGAACTCAGCGCCGAGCTCTGCGGCGACGCCAGCCTCAGCGCCCGGCCGATGAACCGCATCCTCGCCCCGCTGCGCCTGATGGGCCTGACCGATACCGCCAAGCCCGACGGCCGCCTCCCCTTCCGCCTGACCAGCACGCGCGCCCTCAAGGCCATCACCTATGCGCCGCCGCAGGCCTCCGCGCAGGTCAAGTCCGCCATCCTGCTGGCCGGCCTCAACGCCCAGGGCACGACCATTATCGAAGAGGCCAAGCCGACGCGCGACCATACCGAACGCATGCTGCGCGGTTTCGGCGTCGAAATTGGCGTCACGCGTGGCGCCGGGCAGGCCCGCACCATTTCGCTGGTCGGCGGGCAGCGCCTGTCGGCCATCGAGGCTGCCATTCCGGGCGACCCGTCTTCCGCCGCCTTCCTGATCGCGGCTGGCCTGATCTCACCGGACGGCAATGTCATGGTCGAAGGCGTGATGTCCAACCCGACCCGGTCCGGCTTCTTCGACTTGGCTGAACTGATGGGCGCGCGCCTCGGCGCAGAAGACACCGACGACGCTGCTGGCGAACGCCTCATCGACATCCAGTCCGGCAGCGCCGCCCTGATCGGGCGGTCTGTACCCGAACGGCTGGTGCCAGCCATGATCGACGAATTCCCGATCCTCGCCGTGCTTGCCGCCTTCGCCACCGGAACGACAATCGTCACCGGCGCCGAGGAACTGCGCGTCAAGGAAACCGACCGGGTGAAGGCCGTGGTCGACATGCTGCGCGCCAACGGTGTTGAGGCCGAAGAGCGCGAGGACGGATTCGCGGTTCAGGGCTACGGCGGCCCGCCCCCCGGCGGCGGACTGGTCGAAACCCGCCACGATCACCGCATCGCCATGAGCGCCCTCGTCATGGGCACCGCCTCGCAAAAGCCCGTCAGCGTCGATGACGTGTCCATGATCGCGACAAGCTATCCGGATTTCCTCGGGCACATGGCCGCGCTTGGCGCGGATATTTCGGACAGCTGAGCTTCCCTTGCGGCAAACTTGACGGCGACAGTGGCGACGCGATTGTCGGGGAATGACATCGCTTCATTCTCCTCTCCCGCTCGCCCATGGCCCGGCCATGAAAAACCGCTTCATGCTGGCGCCGCTCACGAATTTGCAGAGCCACGCGGACGGCACGCTCAGTGACGACGAATTCCGATGGCTCACAATGCGGGCCGAAGGCGGCTTCGGCCTGACCATGACCTGCGCAGCCCATGTCCAGGCTGTCGGCCAGGGCTTCCCTGGCCAACTCGGAATCTTCGATGACAAGCACTTGCCCGGGATTGCCCGCCTCGCCGAGGCGATCAACAAGACCGGCAGCCATTCCGTCGTCCAGCTACACCATGCCGGCATGCGCTCGCCGAAAGAGCTGATTGGCGAAACGCCACATTGCCCTTCCGACAACACGGAATTCGGCGCGCGCGCAATGTCCGGCGACGAAGTCAGGCGCGCGTTCGATGCCTTCGTCGCTGGCGCGAAGCGCGCCGAGACGGCAGGCTTCCATGGCGTAGAGCTGCATGGAGCGCATGGCTACCTGATCGGCCAGTTCCTCAGCGCGGAAGTGAACCAGCGTGACGACGAATATGGCGGGCCTTATGAGAACCGCGTGAAACTCCTGAAGGAGATAATCGACGCGGTGCGCGCCGAATGCGGCAAGGACTTCTCGCTCGGCGTGCGACTTTCACCGGAGCGGTTCGGGATGGACCTGATGGAGATCCGCCGTCTCGCCGGAGAACTCATGGTGTCCGGCAAGCTCGACTATCTCGACATGTCACTGTGGGACGCGTTCAAATTGCCGATGGACGAAGCTCACCAGTCGCGCAGCCTGCTCGGCTGGTTCATCGACCTGCCGCGCGGGGACTGCCGCCTCGGTGCAGCAGGCAAGCTGACGACAGGCCCCGCCTGCCAGAAAGCGCTGGACGATGGGCTGGACTTTGTGGTCATCGGCCGCAGCGCAATCCTCCATCATGATTTCCCTGAAAAACTCGAAGCCGATCCGAATTTCATGCCCAGCGCCCTGCCCGTGCCAGAGGCACATCTTCGTCAGGAAGGGCTTGGCGATGCCTTCGTCAGTTACATGAAGACGTGGAAGGGCTTCGTGCAGGAATCAGCCTGAGCCGGACCACCACCCCCGAATACCTATCCCCCACCCTCCAAGGGCCCCACCCGGCGTCGCACCTGCTTGACAATATGGGGGCCTTCGCTCACTTCCCGCGTCCATGATCATCGCCATCGACGGAACAACGGCCTCAGGTAAAGGCACGATCGCGAAACGCCTCGCGGCGCGCTACGGTCTGTCGCATTTGGACACCGGGCGCCTCTACCGGGCCACGGCCGTTGCCGCGATCAAACAGGGTGTCGCGCTCGATGATGCCGCCAGCCTCGTCCGCATCGCCGCCGGCCTCGAACTGGCCAGCTTCAGTGAAGCGGACTTGCGCACAGGCGAAGCCGGCAAGGCGGCCAGCAAGGTCGCCGTCATCCCCGAAGTCCGCCAGGCCCTGTTCGACCTGCAACGCGCCTTTGCCATCCAGCCCCGGGGCGCCCTGCTCGACGGGCGCGATATCGGAACGGTGATCGCGCCGGACGCCGATGTGAAACTCTGGGTCGACGCGAATGTCGAACAGCGCGGCTACCGGCGCTGGAGGGAATATCTCGGCTACGGTCAGGACATTACGCTTAAAGAGGTCGTCAAACAGCTGCGCATCCGCGATGAACGCGACCAGTCGCGCAAGGATGCCCCGGCCATAATCGCAACAGATGCGGTCTTGATAGATACGACTGATCTGACTATAGACGTCGCAGTGGAGAAGGCGATTGCAGCCGTTGAGGCCGTTCTTGCTCGTGGAAAGACCGTCTGAAGGGCCCCAAAAGGGCTCAAATCCAAACAGATGGTGCCGCTCTGAAGATGACAGACCACTCTAACGGGTCGTTCCGACGCGGGCTGCAATGGTGCACGCCCGCCTTGAACCGTTCGCCCCGTACCCGGAGACACAATGACTGAAAAAATGAACCCATCAACCGACGATTTCGCGGCAATGTTCGAGTCGTCCGCTGCCGCGGGCGCAATGCAGGAAGGCCAGGTTATCCCGGCCACCGTCATTCGCATCGAGAATGAAAACGTTCTCGTCGATATCGGCCTCAAGACCGAAGGCCGTATCCCGACAAAAGAATTCGCACTCGAAGATGAGCAGCCCAAGCCCGGCGACATCATCGACGTGTATCTCGACCGGATCGAGAACGCCCTCGGCGACGCCGTCCTCTCGCGCGACAAGGCTCGCCGCGAAGAGCGCTGGATCAAGCTCGAGCGCAGCTTTGCCAAGGAAGAGCCCGTCAAAGGCGCTATTTCCGGACGCGTCAAAGGCGGCTTCACGGTCGACCTCGGCGGCGTCAACGCCTTCCTTCCCGGCAGCCAGGTGGACATCCGCCCGGTCCGCGACGTGGGTCCGCTCATGGGCGAGATCCAGCCGTTCGCCATCCTCAAGCTCGACCGCACCCGTGGCAACATTGTTGTCTCGCGCCGCGCCATCCTTGAAGAGAGTCGCGCCGAACAGCGTGCCGAGATCGTCTCGGACATGAAAGAAGGCGACGTCCGCAAAGGTATCGTCAAGAACATCACCGATTACGGTGCGTTCGTGGACCTCGGCGGCATCGATGGCTTGCTGCACGTCACCGACATGAGCTGGAAGCGTATCAACCACCCGTCGCAGGTTGTTGAAGTCGGCCAGGAAGTCGAAGTGCAGATCGTCAAGATCAACCCGGACACCCAGCGTATCTCGCTCGGCATGAAGCAACTCGGTTCCGACCCATGGGACGGCATCGACTCGCGTTATCCGGTCGGCGCACGCCTCAAGGGCCAGGTCACCAACATCACAGACTACGGCGCGTTCGTGGAACTGGAAGATGGTGTCGAAGGCCTGATCCACGTCTCCGAAATGAGCTGGACCAAGAAGAACGTCCATCCCGGCAAGATCCTGTCCACGACACAGGAAGTTGACGTGGAAGTTCTGGATGTCGACAGCGACAAGCGTCGCATCTCGCTCGGCCTCAAGCAGACCATGGACAATCCATGGAACGCATTCGTCGCCGACCACCCGGTCGGTTCCGAAATCGAGGGCGAAGTCCGTGGCATCACCGAGTTCGGCCTTTTCGTGGGCCTCGGCCCCGACCTCGACGGCATGGTGCACATCAATGACATCGCTTGGGACAAGTCCGGCGAGCAGGCCATTGAAGGCTTCAACAAGGGCGACATGGTCAAGGCCAGAGTGCTCGACGTCGATATCGACAAAGAGCGTATCTCGCTCGGCATCAAGCAGCTCAGCGGCGACCCGATTTCTGCCCCTGCAGACGGCGGTACCGGCGTGAAGCGTGGCTCGATCGTCACCTGCACCGTCACCGAGATCACCTCGGGCGGTATCGAGGTCGAGTTCGGCTCCCCGGCGATGAAATCCTTCATCCGCCGCTCCGACCTCAGCCGCGACCGGGCCGACCAGCGCCCCGAACGGTTTGCTGTTGGCGACAAGGTCGACGCCAAGATCCTCACCATCGATCGCGGCTCGCGCCGTGTGACACTGTCGATCAAGGCGCTCGAGATTGCCGAAGAAGCAGATGCCGTCGCACAATACGGTTCGGCTGATGCCGGCGCCTCGCTCGGCGACATCCTCGGTGCAGCCCTCGCCTCCTCGACGGCCGGCAAGGCTGAATCCAGGGCCGATCCAAAGGCAGAGCCCAAGGCGAAGAAAGCGGCGTCTGCTCCGGCAGGCGACGCAGCATCGCTCGACGAGCGTGGCCGTCTGGCCGCGCCACAGGGCGAGGCCGATGACCTGAAGCAGATCAAGGGTGTCGGTCCGGCATTCGAGAAAAAGCTTCACGAAGCCGGTATCTTCCACTTCTGGCAGGTTGCCGCTCTTAATGAGGCTCAGATCACTGAGCTTGAAGAAGAGCTCAGCTTCCAGGGCCGGATGGAACGTGACGACTGGAAGGGCCAGGCCGAAGCGTTCATGAACGAGGCCTGATCCGGAGCGGGCAACCGCTTCCTAAATTCGACGAAATGTTTGCGGCGGGGGCCTAGCGTTCCCGCCGCAAATGCGTTTAATAACAACCACATGCTAAAGTCCGAACTCATTGCGAAACTCGCTTCGGAATACAGTCACCTCCGCCAGGAGGACCTCGAGCGTGTGGTCAATGTGATTCTCGACGAGATCGGCGATGCCCTCGCACGCGGCGACCGGGTCGAACTGCGCGGCTTCGGCGCCTTCTCCGTTCGTAAGCGTGACGCCCGCAAGGGCCGCAATCCGCGGACCGGCGAACCGGTCAAGGTGCCGGCAAAGGCCGTCCCCTTCTTCAAGGCCGGCAAGGAATTGCGCGCCCGCGTCAATGGCGGCGAAGATCCCGAAGCCCGATAGGCTGACCTCCGGCAGGCTCCCCCGCCCGTTGAACCAGCTTGACCCTCTATTCGAATAGTAGGAATTATTTCCACTGGCGAGTGGGATAACCAACCTTAGGAGGGGTATACAATGTTCAAGGAATTCAAAGAATTTGCCATGAAGGGCAATCTCATCGACATGGCCGTCGCCTTTGTCATGGGCGGCGCTTTCGCAACTGTCGTAAGCGCGTTCATTGAGGGCGTTTTCCTGCCGATCCTCGCGCCGATCATGGGCGGCATCGATCTGGCAGCACTGACCTACACGATTTCACCTGAAGTCCTCGACGCCGCTGGCGAAGTCGTTCAGCCCGCTGCGATCGTCGATATCGGCGCATTCCTCAGCGCGCTGATCTCGTTCATCATCGTCGCGTTGGTGATGCTCATGATCATCAAGGGCATGAATTCGATGAGGAAAAAGGAAGAGGCAGCACCGGCAGAGCCGCCGCGCCAGGAAGTCCTCCTCGAGGAAATCCGCAACCTGCTTGCAAAGGGCGCCAAATAGGCCGCCGCAACGAGGTTCGTAAAGCGTTAGGACTTTTTCCTTAAAGCTTAAGATCAGTAGAGTACCAAGTAGAGTATGAGAGGGGCAGCCGATTGGCTGCCCTTCTTTTTTTGCCTCAATACTCGTACTTCGTAATGTTGGTCATTTCGATCGTATAGGCCGCGTCGGCGAGATCCGAATTCTGCGTCTGCGTTAGCATCGTGCCTTCGATCCAGACGGCCTGGGCCAGGTCCTTCAGCTTGATCGGCGTGTCGGTCCTGACGAATATCGTCTGGTTTGGCGGCGGTGGGGGCGAGTGGATACAGGCCCCGAAATACGGCACCAGCAGGAATTGCGTGATCTCGGCTTTCGATCCGTATTCGAACGGCACCGTATAGCCGGGGATGCGCACCTTCACGCCGTTCAGTGCGTCGACTGTATTGAACGTGCCGATCTGGACCGACGTGTCGGCGGCCGAGCCCTCGGCAATCGCCGCGCCGGAATAGAGCGTCGCCATTTGCGATTGGTACATCTGGGCGAGGCGTTCTTCCTCGCCCTCCGGCATAAGGTCTTCCCACCCGACGCTGCGAATGCCGCGCGCCTCAAGCTCAGCCTTGGTCCGTGCCGCCTCAGCCGCCTTGGCGACGATTTCGGCATCTTTCTCGGCTTTCCGGGCCGCCTTCTCGGCATCGCCCTCGCCGATCTTGTCGCCGAATTTCGGCCCGGCATTGGCCGTCGCAGCAGCAGGGGCTGAGGCCGTTTCCGGCACAGCGGTCTCACCACAGGCCACAACAAGCGCGAGCAGTATGGCGAAGGTCAGGATCAGGGGTTTTTTCATGGCTCTCTAAATAGGCTCCGAGGGCTGGTTCCACCAGCCGGTTTCAACGGTACAAATCATCACAGTTTCACAGACAGGCCATCGGCCAGTGATCGGCGGAACGCCGCCCAAGCCGGCACCATGCCGATCACCAGCGCGGCCAGCGTCACGGCCAGCAGCGTGTAGAGATCGGTCAGCCCTGGCCCTGTTCCCGCCAGCGACACGCCATAGCGCGCCTCCACCATCGGACCCGCCACCAGCAGGATCGCATGGATAAGGCCAATCCCCGCCAGTGCGCCGAGGAATCCGACAAGACCAGCCTCCAGCACTAGCAGGCTGAAAATATGTCCCGGCCGCGCGCCCACGGCCCGCAGGATCGACATCTCGCGCCGGCGCTCGTTCAGGCTCGTCAGGATCGAGGTGAGGATCGATACCAGCCCCACCGCGATGACAAATACAGACACTGCCATCAGTGCCCGCTCGGCAAAGGCCGTGACGCTCCACAGCTCGGCCAGCGCCGCGCCGGGAATGATCGCCATCAGCGGCTCGCCCTTGTTGGTATTGATCGTCCGGCGCGTTGTCAGGATCGTGCCCTTTTGGGTCAGGCCGACAAAGATCGCGGTCACGCTTTTCGGCGTCAGGTCGAAGCTGCGGATCATCGTTTCATCGATCGAGTCCGACAGCGGGTTCTTCGCGCCCGTCTCCCAGCCGACATGGATGGCGGTGATCGCTTCCAGCGAGACATGCACCGTGCGGTCCACCGGCGTGCCGGTCGGGGCCAGGATGCCGACGACCCGGAAGGGCCGGTTCTCATGTCCGCCATCGAGGTTGGCTGCGCCCAGCCCGTGGCTCAGCACCAGCGGCGAGCCAATCTCATAGCCAAGTTCTCGCGCCACATCGGCGCCGATCACGGTATCAAACACATCTGTGAACCGCTCGCCCTTGGCCAATACCACCGCCTGCCCCCGGCCATATTTGTAATGATCAAAATACGCGTCTGTCGTGCCAAGCACGCGAAAGCCCCGGTGACTGTCGCCGAGCGAGATCGGCACTGCCCACGCGATATCCGGACGCGCCGCAATCTTCTCATAGGTCGGCCACGACACTTCCGCGGTCGCATTGCCCATCCGGAACACTGAATAAAGCAGCAGGTTCACCGTCCCCGTCGGCGCCCCCACGATCAGGTCTGTGCCCGAAATCGTATTGCCAAAGCCCTCACGCGCACCAGTCCGCGCCTTCTCGACGCCGAGGAACAGGGCCACTGAAAGTGCCACGGCCACCAGTGTCAGGATGACCGAGCCCTTGCGGTTCATCAGGCTTTTCCAGGCGAGAGACAGGATCGCCTTCATGCGCTCAACCTCGCCCGGTTGATCTCGGCAAGGTCCACCGCCCGGTCGAACAGCCGCGCCAGCGAGGCGTCATGGCTGACAAACAGCAACGCCGCGCCGGTGCGGGCGGCCTCTTCGGACAGGAGTTCAATGAACCGGTCGCGGGCATCGGAATCGAGCGCCGACGTCGGCTCGTCCGCAATCACGATTTCCGGCCCGCCGATCAGCGCCCGCGCCGCGGCCACGCGCTGCTGCTGGCCAACCGAGAGGTCAGATACACGTCGCGCCAGAAGCGCTTCATCGGTGAGGCCCAGCCGACCCAGAAGGCGCCGGGCCTCTGCATCGGCATCCCCGCCAACGACCCTGCGGCGACGGCCCGAGAATTTCAGCGGCAGGGTCACGTTCCCCACCACCGAGAGATAAGGCACGAGATTGAACATCTGGAAGATCACGCCGAGATGGTCGGCCCGCATCCGATCGCGCGCCGCGCTGGACAGGCTGCCAAGCTCCTGGCCCAGCACGTTCACCCGTCCGGCATCCGCCACCAGAACGCCGGCGATCACCCCGAGCAGGGTCGACTTGCCCGAGCCTGACGGCCCCCGCAGGAACAGGCGCTCGCCGCGCGCCAGCGTGAAGGCGGGCACATCTAGCACCGGCTCTGCGCCCTTCCAGGCAAAGCGCAGGCCGTCGATCTGTATGGCAGGATCAGTCATTCAGCCGTTTCAGGTTCTAGCGTGTGGACAGTTCAGGATTGCCGGCTGTCAGCACACTGGCAACTTGCGCGTCAGGACCGATGAAAATGGCGTTGACCGTCTCAAATCCGGGGAACTCGCTGAACGCGTTCAGGCGGATGCCTTCAAGCTTCTCGATATCCGTGCAGGTAAAAGACAATGTCAGCGTCAGTTCGCTATGGTCGCCCGCCGTTCGTGTCTCGATATGGCGGTCGCCGGGCTGGCAATCGGCACCGCCTTCAAACCGCACGAGCCCGTCGCCGATGCCGGTGCTGACTTTCAGCGTGTCCGCGTCGCCTTCGCCGAGGCCGAAATTCGCCAGCGGCGCGTCCAGCGTCACCGTCAGAACATCGCCATCGACCGCCACGGCAAACTCGCCAGCGCCATGCACATGCGCTTCGCCGCCTGCAGAGTGATCCTCCATGTCGGGCATTTCAGGAACCACCGGCGCAACCACCTCGGGCACAGGCACGTCGTCAGACACCGCCTCAGGCGGCGCAGCAGGCTCGGGATCGCGCCCGCAACCTGCAAGAGCCAGCATCGGAACGCCGATCATCAGGCACAAGAATACACGCGGTGAAGTAAACATCGTCGAAGGGCCTCCTGGCGCCACACTGCGGGAAAACACGCGAACCGCAAATTTGTTCTCGCGATTTGGATAATGAGACTATATAACATTCTAGCACAAGGGCACATCAACGCATTTCGCCGCAGCTTTGTCCTGTAATTCCTTTCCCGGCCCTGCGCCGCCCCCTTGAGACCGCTTTTCCACCTATGCTCCAGTCCATGCAGGCCCCTTTATTCTTCGGCTTGATCGCTGCCTTTGTGACAACGATCGCCCTGATCGCGGTTGCCGCGCGTGGCGACTGGAGCGCGCGCCATTCCGGCCTCTTCGCACTGGCGGCCGGCGGCATGCTCGTGACGCTCAGCCTGCTTCACATCACGCCGGAAGCCTTCGCCCTCAGCCGCCATGCGCCTGCCCTCATCCTCACCGGCTTTCTCGGCGGGCTGTTGCTCAGCTTCCTAGTCCGCGTTCTGTTCCCGGAAGGCGGTGAAGAGGGGCACGCTGCGGCGGCCACGCCGGTCATGGCGATCGCCCTTCATTCGTTCATCGACGGCGTGATTTACTCGGTAACGTTCGCCGCCAGCTTTTCATCCGGCGTTTATGCGGCTGCATCCCTGCTGCTCCACAAGTTTCCCGAAGGCGTGATCGCCTTTGCGATCCTGCGCCGCCATGGCTTCGGCAATCGCCGGTCGTTCCTCTTCGCGTTCCTCGCTGCGGCGGTCACGACCCCGCTGGGTGTTGTCGCGTCGGTGCCATTCATGTACGGGCTCGGGGCCGAAGCCGTAGGCAACCTGTTCGCCATTTCCGCCGGCCTGCTGCTCTATGTGGCAACCGGCCCGCTAATGGAGCCATTGAAGGAAGAGCCGCCCCTGCGCAGCTTCCTGTCGCTTGGCGGAGGCGTCCTGATCGCGGTCCTGATTGCCGTCCTGCCCGTGCATGGCCCCGACCATTCACACCATGACGGCGGTTTGGGCACGCACGACCTGCTGGACATGCGCCCATGAGGGCACTGGTTGCTCACCTGCTCGCCGCGCTGGCCTGCGTCATGGTTATCAGCACGGCCGTCCCGCTTCAGGCCCACGCCCATCCCGAAGACGAGCTTTGCACGCCAAACGGCGGCATGGACCCGGCGCTCTGCCGCGAACTGGCGAAACTCGACCAGAAAAATGCGACGCCTGAAAAGCCCGTTTCAGATACAGCGTCTGAGCCAGATGAGATGAACCTTGACCGGTCGGGCCTTGCCACGTTCGGCTTCTATATTCACATCGGATTCCAGCACATCCTGCCCGGAGGCATGGACCATATCCTGTTCGTCCTGGCCCTGTTCCTCTCCAGCCTGCGCGTCAAATCCCTGCTCTTCCAGATCTCGGCGTTCACCATTGCCCATACCGCCACGCTTGGGCTGGCAGCCTCCGGCGCGATCACGCCGCTACCGGGAATCGTCGAGCCGCTGATCGCGCTGACCATTGCCTGGGCCGCGTTCGAGAACATCCTTTTCAAGGACACGATGGCCTGGCGGCCCCTGCTCGCTTTCGGCTTCGGCCTCATCCACGGCATGGGCTTTGCCGGCGCCTTCGGAGACCTCGGCCTGCCGGACACTGTCTTCCTGCCCGCCCTGCTCGGCTTCAATGTCGGCGTGGAATTCGGCCAGCTCGCGGTGATCGGCATGGCCTTTGCAGCATCGCTCTACTTCAAGGGCGTTCTCCGCCGTGCAGGTCAGATGCAACTCTACCGGCCGGTCCTGGCCTGGCCCGTCTCAGCCGCCATCGGGGCAACCGGGCTCTGGTGGGCGATTGAACGGGCTTTCCTACAGGGTTGAGAATTCCCCTTGTCGGTATAGCAAGGACGGTTCCAATGACTCAGCCCCGCTTCGCCCTCAAACTCGCTTCGGCAGTCATCGCTTCAGGTGTCAGCACCCTGATCGCCTTCGCGCAATACGCCCACGGCGAAAGCGCCTGCGGATTGTCCGAAGCCGGACGTTTCCATGAAGCGATCACGGCCCCGACCGAAGAAGGCAGCCCCGCCTATTTCCTGCGCACGTCTGAAGCCTTCATCGACACCTGCCCTGACCGGCTGGAGATCCGTGAGGCGCATGTCATTGCCGCGCGCGCTGCCGTCGACCTGGGAAATGCCGAACGCGCCGCAGCCCACTATGACGCAGCAATCCAGGCCGGCGCGCGGCTCAAACCCTCTGCGCGCATGGACCAGTCGGTTGCCCTCATGGTCAGCGGCAATTCATCCCGCGCCCGCGAAGCCCGCAATATCGCAGTCTCCGACTGGCTCGCCGGACTCGACGCCACAGATGCCGCAAGCCTCTCGGCCCACAAGTATTCTGGCGGAACGATCTATTCGGTCCGCTACACGACCCCCAAGGCGCGTTCCAGCGTGTGCGCGCTCTGGCTGGCCGTGCCTGCAGGCGATGGCTTGCCTGCTGCCATCCTGATCCGCAGCGCGCCGCAGCAGGCGGCCTGGCGCGCCATCCGCACGGGCGAGATGCCTGCGCCCCTCATCGTTGCCGAACAGCTGACCTGCCGGAAATCGACCCTTCTGGGCGACGTTACCGAAGACATGACCTTGGACGCGCTGGAGCGCGGCGCGACGGGCGATCTGATCGCCTATCTCAAAAAGCCCGACAGCGCCGCAAAGACGCCGGAGGGCGAACCCCTCGCCGCCTGCCTCGGCCTTAGCCGCATGCTGCACGTCCCCGGCTTCGCTGAAACCGCCATGCTCCGCTAGACCGGCAGCTCAGTCGTGTTCTTCAGGCATTCCATTGCGAAGGTCGCGCTGACATCGGCGATATCGACGCGCGCGAGCAGCGCCTTGTAGACCCGGTCATAGTCCTGGACGCTGCGGGCCTGCACTTTCAGCAAATAGTCGACATCACCCGCCATCCGGTAGAATTCCACCACTTCCGGAATCGTCCGCACGGCGTCGGCAAACCGTTTCAGCCAACCCGCCGAATGGTCTCGTGTGCGGATCGCCACGAAGATCGTCTGGTTCAGCCCCAGCTTTTCCGGATCGATCAGCGCCACCCGGCGCGCAATCACGCCGCTTTCCTCCAGCCGTTTGACCCTGCGCCAGCATGTATTCGTCGAAATGTCCGCGCGACCTGCCAGTGATTCGAGCGACTGCGTGCCGTCGGCCTGCAAGGCGCGCAGGAGAATCCGGTCTACATCATCTAAATTTTCTTCCATTTGCTATAATTACCGAATATTGTACCTATATTCTAGCGAATAAGTCGTAAAATGACGATGCATTTTGACGGCCCCCATGTGAATCTCTCCATTCTTCCAGATGGAGCTGATCACCATGCCGCCTATTGCCCTTGCCGCGATCGACAGCGTTTCCCGCGCCCGCATGGTGCCAGCCATCGCCCATCCGCGCCTGCGCGCCCTCGCCAGCCTCATCGGCCGTACGCCGCTCCTCTCGATCCACCTGCGCTATCGCGGCGTCGAGCGGGTCATCCATGCCAAGGCGGAGCATTACAATCTCACCGGCTCGATCAAAGACCGCATGGCCCTTTCGATCCTCAGCCGCGCCATCTGTTCCGGCGCGCTGCGCCCGGGCGACACGATTGCCGAGGCGACCAGCGGCAATGCCGGTATCGCCCTGACTTCGCTCGGCCGGGCGCTTGGCCACGAGGTCGATATCTACATGCCCGACTGGATGAGCGACGAACGCAAGGCCCTGTTGCGCAGCCTCGGCGCCGATCTCCACCTCGTCACCCGCGAGGAAGGCGGCTTCATCGGCGCCATAGCCGCAACCGAGCAACTGGCCCGGCGTCAGGAGGGCGTCTTCCTGCCCTGCCAGTTTTCCAATTGCGACAATGCCATCGGCCATTGCGACACGACCGGTCCGGAACTGCTAAAGCAGATGGCCCTGCTCGGCCTCACGCCGGATGCGTTCGTGGCCGGCGTCGGCACGGGCGGTACGGTCATGGGCGTTGGCCGCGCCCTGCGCGCGGCTGTCCCAGGCGTGAGAATCCACCCGCTGGAGCCGAAGGAATCCCCCACCCTGTCGACTGGTCACAAGATCGGCAGTCACCGCATCCAAGGCATTTCGGATGATTTCATCCCGGCCATCATCAATTTCGCCGAGCTGGATGACGTGATCGCGGTCTCGGATGGCGACGCGATCCTGATGGCGCAGGCGCTGGCGCGTGAACTGGGCCTGGGCGTCGGCATTTCCTCAGGCGCCAACCTGATCGGTGCACTGATGGCGGCCGAGCGCCTTGGCCCGAACGCCGCGGTCGCGACCGTCTTCTGTGACGACAACAAGAAATACCTCTCGACCGCACTGGCGTGTACCGAACCGGTGAAAGAAGGCTATCTCAGCCCGGGGATCGAGCTGCTCGGATTTGAAGCCACCCGCTGTCCGGCCTAGGCCGACGTCGCCGCATCCTTCGCGGCCGCTTCAGCCTTCACATCGATGAAACGGCGCGTGAATTGCGTCACCCGCGGCACGATTTCCGTGCGGAAGCGGGCGCCGTTGAACACACCGTAATGGCCGACACCCGGCTGGACATAGTCCGCCTGCATGTCCTCTGGGATATTCGTGCAAAGGTCATGCGCGGCCTGCGTCTGGCCGATGCCGGAAATGTCGTCCAGCTCGCCCTCGACCGTCATCAGCGCGATGTCGCGGATCGCCTGGGGCTTTACGAGGCGTGTTCCGCGATACTTGTAGATGCCGCGCGCAAGGTGATGTTCCTGGAACACGCGCTGGATGGTCTGCAGGTAGAATTCCTCGGTCAGGTCGAGCACCGACAGGTACTCGTCATAGAATTCGCGGTGCTTGCCGGAATTGTCGCCATCACCTTCGACAAGGTGATTGAAGAATTTCCACTGCGCGTCGACATGGCGACCCCAGTTCATGTGCATGAACGAAGCAAGCTGGACAAAGCCCGGATAGACGCGGCGCATCACGCCCGGATACGGCCCCGGCACGGTATGGATCATGTTCTCTTCGAACCAGCCAAACGAGCGCTGCTCGGCCAGTTCGTTCGGCACGGTCGGGCTGCGGCGGGCGTCAATGGGCGAGCCCATGAACGTCATCGACGCCGGACGGGCCGGATCGTCATCCTCGGCCATCATTGAAAGGGCCGCCAGTACCGGCGGTCCCGGCTGGCAGACGCCGAGCACATGCGCGCCGCCACCGATCTGGGTCAGCATCTTGCGGATATGGTCGATATAATCGTCAAGATCGAACCGGCCCTGCCAGACAGGCGCCATGCGCGCGTCCGACCAGTCGGTGATGTAGACATCATGATGCGGCAGGAAGGCTTCAACCGTACCGCGCAGCAAGGAGGCGTAATGGCCCGACAGAGGCGCCACGATCAACATGCGCGGCAACGGCGGCGATCCGGGCTTGCGCACGGCCGCCAGCTGGTCCGGATCCTTCTTGAAATGCAACAGCGTACACCAGGGCGAGCGCCACGCGACCGTCGGGGTCACGTCAATCGGGGCGCTGTTGACCCGAACCGTGTCGATCCGCCATTCCGGCTTGCCGTAATAGCGGGTGGAGCTCTCGAAAACGTCTGCAAAGGCGGCGAGCGACTTGCCGTACTCTGTCTTGCCGAGCGGATTCAGCGGGGAGAGGAGCGCGGCCCGGCCCGCCTTGGCGGCCAGTCGCATCGGTGCCATCGCCACGCGGTTCATTTCGACAAGTGAGTAAAGCATTGCGTTACAAACCTTTCATGCTGCAATGCAACATAAGTGCAACAATCCCCAGTGGCAAACGGATTCACCAGACGGGCGTTCAAGTAATTGCACGCCTGAATGATTGAATTTGTGTGAAATTTTCGAGCCCTGATCGCCGGACGATTAACGAGCGGCTGTTTTAATCAAGCCTTAAGGGAGGACCACCGCATGTTTCTCAAGTGCGCAGCTAACCCGCATCGTGCCGGCCGCATGACGCGCGCCCTGTTCATGGAACACGTTCCGGGACAGCGCTTCGCCATCGACGCCGAAGAATTGCACAAGCGTCCCGAACTCCTCAACGCGTTCGGACGAAACATGTATGTCCGTTTCCGCGTGCTCGACGCATTGGCCTACCTGATCTGTCTGCTCGGTGTTCTGGCCACGTTTGCCGTGGTCTGGTGGGCCTTTATGCCGGGTCTCGCCATCTGCGTGCTGATGCTGGGCGCCAATCGCAAATCCGCCGGCGAAATCGCCCGCAAGGCCGCAACCCACTCTGTCGACGATTTTCGGGCCCTTCACGAGATGGGCTGTCTCTGGCTGGTCTACGCCTAGATCCCGATCAGGCCGAGAATGCCCGCGATCACGGCAATCAGCATGAACATCAGTGAGAGGCTGACGGAAACGGCCCGCTGATCCTTCCGGCGCGTTTTCACGCCCTTCGGATTCTTGCCTTCCTTAGGTGCCAGCATCAGGCGCGTGGAGAAAAAGCCGAACGCCGCCAGCGCAGCCGTCACCGCTGCCGCCCAGCTTGTTGCCAGCATGAACAGCGCGGCCGCCGCCAGCATGATTGCGGCAATCGGCGTGGCCGTCTGGTGCAGCAATTCGCGCACATGCCGGTCGGCCCGGCTGCCATCCAGCTTGTCAAAGCTGCAATTGGGCGAGGCAATGGTGACGACCCAGCCGGCACCAATAGCCATGGCGCTGGCGGCAACGCCCAATCCCCCTGCATAATGCTGTATTTCTGCGATCATGTGCTGATAATGGTCGGATTCGCACGAGCACGGAAAGCGATTTCAGCGCCGCCGGGTGCCAATGAGACTGGAGAGACCATGCGCCCCATCCTTATCCGCGGCATCGTGGTGGCAATTCTGGTCGGCACAATCCTGACCCTGATCAACCAGTTCGAGCGCGTCATCGCCCTCGACGCGCTGAACTGGTGGAAAATGGGCCTCAGCTATCTTGTGCCCTTCTGCGTGTCGGTCTTCAGCGCGCTGGCCGTGAAACCGAAATAAAGTCTCACCCCACGCTCAGCGCCAGGATCCGACTGATTGCCGCGCGCGGCAGGCCGCTGCCTGAATGCCAGTGATTGATCGCCGCCTGCACCTTGCCGAGGTCGCGCTTGCTGGTCACCGCCGGCTTGTCCAGCACACCTTCGCGTACCAGCGCCGTGCATACGTCGCGCGACGTGATCCATGCGTCCCAGCCACAGAAGCGCAAGAAATACTGCCCCGTCGCCCCGCCCAGCCGCGATCCGCGCGTACTGAGCGCATTCATCAAGCCGACCTGGTCACCTGCGGGCCACGTCGCGAGAAACGTGCCGAATCCGCCTTCCAACTGCTCGATCTCCGCCACCATCCTGGCATTCTCGATCGCGGCCTTGATCTTCTGGCCATTGCGAACGATCCGCGTGTCCGACACGAGATCGTCCATCATCTCCTCGCCGAAAAAGGCCAGTTTGGCCGGATCGAAGGCCTCGAACGCCGCCTCGAACCCGTCCCACTTGGCGTCAATGACCTTCCAGTTGAACCCGGCATTGAACACGCAGCGCGTCATCACCGACAACAACCGGTCAGCCGGGACCTTGGACAGGTCGGCCTGCGCATGCCCGTTCTCCGCCTGCTTCAATACGGCCGCCTGCCCGCCATGATGCCCGGCGGCCAGATGCAGGATGGGAAGAAGCGGACGCACGAGCCGTCCTCCTAGCCAAGGGCGATTTCGTAGACCTTGGCATAATCATCGGCTGTCATCGTGCGCGGATTGCCAAAATGCGCGAGGTCTTTCAGGGCGTATTCGACAATGCCGGGACCGTCAGCCGCCGTCAGGCCAATATCAGACAGGGTTTTCGGAATGCCGATGGCATCGTTCAGGTCCTGGATCGCATCGCCTAGATCAGCCTTCGGTTTCAGGCCCATGGCCAGGCGCAGGCGAACGTATTTCTCATCCGCAGATCCGTCGTGGAAGCGCAGGATATGCGGCAGGAAGATCGCGTTCAGCGTGCCATGGTGCAGTTTCTTCTCGTGCAGGCGTCCGGCCGCATGGCTGAGCGCATGCACACCGCCCAGGCCTTTGACGAAGGCCAGCGCGCCTTCATAGCTCGCCATCATCATGTGCCAGCGCGCTTCCGGATCGCTGCCATCCTTGACCGCCTTGACGAGCCAGCCGCCGCCCAATGCGCGTGTCGCGCCGTCATAGCCAATGCCCTCGGCGGGCGGGTTCACTGTCGGCGTCAGCACCGCCTCGATACAATGGGTGACTGCGTCCATGCCGGTTGCAGCCGTCAAGAATGTCGGCAGGCCGAGTGTCAGGTCCGGGTCGCAGATGGCTGTCGACGGGATCAGGAACGGTGAGGCGAACGTCTCCTTGCGGCCATTCTCCATCGTCGTGATCATGCCGATCGAGACTTCTGAGCCCGTACCCGCCGTGGTCGGGATGGCGATCAGTGGCGGGATCTTGTGGATCTTTTTCGCCCCGCCGATGATGGCCGCATAGTTTTCGAGCGGTTCGTCATGCGACGCCATCAGGCCAATGGCCTTGGCATGGTCCATCGACGAGCCACCGCCGAGCGCGATGATGCCGTCTGCACCGCTATCCTTATAGGCCTGCGTCGCAATCTTCGCCTGCTTTTCCGTCGGATTGGCGACCGTCTCGGCGAAGATGCCCGCAGGCGTGCTGCCCAGCGCCGCAATCACCTTGTCGAGAATGCCCGCAGCCTTGATGCCAGGATCGGTCACAATAAAGGCCCGCGTGATGCCGAGCTTCTTTGCCGTGACCTCCAGTTGCTTCAGCGCGCCGGAGTCAAAGATGCAGGGCGTAAGGAAATTGATAACGGGCATGAACGATATCCTGTGATGGCCGTTTCCGGCATGGGTCTGGCGGGCATGTTCATCGCTCGCGCCGACAAGTTCAAGCCTGCCGCTAGGGGAAAGGCCCTGTCATCACGCCGCACCGGCCAATGGTTCAGGCGCAATTCGCCACTGTCCGGCCAACCCGCATCCGGCACAATCGGGACTTTTACCTAGAAGCGCGCACATGCCGCGCGGCGTGCAACCGCGCGTCAAAACGGGCAATTACCCCCGTAAAATCCGGGGTCTACATCACCCGCATTGGATCACACATTGCGGGGAACAGACCAATGAGAAAACTATTCATCACCGCTCTCATGGCGAGCGCAGCATGGACCGGCGTCAGCGCCACAGCCCATGCGGAAGACAGTCCGTGGATGCTGCGGGCGCGCGTGCTCGGCGTGCTGCCGGACGAAGCCGGTACACTGAAGGCCGGCGGCGCCACGTTGCCCGGCGACGTCGATATATCCGACCAATACGTGCCGGAATTCGACATTACCTATTTCTTCAACGAGCATATCGCGGCGGAACTCATCCTCGCCGTCACGCCGCATGACGTGAAGGCCGTCAACGTCACCGTGCCCGGCGCGCTGACCGACGCGACGGTAGACCTTGGCGACGTCTGGCTGCTGCCACCCACCTTGACGGTGCAATATCACTTCACCGAAATGGGCCAGTTCAAGCCCTATGTTGGCGCAGGCGTGAACGCGACCTTCTTCTTCAACGAGGACGAAGGCTCGGTTGCCGACGGTATCTCCTACGATTCCAGCTTCGGACCAGCCCTGCAGGCCGGCTTCGACTATGACCTTGATGGCGAGCCCGGTGGCTGGGCTTTCAACGCCGACATCAAGAAAATCTGGATCAACACAGACGTCAAAGTCAACTTCACCACGGCGCTCGGCACCCATGTGAAGGCTGACGTCGATATCGACCCGATCGTTGTTGGGGTCGGCCTCGGCTACAGGTTCTGACAGCCCGGCGACCGGCCTGCCTCCCGATGGGCCGGACCCGCCAACTCAAACCGCGCCTTACACCGGCGCGGTTTTTTTGTGCGTTGAAAACATTGCACACCTTCCCCGTGCCTGTAGAGATTGCCGCCATGAGCATTCTTTCCGTGAAGGACCTGAGGGTTGATTTCGAAACGCCCGACGGCATCGTGAACGCCGTGCGCGGCATCAGTTTTGACGTCGCTGAAGGCGAATGCCTCGGCATTGTCGGCGAAAGCGGCTCCGGAAAGAGCCAGACAGCGCTTGCGGCCCTCGGCCTGCTCGCCGGAAATGGCACGGCCACGGGCCATATCGACTTTGACGGCACCAACATGCTGGACGCGCCCATCGGGACCCTGCGCAAGATCCGCGGCGCGAAAATGTCGATGATCTTCCAGGACCCGCTCACCAGCCTGACGCCGCACATGACGGTCGGCGCGCAGATGCGCGAAGTGCTGACCCTCCATAAGGGCCTCAAGGGTGAGGACGCCAACAAGAGGTGCGTTGAATGGCTCGAAAACGTCCGCATTCCGGAAGCGGCTCGCCGCATGGACCAGTTCCCGCATGAATTGTCCGGCGGTATGCGCCAGCGCGTCATGATCGCCATCGCCATGCTGTGCGGTCCGCGCCTGCTGCTGGCGGATGAACCAACCACGGCGCTGGACGTGACCGTGCAGGCGCAGGTTCTCGACCTGATGAACGACCTGAAACGCGACACCGGCACCGGCATTGCCCTGATCACACATGATATGGGCGTGGTGGCTCGCATGTGCGACCGCGTTATCGTCATGCGCCATGGCGAGATTGTCGAACGCGGCAGCGTCGACGACATCTTCTACAAGCCCCAGCATCCCTACACGAAAATGCTGCTCGAAGCCGTGCCCCGGATTGACCAGCCTGACCGCCGGGGCCGGCCAACCCTCGGCCCTGCCCCCGATCCCGCCGTGAAGCCTGTGCTCGAAGTGGACGACATGAAAATCCACTTCCCGATCCGCGTCAAAGGCGGCCTGTTCGGAAAGGTGAAGCCGCTCAAAGCGGTCAATGGTGTCTCCTTCGACCTGCGCCCTGGCGAAACGCTCGGCGTCGTCGGCGAGTCCGGCTGCGGCAAGTCCACGCTCGCGCGCGGCGTGCTGCGCCTCATCCCGCCGACCAATGGCACCATCGCCTGGCTCGGCAAGGACATCACGAAGGCGGGCAAGTCCGAAATGGACGCCCTGCGCGACGATCTCCAGATCGTCTTCCAGGACCCGCTCGCCAGCCTCGACCCCCGCATGACCATCGGCGCCTCGATTGCAGAGCCGCTGCAGGTCCACGCGCCGCGCCTCTCCCGCGCCGAACGCGACCAGCGCGTCCAGGCCATCATGCCTCGCGTCGGTCTCGATCCGGCCCTCATCAACCGCTACCCGCACGAACTGTCCGGCGGGCAGAACCAGCGTGTTGGCATTGCGCGCGCGATGATCCTTAAACCGAAGCTCGTGATCTGTGACGAGGCCGTTTCAGCCCTCGACGTCTCGGTCCAGGCCCAGGTCGTCGATCTCCTGATCGAACTCCAGAAGGAATTCGGCCTCGCCATGATCTTCATCAGCCACGACCTCTCGGTCGTGCGCGAGATCAGCCACCGGGTCATGGTGCTCTATCTCGGCCGTGTGGTCGAACTGGCTGGACGCACCGCCATCTACGAAGACGCCCGCCACCCCTATACCAAGGCCCTGATCGCCGCCGTGCCGGCTGCCGACCCGAAGCTCGAGCGCACCCGTGAGCGCATCAAGCTGACCGGCGACCTGCCAAGCCCGCTCGACAGCCGTGCGCCCCTGCGCTTCCTGAAATCGAAACGCATCGATGACCCGGACGCCGAGCAATACCAGCCCCAGCTGGTCGAAATCACGCCTGGTCATCTCGTCGCCGAGCATGATGCTGTCCTCGGCAGCGAAGGGCTCCATATAGGATAGGCGTTCGCGCCAAGGCTGCATGCAACTGAAAATACACCTAGTCCGCGTTCGAAAAGTTGGACTAGAATGTCCTGAGGCACGTTCACCTGCTGCAAATACACCGTAGGGCCCGCTCACGCGGACTATATGTGAATGAGGTTCGACCCATGGACGACACCACGAGCCGCCGCTTGGATCGCGCGCCCTTGGGCGAAATCGACTTCCTGCAGGTCTTTGCCGCAACCCCGACGCCTTTGATGATGCTCAATCAGGACCTCGTCATCGTGTTTGCCAACGAAGCCTATCTTGAAACCACGGGCTGCATGATGTCCGAGATCCAGGGCCGTTACGTATTCGAGGCCTTTCCGGAAACCGAGGAACGCATGGCGCTCTTCGAAGCAGCTTTCCGCAAGGCTCTCGCCGGAACGCTCAACAAGTTGACCACAGAGCCATTTGCCATTCCCGTAGACGGCGGCGGCACGCGCGAGATTGTATGGACCTGTACACACGAACCGATCCGGGATGCGCGTGGCGACGTCGCGTTCGTCCTCCAGAACGCCGTCGACATCACCGAAAAGCACAGCAGTGAAAAGGCAAACCAGGTCCTGATGCGCGAACTCGATCACCGCGTGAAGAATTCACTGGCCACCATGCAGGCTGTCGCGCGCATGTCGCTGGTCGACTCCAAGACAATGCAGGGTGCCCGCGATGACCTGCTCGCCCGCATGCACGCCATGTCTGAGGTCCAGAACCTGCTGGTGGAGAAGAACTGGAAAGGATCGCACGTCGAAGCCGTCCTCGCCAATGCCATGAACCCGTTTGGCTATGATGGCGACGCTGTCGGCAGGATCACCCTCGACGGGCCGCACGTGACCGTCACGGCCAAACAGGCGCAGGCCCTGTCCATGGCGCTGCATGAACTCGCCACGAACGCATCGAAATACGGTGCCCTGTCGAATGACGAGGGAACCATTCACATTGGCTGGACGTACGATCAGGCAGGAAAAGGGCATTTCGATCTCACCTGGCGCGAGTCAGGCGGGCCGGAAGTGCACAAACCCAGCCGCAAGGGCTTCGGGACCACGATGCTTACCCGTATCCTTGCGCAGGAAATCAATGGCTATATCTCGCTTGAGTACAATGCTGACGGCTTGGTTTGCACGATGGAGGGTTGGCTGGAGAACAGGACATGACAAAGAATTCAAAACGCATATTCATTGTCGAAGATGAAGCCATCCTGCTCTGTGACCTGGAAGACATTGTTCTCGAGCTCGGCTTTGATCATGCCGGTAGCGCGACCAGCGTCGACCAGGCCATGGATTTCCTGGCCTCGGGCCCGGACATCGACCTCGGCCTCCTCGACCTCAATCTCAACGGACAACCAAGCGACCCGATCGCCGATCATCTCCTCGCTGCGGGCATCCCCGTCCTCTTCGTGTCAGGCTATGGACGCCGCGGCCTCGCCGACCGCTTCGCTGACTGCCATGTCCTCCAAAAGCCCTATGACGAACAGAAGCTGGCCGCAGCTCTTGAACTGATGCTCAACACGCGCGCCTGAACCAGCGCACGGTTCCGCTGCCCCAACCCGCCGCCTTTACGCCAGACGCCCTCCCCACACCCTTGCTGCGCCCCAGCCACACCCGCCTTGCCCTCGCAGGATTGCGCGAATAGGGTGCGCCCGACCTGATCCGGGACCACCTGAATGCCTGATACAATGATCACCGCCCTGCCCGTCACGCTGTCTGATATCGAAGCCGCTGCCCGCGTCCTCGAAGGCCAGATCGTGCGTACGCCGATGCATCATTCGCGGACGCTGTCGGCCATTACCGGTGCAGACGTCTGGGTGAAGTTCGAGAACCACCAGTTCACGGCGGCTTTCAAGGAACGCGGCGCGCTCAACCGCTTGTCCCACCTGACAGAGGCCCAGCGCGAAGCAGGCGTCATCGCTGCCTCGGCCGGGAATCATTCCCAGGGTGTCGCCTACCATGCCCGCCGTCTCGGCATCCCCGCCACCATCGTCATGCCCCGCACCACGCCGTTCAGCAAAGTCGAGCAGACCCGCAGCCATGGTGCCAAGATCGTGCTCCATGGTCTCAGTTTCGACGAAGCCAAGACCGAGGCCTACAACATCTGCCAGCGCGAAGGCCTGACCTTCATCCACCCGTTTGACGATCCCCATGTCATGGCCGGGCAGGGCACGATTGCCCTTGAAATGCTTGCAGAAAAGCCGGATCTCGAAACCCTTGTCGTGCCAATCGGCGGCGGTGGCCTGATCGCCGGAATGGCCATCGCGGCCAAGGGCACCAACCCGAACATCCGCATCGTCGGCGTCGAAACCTCGATGTACCCGGCCATGCTCGCCGAACTCGAAGGCCGGGAGGTCAACGCCGGTGGCGCCACAATCGCCGAAGGCATCGCCGTTCGCGAGGTCGGCCGCCTCCCCCTGAAAGTCGCCCGCGAGCTCGTCGATGAAATCCTACTCGTCGAAGAAGAGCACCTGGAACAGGCGATCACCCTGTTCGTGAATGTCGAGAAAACCATCGCTGAAGGCGCCGGCGCCGCGGGCCTTGCCGCCCTGCTGGCCCATCCGGACAAATTCCGAGGCCAGAAGGTCGGCCTCGTCCTTTGCGGCGGCAATATCGATACGCGCCTACTCGCCTCGGTCCTCACCCGTGCGCTGGTGCGGGAAAAGCGCCTCGCCTCGATCCGCATCATCGGCGACGACCGGCCAGGCCTTCTCGCCCTTGTCTCCAAGATCATCGGCGACAATGGCGCCAATATCATGGAAGTCGCGCACAACCGGCTCGCACTCGACGTGCCGGCCAAAGGCGCCGAATTCGACATCCTGATCGAAACCCGTGATGCCCAGCACACGCAGGACGTCATCGACGCCCTGACCGCCGAGGGCTACCCGCCACGGCCTCTGTAGCGGTAAGGTGACTTGCCCGGAAAAGCGCTCTAAACCCGCGCCAGACCTGAACCAGACGGAGCCTGACCCAAGATGATCCGCACACTCGTTGCAGCCTGCGCTGCATTCTTCATGATTGCTGCCTGCAGCCAGACCAAGGACCTTACCGACGTGAATGCCCCATTTGAACAATACCTGCCCTGGGATCCCGCCGGCAAAGACGTGAAGTCTGCCGAAGGCGGCCTGCAATATATAGTCCTCACGAAAGGCCCGAAAAACGGCAAGTCGCCCGTGCCGACCGACATGGTCAGCGTCAATTATGATGGCCGTATCGCCACCGGCGAGAAGTTCGACAGTTCATTCGAGCGCGGCACGCCTGCGCAATTCCGCCTGAACCAGGTGATCCCGGGCTGGACGCAAGGCCTCCAGCTGATGAGCGAAGGCGACGACTATCTCTTCTTCATCCCGAATGCGCTCGGCTATGGCAATTCGGCGCGTGGCAAGGTCATCAAGGCGGGTGACGACCTCGTCTTCCGCGTCCAGTTGCTTGAAGTGATGGTGCCGAAAGTGTCCGACACCGCCGCCTGGAAAAAATACATGCCCTGGAATTCCGCGCTGCCGGAAGTCAAGAAAACAGGATCCGGCCTCGAATATGTCATCCTCACCAGCGGTGACCCGTCCGGCCCATCGCCCGAGAATGGCGAGATGGTCGCCGTCCATTATGAAGGCCGCCTCGCCGAGACCGGCGAGCTGTTCGACAGTTCCTTTGAGCGCGGTTCGCCGGAAACCTTCCCGTCGAACCAGTTGATCGAAGGCTGGGTTGAAGCGCTTGAAATGATGCGCCCCGGCGATCGCTGGATGCTTTATATCCCGTCAGACCTCGGCTATGGCGAAATGGGCACCCCCGGCGGCTCGATCCCGCCAAATGCCCCGCTGATCTTCGAAGTCGAAATGATGGACGTGATGAAGCGCGGCTAGGCGCTGGACCAGGCGGAACACGATATGACCATAAGTGCGGACACACTTGCCCGGATCGCCCTCGATGCCGGCAAGCTGATCATGGAGATCTATGAGAGCGACTTTGCCGTCGAGCAGAAGGGCGATGCCTCGCCTGTCACGGCGGCAGACCAGAAGGCCGAGACTCTGATCCTCGCGGCGCTGGCCGCGGCCGATCCGACCCTCATGGTCATCGCGGAAGAAGAAGCCAGCGAAGGACGCGTTCCCGAACATGGCCACCGCTTCGCCCTCGTCGACCCACTCGACGGCACCCGCGAATTCGTCAGCCGGAATGGCGAATTCACGGTCAACATCGCCATCATCGAACACGGCCGCCCGGTAATGGGCGTCGTGTATGCGCCCGCCAAAAACCGCCTGTTCGTGGCCGAAAGCCACAATTCCGGCTGGCAGGCCGAGGCCGCGCCCGGCGCAGATGTGCCGACAGAGCGCCAGCCGCTCAGGATTCGTGCCTGCCCGGAGGCCGGCGTCACGGCGATTGCGTCAAAGTCCCATCGCACACCGGAAACCGATCTCTGGCTGGAAAAGCACAAGGTCAACGAGACGCTGGGTGCCGGATCATCGCTCAAGTTCTGCCTCATCGCAGCGGGTGAAGCTGACCTTTACCCGCGCATGGGCCGCACGATGGAGTGGGACACCGCTGCCGGCCAGGCCGTTGTCGAAGCCGCTGGCGGACGCGTCCTCACCGAGGAAGGCACACCACTCCTCTATGGCAAGCGCGGACGCGGCTACGACAATCCGCACTTCATCGTCTATGGCGACGTGACACCCTGTTGAGTGCCCCTCTCGATTAACAGACGCAAATCTGCCAAGGAACGAGCAGGGAGATGCAGCGCATGGCACGGCAATATTTCGGAACCGACGGCATTCGCGGCCGCGTGAACCAGCAGCCGATGACGGCGGAAACTGCGCTCCGGCTCGCCATCGCTGCCGCACGCACCTTCGCGCCGGACGGTAAAGGCGCTGTCGTGATCGGGCGCGACACGCGCAATTCCGGCGAGATGATCGAGGCCGCCCTCGTTGCTGGCCTCGCCAGCATGGGCCTTACCCCCCTGCTGGCCGGTATCGTGCCCACCCCTGCCGTCGCCATGACCACACGCACGACAAGCGCCTGTTTCGGTCTGATGGTCTCAGCCTCGCACAACAAGTACGAAGACAATGGCATCAAACTGTTCAGCCCCGAGGGCTTGAAATTCGACGACCCGACCGAAGAAGCGCTCGAAGCGGCCATGGCTGCCGCATTCGATGACAGTTTTGCGCCGCCTGAGACGATTGCCACGCCGCAGCGCATGGTCGGCGTCGGTGACGACTATGTCCGCAGCTGCCTCGCGACGGTCAGTTCGGGCAGCAAGATCAAGGGCATGAAGGTCGTGCTCGATTGCGCCCATGGGGCCGGCTTTGAAACCGCCCCGGAAGCCCTTCTGCATTGTGGCGCTGACCTGACAGTGATCGGCGCAGGTCCCGACGGGATGAACATCAATGCCGGGTACGGATCGACCGATACCGGCGCGCTGAAAGCCGCCGTGCTGAATTGCGGCGCAGATATTGGCCTTGCTCTCGACGGCGATGCTGACCGGGTCATCGTGGTGGATGAAACGGGCGCCGAAATCGACGGCGATCAGGTCATGGCGCTGATCGCCAGGGAGCTGCATGCAACCGGTCGCCTCAAGGGTGGCGGTATCGTGTCCACGGTCATGTCGAACATGGGCCTCGACCAGTATCTCCAATCAGTCGGCCTGACGCTGGCGCGCACGCGCGTCGGCGACCGCTATGTTGGCGAACATATGCGTGCTCATGGTTTCAATTTCGGAGGCGAGCCGTCAGGCCACATCATTCTGTCCGATGTTTCTACCACCGGCGACGGCCTGCTCGCCGGCCTGCACGTGCTCTCCGTGCTCGCAGCGAGCGGCCAGAAGATGTCGGCGCTTGCCCGTGTGTTCGAACCGGCGCCCCAGGAACTCGTCAACATCCGTTATTCCGGCCCCAATCCAATGGACAGCGCCCGCGTGAAAGCCGCGCTGGCCGAAGCAGAAATCCTGATGGGCGCACGCGGCCGTATGGTCGCGCGAAAATCCGGAACCGAGCCCCTGATCCGCGTCATGGCCGAAGCGCTTGAAGCCGACCTGATGAAACAGGCCCTCCAGCTTGTTGTCGATGCGGTGAAAGCCGAAGCCTGAGACAGCTGCTTCGCGCTATGCTCCCTATCAGGATTGATAGGTATTTCCGTTGCGGCGATAAGGCAACCCGGCCCGCCTGCCTCAACGTCAAGGCGTCGTTCGGGCGCCTGATTTCACGTTCATGTATGGCAAAGAACGGCATTTCGAATACACTGGAGAAAACCGGATAATCAGAACCCAAGGGAGTAAGCAGCCATGGCCGAAGGGCAAAGCCTGCCGCAATTTCGCCTGTTGCCGATGAAGGCGCCGGACATTCACATGACCCGCTCGGATGACGGCGCGATCTACCTGACCCCGCGCCAGGCTCCGGGCGCCCGCCCGACAACCATCCCGCATTGCCTGGACGAGCGCGCCGCCCAACATCCCGACCGGCCCTTTCTCAGGGAGCGCGACACCCAGACCGATGAATGGAATACGCTGACATACGGCGAGGCCAAGGCAATCACGGACAGCCTCGCGCAGGCCTTCCTTGAGCTTGGCGCCGGGCCGGACGCGCCGGTCATGATCCTGTCCGGCAATACCACCCGCTCTGCCATGGTCATCCTCGCCGCCCAGAAGGTCGGTGCACCGGCTGCGCCAATCTCGGTGCCCTATTCCCTAATGTCGACCGACTATGAAAAGCTGAAGCATTGCTTCGGCGCGGTGAAGCCTGCCATCATTTTCGCTGAGCAATACAAGCCATTCCGCAAGGCAATTGCTGCGCTCGGCGCCGATGACTGCCAGATATTCTCGGCGGACCCCGGCGGCGAGAATACCGTGCGCCACTATGATGAGCTCGCCACAACCGCCCCGACATCGGCTGTTGCAGACGCGATGGCCAGGCTGAGCGACTCCTCCATCGGCAAGTATCTCTTCACTTCCGGCTCGACCGGCCTGCCGAAACCCGTTCCGACCACGCAGGGTGCAATGTGCTCCATGATTGGCGGCCAGGAAGGCTTGCGCGACGATGCCCGCGATCCCGAGCATGATCCTGACCAGGTCCACAACGTGCTCGACTGGCTGCCCTGGAACCATATCTCCGGTTCCAATGTAAACTTCAACGGCGCGATCTGGAACGGCGCCACGTTCTGGATCGACGGCGGCAAGCCCACCCCCGCCCTCTTTCCACAGACGATCGAGAACATCCGGGACTGCTCGCCATCCTCCTTTGGCACCGCGCCCATCGCACTCGCGATGCTGGCAGATGCCATGGAAGCAGACGACACGCTGCTGCACGCCTTCTACCGCAATATGCGCTCGATCGGCTATGGCGGCGCAACGCTGTCCGACGACCTTTACGATCGCCTGCAGGCCCTTGCCATCAAGGCGACCGGGCGCCGCATCCCGATCATCACCATGTACGGTGCCACCGAAACGCAAGGTGTCACCGTCGTCCATTGGGAAGCCGAACGCGTCGGCCTGATTGGCCTACCCCTTCCGGGCATGACCCTGAAGCTGGTCCCGAACGGGGTCAAACTGGAAGTGCGCGTCAAAGGGCCTTCCGTCATGCAAGGCTATCTCGACAGCCCGAAGACGAATGCAGAAGTCTTCGACGAAGAAGGCTTTTACTGCCTCGGCGATGCCGTGACCTTTGTCGATGCGGAACGCCCGGAAAAGGGTCTCGTCTTCGATGGCCGGGTTGGCGAAGATTTCAAACTCTCGTCCGGCACATGGGTCAGCGTCGGCACCTTGCGTCCGGACTTTGTGGCCGCCTGCTCTCCGCTTATTTTCGACGCGGTCATCGCCGGCCAGGACAAGGATTTCGCGTCCGCGATGGTCTGGCCGTCGCAGGCGATCATGGAGCAGTACGTGAAGGCGGCGGACAATGATCCGGACAAGGCCCTTCAGGCCTTCACGAACGAAGTGGCAAAAAAGGCAAAGGCCTTCAATGCCGGTGAACCAGGGTCATCGCGCCGGATCAAGCGCCTCCTGGTGCTGACAGAGGCACCTTCGATTGACGCTGGCGAGATCACCGACAAGGGCTATGTCAACCAGCGTCTCGTGATCGACCGGCGCGCCGACCTTGTGAAGGGCATATACGCCAGTCCGCCAGCGGATGGTGTCGTCCAGCTTTGATCCACAGGATGCTTAAAGCCTTGTCAGGGTTTTCCAGCTAGGGTTCCCTACACTCGGGAGGGTTGCCTCATGACGTTTGACGCCCGCGGAGGCAAGCCTCCGGTACGCCGCAGCAATGCCGTATTCGCTGTCACGACCATTGCAGTGGTGAGCGGGGCGTTTTTCCTTGCCCTGAACTTCCCCGGCACGCCCAAGACCGACGCGGCAGGACAGAAAGCGGAGATAATTGTCGCGGCTGCAGACGCACGTCCTGCTCGCAGCCCAGCGGGCCTCACATCCAAGGTGGCCAAGACCTATTTCGAAACGCTCGCCCGCGTCGATCCCGGCGCGTCAGCCAATCTCGGGAAACGCCTCGCCAAGGCCAACAGGCGTCCGCAGGCTGAGCAGGCCGGAATCGTCTTCGATCACGCTGCCGACCTGCTCAAGGAGCACGCGGCAGATCTTGCCCGGGCGGATACGCGCCACCTCGACACGATTCTCGCCATGACCCGCAACCGCCTGAAGTCTGCGTCCCATGCCGGCAATGCCTGGTGCCAGGGCAGCAGGTACGCCGGCCTCGATCCGTCCATCCTTGGCGACAAGTCCGCGCTCAACCACGAACTCAAAATGCTGGAAGAGCCGCTGCGCGATTACGGATTCGAACTCGTGACGCACCTCCTCGTCGCGATCGAGGATTCCGGGATCCATCCGGTCGCCCGTGGCGCCCTCACCAACACCGACAAGGCCGCGATGCAGGGCGTCGTCATGTCCATGGTGTCTGATCCGCAGGTCATGCCCCTTCTTATGGCCGCCCAGACCGGCACCGATTCACGCGATCTCGTCAGTTCGCTCAATGTCTGCGATCTCGGCGCAACGGCTGTTTCGGCGCTCAAGACCCTGCCCCAGGACACCAAGGGCCGCGCCTTCGCCGACCTCGTGCACCAGATGGAACTTGGCGGCGTTGACCTCGCCGGCCTCTCCCGGTTCTAGAGCGTTTCAGTTTTCGGCGGAAGCATAACCCGCTCCTGTGATATAGTTTTGGCATTCGGATGAGCTGATGGTCTTCACGATTTTTCCGGTTTCATGGATGACGTCTTCGATTGTGTGT
>Ga0105055_10000687_pt1 | contig 54058 bp, 48 predicted proteins | sample BON03_FD_78090 | JGI IMG/M metagenome (GOLD analysis project Ga0105055, IMG submission 78090) | Freshwater microbial communities from Lake Bonney liftoff mats and glacier meltwater in Antarctica - BON-03 | ecosystem: Environmental > Aquatic > Freshwater > Ice > Glacier meltwater | place: Lake... | reverse complement strand
TATATCTGGATATTGAGAAAAAAACATGAAGTTTTACAACCAATTCAGATTACATCGGCACATCATCTATTTGTTCTTATTCCAGTTCTCTTGTGTGGAAAATGATAATATTGATTTAACTCAGGAAGTTAAAAAAATAGTTGAAATAAACGGAATGACTTTTGATAAAATTGAAAAAAATGAAGTCATAGGATTTAGAGTAAATAATTTAAATGAGCTTGATGAATTTTTGAGTTTGAAGTCAGGAGAAGCAAGTTTAGAAACGGCTAAGAGACTATATAAAAATAATGGCGTTTTACTTGATGAGGAAGCCTTTTTGGTAGAAGAGATAGCTAGGAAATACATTAGTGATGATATGGATGAGTCTAGGATTTTGTGTTTGCACAATCCTGGTTCTGTTTACGAGAGACTTAGTACTGGCAACCCGCTTGTAGGATATGATGTTAGTTTTGGTTGGAATGGAAATGGTATAGTCCAAAACTTTAATGGAACATTAGGAGGTGTTACTCTTGGGGTTACATTAGGAAAAAATACTTTTAATCAGGATACCTATCCTAATTCCAGTCAAACAAATGTATCAGGAATTATTATTTTCACACTCAGATATAATATTTTTGTCGAAGGAATCGGCACTGTTTATACTACCGAAGCTGTTCGATATAGAGTATTGGTTACGTGCTATGGTCAGGTTTCTTTTTCTCAAATTGTTCAATAATATATACTAAAAATGGAAAAACTAGACTATTTGGGATTGTTCATACAATTTTTCAATTTTATTCTATTGGCGCTAATAGCTTATGGTATTTTTAAAATATGGAAAGCTCTGCATAATAGGTTAAAATAGAGTTATTGCTAGTTTAAATCTAATACTTGAAATATCAGATCTTTTCTGTAACTGTCTATTTGCTAAGTAACCCAATAATCGAAATAAGCTGAATGATCATAGCTGAACCAATGATTATATCAGCGTTTGGCTGATCATTTATTTTGTAATAAGCTCCAAAAAGTAGCATGGTCACACTGATGATCAGCAAGCGAAACATCAGTTTTTGACGTTTGGTGAGGTTGTTCAAGCGTGGGAAAAGTTTGTAAAGTAGAAAATGTATTAGGCAATTTGATTGTGGAAGTTTTTCGTTTTATCAGTTTATGATTTATTCGAAAACTACAAAATTCTGTTTTATTTAATCTTGTTTATTTTTATAGCTTTTCCATCAACCAAAAACCAACATCTAACATCCAGAATGCTATTTCCTCGGATGAAACTCCGTCAATACCTGCCTCAAATAATCCCTATCCAAATGCGTATAAATCTCCGTCGTCGTGATACTTTCATGGCCAAGCATTTCCTGCACCGCACGGAGATCTGCTCCACCTTCGATGAGATGCGTAGCAAAGGAATGTCGGAAAGTATGGGGGCTTATATTTTTCTCAATTCCCGCTTGTTTTGCCGTCTTTTTGATAATGTAAAAAATCATTACACGAGTTAGCTTTTTTCCGCGGTTATTGAGGAAAACAAATTCTTCATGGCCTTTTGCTATCGCTTGATGTACCCGAACTTCCTCTTTATAGATAGTTAAGTATTTCAAAGCATCTTTTCCAATCGGGACCAAGCGTTCTTTGTTGCCTTTTCCGATTACCCTCAGAAAACCAACATCTTCAAAGACTTGTCCTTTTTTCAGTTCAGTCAATTCTGACACCCGCAAACCTGAGCTGTATAGCATTTCCACTATCGCGCGATTACGGTGGCCTTCTGGTTCGCCAAGAGGAATTGCTTCTAGCAGTTGCTCGATCTCCTGATAGCTCAGTGTGTCTGGGAGTTTACGTCCAAGTTTTGGTGCTTCGAGAAGCTGAGCGGGATCTTCCGTGATTGCATCTTCATACATCAGGTATTTGTAGAAAGCCTTGATTCCCGAGATGATCCTGGCGTGTGTGTAGTCTGAGATTTCCAGTTTGCCTAGCTCATTCACAAATTTCCGTAAGTGCTCTAATTCTAAGCTTAGCGGGCTTTTTTCAGGAAAATTTACATCGGAGTACTTTGCCAATTTTTCAACATCACTTGTATAAGCTTCGATGGAATTTTCGCTCAACGAGCGCTCCAACTTGAGGTAATGGCGGAATTGACGGATGTGGCTTTGCCAGATTGTATTCATTGGAAGAACTTGTCCGCCGTGGCGGGTTTGATAATTGGAAGATTGGAAAATTAGGTTAGAAAGTTGGAAGGTTCAAATGTAGAAAGGTTTTAACTTTCCAATCTGAATCCGGTTACCTTTGAACAAGCAACCATCAAACCGAATTATATTTTGAAAATCCTGATAATTAACGGGCCGAATCTAAATCTTCTTGGGAAAAGAGAGCCTGAAGTCTATGGCAGCACTTCTTTTGAAGAATATTTCGAGGAGCTAAAAAGCACATTTCCTGAAGTGGAACTTCACTATTATCAAAGCAATGTGGAAGGTGAGCTGATCAATAAAATTCATGAAGTTGGATTTTCGTTTGATGCCATTCTGCTGAATGCAGGCGGATATACCCATACTTCAGTAGCAATCTCTGATGCCATCGCTGGCGTGACAACGCCAACGATGGAAGTCCATATTTCAAATATTTATAAGCGGGAGGAATTCCGCCACAAAAGCATTATTTCCAAATCCTGCATCGGAATGATCTCCGGTCTTGGTCTGAAAGGCTACGCGCTTGGAATCCGCTATTTCTTATAAACTACCCCTATTATGCTCACATTCGCACCCGGGCCATCCAAAGTTTACGATGCCCTTCCCACTTATTTACAAGATGCCTACAACGAAGGTATTCTGAGTGCCAATCACCGAAGCAATGCTTTCATGCATTTGTATCAGGAAACTGAGCAGTTGATGCGTGAGAAGCTTCATATGCCGGATGATTACAAGTTGCTTTTTACTTCCAGCGCAACGGAAAACTGGGAGATCATTACCCAGTCTATCGTAGAGCAGGCGAGTTTTCATATCTATTCTGGCTCCTTCGGGAAAAAGTGGATAAACTTTGCGAAACATATCAATCCAGCAACTGATGGACTGAAAATCGAAGCGAATATGGCAATCGATGTGGCAGGTTTAGACATTAGTGAGGAATTTGACGTGATCGCGCTGACACAAAACGAAACTGCCAATGCTACTCAGGTTCCAATGACTGTAATTGAGGAAATCAAAGAACGATATCCTGAGAAAATGATCGCTGTAGACACGACCTCTTCCATGTCAGGAATAGAGTTTAACTTCAGTTTGGCGGATATTTGGTATGCTTCTGTGCAAAAGTGCTTTGGACTTCCAGCAGGTTTGGGGATTTTAATTCTTTCTCCAAAAGCCATCGAAAAGTGTGAAAGTAAAGGAGAAAAAGGGCTCTATAACAGTTTGAGTTTTATCTTGGAAAATGCCGTGAGTTACCAGACGCATTACACGCCGAATGTACTTGGAATCTATTTACTGAATCGTGTGCTGAAAGACCTAGAAGAAATCCAGCACATCGACGCAAACCTGCGTGAGCGGATGCGAAAGCTAGAGAATGCGGTAGCCCAATCAAAGTCACTTCGAATGCTAGTGGATAACGCTGACACCAGAAGCACTACAGTCTTGGCTATAACTGGTCTAGAGGATTTGATTGCATCTGTGAAAAAGGATGCTGAAAAAGAAGGAATGCAGTTGGGCTCCGGCTACGGACCATATAAACCAACAAGCTTCCGAATCGCTAATTTCCCTGCTATTACCAATGCAGAAATGGATAAGCTGATTGCATTTTTGGGTAGATATTGATTCCTGACCTTCGGGGTTTTGAAACCCCGAAGGTCTTTCTTAATAGGCATTTGAGACTTCAATAATTTTCTCTGGTATGAAGTGCTTTTTGAAGCTGCTATTGAGGCCTTTGAACCTGGTAAAATCTATCATCTCTATTCTAGGTCTATAGGCAATCAAGAATTGTTTTTATTGATAAAAAGTATAAGTTTTTCTTAACCAAGTTTTCAAAATAGTGTGAGTCGTATTTGTAACTATAGCATATTGTCTTATCCCAAATCACTTTCGCTTAATAGTAAGAATAAAGGAAAATCATAGAGACCAAGAACTAGTGTAGTCTATCTCAAATTTCCTCCCTAGTTATGCTAAGGCTTTCAATATGTCTATCAGAAGAATTGGAGGGCTCTTTCAGCGAAATTTCAAACGCAGATTAATTGATGATGATACTCATCTAAGTCGCATCAATTGGTAGATTCATCTAAACCCGTTTAAGCATAAGCCTGTGATAAACTTCAAGGATTGGAGATTTCCGTCATTCGAAGCCTATTGTTCAGACAAATCTTCGAGACTTTCAAGAAAATTAGGTTTAGAATGGTTTGGAGGTATTTCGGAATTTTTAACAATTCAGGATAATATTACAGAAATCTATTTGCCAGAGCACTGCTAATTGGAAGATTAGAGTTCAATTTATTAACAATAAAACCTTCGAGGTATGTTAGGCCTCAACCATTAAATTCCTACTTTCGCGGCATGTTTGATTTGAAGGAAATTCTATCTGTTTCTCTGATCCTATTTTCTGTGATTGATATTCTCGGTTCTATACCGATTGTAGTCAACTTGCGCAAGAAAGTAGGTCACATAGAATCGGAAAAAGCTACGCTCGCTGCGGGTGTTTTGATGATTCTATTTCTGTTTGGAGGCAAGTCGATTCTTAGTCTTTTCGGGATTGGTGTAGAAGATTTCGCTATTGCAGGCGCATTAATTATTTTCGCCATAGGTGCAGAGATGATTTTGGGTGTAGAGCTTTTCAAATCAGATCCAGACGCGAAAGCTGGGGCCTCCATTGTTCCCATTGCCTTTCCGCTAATTGCAGGAGCAGGAACGTTAACGACGATCTTGACCTTGAAAGCAGAGTTTGCCCAGCTTAATATTGCGATAGGGATCCTCCTTAACTTGGTCTTGGTGTACATTGTGCTCAAAAGCACAAGTTGGCTCGAACGAAAAATTGGCAAAACCGGTCTGGATGTGCTAAGAAGGATTTTCGGCATTATTTTACTTTCCATCGCGGTCAAGATTTTTAAGACAAATCTCTTTCCTATGGCATTGGAATAGGGGATTTAAACCTATTCTCTGATGTAATTTCATTTAATTTGCTCTCATGATTTCCATTTATACTGACGGTTCGGCCAAAGGTAATCCCGGTCCGGGAGGCTACGGGGCCGTTTTAAAATTCAACAACCATCGCAAAGAGCTTTCTGAAGGCTTCCGGAGAACCACCAATAATCGCATGGAACTTCTGGCTGTGATCCGTGCGCTCCAGGAAATTAAATTAACTGGAATTCCTGTTCAGATCTATTCAGATAGTAAATATGTGGTGGATTCTGTGGAGAAAGGATGGCTGTGGGGCTGGCAGAAAAAAGGCTTCAAGGACAAGAAAAATCCTGATCTATGGTTACGATACATTCCACTTCATCTGAAATACCAGCCAAAATTTATCTGGGTTAAAGGGCATGCTGGTAACATAGAAAATGAGCGCTGTGACGTGCTAGCTGTTCAGGCTGCAGAAGGTTTTGATCTGAAACCCGATCAGGGATACGAGGCTAGTTTGTAAGGGGTAAGAGTTGAATAGATTTTTTTTAGCTACGGAGGGTATTAAGGAGGCGCGAAGATCGAGTCTTTATCTGGTCACAGAATACTCTTTCAATTTTATCAGCCCTGCCCGTTTAGGGATCAAGCTATGGGTAGATGATATTTGTTCCATCGGGACAATTGGTCGGTAGCCGATTGGATCCATCCTATTTTTCTCGTTCCATAGGAACGTCTGGTGAATGGATTGTCATCAATCGTTCCTAGGGGAACGAGGATACCTCATCACTTGCTATATCTACCAACCAACCGTTCTTATGGAACGATTTGGTGAAAGTTTTTATCCTTTGGCGAGTGTATTTTAATACTACATGCTTTAATTAAGTTCAACTTATAGAATTCATCGTCGCCTGTGGAATATCGGCACGATTGGTATCTAAAAGCGCTTTGTACTTAGCTTCTGGATATGCCCAGCCTTCTTCACTCAACTCATAAAGCAGAGGAGCCAGATTCTGAACGGCTGCCTTGCAACCTTGGATGATTGCGCCCATGTTTCCAGTTTGCTTAGAGAGAACGGCTTCGTTTTCTATTTCAAAAGGCCCCGTGAATCCTTTCTCTTTTAGAATATTCACAAAAGCTCTCCAGTCCATCGAGTCTCCTAATCCAAAACCTGGAAGGGTGGCTTCGTAGTGATGTCTGTCCCATTCATTGTTGCTTGAAGTGATTCCGAGTTTCTCGGCCCATTCTTCAGGCACTCGCTGCATAGGATACATATTGCCCCAAAAAGGATCGGGATTATTTCGAGTGGATTTGACATGAATTCGTTTCAGGCGATTCATGTCCGTGTTTTTGATCACTTCCACCGGATCGGTGTGCTGCCAGACATCGTGCGAGGGATCGTAGATTTCCCCGTGATTAGATTCTGGGATGAGTTCGTACATGATTTTTCGTGCCGCCAACACTCCAGGTAAATTATTAAATGTGCCAAAGTGTCCTGAACTTCTCCAGCCTTCCATCGGACAGTTTTCATAGAGAACAGTCACTCCAAGGCTATTTGCATAGCGAATGATTGGTCCAAAAACTTTCTGGTATTCTAGTAGATTTTTCTCAAAGCCACCTTCTTGGTTTCCCAGCTCATGATTGTACCCTACAAATGTCCCCACTTTCACATCATTTTCATCGCCTCCAAGTAAATAGGCAATACGAATCAGCTTCAAAAGATGGTTTTGGTTTTTGATTCGCTCAGCAGGGTCACCCCCGATCAGGTTGTCAAAGGCTCCAATTGAAAGTCGGAGTTTGGCACCATTGAATTTCTCAATGAGATTTTTAGCTTCTTCTGAGCCAAAATTCTCATAATCCAAATGCGTCGCCACAAAATCATCACGCGTTCCGTCTTTTCTGAAAACACATAAGTCTAGTCCTTGAACGTCAATTTCCAATGCTTTTTCCACTGTTTGATCCAAGTTGAGTTGATCAAAAGCGGAAGTCATGATCCAGATAGGATTTACCATTTTGTGATGATTAGGTATGACTAACTAGGAAATAAACAGCGTCATCCAAGAGAAAACGAAGTTTCATAGTTAGTAAATTAGATAGATTGATTTTGTGATGATCAATGAACTAAGGTAAGAATTGCTTTTTGTGTTGTTCCGAGTAGCCTGATGTTTTGAGAAATTACTAATTCGCTAGAGCTGACACGTTCTACTACTAGTCCACCCTCAGCGCCAGGCATCTCGATAATGTCTGTATCCACCCTTAGGATTTTGGATGATTCATCGTAATTCCAGCTGAAATCTTGGAGCTGAGAATCCGAATCTCCACATTTTGTTGGTCCTTCATCCACTACTCCCTTGTTACCAGAAGCCTCGAAATAAAAAGTAATTAAGTTGTCCTGAACACATGCATCTATAAAAGAAACTACGCTGATACCATTAGAAGTCGCGGTACTTAGCTTCCAAGCGATACCTGATCCGATGATCTCAGCATCTGACTTTGGTGGATCAGATTCTTCTTGGCTACAGGACCCTAAAGTAATGACGCAAGTGAGTGCAACTAGGAAATTGGCTTTAAAGAGTGATTTCATGGTGGGAACTAGTTTTAAATAGAAAATCTAAACTATATAAAATTCACCATGTTCAAGCGACTCTAAGGGAGTAAGGCGTCATTCATTTGAAGAATATCTTTTTCGGATAGCGATCTTTTGCTTTTGTCTATACCAAAGAGCGCTGGCTAAATCAGGAGCAACTTGGTCAGGTTCGGACTCGTGGAGGATTTTTTTGAGCTTTTCTTCCCCCAAATCAACTCGATAGCAAATCTGAAGCAAGCGCTCAAATTGCCGATCTAACATGAATGAGATGACTTTGGAAAGTGTTGAAATGGCTTTTTCTTCATCAACTAATTCCACGTTTTCAGGAAAGTCAAAATCCTTTTGCAGTAGTAAAAAAGTTTCTTCAGATAGGGATTTGCTCATGAGTCGTCCTTTAATTGGTTGACACTTTTGTCGGGAACGATGAAGTCTCTTCTCAACGTCACTGCGAGGAGGAACGACGAAGCAGTCTGCTTGTGTTAATGAGATTGCTTCGTCCCTCGCAATGACGTATGCATTGTCCTCATGCTAATGCCAAAAAAGCCCCGAGGCATCTCGGGGCTAGTTACTTATTTGTCTGATTGATCTTCAGATTTAGTTTCTTCTGGTTTTTCTTCTTCAGATTTCTCAAGTACTTCAGGAGCTTGAGTTCTAAGTAATTTGTACCAAGTGATTAGCTTTTTGATGTCTGAAGTGTAAACTCTCGACTCATCCACTTCTGGAAGGATATGCTTCATAAAAGCTCTCAGCTCAGCATCATCTGGATTTTCATCCAGACCCAAGTCACCTTGGAACTCTGCTTCTATCTTTTGCATCACAGATTCTAGTGGCTCAGCGCCTTCTTCTGTCAGGGTATAGATAGAAATATCGCTTAAAATAGATACACGCTGGGCCATGCCCGCAACGAGTTTGGTTTTCTTTGCATCCATGCTCTCAAGGATAACTCCTGTGCGTGAAGGCTTCAAAACTTTGAATAAACCGGGTTTACCGGCTACGGTGGCAAGATCTTTAAAATTCATTTGGTTTATTTTTTCGAGGATGCAAATATAGGATTATCAATTAAATGATTCACCTAGCTCCATATTCTGTTATTAGTTCTTCGATAAATTTTGTCAGTTCAGCTTTGCCCGTGCTTGCTTCTGCGCTGGTGACAAAGTAGTCTGGTTCTTCTCCGAAAATTTCTCTTGTTTTATGTAAGAATTTCTGAATGTTTTGATCTGTTTTTGACTTGGACTGCTTATCAGCTTTAGTGAATACCAACGCCATAGGTACATCCTGAGAGACACACCAAATCAGGAATTCCAAATCAATCTGCTGCGGTTCCAATCGGCTGTCTATCAGTACAAATACTCCACAAATATTTTCTCGCTTCGTAAGATAAGTTGTAATCATACTTTCCCAGCCCTGCTTCACTTTCAGATTTACCTTGGCGAAGCCATAGCCTGGAAGATCGACCAGATACCACTTGTCATTGATCATGAAGTGGTTGATCAACTGAGTTTTACCTGGTTTCTGGGAAGTTTTTGCCAAGCCTTTTTGATTGACGAGCATATTGATCAATGAGCTTTTGCCCACGTTTGATCTGCCGATAAAAGCAATCTCAGCACGGTCTGGTTTGGGACAATTTCCGGGATTGGAATTACTGATTACAAAGGTGGCTTTCTGGATCATCTGCTAGTATTTGTCTGCAAAAGTACGACATTATCCGAAAGAGGAAGGATGAACCCACAGCGTAACATTTTTCCATTCCTCGTGTTTCTTCCTTATTATTGTTCTTTCAAAGAAAGCATACCGATGACAGTAGTTCCATATAAAGATAAGCAAGATTCCAAAAAAGATCAGGTTGCTGAGATGTTTAACAATATCTCGGGCAAATATGATTTGCTCAATCACGTGCTCAGCATGGGGATTGACATCACTTGGAGAAGAAAAGCAATTAAATACCTGAAAGATGAGCATCCAAAATTGATCTTGGATATAGCAACAGGTACTGGAGATTTTGCGATTGAAGCACTTTCTTTGAACCCAGATAAGATCATCGGAGTGGATATTTCCGAAGGAATGCTGGAAGAAGGGCGTAAGAAAATGAAGAAAAAAGGTCTCGAAGATAAAATTGAGCTTCAGCTGGGTGATTCTGAAGGTTTACTTTTTGAGGATAATAAGTTTGATGCGGTCATCGTTTCTTTTGGAGTTAGGAACTTCGAAAATCTGGACAAAGGATTAGCTGATATGTATCGAGTTCTAAAGCCTGGTGGCAAAGTGGTTATTCTGGAGTTCAGCAAACCAACAAAAGCACCTATGAAGCAGGCTTATGCATTTTATTCTAAGGCGATTCTTCCGAAGATTGGCAGAATCGTATCTAAAGACAGCTCAGCTTATACGTATCTTCCTGAATCAGTACAGGCCTTTCCAGATGGAATGGATTTCCTGAGAATTATGAACAATGTTGGATTCACAAGCAACCTATGCAAACCACTTACATTAGGAATAAGCTCAATCTACGTAGGAACAAAGTAATCCTATCTAGTTTAGTTTTTTTCTTAGCAGCAATCCCAACATTTGGACAGGGGATGTTTGGCTTGACTTCCGCTTCGAGCGCGGACAATAGAGCGCTTTCGTATGGATTTTTCCTTGCTGCACATACCAGCACGCTTCAACTCAAGTATTCTGATGCTTTCCTTAGTCCTACAGCTATAAATGCTTTCACCAACGTCCGAAGTATTCAGCCAAAGTTTTCACCTGGATTTTCACTTGGCTTCATAGGTATTTTGAGATTTCATGATCAGGTATCATTGATGTTTACACCCAAGGTTGGGTTCTATGAATACCATACGGAAGTGACCTATTTCAACAATTTCTTAGATCCAGGTCTTATTCAGACAACTCCTGGCTCGGAGGTCCCTAGTGAGGGCGGAATAGTAGAATACACTTCGGAAGAAACAGTGGTAGAGCTGCCCCTTTTATTTAAATATCGATCTCAACGATTCAGCAATACACGCATGTATTGGCTGGGTGGAGCGAGCTATAAGTTTCGTACCAAAACACAGGATGAAGCCAATGTGGATGATATCGTGATGACGGGGCAGGATGTTTCAATAGAAGCCGGGATGGGTTTTGAAATCTATTTCAAATACTTCAAGTTTGCCCCTGAGATTCGTTTTTCACACGGCCTAATGAACGCCTACCAAGCCGAAAATACACTTCCTGAGCTTCGGGATGCCATTTCCTCACTCAAAAGAAAGAATATTACGCTTTATCTGAATTTTCAGTAAGAGTAGATTGAAATATTACAAAAGCGAAGCCTAAGCAATTCTGATTTTTTAAGCCTGAAAATTGACCCTAATTTCAAACTTATTAAGACTGAAAATACGGATGACTATTCCTTGTGTTTTAGTCTAAATCTATTTCTGTTTATCTTTCAGCATGAAAAACAAAATAGCCCTTATCACCGGTGCTACCTCAGGAATCGGGAAAGCTGCCGCAATCACCCTCGCTAAAATAGGATACGATATCATCGCTACGGGCCGTCGTGGAAATCGTCTGGAAGAGCTGAAGTTAGAATTGCCTGAAGGAGTTGATTTTTTGCCTCTGGTATTCGATGTGCGTGATAGAGAAAAGGTGTCGGAGATCCTTGATAATTTACCTAAGAAGTGGAAAGCCATCGATGTGCTGATCAATAATGCCGGGAATGCCCATGGAATTGACCCAGTTCAAACTGCCAATCTGGACGATTGGGATGCTATGATAGATATTAATGTAAAGGGATTGTTGTATGTGTCCCGAGCAATTATTCCGGGTATGACAGAGCGGAAGTCAGGGATGATCATCAACATCGGCTCCATAGCAGGCAAGGAAGTTTATCCAAATGGAAGCGTCTATTGCGGAAGTAAACATGCGGTGGATGCCATCACCAAAGGCATGAGAATGGACTTGAATCCATTCGGTATTCGAGTGGTTGCGATCCATCCGGGAATGGTAGAGACAGAGTTTTCTTTGGTGAGGTTCAAAGGAAATGAAGACAAGGCAGAGAATGTTTATCAGGGAATAGAGCCTTTGGTAGCTCAGGATATTGCGGATGTAGTCGAGTTTGCCGTAACTAGACCTGCACATGTGACAATCGCCGATGTAGTGGTGCTTCCTACAGCTCAGGCTTCCGCTACAATAGTCAATAGAAATTCAACATCTTGAAAAGATTAGCTTTAATTTTTCTTACACTAGTCGTTGCTTGCTCTTCTCCGAAAAGCGATCAGGAGATTTTCTCCGAACAGCAGCGCGAAGTGCTAGATCCTGTAACGGATATTGAGTTGGAAGTGAAAATACCCGAAATGGAGCAAATATTAATCGATCAGGGATTGGTCGATGTGGAGGAGGAAATTCCTGGGATAAAAGTCGAGCTGAAGTATTCCACTACGGATAATTTCTTCGGTCAGGATGTTTATGGGGATTTGACCAAAGCTTTTCTGCAGCCGGAAGTAGCTGAGCGACTGAAAAAGGCCCAGGAAATGCTAAAGGCAGAATATCCTGATTACACCTTGCTGGTCTATGATGGCGTTCGTCCATCCAGTGTGCAGCAGATTCTTTGGGACAATTTGGACAAGCCTGACAGCTTGAAGCCACTGTATGTGGCAGATCCTAAAAAAGGCAGTTTACACAACTTCGGAGTTGCTGTAGATTTGACAATTTTTGACACAAAAACTGATTCCACTTTGGATATGGGAACCAGCTATGATTACTTTGGCTATCCAGCATATCCAGACCGTGAAAAACAAATGCTTTCCGAAGGTAAAATCACCAAAGCTCAAGTTGCTAATCGGGAGATTCTGAGGAAAGTAATGTCTTCAAATGGCTTCTCAGGAATTGGTTCGGAATGGTGGCATTTCAATGCTTTTTCCAGAAAAGAAGCAGGAGAGAAATTTAAAATGATCAAGTAGGAATGATCCATTTTCAATAACAAAAATTTATTATCAATTATCAATTATCAATAACTCAAAACCTATGACCTTAAAACGAACATTTCTCACCCTATCGCTGATTTTCAGTATCGCTCTGGTAGCGCCTGCTCAGCAATTTAAAGCGTTGGTTTATACCAAAACAGCAGGCTTTCGCCATCAATCCATTCCCAATGCAGTAGTTGCATTAAAGAAAATGGGTGAAAAGCAAGTATTTAGTGTCTATGCTTCCGAAGATCCCAAAGTCTTAGAAGAAGAAAGCCTGATGAAGTACGATGTACTTATTTTAGTTAGTACTACTGGGACAATTTTCGATGAAGCCGCTCGTGCGTCCTTACAGAAATTTGTGCAAAGTGGCAAAGGCGTAGTAGGTGTGCATGCGGCTACTGACTCAGAATACGATTGGCCTTGGTACAACAAAATGATGGGCGCATACTTTCTTTCTCACCCAGCTCAGCAAACTTTGCGTTTGGATGTAGTGGATCAGAATCACCCTTCTACTTGGCATTTGCCTAAAAACTGGATGTGGACAGATGAATTGTATGAATACAAAGACATCAATCCAGACTTGAAGGTATTGATTAAGGCAGATGAAAGTACGTATAAAGTGTCCAAAGGGAATGGTGACAATCACCCAATGGCTTGGTATCATGAATTCGAAGGCGGAAGAGTTTTCTACACGGCGTTAGGTCATGTGGATTCTGCTTGGGAAGATGATGTTTTCTTGAAGCATGTTTACGGAGGAATTTGGTACGCAGCTACTGGTCATCCATTCAAGAAATAATTCTACTAGTTCGACAGCCTATTTTCCGAAAAAGATGGTCTTACCTACCGTTGAAGCTTTCAAGTTGATCACTGTCGAAGAAAGAATAGTAATGAAAAAACCGAATTGCTGGAACTTAATGCCAGTAATTCGGTTCTCTAAACTAAAATGAAGAATACCATGCTACAAGCACAAGCAAGACCTGTTCACCTCTACATGGAGGTTAATCCAAATCCGAATTCCTTGAAATTTGTCGCCAATTTTATATTGTTAGATGAGGGGATAAGTTTTGATTTTCCAGATGCTGAAAGTGCTAAAATCAGCCCACTGGCTCAGGAATTGTTCAATTTTGCAGCGGTAGAGCGCGTGTTTATTGCATCTAATTTTGTAACAGTCACCAAGTCTGAGTCTGTAGAATGGGCAGAAATCCAAGGAATTGTCAGAGATCATATCAAGCAATATCTGGAAGCAGGCAAAGCGCCAGTTCCAGTAAATATTGAAAAGGATCCGCTTTTTGATGAGAACGATTCTGAAGTGGTGAAAAAAATCAAAGGAATTCTTGACGAATATATCCGCCCTGCTGTTGAGCAAGATGGTGGTGCGATTGTATTTCATTCTTTCGAAGACGGTGTAGTGAAGGTCTTGCTACAAGGATCTTGTTCAGGATGTCCATCCAGCACGGTTACTCTGAAAGCTGGTATCGAAAATCTCCTGACTAGAATGCTTCCAGAAGTGAAGGAAGTGGTGGCAGAGGGAGTTTAAGCTGTTTTTATATGGGTAAGAGAGATTGGTCCTGGGCGATTCTTGGAGTTATTGCTTTGGGAATTCGTTATCTGGCGGCTCAAAACCCTGACGCAACAGACAATATATATTCAAGAATTTTCTTTCCGGGAATCCGGAACGTAATAGATATGACGCTGGGAAGATTGCCTTTTCCCAGCGTTTATTTATTTATGGTGTCAGTGATGCTGGTCATTGGAGTGTACATTTTTAGACTTACCCAGCGCAAAGGGTTGAAGTGGAAATTGTTCTATACCTTCCGAGCACTTGCCAATGGACTTGGTGCCTTAATCTTTCTTTTTCTTTTCCTCTGGGGATTCAATTATCAGCGAACTCCAATCGTGCAGCAGCTGGGACTTAGTCCACGTGCTATGAACTTGGAAGAGTTGAAAAGTGAGGTGCTGATCACACAGCGATTGGCGCAACAATACCGGAATTCTATCACGCGGGATACGGTTGCTATAGAAGAGATTTTACCATATCCCGAATTGGAAAAGCTTGTGCGATTTAACATCGCTGACAATCTGGATATGTTGGGATTGAACTTCACTGGCAAACCCCGAACTAAGCTTTTTCCTCCTCCGGGATTTATGCGAAAAATGGGCATCCTCGGTATCTATTTTCCTTTTACCGGAGAAAGCTATATCGATCCTACCTTGCATGCGCTAGAAAGGCCTTTTACCGTAGCTCACGAGATGGCTCATAGCTATGGAGTGACTGACGAAGGAGAGGCTAACTTTATCGCTTGGGTGATTTGCACTAATAGTGATGATCCGTTATTGCGCTATTCAGGTCAATTGAGGTTGCTGACATACCAGATCCGCGACTACTACCGCATGGCTCCTGAAGAGTACAAAGTTTGGGTAAAAACGTTAGACAGAGGAGTCATAAATGATCTGATCTCCCTGCAAAAAGCAAGTGAAGAGATCAAAGCTTATTCTGTGGAATTGAGCAGAAAGACAAATGATGTATTCCTGAAAACCCAAGGAGTCAAAGCTGGTATCAATAGCTATCAACAGTTGCCAAAGCTGGCATTTGCCTGGAGAGAGCGAATGAATTGGGAATAGGGACTATCGCAAGATTATAGCAACTTTTTATTTTTAGTTAGAGGCAATGTAGCGAAAACACTATTTTGGGATTTGTTTTTACTAATTCTGAGATCATTTGGTTGATTAGTTTTCTGCTTTTACTCTAAAATCACTTTATGCGTCCCTTTATAGCTATTCTTTGCTCATTCTTTTTCAACCAAGTTTGCGAAGCTCAAATCACTATGGAAACAGTTCGTGGCGACGAAGGAAGCATGGAGTTATATGCTACGAATTCTACAAGTATACCCTACACCGTTTTAATTGATTTTACTGAATTAACTAACTTAAATTCAATAGGGAGTCCAGGAGTTGTGGTTGCTCAGCCAGGCAGATCTAAAGTGGCTACTTTGAAGCGAATAACTGAGAGGCAGTCCACAAACATGCGCTATACTTATTCTTTCCTAAAAGGCGACTACCACAGAAAACCAAAAAGTGAAACTTTGTATTTGATTCCTTTGCCACAAGGAACTATTGCGAAAGGAATGCGGATGACTCATGTCGAAAACCGTCTTCAGCCAAAAGAGGAGAATACGGATTATGTTGGGGTTTCTTTCAGTTTTAGCTTGCCTGCAGAGATAGTTGCGCCTCGAAAGGGAATAGTGTCAGGAATTAGTATGAATAAATATTCTGAGAAAGATAACTTAGATTTTGAACGGGGAGAAAACTACATTGAATTCTTCCATGAAGATGGATCGCTGACCAAGATTATGGTTTTGAAACCATGCAGTGAAAAAGTGAAGTTGGGTCTAGTGGTTTTTTCTGGGTGATGTGATTGCAGAGTCAGCTGGCGAGGATCATAATTCCGGCTTTCATGTGCGGTTAGCTAACATGAAACCTGTCATAGACGGCACCACAAAGCTGAAGTATGAAATGATACCGATGAAGTTTGTCTTTAAGGAAGGAGTGTCAGACATAGCAGAAAGGCAGGAGCTAGAGGTGGTGTATCCTGAAGAAGTAATCACTGCAGAAATGAATAAAAAAGAGAAGAAAGCTTACGAGCAGGAAGACCAGGACTGATTTATGTTTTTGGGGTTGAGTTAGTTTTTTTTTCTGTTCCCAAACCATACTCCTATGATCACTGCTAAAATGCCTATGTAGTGACCAAAAAGTAAAACTTCTCCATCCAACACTCCCCAGAAGATAGCGACAATCGGAATAATGTAAGTCACTGAAGCTGCAAAGACTGGTGTAGCCGTTTTCACCATCACATTGAAAATAATCAACGCGATAGCTGTCCCCATTACTCCCAAGAGCGTGACATATCCCAACGCTGGTAAAGCACCTTCAACATTCACAACTTTATAAGAAAATTGGGTGCCGGCCATCAGGTAGATCAAGGCCATGGGCAATACCATGATCAGGGAAATTGCGGTGATCTCTATGGGTTTGAGTTTTTGGAAGCGGTATTTGATGATATTCAGATTGAAGCCATAGCATACGCATGCCAAGAGAACATAGAATGCGTGGGAGTTGATATCCGCAAAAGCTCCGAACCCTGAACCTTCCTTCACGGTGACCAGAATGAATACTCCGATAAAGGCGATGGCTAAGCCTACTCCGTTTCTACGGGTAATTTTTGAATTGAAAAACAAGGCACCGATTACGACAACGGCCATAGGTGTCAGTGCATTTAAAACACCTGTCAGCGAGCTACTGAGTTGTGTTTGAGCTTTTGCAAAAAGAAATGCAGGAATGAAACTACCTACCAATCCCACGATGATTAGATTTTTTATCTGAGTTTTATCGAGATTTTTTATCCTTGGAATAGAAAGCGGTAATAGGAAGGTTGCGGCTGCCACAATTCTATAAGCTCCGACCTCCCCAGCTGAAAAAACTTCCAGTCCACGCTTGATTAGAATAAATGAGCTTCCCCAAATCAGAGACAAAAGAATAAGTAAACCCCAGTTTTTGAGATTGCCGTCGTTGGCGTTAGTTGACATCGGTTGAGGCAGAGAATTATCTGCGATGCAAAGGAAGTAAAACCAAAGAAAAGTTTGATAAAAAAATTACTGGATTTAGAAAGTTCAAAAGCGGTAAGGTTTAAAAGTTTGGATTCACTTTACCACCTTACCACTTTTCAGTTCTGAGAACTGCTAAAAAACGTGATCCGCATAGACATCAGAAACTTGCTCCAGAATCTCGTACACATGCTCGTAAGTTTCTGCAGTGACCATTTCGGTACGGTACTGCTTAAAGTTGGGCATGCCACGAAAGTAATTGGTGTAATGTCTTCTCATCTCTAGAATTCCAAGTTTTGGACCTTTCCATTGGACAGAAAAATCTAAGTGCCTCTTTGTAACAGCAATTCTTTCTTCTAATCCGGGAGCAGCCAACTTTTCTCCAGTAGCTAGGAAATGCTTGATCTCGTTGAATATCCATGGATAGCCAATCGATGCTCTACCGATCATCATGCCATCTACGTTATATTTATTTTTGTATTCCAGCGCCTTCTCTGGGGAATCAATATCTCCATTTCCAAACACTGGAATATGCAGACGTGGATTTTCTTTCACCTTATTTAAATAGCTCCAGTCAGCTTCGCCTTTATACATCTGTGCTCTGGTCCGGGCATGAATACTGATTGCTTGAATTCCCACATCCTGAAGGCGCTCAGCAACCTCAACGATCCGAATGGTATTTTGATCCCAACCAAGCCGTGTTTTGACGGTGACGGGAATATTTACCCCTTTCACGATCTCAGCGGTCATGGAGACCATCTTGTCGATGTCCAGGAGAATTCCAGCTCCAGCTCCTTTACAAGCTACCTTACTTACTGGGCAACCGTAATTGATGTCCAGGATATCTGGTCTGGCTTCTTCTACGATCGCTGCTGCTTCACGCATAGAGTTAATCTCGTTTCCGAAGATTTGGATCCCAATAGGTTTCTCATAATCGAAAATATCGAGTTTAGCCATACTCTTTGCTGCATCACGAATCAATCCTTCTGAACTGATAAATTCCGTATACATCAAGTCCGCACCGTTCTGTTTGCAGACTGCTCTGAACGGCGGATCACTCACATCTTCCATCGGTGCAAGCAACAATGGGAAGTCACCTAACTCCAAGTTTCCTATCTTAACCACTTCTTATTTTAAATTTGGGCGTAAATTTACTTCAATTATGGAGATATACGAAACGGAATCAGAAATTGGCAAGAGAAAGAGTTGGCTTTTGTCCTTGGTAGTCATTGTTTTAGTGAGTTTAGGAGTTTTGGTTGTGCTTCAAGTGATTGCTTTGGCAGTTGCGCCTTATCTATTTAATATCTCGATACAGGAGATTATGGGCCTGATGACAGGTGATTATTCACCGAGTAACGGACGAATGGCTATGTTTTTTGTACAGGGAGTTGGATCTGGATTAGGCTTTTGGGTAGCTGCTTATGTGATTATGCGTTTCATAGATAAGGCTGACTTGCATTGGGAGATACAATTACCAAGATTTAACTTGAAAGGTGCCGGATTGGTTTTGCTGATCAGCATAGGAGGTATGTTTTTCAATGGCTTACTAGTTTATTGGAATTCTCAGTTAGTACTTCCAGAGTTCATGGCAGGCACGGAGTTATGGATGCAAGAAATGGAGCAGCAATTATTGGAACTCACTAAATTTCTTACCGACTTCCAATCTATTCCAGAGCTCTTGATGGGGATTTTGGTGATTGGCGTACTTGCAGGTATTGGTGAGGAGATTTTTTTTAGAGGGCTTATTCAACCCAAAATGCATTTGTACACAGGCAATGGTCATGCAGGAGTGTGGGTTACCGCTTTGATTTTCTCCGCAATACATTTACAGTTTTACGGCTTTCTTCCCCGATTATTTTTGGGAGGGATGTTTGGGTACCTTTATTATTATTCTGGAAGCCTCACATATCCTATATTAGCCCATATTGCTAACAATTCGATTACTGTACTGATGGTTTATGCCTCTAATCAAGGGATGATAGATTTTGACATGGAGTCAACAGATACAGTGTCTTATCCTGCTGCCATTATTGGTTTATTGGTTCTTGCGGCAGGAATCTTTTACTTTAAGAAAATAAATAAGTCCAATGGAGAACTGGAACAAGGTATTTGAAACCCCTATGCAGGTGCGAGCTGAGATCGTCAAAGGAGTCTTGGAAGAGCATCAAATACAAGCTGTGATATTGAATAAAAAGGAAACTGTTTATCAGATTTTTGGGAATTATGAGGTGCATGTGCAGAGTGAAAATATGATGTCAGCGAATAACATAATTCAGAATGAGATCACGTTTTAGTATAAATAATTATAGTAATCTGGGGCAGAGAGCCATCACTGCATTGTTTGGAGCATTGATTATAGTGGGGGGATGCATATATTCTGACTACACGTATTTTCTTGTGTTTGCTGGGATTTTGGGTTTTTCCCAAATGGAATTTTATAAACTAAGTGGATTGGATGGAATGCTTCCTCTGAAAAGCTTTGGTACATTTCTAGGTCTGATGATTTTCTGCCTTACTTTTCTGGTGCAGAAAGAACATTTGTCTATGAAATATTTCTATTTCATCTTCCCGATTGTCTCGCTGACGTTTTTTATAAAGCTTTATCGCAAAACAGATAAAAAACCTTTCACTGGTGTAGCATACACTTTTTTAGGTCTTTTCTATGTGGCAGTACCGTTTTCCTTGCTAAATCTTGCAGTATTTTCAGTAGATGCTACCTATAATTATCAGATTATTATTGGCTGTCTTTTGATACTTTGGGCAAGTGATACAGGAGCCTATTTTGCGGGAACAAAATTTGGTAAGACTAAGTTATTCGAGCGTGTGTCTCCGAAGAAATCCTGGGAGGGTTTTTTGGGTGGGGCATTTTCTGCAATTGGAGTAGCTTTTATCTTGACAAGATACTTTCACGTGATTGAAGATTGGAAATGGTTGGTGATAGCAGGGATTATCATTATTGCAGGCACCTATGGTGATCTAATTGAGTCTCTTTTCAAGAGATCTATTGAGATCAAAGATTCTGGAAAGGGTCTTCCTGGACACGGTGGATTTATGGACCGTTTTGACGGATTGTTACTTTCGGCGCCATTTATTACTGCCTTTTTGAAAATCTTCTAATTCTCACCCCGTTAGATTGAAAATCTGCTTAATATAGCAGGGCATTTGAATAACTAAATCAAACCCGAATATGGCTTACATTGAACCGGCTCCGATTAAGGATAAAGAAAATCCTTTGGAGTCAATGATGGAAAGATTCAACATTGCAGCTGAAAAGCTAGGCCTCTCTGATGAGGTGTACAATGTTTTGAAAAATCCAGCCAAACAAGTAATTGTATCCCTTCCTATCACCATGGATACTGGAAAAATCCAGGTCTTCGAAGGCATCCGAGTAATCCACTCCAATATTCTAGGCCCGGCAAAAGGCGGTATCCGCTTTGCTCCCGATGTACACATCGACGAGGTGCGTGCGCTCGCGGCTTGGATGACTTGGAAATGTGCCGTAGTGGACATTCCATACGGTGGCGGCAAAGGTGGTGTGAGGTGCAATCCCAGAGAAATGTCTAAGGGTGAAATCGAGCGCTTAGTAAGGGCATATACCTTGGCAATGATCGATGTATTCGGGCCTGACAAGGATATTCCAGCTCCAGACATGGGAACAGGTCCAAGAGAAATGGCCTGGCTAATGGATGAGTATTCCAAAGCTAAAGGAATGACTGTCAGTTCAGTGGTGACAGGTAAGCCATTAGTGCTTGGCGGGTCATTGGGAAGAACTGAAGCTACTGGCCGGGGTGTAATGGTTTCTGCTTTAGCAGCCATGCAAAAACTGAAAATTAACCCGTTCCAAGCAACATGTGCGGTACAGGGATTCGGTAACGTCGGTTCGTGGGCAGCTAGACTCCTTGAAGAAAGAGGATTGAAAATAGTAGCAATCTCCGATCATACAGGAGCTTTCTATAATGAAAAGGGAATCAATATCGTAGAAGCCATAGAATACCGTGATGCTAATGGTGGCAATCTAGAAGGCTTCAAAGGAGGCGACAAAATGCTAGTTGCCGGTGATCTTCTGACTTTGGACGTAGATGTACTAGTTCCTGCTGCGGTAGAAGATGTGATCACTATTCACAATGTGAATGATATCAAAGCTAAGCTAATTGTAGAAGGAGCCAATGGCCCTACTTCGGCAAAGGCTGATGCAATCATCAACGAAAAAGGAATCATGGCTGTACCGGATATTTTGGCAAATGCTGGCGGTGTGACTGTGTCCTACTTCGAATGGGTGCAAAATAGATTGGGCTACAAATGGACTGCAGATCGCGTAAATCGTCGCTCAGACAGAATCATGAAAGATGCCTTTGACACCGTATATCAGACTTCATTGAAGTATGAAGTGCCTATGAGAATTGCTGCTTATATCGTTGCAATTGATAAAGTTGCGAAGACATATACCTATAGAGGCGGATTCTAAGGCTTTTCTATTGAAAGAATATTTTATCTTTGAGGCGTGGAGCAATCTCCACGCCTTTTATTTTTAAAGCTTATGACTATACACAGAGAAGGACGAGTTTTGTTATTTTGGATGCTAATTATCTTAGTTGCCGGTAATTACCTCATCATCTACTTCATGCCAGATGCCAGAGTACTTTCTAATATTGCTGTCTTGGGAAGTATTGCGATGTATCTGATTGTTCTTCAGTTTTTCCGAAGTCCAATTATTGAATTGCCATCTGACGAAAGTTTGATTTATGCGCCCGTGGACGGGAAAGTGGTCGTGATCGAAGAGACTTTCGAAGGGGAGTATTTGAAGGAAAATCGCAGACAAGTATCGATATTCATGTCCCCTATCAATGTGCATATCACTAGATCCCCTATCAAAGGCATAGTTGAGTTTTTTCAATATCATCCAGGTAAATATCTAGTGGCTTGGCATCCTAAGTCGAGCACAGAGAATGAGCGCACCACCATGGTGGTGAAGCATGACAATGGGACAAAACTGCTGGTAAGACAGGTTGCAGGAGCTGTAGCAAGAAGAATCAAATGGTATGTGAAGCCAGGCTCTGAATTGGAGCAAGGTGGAGAATTCGGCTTTATCAAATTCGGTTCACGGGTTGATATGTTTCTTCCACTGGATGCTGAAATGCTTGTTGGTTTGGAAGAAAAAACCAAAGGGGGAAAAACACCCATAGCGAGATATAAAAATTAAAATCTAACGGTTATTTATAACGGTTGAATTTTGTTTTTCGTAACAAGGTTTGTCAACCAAAAAATCCTTCTATGAAAACTGCCTTTCCATTTGTATTTTCTTTTTTTTTATTGAGTTTGGTATCCTGTAGTGAGAATGAAAATCCAAGATCTCCACTTATCGGAACTTGGGAAAACCGAAGTTATATGGACTCACTAGACATTTGGTTTGTAGATAGTTACCGATTCAAAAATGATAGTGTATTTGACCTTACTGCCACAGTTAGAAAAACTGAATTAGGTGAGGAATTAGGCTTTAGAATGATTGCTTCTTCCTGGTATAACTTAGAAGGAGGCACTTTCCAGTACTATTATTCTGATGCGTTGATTTATTTTGGAGGGGGTGAAAATGGTAATATTTATGGGTCTAGAGACAAAATGAATCCAGGGGTGGTTGATTTTTTCAGGATCCCAAAAGGCGAGTTGACCTTTTCAAGTGATATGCGCCAATTTACTTTTCAGGAAGATTGTTGGAAAATAGACCCAGATACCGATTGTATTGAATTTCCTTCTCAAACCTTTTTGAGGGTCGAGTAAGCATTTTTTTTGCTTTTGTAAACCCAATATCCCAAGCCCAGTGTGCTGAGGAAAAAAATCACAGTAGTCCACTCAAAAGTTCTTCTTGTGGAAAGCATTTTATCAATTGATTTATCTCTTTCAGTAACGGCTCTTCTTAGCGCTTGCACATCCTTCTCTTGTTTGAAAGCGATTGCCTTGTAGTCATCTCCTGTTTGAGTGGCTGTGGTGGTTTCTATATCCCCAATCATCCGAAGTTCATCCATAATGAGGTTGTCTTTTTGAATGATTCTTTCTAGCCACTCATTTGTTTCGACCATATCTTTTTTGGTCCGATTGCCGAAGATTCCTGATTTTTGCCTTTCAGATTCTTTCCATTGCTGCGTGAGTGCATCACGATCCAGAACCATTTTCTCCAACTTTGCCTGGCCAGCTTCAGTGAATTGTGGGATGAAAAAATTTAAAATTAAGAGAACTAGTCCAAAGATCATTTTTCCTGGGTATTTAAATTACTGAATGTTCATTTGTGAGTTTACTTCTGATGTAAAGAAATGCAAAGATTAGCATGCCTACAAAAAAGATTAACATTGCTGACTGGGATTTCTATTGTGTCAATTTTTGTGAGTTGATCTCGTTATTTTTATAATCAAGCTGATTTTTTAATTTTCTGTACTTTTTGAGAAACCGCAATTACTTAGAAATTTCCACTTTCGGTAATAAACTCAGAATTACTGACAAGTTCCAAATTCCCAGCCTCCATTAGACCTACTTTGCTTTCTTGAAGAGTAGTCGTAAGAGGTAGCTGATCCGAAAGCTGGGAACTGTAGCTACTTGCGTAGATCTGAACCGGTAATAAAAATAGCCAAGTAAAAATTGCAACCTTCATAAAGTTGGTGGTTTTTCCTCAACCCTGTCCAATCAGCATTCCAGACGGTAGTATTATTTTTTCCAACCTCGTGTCATTTCTTTTTTGCCTGGAGGTCCTGGTAAGATTTCGACTTCGAGACCTACTTCATTTAGGTCCCTTCTTAACTGGCCAGTAGCGCAATAGGTTGTGAGTATACCTCCAGAATTCAGTGATGTGCAAACCTTGCTGAGCATCTCCTTTTCCCATAGTTCAGGCTGTTTACTTGGTGCAAAAGCATCATAGAAGACTACATCTGTAGGATAAAGGACTACATCCTGAAGTGTCGTCTGCTCTTTCTTCATGTTGAAATATTCCGACATGATAATGCCTTTGTTCCATTCCGCTTTGTGCAGTCGCTGTAAATATGGCTTGTAATGAAAAATGGCATCGTCCATATCTCCGTAGTTTAGCTGGGAATAAATCTCCTCAGTTAATGGAAATGGCTCAATAGTATGATAAAGTACTGGGATCTGATTTTGCTCAGCCCAAACTAGTGTGAGCCAAGCATTAAGGCCTGTTCCAAATCCAACTTCAAAAATGCGAATGAGCTTCTTGTTAGGATTATTCATTACCCAAGAGTCGAGGCCATAAAGCATGCATATATGGATCGATTCTCTGAAAGCACCCCCTGAATTGTGATAGCTTTCTTTTAATTCTTCATTGTAAAGAGAGTGTGATCCGTCTTCTGTGATGATAAGCTTTAGCTTTTGGCTCATGCTGAATAGATTAAAGCGGAACAATAGGCGGATACACCTTCTTGTCTACCCACAAATCCTAATTTCTCAGTGGTGGTAGCTTTGATGGAAATGTCAGCTTCAGAGACATTCATTACTTCGGAGAGACACTTTTTCATTGTTGGGATATGAGGATTGATTTTCGGTAGTTGCAGGCAAATTGTAGTGTCTAAGTTGCCTATTTCAAAGCCGGCTTCACGGAGAAGAACCATCACTTCTGCTAGCAGAATCTTGCTGTCTATCCCCTTGAATTTTGGGTCTTGATCAGAGAAATGATATCCGATATCACGAAGATTTGCCGCGCCAAGTAGTGCATCGCAGATCACATGGATCAATACATCTGCATCGGAATGTCCGACAGCACCTTTTTCATAGGCTAATTTGATTCCCCCAAGCCAGAAGTCGTAGCCTTCTTTGAGTTGGTGGACGTCGTAGCCGAAACCTATTCTGAATTTGTTCATGCAGGTACAGATTTATAATATAAGACAGAAGAGTTTTCTTCACGGATCAGGCGATTTGCCCAAGTCATGATTTCATCTCCTTTTATTTTTGATTTATTTTCGAATTCCTCCCAATAAAGATCAGGGTTCCCAAGCTGCGCATAATTAGCCAGATTCATAGCTCTATTGAGAACTTGAATAGACTCGTAGGTTTTCATGGCTTCTCCTTGATTTTTTACTTTCTGAAGAGCATGTTCAGAAATTTCAGAAGTTAAAAATTTAGATACCACTTCATCCAATGCATTTTCGCCTTCTTCCGCCGATACGCCACTTTCCATTTTTCCAGAGAAAATTAAAAGTCCGGGATCTACAGATCCTAAAACATACGCTCCCACAGCTGCAAAAAGTTTTCCGTTTTTCACTAAGGTTTGCTCCAATAGAGAAGACTTGCCGAAACCAATGATATCGGTGATCAAATCTGCTTCCAAGTACCCTTCGGCTAGTTTGGCTGGCATTTTATAAGCTTTGTAGAGCGCATCTGTAGGTACTGCGGCTTCTACCACTTTTATCTTTTTGGTATGCTGAGCTGGCTCAACCGGAATTTGGAGATTCGATGTTGAAAGATTTGGAATCGGTTCAAACCATTTCTTCGACAATCGCTCTACTTCAGCTTGTGTCACCGCGCCAGCAACCACTAATATGGCATTGTCTGGTCGATAGTTTGCCTTATAAAAGTCCCAGACATCCTCCTGTGTATAGTTAATGATGTCATCCAAATTCTGACCTATGGTAGGCCAGCGATAAGGGTGAGTATCATAAGCCAAATCTCTCAAATGATGGAATACATCGCCATAAGGCTGGTTGAGGTAGCGTTGCTTATATTCTTCCATGACGACTTTTCGCTGAGTTTCGATTGTTTTCTTGCTTAGCGTTAGTTGTAGCATGCGATCAGATTCCAACCAAAAGGCTGTTTCCAGATTCGATGCAGGAAGTGTGATGTAATAATTAGTAATGTCAGGGCTGGTGAATGCATTGCATGCACCTCCGACACGTTCTAGTTCACGGTCGAAAACAGGAACATTGGCTGAACTTCCAAACATCAAATGTTCGAAGAAATGGGCCAAACCGGTTTTCCCGAGCGTTTCATTTCGGGATCCGACTTTATAAAGTAGGTTGAAAACAGCGATTTTACTGCCGTGATCCTCGTGGACGATCACTTCGAGGCCGTTTTCTAGGAAAAATCTTTTGTAGAGTAGCATAATTGTAGCTTGCAAAGCTAAGATAATTGGCAATTTTGGCTAATCAAGAAGGTGAATTTTAAATAAACCTTCTGTCTATAACTTCAGCTCAACCACGAACAATCCCATTGGTGTAAGCATTCCTTATTTTTTCGAAAAAAAAACGAACTTTGAAATGATTGCCTAAGTTTGCTTTCCAATACAACCCTCAGCTCAAATTCCTTATGAAAAAACATTGCGTAGAACTCCATCAAACGGGACAGTTTTCACAATTTTTTTTGGATTATATCGGAGGGAAGAAAGAGCTCATGCCTTTTTATACGCATGTACCCAAGTTGGAGAGCTTCAAGCAAGCAATTGAGCAGAAGACTTTTTCCGAGGGGCATCGTAAAATTCTAGTCGAGGTCCTTCAGGGACAATACGCGAATCAGGAGATAAGCTACGCGGTGTCTTCGAATATTGAGTCATTGGCATCAGATCGTACGTTCACAGTGACCACTGGTCATCAGCTTAACCTTTTCACTGGGCCTCTTTATTTCATTTACAAAATCGTCTCTACGATCAACTTAGCTAAGAAATTGGCTGAGACATATCCTGATTGCAAATTTGTGCCAGTCTACTGGATGGCGACGGAAGATCATGATTTTGACGAAATCAATTACTTCAAACTTGATGGAAAGAAATACCAGTGGAATTCTGAGCAGACTGGTGCCGTAGGAGATTTTGAGCTGGATAAGAGTTTCAAAGAATTTCTAAAGTCGGTTTCTTTCGTTCCAGAAGTGTTTTTGGAGGCTTATTCTTCCTCCAAAACGCTAGCTGAAGCAGTTCGAAAGTATGTCAATTCGCTCTTCGGTGAAGAAGGATTGTTGGTAGTGGACGGTGATGATTCGAGATTGAAGAGAGAGTTTACAGAAGTCATTCTTTGTGATTTGTTTGAGCATACTCCTTTCCAGGAAGCAACTGAGGCAACTGAGGCGTTGGAGAAGCTCGGCTATAGTAGTCAGATATTTCCTCGGGAGGTCAATTTCTTTTACTTGGAAAAAGGAGTTCGGGAGCGGATTGAGAAAATGGAATCTGGGTTTGGCGTTGTAAATACTGAGTTGCGATTTACAGATGAAGAAATGAAAGCGTTGGTAGAGAAGCACCCAGAGCGGTTTAGTCCAAACGTAGTTTTGCGTCCGCTCTATCAAGAGGTTATTTTACCAAATCTTGCTTATTTGGGAGGTCCGGCAGAAGTGGTTTATTGGCTTCAATTGAAGGGTATCTTTGACCATTTTAAAGTTCCTTTCCCTGTTTTATTGCCACGTAATTTTGCCTTGCTGATCAACGAGAAAGTGCATCGCAAAATGAGTCAGTTAAATTGGGACGAGGAAGATCTATTTGTGGATTTGGATTATTGGAAAAAGACCTTTGTCCAAGCGGAGGCTAGCATGGATATAGAGCTATCAAAACAAAAGGAGGTTATTTCTACCCTTTATGATTTGAAAGGAAAGGAAGCGGCACATCTAGATAAGAGTCTGGAGAATGCCTTCGAAGCTGGTAAAGTTCGCTCCTTGAAAATCATCGATCAGATGGCTACAAAACTTCGTAAGGCGGAAGAGCGAAGGTTACACACTCAGATTGAACGTGCCTGTTGTATTCAGGAGCTAGTGAAGCCGGGTGGCAGCCCTCAGGAACGAGTGGTAAATATGATGCAATTTTATTTAAGTAATCCTGATTTGATCTCGGAGCTTTTAGCTTGTTTTGATCCACTGGATTTTAGAATGATGGTATTGGCAAATGAGTCTTGATAAGCATGAGCTAAGAACTTTTTATAAGGAACTGCGAGCTGCACTTTCTGAGGAAGAATTGCAAAAAAAATCACTTCAGATCACTGACAATGTGATTGCTTTTTTAGGTAAACGAAATGAGTTGAATCATTTCCATCTATTTTTACCCATCCCAAAACAACGGGAGATCAATACGTATCCTATCAGAGAGTATTTGGAGGACAGAGGAAATGCCATTTACACGTCAAGAGTTGAACTTGATTCGTTGACATTACAGACATTGCTTTTAAAGCCAAACACAAATTTTCAGTTAGATAAATGGGGGATCCCTATTCCAGAAGACTTCAAATTGGTGACAAATGAGTTGGTTCAAGTAGTTTTTGTACCGTTGCTAGCCTACGATCAAAAAGGAAATAGAATTGGTTTTGGCAAGGGGTATTATGATGTGTTTTTGAGCAGTCTTAATCCTTCAGTTTTGAAGGTTGGATTGAGTTTTTTCTCTTCAGAGCTAAGTATTCCTTCTGAATTGCATGATATACCACTTGATTATTGCATTACGCCAGAAAATATCATTACTTTTTGATCTTCTTTTAACCAATTATTCCATGCGATTCACTCTTTTTTTGGCTTTAGCTACACTTACACTTATGTTTTCATCTGCCCAAGAAGCTAAGGCGCAGATGAGAGATTTCAATACTATGATTGGAGTTACAGGTGGAACGAACATTGGAGGAACAGTAAAGCACTTCATTTCTGAGCAGGGAGCAGTCGATCTTCTGGTCTACAGAAGATGGAAAGGGTGGGTTGCGGCTGCTTTATATGAGCAACACTTTGATATCAGAGAATTTAGAGGTTTGGAGTGGTATGTAGGTGGAGGCGCCCACTATGGGATATGGAAAGATGGAAAAGGTGAGCCTCCATGGATTGACAAGATTGATCAGGATTACAATGCCTATGGAATTGATGCGGTAGTAGGCTTAGAATACAATATCAGCAGAAGTAATTTTTATGTTGGGTTATATTGGAAACCAGCCTATAATTTCACTGACTTTACTAAGTTATGGGAGGATGATGCGGCCTTTACGTTGAGGTATGCGCTTTAAGATTTCAGTAATAAGTAATGTGGGTATTCTACCTTACACTGGAGAGTGATTTAGAATAGTAAAGAATAAAATTTCCAGGCAATAATAAGAGAACCTGAAGGGTGGTTCTAGAATATTCCAGTAGGAGACTGTTCAATTAAGCGTTTCTGACAAAAGTCGCTACGGCTCAGATTCATGTTGGATAATTTTCACTTATAGTGATCTATGTTCCACGGTCTGTACTTTCAATGATGATTTCAAAGCCTAGGTTTCTCAAACTGTTTTATGATTCCTTTACTAATAAGCTGGATTGAATTTGAGCTTTGTAGCTGGCTGAAGCGCGGCTTCTGATTATAAAAAAGGGGATTTGTGAAATGCACACACATTTCGTTAGCTTCATAGGCGGATAGATATCCTCTTATACTCAGATAGCTGGTCATGCCCATGCTTCGAATCTGTATTTGCTTTCAGTTGCATTTTAATATAGTGCCGTGTGGGGGTTTTGCTCAGAAAACACAAATTATGAAAGCCTTTTTAAGTCAATTCCAAAAAGATCGTCTTATCCGTTTAGTTGATTTATTTCTCAATAGGTCTTGAAAAATTTGTCGGTGGATACCTGTTCAAATTGATTCCTTTGTCTTTTGGGGAGTCGTTGTTCAGTCAAAGAACATTGCTCACTCCGGAAAGAGTATTAAAGAATTATAAGGCTATTAAATTGATACAATTTTTAGATTAAAAAACACCATTGATCAATATAAATTGAGAACGAGCGTCGAACATGAATCGAAATATAATTTTATTGAAAAGGTGCATATAAAATAGACTTTATAAACCCATTTTAAAAAAAAATGATTAATTGAATAATTAATTGATCAAATATAAAACCTTCTTTTTCAGATTATAGAACAAAAGTGGATTTTGGATGACCATTTGAACCGTGAAAAGAAATCTCTTGAAAAGAAATAGAAATTATTTAAATTTTTTCGGCGTATTGATTTAAAGGTATTTTTAGAATATTATTCTGTTTTTGTTATAAAAACATGTCCTAACGTTAACTTTTATCAAAAGGCTGTAATTAGGCAGTATTTTTAACCTTTTGAACCGATCAAATCTATATATGACCGATAAATAAATTTTGGGCTCAATAATTAACTTAATTTCTGTTAAAATATTTATTTTCCGTTCAATCACTCCAATAAATGTAATAATACTTATAATAATAGAACTATATAAAGTGATTTCCGTTCAATCAGGACATTTTGTAATATGAGATAAAGGGATTTTATTTACTCATCAACCAAACCAAATTCCTTATGAGAAAAGCTTTACTCTTGGTTGTTGCACTTTTCATGATGACACTCACGTATGAGGTCTCGGCGCAACAACGTGTAATTACCGGTACGGTAATTTCTGAAGAAGACGGGCTCGGCTTGCCGGGTTCAACCGTCCTCGTGAAGGGTACTACAATGGGAACTACCACCGATCTGGATGGTAATTACTCCATTACAGTACCTGCTGGTTCTGATATTCTAGTTTATTCTTTTGTTGGATTAAAATCCTCAGAAGAAGTAATTGGTAACAGAACCATTATTAATGTAACTCTGAAAACTGATGCTTCGCAACTATCCGAAGTGGTAGTGACAGCAGTAGGGGTGGAAAGAGAGAAAAAGGCCTTGGGCTACGCAGTTTCTACTGTGGGTAGCGACCAACTTGAGAATCGTCCTGAGCAGGATGTGTCCCGCGTATTGCAGGGTAAGGTGCCTGGTGTGAATATTACTTCCACCAATGGTATGTCTGGCTCGGGCACCAACATGGTGATCAGGGGATATTCCTCGGCAACAGGCTCCAATCAACCGTTGTTTGTGGTAGATGGTGTTCCATTTAATACCAGCACTAATAATACCAATGGGTTTACCACTGGTGGAGCTACTTCCTCTTCTCGTTTTCTGGATATAGACCCAAATAATATTGAGAACATCTCGGTATTGAAAGGTCTATCAGCTACCGTACTTTATGGAGACCAAGGTAGAAATGGTGTTGTATTGATTACCACCAAATCAGGAGCGAGTAAAAGAAGTGCCGCTGAAGTGACAATCAACCAGTCATTCTTCACCAATAAGGCAGCATCACTGCCTTCTTATGGTGAGGAGTATGGCAACGGTTTCCAGCAGGCTCCAGGATTTTTCTTTTCTAATTTTGGACCTAGATTGGATCAGGGACTTGTTATACCCAATCCTATCGCAAAATCTTCAGTTGCAAATATCAGAAATGCTTTTCCTGAATATTGGGTTGATGGTATCGTCGGAGGTACGCCAACGGATTATGAGTACAAGGCTTATGAAGATCCTTCTACAGCATTTTTCAGAACAGGTCTTATAGCGAATACTTCTATTCAAGTTTCTGGAGGTTCTGACAAGACTGGTTTTAACACTAGTTTCGGATATACAAATGACGAAGGATTTACGCCTGGAAACGCATTGGAGAAATATAATTTTGGTCTTGGTGTTAATTCTGCCATTTCAGATAAGTTCTCAATCAATTCCTCCTTTACATTTGCAATTACTAATCTGGAGTCCCCTCCAGTAAATGCCGCATCTGGGTCAGGCCCATCAGGAGGTATTCCTTCTGTATTTGCACACGTTTTGTATACCCCTAGATCTGTAGATTTAGCCGGTCTTCCGTGGAATAATCCAGTGGATAATAGTTCCGTTTATTATAGATCTGGTAACGATATTGTAAACCCTATTTGGTTGGTCAATAACTACAAAAATACGTCAGATGTGAAGCGTTTTTTCAATGCTACTTCCTTGATATATGACTTCACAGACAATCTTTCTGTTACTTACAGATTTGGTCTTGACACGTATACTGACAAGCAGGAACTGAGGTACAATAAAGGAGGACCGTCTTCCAATCTTGCTACTCAGTCTGGATATTACAGAACGATAAATATTACAAATACTATCTGGAATCAGGATTTGATTTTCAATTGGAAAAAAGAGTTCTCCGATAAATTTGGAATGAATGTATTACTTGGTGGTAACTCCAGGTATGATAGCTATATCCAAGATGGTGTTGCCTCGCAAGGACAGCTTGCTTATAATCTTTTCCGTCATTCTAACTTTACCAACTCTTCTTCTAATGACGCGTATTCTGGCAATACCATGAATAGGACGGAAGAGCAGAGAAGGTTAGGTGTTTACACCAACGTAACCTTGGATTATGATGGCTTCCTCTATTTAAATTTGGTAGCTAGAAATGACTGGACTTCTACTGTAGAAAAAGAAAATAGAAGAATACTTTATCCAGGAGTTTCTGTTTCGTTTATACCTACAAGTGCTTTCAATTGGACTTCGGCTACTTTGAATAACCTTAAATTGAGAATGGGTTATGGTACATCTGCAGGTTTCCCTTCTCCGTATCGGACTAGAAATATTTTGGATCAAAGCGCAAGGGCATTTGTAAGAGATGGATCTGTCACGCAATCCCACTCTGTTTCTAATACGCTAGGTAATCCTAATTTAAAACCAGAGTTAATTGAAGAATTGGAGTTTGGAGTTGAGGGAGCTATGTTCAATAATAAATTGACTTTCGATCTTTCCTTATACGAGAAAAATACCAATGATTTGATAACTGATGCTCCGATTGATCCTTCTACAGGATTTACCAGAACATTGATTAACATCGGTAAGATCAGGACTCGTGGGATAGAGTTTCAAGCTACAGTAACACCGGTTTCTACTGCATCCGGATTTAGATGGAATTCTACTGTCAACTTTGGACTATATAGATCTGTAACTATGGAATTGGGCTTTGGCCTGACAGAAGTAGTAGTTGCAGGTTACACTACGCTTGGGAACTTTGCGATACCAGGAGAGCCTTTCAATGTGATTAAAGGAATAGGTTTCGCAAGAGATCCTGATGGTAATCCTATAGTTCTCTCTGATGGTATCTACCAAGCAGATCCGGAGCTAAAAATCATAGGTGATCCTAATCCAAAATGGAATAGCTCTTGGATTAACTCCTTTTCTTATAAAGGTTTTACATTATCTGCTATGCTAGAGTATAGACACAAGGGTGATGTGTTCTCCAACACTGTAACGGCCACGCTGGCTAGAGGTGTTACCAAAGATCCAGTGGCAGATAGAGAGCTATCTTACATCATGCCTGGGGTAAGGCAGGATGGAACAAACGAAGATGGTACTCCTAAATATGTGAAAAATGATATTCAGATTTCTGCATCGGATTATTTCTTTTCTGGATATCAAGGAAGAACCAACGAGCCCAATATTTTTGACGGTTCTATGATTCGACTTCGTGAAGTATCACTTGCCTATTCACTACCATCGAGATTGCTGGCTAAATCGCCATTTACAAGAGCTTCGATTGCTGTCAGTGGCACAAACCTTTGGTTTAGAGCATTGAATTTTCCTCCAAACATGAACTATGATGTGGATGTATTGGGAACTGGCGTGGGTAACGGGTTAGGCTTCGACTTTGTAACCGGTCCTAGCTCAAAAAGATTTGGTGGTACGGTAACCCTTACATTCTAAAAAAGAACAAAAATGAAAAGAATAATATATAGTTTGTTAGCGGCTTCTACCTTGTGTTTTGCGACATCCTGCGATCTTGATTTGCTGGACAATCCGAATGCAGTGACAGCCGCTACGGCTTCCCCCGATTTCCTTCTGAACAGCATACAGCTAGATTACAAGGATTTCTACAATGATGTCAGTAATGACGGAATGCAGCTAACACGAATGATCAATCAAGGAAGTGCACAGTATGAAAGTTCGTATACCGTTCAATCCACCAATAGTTATTGGTCAAATTCCTATGCAAATATCTTGGCAGACATCCAGTTTCTTGAGCCGCTAGCAGAAAAAGCTAATTTCCAGAGGCACTTGGGAATAGCAAAAACCATAAAGGCACTTGTGCTCTTCCATTTGGTAGATTCCTACGGTGATGTCCCTTTTTCAGAAGCCTTGGATGCAGCTAATTTCTTTCCCAAGACTGATTCAGGTGAGTCAGTATACTCAGCTGCATTAGAAAGTTTGAATCAGGCAAGTGCACATTTCGTAGCCGCTTCTGCAGGTTCTCCAAATGATTATTTCTATGGAGGAAATTATACCAAGTGGATCAGATTGGTTAACACCATGAAATTACGGTATCATTTAAACCTTAAATTGGTTAGTCCTGCTGCCTCTAAAACTGCGATTGATGCTTTAATAGCAGAGGGAAACCTTTTAAAAGAAGGTGATGATTTTGTGTTCAAGTTTGGCACAAACACAGCTGATCCGGACTCAAGACATCCTGGTTATAGTGGTTCTTACACTTCAGGCGGTGGCACGTATCACTCTACATTTTATATGTGGCACATGACTGAGGCTAAAGGCTTTGATGATCCTCGTTCTAGATTCTACTGGTACAGACAGGTGACAGCTAATCCTACAGATCCTGCTCTGATCGAATGTCTTACTATCATAGCGCCACCACAGTACTTGGTTCAGGATTTCATCTATTGTCTTCCTGGAACTCGTGGATATTGGGGTCGTGATCACTTAGATCCGGATGGAGTACCGCCAGATGGCTTACTTAGAACTGTGTGGGGTCTATATCCTTCAGGTGGAAGATTCGATAATGATTCTGCTACTCCTGTAAATAACCCTACATTAGGTGCTCAAGGTGCTGGTTTGTTTCCAATCATGCTTGCTTCTTATGTAGATTTCATGCTTGCTGAGGCAGCATTGACCCTGAATAGTGATCCTGCAGCAGCAAAAACATACATGCTATCTGGTATAAGAAAACACATGAATTATGTGATTAACTTCGGCAAAAGCTCTCAAGAATCAGCAACAATCGATACTTTCAATAAAAAAGAGAATATAGATCTAGCCAAGAAGGTAAATGAATATGTGGCGTATGTCGGTGCGGAATATGATATGACTCCTGCTGCTAATAGAATGTATGTGATTGGCCGTGAATATTGGTTGTCCTTATATGGTAATGGAGCTGAGGCTCTCAACCTATACAAAAGAACTGGACAGCCTTCAAAGATGCAGCCTGGTTTAGAGCCAGATGCTGGATTATTCCCACGTACATTCTTGTACCCTAATAATTACATAGTTACCAATAGTAATGCGGTTCAAAAGCCAAACCTAGGTGTTCAGGCGTTCTGGGATACTAATCCTGCAGGAAACGGTTGGATCTACTAAACTAAAAATTTGAGATACTATGAAATATATAAAATATAGTTTTGGATTCCTCTTGGGTGCTTTGGTTTTCCTTAGTTCCTGTAGGGATTTCGTGGATCCTAATATTACTTACTCGGAATTTGATTCTGCTGCCTATTTGAGAACAATCGAAAGAACGAGCACTAGCTTTAACTTCTTCGATTTGGGGAACTCTAAGTTTGCTTTAATTCTTGAAGCGGTTGATGCAGAGGATGGTGCTACTGTTGAGAATGTTGAGATCCTGGTTCAGCACAGAAGGTTGATTCCAGGTGTAGGTCTTAAATACGCCCCCGTTGCTGGTCCAGTATTGATAAAGACAATTCCGCTTGCTGATTTCGCACCTAATGATAAGTCTAGATTTCTGAGAACCTCATTTGAGATTTCTGCATCGGAGGCAATAGCAAAAGTAGGCCTAACGGCAGCGGATATCGTTGGTGGAGATGTGTTTGAATTTAGCGTGATTCTGAATGATAAGTTCGGAAGATCGTTTAATAGAGAAAACGTATCTAATAATATTGCAGGTGCGCCATTTTATAGTTCACCTTTCCAGTATTTTGTTAGTGTAGTTTGTCCTTCTGATTTAGCTGGTACTTTTACGTACTCATCTAAAGATATGGATACTGCATATGGAGCTTGCCCTGGTACTGTCACTGGTTCTGTCACTTTTACAGCAGTAAATAACTCGCCTGGTGCCTATCAAGTTTCAGATGGTACTTTCGGTCTATGGGATTGCTACGGAGATAGTTGGTCCAATGGAGAAGTGCGTATTAATGACGCATGCGGTAAGTTGAGGATGTCAGGAGCTGATAAATATGGTGTAAGTTACTCCCTAACCTTTGTAAGCGTAGATGCTAATAACCTAGTGTTTACATGGCTCAATGGCGACGGAGAAACCGGTACTACTACAATCAAATCAAATGAAGGCAAACCTTGGCCTTCCAATCTTCGATAGTTTAAAATAATTATTATAGAAAAGCGACGTGAAATCACGTCGCTTTTTTTTTCTATTTTTATAGATTTGCTAAAGCAACTAAGCAATTTTTTATTATAGATTTAAGACCTTAGCTTTGGTTCCTTATTAAGGATCAATTTATGGATAAGTTTTCTTATATCGCTAACGCTCACGTGTCCTACATCGACGAGCTATACTCTTCTTTTAAGAGTGACCCAGAATCAATCGACCAAAGCTGGAAGGAGTTTTTCGAAGGCTTTGACTTTGCGCTTACCAACTATGGTGATGATGAAAATGCAGCTTCATCGAATGGAAAGGCGGCTGCTCCTGCTAAAAATGGCGCACTTGCTACACCAGGTACCATCATGGATATGGAGCAATTGCCAAAGGAAATCAAAGTTAGAGCGTTGATTCATGCCTATCGCTCTAGAGCACACCTTAGATCGAAGACAAACCCGGTAAGAGAGCGTCGTGATAGAAAAGCATTAATTGATCCTCAGGATTTTGGTTTAGGCCAAGAAGACATGAATACCGAGTTCCAAGCAGGAAATGAGATAGGAATCGGAAAGGCTAAGTTGTCTAAGATTTTAGATTCACTGAAATCCATTTATGAAGGATCTGTTGGATTTGAATATTTATATATAAGAGATCCAGAGATGCTGGATTGGTTTAAGACTAAAGTAGAAAAAGAAGCTTTAGCCTTTAATCCTACACACGAAGAGAAAAAGAGAATACTTTCAAAGCTGAATCAAGCGGTAGTTTTCGAAAACTTTTTGCATACCAAATACCTAGGACAAAAGCGTTTTTCGCTAGAAGGTGGTGAAAGCACGATTCCATTTTTGGATGCGTTGATTAATACGTCTTCTCAGTTAGGCGTGAAAGAAGTCATGATCGGCATGGCTCACAGAGGTCGTTTGAATGTGTTGGCAAACATCATGGGCAAAACGTACGAGCAGATTTTCTCTGAATTCGAAGGAACTGCAAAGCCGGATTTGACGATGGGGGATGGCGATGTGAAGTATCATGTGGGTTATTCCAGTGATATTGTGACGCATAGCGAAAACAAGGTACACTTGAAATTGGCTCCTAATCCATCTCACTTGGAAGCGGTGGATCCGGTGGTAGAAGGTTTTCTTCGTGCCAAAATCGATTCTGAATACAAAGGGGATTATAAAAAAGCCCTTCCTATCTTGATTCACGGTGATGCAGCCGTTGCTGGACAAGGCATTGTGTATGAAGTGACGCAGATGGCCAATCTGAAAGGCTATAATACAGGCGGGACTATTCACTTTGTGATTAATAATCAGGTGGGCTTTACCACCGACTTCGATGATGCAAGATCATCTATATACTGCACGGATGTAGCCAAGATAATTGATGCACCTGTTATCCATGTGAATGGTGATAATGCAGAATCAGTAGTGTTTGCTGCGAAACTTGCCGCAGAATTTAGACAAAAATTTAATCAGGATATTTTTATTGACATGGTCTGCTACAGGCGCCATGGGCACAATGAATCTGATGAACCGAAATTCACGCAGCCAGAACTTTATAATATCATTTCTAAGCACCCGAATCCTAGAGAAATCTACGTGAAACGTTTGGCTGAGCGTGGTGATATCGAATCAAAATTGGCTTCCCAAATGGATGAGGAATTCAGACAATTGCTTCAGGATCGATTGAATCTGGTGAAAGAAAAACCTTTACCGTATCAGGCTACGCGCTTTGAAGAGGAGTGGAGCAATTTGAGAAGATCTAAGCCAGAGGATTTTGATAAGTCTCCGGAAACTGGAATCAGCCAAGAGGTGGTTAATAAAGTAGCGGAAGCACTTACAGTGATTCCTAAAGGATTCAAACCAATTAAGCAGATTGAAGCACAGTTGAAGCAGCGCAAGGAAATGTTCTTCCAAGCAAAAATGTTGAACTGGGCAGCGGCAGAATTGCTTGCTTACGGTTCTTTAACATTGGAAGGCAAATCTGTTCGATTGACGGGTCAGGATGTACAAAGAGGCACATTTTCTCACCGTCATGCGGTACTTCATGATGCAAATACTAATAAAGCCTATAATTCCTTGAAGGAAATGAAGGATAGAAAGGGCAAATTTTATATCTACAACTCGCTTCTCTCTGAATATGCTGTACTAGGTTTTGAATATGGCTATGCCATGGCAAATCCAAATTCTTTGACCATTTGGGAAGCGCAATTTGGCGACTTTGCCAATGGTGCTCAGACGATGATTGATCAGTTCATCACTTCTGGTGAAACGAAGTGGCAGAAAATGAATGGCTTAGTAATGTTGCTTCCGCACGGCTACGAAGGTCAAGGTCCAGAGCACTCCAATGCTCGCCCAGAAAGATTTCTTCAGCTAGCTGCAGAGTATAATTCTATAGTAGCAAACATTACGGAACCTTCAAACTTCTTCCACTTGCTGAGAAGACAGTTGGCATGGGAGTTCAGAAAGCCGTGTATCGTGATGTCTCCGAAGTCACTCTTGAGACATCCAAAAGTTGTTTCTCCACTTTCTGAATTTACCGAAGGAGCTTTTAGAGAAGTGCTTCCGGATACTACGGTGAATGCAAAGGATGTGAAACGCATAGTGCTTTGCTCCGGCAAGATCTATTACGATCTTGATGAAGCAAGAGAAAAAGAAAAAGTAAAAGATGTAGCAATCGTTCGAATCGAACAACTTCACCCCCTTCCAAAAAAGCAAATGCTTGAGGTTTTGGCTGGATACCCAGAAGCAGAATTAGTGTGGGTTCAGGAAGAGCCTTCTAACATGGGCTATTGGAATTATATTCTTAGACTGCTTTACAAAGAATTGCCAATGGAGTTGATTGCTAGAAAAGCCAGTGCTTCTCCAGCCACAGGATACCATAAAGTCCACGTGGAAGAGCAAAAGAATATTGTTGCTCAAGCACTTAAATTGAAATAATGAGAGCTCTTTTTACAAAGACATCCAAAATAATCGTATCATTTTGTTCCTCTCTTTTTGACTAGAAAGAGAAAAAAAGAAAAACTTATGAGCAAAGAAATTAAAGTCCCAGCTGTAGGAGAATCCATCACGGAAGTTACCATCGGCCAATGGTTTAAAAAAGACGGAGATGAGGTTCATATGGACGAAGTCCTATGTGAACTGGAATCAGATAAAGCCACATTTGAGTTGCCAGCAGAAGCTGCGGGTGTACTAAGAATCAAGGCTCAAGAAGGAGATGTACTGGAAATCGGAGCTTTGATCTGTGAAATTGACGAAACTGGAACGCCAGGGAAGTCTAAGCCAGCTACTGCCTCTGCTCCAAAAGCTGAGTCAAAATCTTCTGGAGCTAAAGCTACAGGAGAAGTAAAAGATATGGTCGTACCTACCGTAGGGGAATCAATTACAGAAGTTACCCTTGCTAATTGGCTTAAGGGTGATGGGGATTACGTGAAGTTGGATGAGATTATCGCAGAAGTTGATTCTGATAAAGCAACATTTGAATTGCCAGCTGAGGCATCAGGAATTCTTCGCCATGTAGCGCAAGAAGGTGATGTACTTGAGATTGGTGGAATGATCTGTAAAATTGAGGTGACTGAAGGTGAGCCAGCTGCGGCTGCGGCTTCTGAAGCATCTTCTTCCTCTTCAGCACCAGTTGCTGAGTCAGGAAATACTAATTATGCAACAGGACATGCATCTCCAGCTGCTTCTAAAATTTTGGCTGAAAAAGGAGTTTCTCCTGAGTCAGTGAAAGGAACGGGGAAAGACGGTAGAATTACCAAAGAAGATTCCCAGTCTGCTCAGAAGCCAGCTCCTGCAGCAGCGAAAGCTGAAAGCAAACCGGCTGCGGATGGACCTACGCCAGTTGCTGGGGCTAGAAATGAACGCAGAGAGAAAATGTCCTCGCTGAGAAAAACGGTTGCTAGAAGATTGGTTTCTGTGAAAAATGAGACAGCAATGCTTACTACATTCAATGAAGTAAACATGAAGCCGATCATGGATTTGAGATCTAAATTCAAAGAGCAATTCAAAGAAAAGCATGGTGTAGGACTTGGATTCATGTCTTTTTTCACCAAAGCAGTTTGTGTAGCACTTCAGGAATGGCCATCAGTCAATGCTAAGATTGACGGAAATGAGATGGTCTTCAATGATTTTTGCGATATATCTATTGCGGTATCTGCTCCAAAAGGGTTGGTAGTACCAGTGATCAGAAATGCTGAAACACTCAGCTTTGATCAAATAGAAAAAGAAGTAGTTCGACTGGCTATGAAAGCAAGAGACAACAAACTTTCAATCGAAGAAATGACTGGAGGTACGTTCACCTTGACAAATGGTGGCATCTTCGGCTCCATGATGTCTACGCCTATCATCAATGCACCACAATCAGCAATCCTGGGTATGCATAATATCGTGCAGCGTCCAATGGCAGTAAATGGTGAAGTAGTAATCCTTCCAATGATGTACTTGGCGCTCTCTTACGACCATAGAATTATCGATGGCCGTGAGTCAGTAAGCTTCCTTGTTCGAGTAAAAGAATTGCTCGAAGATCCGACAAGATTGTTATTCGGAGTGTAAAAAGTATCTAGTAAATAATACCAAGTATGAGGTGGGGGGTGTTAACAAATGAGCTTATTGTTAACACCCCCAGCCTTGATACAAAAGTATTTCAACTATATGTAAGGGTAAGTCTTGGTACTTGCTTCTAACTACTAAAATCTAAAATAATGTACGACGTCATAGTTATTGGTTCTGGTCCAGGTGGATATGTAGCAGCAATTCGCTGTGCACAACTGGGATTGAAAACCGCTATTATTGAAAAATACCCAACTTTGGGAGGAACCTGCCTGAATGTAGGATGTATTCCTTCCAAAGCGCTTTTAGATTCTTCTGAGCATTATCATAATGCGGCTACCACTTTCAAAACTCACGGGATTAATCTGAGCGATTTGAAGGTAGATCTTGATCAAATGATCTCCCGTAAAGATGATGTAGTCAAGCAGAATACTGATGGAATTCAGTACTTGATGAAGAAAAACAAAATCGAAGTGCTGCAAGGTGTAGGTTCTTTCGTGGATAAAACCACGGTGAAAGTGACAAAGGATGACGGTTCTAGTTCAGATATTCAGGGTAAAAATATTATCATTGCTACTGGTTCAAAGCCTGCTACTTTGCCATTTATCAAGATCGACAAAGACAGAGTAATCACCTCTACTGAGATTTTGAATTTGAAAGAAATCCCCAAACATTTGGTAGTAATCGGTGGTGGAGTAATCGGTTTGGAATTGGGCTCTGTGTATGGTAGAATGGGAGCGAAAGTTTCTGTGATTGAGTACATGGATTCTTTGATTCCTACCATGGATCGCACGATGGGCAAAGAATTGCAGAAATCTTTGAAGAAAATCGGCTTTGAATTTTTATTTAAGCATAAAGTAACTGCTGTAGAAAGTAAAGGCAAAGAAGTAACTGTCAAAGCTGAAAACAGTAAAGGAGAAACTATTGAAGTGAAAGGCGATTATGTCTTAGTTTCTATAGGAAGAAAGCCGTATACTGAAGGCTTAAATACGGAAGCTGCTGGCGTTAAAATCACTGATAGAGGACAGATTGAAGTGAATGAGCATTTACAAACTTCTGTGCCGAATATCTATGCAATCGGTGATGTGGTGAAAGGCGCTATGCTTGCCCACAAAGCTGAAGAAGAAGGTGTATTTGTAGCAGAGACTATTTTGGGACAAAAGCCACATATCAATTATAACCTAATCCCAGGTGTAGTTTATACCTGGCCAGAAGTTGCTGCTGTTGGATATACCGAAGAGCAATTGAAGGAAAAAGGAGTGAAATATAAGACTGGTAAATTCCCGTTCATGGCTTCCGGTCGTGCGAGAGCTTCCATGGATACAGATGGATTGGTGAAAGTATTGGCAGATGCTGAGACGGACGAAATCCTCGGTGTACACATGATCGGCCCAAGAACGGCTGATATGATTGCGGAAGCCGTAGTTGCGATGGAGTACAGAGCGTCTGCTGAAGATATTGCAAGAATGTCTCATGCACACCCTACTTATACAGAAGTTTTTAAAGAAGCTTGTTTGGCAGCCACAGACAATAGAGCATTGCACATTTAAGTCATAATTATATTTTGAGAATGAACCATTTGGAGAGATTTGAATGGTTTTTTCTTTTTGGGGAAAAATAGTTTACTTCCATTATGAAGTTTAAAATTGCCATTCTTGGTGCGGGGAATGTAGCTTGGCACTTGGCTCCAGCTTTGGAAGATGCTGGGCATAGCATTACTGAAGTATATGCTAGAACACTGAGAAGCGCAGGAAGTATCACTGATCGGGTTTATGCTGGAGAGCCAAAAGATGACTTGGACTTCTCGGCAAGTGAGGCTGAGATTTTTATTTTGGCAGTCAAAGATTCTGCAATACCAGAAGTATCAGATGAAGTAATTTTACCTGAGAATAGTATTCTGGTGCATACATCAGGTTCTGTCCCATTGGATATTTTGAATTATAGTTCCGCTTCCTATACAGGAATATTTTATCCGCTACAGTCTTTTACGAAGGGGAGGAAAATCGAATTTGATGAAGTGCCTTTTTTGCTCGAATCTGATGATGAGAAGACTTTACTCAAGCTTAAAAAGCTTGCGAAAAGCTTGTCTCCGCTGACTTATACCGTGAAGTCCATGGATAGAAAAGCCATGCATATTGCAGCGGTTTTTGCTAGTAACTTCTCTAACCACATGATTCGAATAGCTGAAGAAATAATGAGAAGGCAAGGATTGGATTTCGAAATGCTAAAGCCGCTGATCATTGAGACTATTTCAAAAAGTTTGCAGTTGGGCGCAAAGGCAGCTCAAACTGGGCCAGCTATTCGAGAAGACTATGAAACGTTGGAAGATCATCATCGGTTTTTAAATTACAATGAAGAAATCGCTGAAATCTACCGACTGATCTCACAGGATATTATAGACACCTGATTCGAGTGCTCAAGTCCCGAATTCTGCAGCTTGACCGTCATCAACAGCTTTGCGAATCCGCTCATGAATGTTCCTTTCAAATATACTTTGTGCTACCTTATGGTGATTAAATAGGTTTGAGTTAGCGTCAAGAATCAGTATTGAATCCTCATATGGCTAGGGTTTATTTTTGAATATCTTTTAGTCTAAGCTCAAATAAATCAGTTCGTCTATCTTTCCGATTTCGCACACTGCCAAATTGATTCAACTCCCGTAATAACGATAGGTCAACATCTGCGATAAGAGTCATTTCATTATTTGGAGTAGCTTCGGCTTTGATGCCATTGCTAGGGAAAGCGAAATCGCATGGAGTAATTACCATGGATTGTGCGTATTGCATATCCATATTGTGAACCTTAGGTAGATTGCCTACACTTCCTGCAATAGCTACATAACATTCATTTTCAATAGCTCTTGCCATAGCGCAGTTCCTTACACGGGAATAACCATTTTGAGTATCCGTCAAAAATGGGATAAATAGAATATCCATTCCTTGATCAGCTAATAGCCTACTCAATTCCGGAAATTCGACATCATAGCAGATAAGAATCCCAATTTTTCCGCAGTCCGTATCAAATGCGTTGAGCATGCTTCCGCCTTGCATTCCCCAGACTTTGGCTTCCAGCGGCGAAATATGTAGCTTCTCGTACGATTCAATAGAGCCATCTCTCTTACAGAGGTAGCCAACATTGTACAGCTTGTCATTTTTGACCTTTGGCATGGAGCCGGTGATGATGTTAATGTTGTAAGAAACAGAGAGCTGTCCAAAACGCTTGACAATCTCATCCGTATATTTTGCCAATCCACGAACAGCTTGTGCTTCACTAAGATGGTTGAATTCAGCCATCAGAGGGGCGTTGAATAGCTCTGGGAAAAGCGCAAAATCTGACCGATAACCAGAAACTGCATCGATGAAATACTCCGCTTGTTGCATCAGCTCATCCAAATTATCATACAAGCGCATTTGCCATTGAATCAAACCTAGACGTACAATGGTCTTATTGGAGGATGCTTTTTTATTTGGCTTTTCATAGAAAATATTATTCCATTCCAGCAATACTGCAAATTCACTTGAGGCAGCATCACCTTCCAGATAGTTCTTCATTATCCGAGCTGGGTGGAAATCATTTGCCAACTGAAAATTTAATACGGGGTCGTAAATTTCCTTGAGTTTCACCTTTTCTAAGTACTCCTTTGGACCCATCTTATCTGCATACTTGTGGTAATTTGGGATTCGCCCACCAAATACAATTCCTTTCAGGTTCAGCTTTTCACAAAGCTCTTTTCGGTAATCGTACAATCTCCTGCCTAACCTCAATCCACGAAATTCTGGCTTGATAAATACATCGATGCCGTAAAGCATATCGCCAGCATTGTTGTGATTGTCAAACGTGAAGTTGGACGTAATATCTTTGTACGTATGCTCTCCTTCCAGTTCAGCATCATTTACTATGATCGAAAGTGCGCAGCCTGCGAGTTGTTCATTTATTCGAATAACTACCTGCCCTTCCGCAAATTTTGTTATCAAACTATCAATTTGACTTTCCTTCCAATAGGATCCAGGCATGCTTCTGTATGCTTCTATCATTGCTGACTTGAGATCCTTATAATCGGAAATCTTCAGATAGGATAAGGAAATGTTCTCAACTTGGGTATTGTCCATCGGGTGGGTACTTATTTGACTGAGTTTTTTAAGAGTGAAATTGCTATAAAAAATTGGTGTTTCGTTCTCTGGTTTTTTGCAATGAGGTCATTATTCATATTTTCTTGCTTCACATTTATAGGCAATGGAATTGGACTTTATTCTTTACTGAAGCTTGTTCTATGATGCTTCAAAAGCGTCAATTGCATATTTGCAGATATATATTACTTTAATTCTTTGTCCAGTAGAAGAATTGTTTGAAGCAAAACATTTGCGCCATTGGCAATATCCTCAGTGCTGGAAAATTCTTGCGGTGCATGACTTATTCCATTTTTGCTGGGGATAAAAATCATTCCTATAGGAGCTATCCTTGCCATCTCTTGAGAGTCATGACCAGCACCACTAGGTAGATACATAGTAGAGAATCCGAGTTCAGAAGCTGATTGCTCAATTGCTTTTTGCATGATTGGATCTGCTAGCGCTGGTTCACTGGCAACTTCTTGATGGACAATACTTAGTTTCGTGTTACTTGCCGCTGCAAATGTCTTTGCTTTAGCTTCAAGATCAGCATAAATTTTCCAAATCTTTTCTGATGACAGGTCACGCAATTCGAGATTTAACGTCACTTCCCCAGGAATAACATTTCCAGCTCCAGGAAATGCCTCTATTTTCCCAACAGTGCCTACTTGAGCCCCCTCATAAGAAAGCACCGTTTCGTTTACTGCCAGAATAAATTTGGCCGCAGGCAACATGGGATCTTTCCTTGAGTTCATGGGCGTCGTCCCCGCATGATTGGCGAAACCTTTAAATGTAAACTGCCACCATTCTATCGCCACTATTCCTTCTACTACGCCTATTTGCCTTTGCTCACGCTCAAGATTTCCACCCTGCTCAATATGAAGTTCAAGAAATGCAGCATAATCTCCTTTTACTTTTTTCACTTCTAATATTTTATCGGGATCACCGCCAACCGCTTTTATGCCTTCGGCCTGAGTCAAACCACTACTACTTTTAGTCTCTAGCGCTGCTGCAGAAAGCTGACCGGCCATAGCTCTACTTCCAATAACTCCGCCTTCTTCGTTCGTGAAAATTATGAGTTCTAACGGGTGCTGTGTGGAGGTCTCGCTTTCCATGAGTGTGTGCATGATCTCTATTGCACTCATAGAACCGACAGGTCCATCGTAGTCGCCTCCGTTAGGCACTTCATCTATGTGGGAGCCAAAGGCGATTGGTTTGAGACTAGGATTTGACCCTGCTCTTTTCCCAATTATATTTCCTGCAAAATCTACAGAAACGTCTAAACCTATTGCTTTCATTTTTTCAATTAAAAATTTTCGGGCAGCTATATCATGCGAACTGTACGCAACTCGGTCTGATCCTCCATCCTTATTTTTGCCGTAGGTGGACAACTCCGCTATAAGTGTCGCTAATCTTTCTTGATCTACTTGGGTAGTTTGTGCTGATGCCTGAAATGTACCAATCAATAAAAAGAGATATAAATAGGTGAATTTGGCGATATAAGTATTTTTCATAGGGTACAATTTCTTCGAAATGTTAATTCTAGGGTCTATAACCAAAAAATCCTTTCTAGTTAGGAAAGGATTTTTTGGTTATAGATTTTGCGTTATTTAAGCCAAGCGAGTTTTACCTCTTCAGGAGCTTTTATTCTATCTGCCAATCTCATATATCTATCAGAAAGCTTCGCAAGATAATCCTGAGCTTTAGATGCTGCGTCATTAAGACCAGTGAGGCTTTCTATTTTCCATAGATCGACTAAATGCTCAATAATTCTAGCATAATCCCAGCCAGTGTATATGCCTACTTTCTGCGTAATTGCTGAGAACTCAGTAAATAATGAAGGGTTTGAACCACCTTCACCCATCAGTACTGCCGGCATTACGATTTGCTTTCTCATTAATTTTTCAAAAGCTAGAATTGCTCCATTTGGATCAATTTCGAATATAGCTGACATAAAACTTTTATAAGCCTTTTCGTGTCTAGCTTCGTCTCCGGCAATTTGCTTACAAATTCTTCCTAAAACAGGGTCTCCGGCTAAATCTGCTAATTTACCAGTGTTTACGTGAGAAACTTTGGTAGCTCTTTCTTGAAAAGATGTATAAACAATCGCTTGATATGGATCACCACCAGTATTTGGATCAAATCCATTTGTGAGCAATCTGTGAATCGTTTGCTCCACGGCTTTCATATCTACTCTACCTGTCATATAGAGGTATTTATTGAGAAGATCACCATGTCGGTTTTCTTCGGCAGTCCAAGATTTTGACCATCTAACCCAGCCCGAAGGTGATAGAAGGCTCCTATCTGGATTTATTCCTTCCAAAAGATTAAAATATGTCTGATAACTTGGAAGAGCTTCTTCCGTGATCATATTCCCAACTAAGGAAGTTAAAACCGTGTCAGGAATGCCCTCTGATCGTTGCTGAAGAAGTTTTACTTGGTCATGAATATCTGGATCTCCAAAATCGGGAAGGAAATCAGATGGTTGCCAGCACTTGTCCGGATCAACTAGGATATTATCTACGGCTTCGCCAACAAGACCATCCAGTTGTGAGATGACTTCTAAGTTTTTTTCTAGTTCGTAATTTATTTCTCCTGCTTTCATCATGGATAAATTTAGGCCCGAATTGTAAAAAAACTCGGTCGGGTTTTGAATTAGGACAAATTTACTCACAAATAGACAAATTAATGACAGAATGTACCTATCAATGATTCGAGATTCTATAAGTGACCAATATACAGTGGGTTAGCTGGGCAAAACATGGGGGTATTGAGTGAGATTTTCATGTTTTACTCCCTATTGCCTTAAAGAGGGGAATAATTAATTAAGACACCTGATCATTATTATAAGGAAAATTATGTCCTCTCAGTTCAATAAATTTAAAAAAGCCTCTGAAGAAAGGCTTTTTTAAATTGAAAATTTTATGGATTAATATTCCAGCTTGTATGCTACGACTTTATTTTTGAAAAAAGTTGGAACTAACAGAATATTTTCGCCTGGGATAAAACCTATATCCGCAGTTTTCGACTCAGCATCCTTCGTGTCCAAAAGCAATGTTTCACCTTCGTTATTCACGAAATAAATCTCTCCAGCCCATCTAGAAGCAACATAATTACCGTCTCCCAAAATCACTAGCCCATCACCACCGGTGACTGTTTTGTTTATAATCATTGAGGTTCCGTCTGAATTGAGGGTTTTTAATCCAGACTTATCCAAGCCATAAAGGGTACCATCTTCAGCGATTGCGATACCATTAATCGATTCATGCCCTTCCGTGACAGTGGAGATTTTACCCTCATCAAGCAAGTGAACTTTTCCTGTGTTCATATCAGTGAAATATACTTTTCCATTATACGTAGCTAGGTCATTTAAAAAACCTGCTCCGTCCACTGGATATTTGTGGTTTATTTTTCCTGACGCTAGGTTTACTTCCACTAGTTGATCTATATCAGTTACGTATAAATTGCCGTTGGCAATCCCCATTCCTTTTGGAGCATTTAGACCTTTAACCCACTCCTGCGTCACGATATTACCTTCTTTGTCAATGATCGAAATGGATCCTTTCCCATCTTTTCCTCTAGGGTCTCCCTCGATGTTAGAAACATATATTTTACCCGAAGATGCATCATACAATACAGATTCGTTTGTAGTTAAAGTGGTATCTGTTTCCCAGATTTTGGTTAATGTTGGAGTTTTTACTTCTTCAATGATTACTTCTTCGGTGGTTTCTTCTGTTTTGGGAGAAGAGCAGCTATCGAAGAAGAATACGCTTGAAAGCCCAAGAAGGCCAAACTTAAGTGTTGATGAGTTCATATTAGTTTTTGGTTAGTGTCCAATTGTATTGATTAAATGCAGCTGGCGCTGTTTTCTTTAGCCTAGCTCCAATTTCTTCCAGATAAAGTGTGTTGTATCTAAGTCTGGAAATATAGTTGGGAAGTGTGGGGTCGCCATTCCAGCAATGTTCTGCTCGATCGCCGTATGCTACGGCCCCATCGTAATAAGGGTTTTCAGTTTCTTCCAAAAACTCTTCAGTCAAGTAAACAGCGTTATTTAAGTAGTAGTTATCCATGTCGCCACAGAAGATGTTGATTTTTCCTTCCAATTTTGATCCTAACGTTTTCCAGTCTCGCTCCATAATATAACGAAGGTCGTAATTCTCTTTCCAATATGAAGCAACTTCTGGATCGATTTCTCCAGAATATTTATCCCAAATTGGTTTTGGATAACCATCAGAACCAGTAGGTGAATATACTGCCTGCCAAATATCAAATTGATCGCCCGACCTGCTTTTGCTACCCCCTATTGCTAATTCTCGGTGATTCATATCTTTTAAAGTAGCTGAAATATGACCTAGATAATCTCTATGGCCAGGGCGGAGGGTTTTTCGAAATTCTCCCTCTTGGTAATAAGCATTTTGATCTTCATAGAGATTGACGGAAGTAAAGGCTCTAAAATCTATCGGATCGGGACAGGCCGCAAAGCAACCATTGTATTCATCTGGATAAAACACCTGGACAGCCAAAGCTTCCCAGCCTCCAGTAGAACCTCCGTAAAGAAAGCGAGACCAGCCTTCACCTATACCACGGAATTTCTCTTCAATATGTGGGATCAGTTCGTAAGTAATTGCATCACCGTATGGGCCGAGATTCGCAGAATTTACAGCGTAGCTATCATCGTAATAAGGGTTTGCGTGTTGAATCTCGATAATGATAAATCGCTGAAAGTCCGGTGAAGTCCACTTCTGGTAAAAGGCATACGCTTCCTGCTGTTGGGTTTTTTCATATCCATAGATCCCAAATCTTGCACTGTAAACGTCATCAGATAAATCAGGGTCTGGCGGGATGGTTCTGAATCCGGAAAAATCAGAAGGGAAGTGACCATGGAATATCATCAATGGATAATACTGATTTGGATTTTCATCAAAGCCCTCTGGAAGTAAAATATTGGCTCCGAGGTACATGTCTCTACCCCAGAATTTTGAAAGCATATCCGATTTGAATTTTATATGTTTGATATAGTTCGTGTCTTCAGGCAGCTTGATTTCTGGGATACTTTTTTCTATAGTTAGGCTGAAATCTTGTCCTTTCTTCCAATTTATTAGAATCGGTTTGCTGTATATATTCTTTGGCGCTTGAGCCCATTGGCGGCCTTCGCCTTGATCCATTGGGAGCTTCACCGTATGTCCATCAGCTCTAGTAAATGTGTCGTGTTTTTGGATAAATGCTTGGATATAATACTCGCCTTCTTCCATTTCAGAGAGGTTTTCGACTGGATATCCAAAACTTTCGGTATCGAAAACAATGGGTTTACCTGTCTGGTAATTTTCAAAATCCATTCCAAAAACTTGGTTTGTGCTTACCTTGTCGTTGATGCCAAATCGTGGTTCTGAAGTACTATCTCGGGAAAATACTAGTAGCACTCGACCATCTTTAACTTCTGCCTCTAACAATTGGTCGATTAGAATTTCAAATTTAGAATCACTGGAAGTGGTGCATGCCCAGCTACCTAATAGGAGTAGGATTGAATAGAAGATTTGTTTCATGTTGGGTGGTTTTGTATTGAAATTTACATATTATCCAATGATTGTGAGGCAGTATGGTTTGTAAATACTTTGTATGTGCTAGATGTTTTGTAGAAAATGCTTTTGGTGGATTAATGGAAGTTCAAATAGAAAAACCACTTATCTTAGGAATTAATATAACCCACCAACTTATGAGAAAATATTTTAGCGCTATAATGCTGGCCACTTTTGCCTTCGCATGCTCGCCCAAAGAACAAGAAGTAATTGTTGATTATACTGTGCTCTCTGATGCAGAGAGATTGGAAGTTGCGAAAGAAATTGCTCATGAGACCATCATGGTAGATGGTCACGTGGACTTACCTTATCGTATGAAAATAGGCGGTTTTACACTTCAGCGCGATATATTAGATGTTTCTGTTCGTACTCCGGATGGTAATTTTGATTTCCCCCGAGCCAAAGAAGGCGGACTTGATGCGCCATTTATGTCCATATATATACCAGCAGGACTGCAGCAGACACCAGGATCTTCAAAGGCTTTAGCTGATTCACTAATACTGATGACAGAGCGTTTGGCTACGGCTTTTCCAGATAAATTTGCCATGGCTTACAGCCCAACGGATGTAGAAGCCAATTTTGCCGCAGGCAAAATCTCCTTGCCTATGGGAATGGAAAATGGGTCGGCGCTTGAAGACGATATCGCAAATGTTGCCTATTTCCATGAACAAGGTATTCGTTATATCACACTTACGCACGGCAAAGCCAACCTTATTGGTGATAGTAGTTATGATACGGTAAGGTTGTACAATGGATTAAGTGAATACGGAGAGCAAGTGGTAGCAGAAATGAATCGTGTGGGAATTATGGTAGACTTGTCACACGTCTCTGATGATACATTCAAAGCTGCATTGGCTATTACCAAAGTACCAGTGATTGCATCTCACTCTTCTGTTAGAGCATTCACTCCAGATTTTGAGAGAAATATGAGTGACGAGCTTATTCAAGCTATGGCAAAGAATGGCGGAGTGATGATGATCAATTTTGGTGGGTCTTTTATTGATTCTGCATATGCTTCAGGATCTGTTGAAGTTCGTGAGCATTTGATCAATTATATGGCAGAAAATAATATGAGTCGTGGAGATTCACTTTTCACGATTTATGCTTCTGAATACATGACTGCCAATAATCCTTTCCCTACTGTACAGCGAGTAGCAGATCACATTGATTATGTGAAGAACTTGGTCGGCATCGATTATATAGGTTTAGGTTCTGATTTTGATGGAGTAGGCGATTCCCTGCCAACGGGGTTAAAAGATGTTTCCATGTATCCAAATTTGATTGCAGAACTTTTGAAGCGCGGTTACTCTAGAGAAGACATCGAGAAGATATGTTATAAAAATGTATTTAGAGTGTGGCACGCTGTGGAGGACTATTCGGCCAAGGCGGAGTGAAGTTGAATAGACTTAAGATTTTCAAATCCTGCTTTAGCGATAAAGCAGGATTTTAGTTTTTAAATCCAATCTTCTTTTGTTCTCCTAGACTTGGTTTTAGAACCTCTTCATTAACCTGATAAACTTTGCGATTTGATGATTTTGGTCAGATCCGCTCTCAGGAGTTTGGCGGCCTCCCCATCTTCAGATCGAACATTGCGCTTTCAAGTTTCCCCATTCTTCATCGTCTAGTTGAAACATAAAATCTTCTAAAAAAAGAGCGAGATTCCTTATTAAGATGCGAAGGTGCGAATCCATACTTTTCAGGTAGAACAGAATCTCGCATGACTTCTTGGGTGCGGATTTTTTTCTGTTCAAGAAGTGAATTTAAATCTGTAAAACGGTGACCTTAAACTGGAATTCTAAAAAAGGTTAGTTAATAACTAATATCTAATATCACAGAATTTGAAGTGCTCATAACGTCGTTAATTGCTCATATTCCGAATAAAATTCTGCCAAATTTTCCGCGTACATCTTTAAAACTCATGCTTTTCGGTCATTGTGACCGAAAAAAGTAATTGGTGATACATTTGATATTAATGTGTGAGACTTGGACGACAGAATAATTCTCTAAGCCTGAAATTTGTACATTTAGATACCACTAATAACTAACTATAACTATGGATTTTAAACAATTCACTATAAAATCTCAGGAGGCGATTCAAAAAGCTATGGAGTTGGCATCTTCGGCGGGACAGCCGAATATTGAGCCGGCACATTTGCTTAAGGGGATCATTTCTGAGGATGAAAATGTGATTGAGTTTTTGTTCAAAAAACTCGGTTCAAATAAGCAGCTTATTTCTCAAAAGCTGGATGAACAGTTAGGACGATTACCTAAGGTAAGTGGAGGTCAGCAGCCACAGTTGTCGAATTACTCTAACCAAGTATTGAACAAAGCGAAAGATTATCTCAAGACTTTTGGAGATGAATACATAGCGATTGAGCATTTACTGTTATCGATTTTGGCGGTGGGAGATGCCACTTCTCATATACTGAAAGATCAGGGGATTTCTGAAAAGCCTTTGATCGAAGCAATAAAGGAACTTAGAAAAGGAAATAAAGTGACCGATCCGAACGCAGAAAGTAAATATCAGGCATTGGAAAAATACTCCAAAAACCTGAACGAAATGGCTAAGAAGGGTAAGATTGATCCTGTGATTGGCCGTGACGAAGAGATTAGACGAGTACTTCAGATTTTGGCTCGAAGAACCAAAAACAACCCGATTTTAATTGGAGAGCCAGGCGTTGGTAAAACTGCAATCGTCGAAGGTCTCGCACAAAGAATTGTGTCTGGCGATGTGCCTGAAAATCTTAAATCTAAGACGTTAATTTCGTTGGATATGGGTTTGCTTGTCGCTGGAGCAAAGTATAAAGGTGAGTTTGAAGAGCGATTGAAAGCGGTCATCAAAGAGGTGACAGATGCAGAAGGTGAGATTATTCTTTTCATAGATGAAATTCATACACTCATCGGAGCAGGTGGAGGCGGAGAAGGTGCGATGGACGCTGCCAATTTGCTTAAACCAGCTTTGGCAAGAGGAGAACTTCATGCTATCGGTGCGACTACACTTAAGGAGTATCAAAAATACATTGAGAAAGATAAGGCGCTGGAACGTAGATTCCAGACTGTAATCGTAGACGAGCCCGATGCGTCAGATGCGATATCTATTCTTCGTGGGATTAAGGATAAATACGAACTGCACCATGGGGTGCGAATCAAAGATGATGCGGTGATAGCAGCGGTTGAGCTTTCACAGCGATACATTTCTGATAGATTCTTACCAGATAAGGCGATTGATTTGATGGATGAAGCTGCAGCCAAATTGAGAATGGAGATTGATTCTTTACCTCAGGAGCTGGACGAGTTGAATCGTCGTATTATGCAATTGGAGATCGAGCGAGAAGCTATTCGAAGAGAGAAGAACAAGGATAAAGAAACAGTCTTAAGCAAGGAGATTGCAGAGCTTGCAGAAAAGCGGGACAGCGTAAAAGCGAAGTGGGAAAGTGAGAAAGCTGTCATCACTGGGATCCAACGAGAAAAGGAACGAATTGATACTTACAAACTTGAAGCTGAGCAGGCTGAAAGAGCCGGTGATTTTGGG